>Ga0180438_10002372_pt1 | contig 30933 bp, 31 predicted proteins | sample SS_ome_12_FD_132455 | JGI IMG/M metagenome (GOLD analysis project Ga0180438, IMG submission 132455) | Hypersaline lake sediment archaeal communities from the Salton Sea, California, USA - SS_3_D_2 metaG | ecosystem: Environmental > Aquatic > Non-marine Saline and Alkaline > Hypersaline >...
AGCAGCAGCTTCCCTGCCAACCGCCGGCGAGCCTCCAATTCGGCTGCGCTTCCTTTCGGTCTCATACACTACGGTACGCATGTCCACTCCAAACAGTTCATTCGCCGTGCAAGGCTCAATAAGACCCCACTTTGGCTCCGCGTGGTGGCGACGCTGTCGTACGGCCTGCTGTTCGTCACTTTTGCGGTCGTATTCGTTGGCGGCGTCTATGTCCTCTTCTTCGCCGATCCCGCCGATGTCGATCCGTCGTCGCTGAACAAGAATTCGCCGTTGTTGGAGAAGCTCATTTTCCTGGGCTTCCTCCTCATCGTGCTCGTTTTCGGCTATTACGTAAACCGCCGCGTTTTGTCCGCTTTCGTGCGCCCGCCCCGGCGTTAGACGACGTTTGCCTTCGTACAGGGATCGAGGATTTCGAGGATTGACGCGGCAACATGGAACAGGTAAAGTGAAAGAAGTGGCAGTTCCGTCACCTGCAAGTACAGGCGGTAAACGAACATGAACCGAGTCACTATCGACGAGTCGCTCCGCGCCCAGCTCGATAGCTTCGGGTCGCGGCTGGAGTTTTGCGACCAAGCCGGGCATACGCTGGGCTACTTCATTCCGGCGTCGGAGGAGAGAAGCCTGGCCTACGCCTGGGCGCGCGGCGAGTTTACGGACGAGGAAGTCGAGCGAGCCCGCCGCGAGCCGGGCGGCCTGAGCCTGACGGAACTATTGGCTGACTTGAGGCACGGATGAAGTACACCGTCGTCTGGAAGCCGTCCGTCCGCGACCGGCTGGCCGAGATGTGGATCGACGCGCCGGATCGTCGCGCAGTAAGCGACGCCGCGCACAGAATCGATCAACTCCTGCAAGAGGGTCCGGCGGATCGAGGTGAGTCCCGGGATGAGGGGACGCGGATCCTCGTGGAGCTTCCCTTGGCGGTCGTCTACGAGATTGCGGAAGACGACCGTCTGGTGCAGGTCTTGGCCATCCGCCACGTTCCCACGCGGCCGGTGGACTAAGAGGTTTCCGGGCGACCGCGTTCGGACTCAGCCGGCACCCCGGCCGCGTCGCCCGAAAGAACAAACACCTTGCCGTCGCCCATGCGCCCCGTGCGGGCGGCCTCGACGATAGTCCGGGCCACCTCGTCGGCCCGGAGGTCGTCGACCCAAAGCGTGATTGCCACCTTCGGCAGGTAGGCCTGGGAATACTCGCTGCCGCGGTATTCGTCGAGGTAGCTCTTCTGGCGCCCGTAGCCCTTCACCTCGCAGACGTTGCAGACCTCGACCGGGGCGCTCTTCAGGGCGTCGAGCACCTGCTCGGCCCGAAACGGTCGGACGATGGCGATCAGTTGCTTCACGGGGCAGTCGTCTGCTGCTTCGCTTACGTGCTGTCGGAGCAGTTCGTAGTGACCGCATTCATGCGGTCTGGAGCCGGCCGAAGTCCACCTTTCCATAGGAAGACCCTATGAATCGGGTCACTACGAACGCTTTTCGGATGAGATCCTAGTCTAGCCGCCCCAACGACGCTTGGGAACCGGGCACCGCCGCGCGCGGCCCGCGCTACGGTCCGTGCTCGCCGACCCCACGCAAGAGCATCCCCAGCTCACGGCCGCCCAGGAGCCGATACGTCGCCCAGTAGACCGCCACGCTCACCGCGATGGGCACGAACACCCGGGCCAGCTCGTTGGCCAGCCCCGGGGCGGGGGCGATGCTCCCCAGCGCGGCCAGCCCGGCCGCGGCCATCAGCCCGCTGGCCGCCAGGGTCCGGCCCACGTTGGCGCCCAGGGCCCGCCAGTCCACGTGGCTTTGGCGCCGTGAGAAGATCGCCAGAAGCAGCAGCACCTGCACGGTGGCGGCCACTGACGAGGCCACGGCCAGCCCGGCCTCGGCCAGCGGCCAGATCAGCGTGAGGTTCAGCATCAGGTTCAGCCCCACGATCCAAGCGGCCACCGTGACCGGCGTGCCCGTGACGCCCAGGGCGTAGAACCCCCGGACCACCACGGGCAGCGCGCAGAAGGCCCACACCCCGGCCCCGTAACAACGGATCATCCGGGCCGTGCGCAGCGTGTCGTCGGGCGTGAACTGGCCGTGCTCGAAGAGCAGTCGGGCCAGCGGCTCGGCCAGCATGATCAGGCCCACGCCGGCCGGGAAGCCCAGGCACGTGATCAGGCGCATGCCAAGCGTCAAATCGCGGCCGAGCATTTGCCGGTCGCCCCGTGCGGCGTGGCGGCTCAAGAGCGGAAAGATCGCCGCGGCCACGGCCATGCCCAGCACGCCCAGCGGGAACTGGTACAGCCGCTCGCCGTAGTAGATCGCCGCGGCGGCACCTTGCCGCATGGGGTATTCGATCGCCCCGGGCAACCAGGGGATGTGCGCCGGGCTGCCCGGGCGAGCGGCCAGCCCCCAGGCGATCAGGCTGTCGACGAACGAGTTGATCTGCGTGACCGCCAGGCCGAAGATCATCGGGGCCAGCGAGGCGCCGATCCGTTTTATGCCGGGCCGGCTGGCCTGCCAGTCGTATTCGTAGCGGAAGCCCAGTCGCCGGAGCATGGCCCAAAGCCCACCCACCTGGAGCACGCCGGCAAACAGGATCGCGCCGGCAATGATAAAGGCGTGGCCCTCGCGGTTGGACTGAAACCAGGGGGCCACAAGCCAGATGCCGGCCAGCCAAAAGACGTTCAGCACCACGGGCGCAAAGGCCGGCATGGTGAAGTGCGAAAGGGCGTGCAGCGTGGCCGCGAGCTGCGCAGCCACGCAGACCAGCAGCACGAACGGCAGCATCACGGCGGAGAGTCCCAGGAGCAGGCGCAGGCCGGGCACGTCGCCGAGAAACCACCAGCCCGCCGCAAACAGCCCCTCGCCCACCAGGATCAGCCCGGCCAGGACAATGCTCAGCCAGGTCAGCACCACGGTGGCCAGCCGCCAGGCGCCGCGGGGGCTCTCTTCGAGTTCGGCGGCCAGCACGGGCAGGTAGCTGGCCGTCAGGGCCCCTTCGCCGAACAGCCGGCGGAAGAGGTTGGGGATGCGGTAGGCGATCACGAAGGCGTCCATGATCCCGCTGCCGGCCAGCCCGAACACGGCCGCCATCGACACGTCGCGGACCATGCCCAACACGCGGCTGGCCAGCGTTCCCAGCCCCGTGATCCGGGTCCCGGTGATCAGCGGGTGACGGTCCGTCCTTTGCATGAGGCAATCGTAAGTGGGCGCACGAGACGGGGGAAGGGGGCGGGGGGCGTTGAATGACGAATGACGAATGACGAATATCGAACGATGAAGGATGAATGCTGAAGGATGAAGCCGCTTGCGGCTTCGCAATTGCAGTGATAAGCTTGCGGGACAAGCGAGCCGCCTGTCCCTGCGTCAAGGAGAGAAGCCATGTTGCGGTCGATTGCTGTGCGGTTGTTGACGACGGTCTGCGTGACGACGGCTTGCGTGGCCGCGGCCGGCGCGGCGGATCACCCGCCGCTCTTCCCGTTCGTGATCTCCTACGACGCCCCGGACAACGCCACGAACGTCTCCGCCCGGCTCGAGCGCCCGGCGGGTGCCCGGGGGTTCGTCCGGGCCGACGGCGAGCAGCTCGTGACCGACGCCGGCGCGATCCGCTTCTGGGGCGTGAACTTCTGCTTCGATGCCTGCTTTCCCGAGCACGACGTGGCCGAACGCGTCGCCGCCCGGCTGGCCCGGCTGGGGTTCAACTGCGTGCGAATGCACCACATGGACAGCCGCTCGATCTGGGGCGACAGCCCGAACAAGCTCGAAATCGATCCCGAGAAGCTCAAGCGCCTCGACTACCTGATCCACCAGCTCAAGCAGCACGGCATCTATACGGACCTTAACCTGCACGTTTCGCGCACACTCGGGCCGAAGGAGGGCTTTCCCAACGTCGAGGGCCGGCCCAAGTACGACAAAGGCGTGGGCAACTTCGAGCCGCGCATGATCGAGGCCCAAAAGAAATACGCCCGCGACCTCTTGACGCACGTCAACCCCTACACGAAAAACGCCTATACCGACGAGCCGGCCGTAGCCTTCGTCGAGATCAGCAACGAGGACGCCCTGATGGCCATTTGGAGCCGCGGCCAGCTCGACGGGCTGCCCGAGCCCTATGCAACCACCTTCCGCCAGCTCTGGAACGAATGGCTTAAGAAGAAGTACGGCACGACCGAGCGCCTCCGGGCGGCGTGGAACGTCCAGGCCCGGCCGCTCGGCAAGGAGATGCTCGAAAACGGCGACTTCCGCGAGCCGCTCGAAAAGACGTGGCACCTCGAGCGCGATGACCGGACCGAGGTCGAGTGGTCCGTTGCCGACGGCGGGCCGGAAGGGGCGCCGCGCCTGCGCATCGTGGTGACGCGAACCGGCGAGGTCTCCTGGCGCCCCCAACTGAGCCAAGCCGGCTTCGCGCTGAAGCAGGGCGAGCCGTACACGCTCTCGTTCTCGATCCGTAGCGACAAAGAACGGTCGCCGGGCGTCAACTGCATGATGGCCCACGATCCCTGGCAGCGGCTCGGCCTGAGCCAAGACGTCGAGGCGTCGCCCCGCTGGGAACCGCGGCGGTTCACCTTCCTCGCCACGAAGGACGACGACAACGCCCGGGTGACCTTCACCAACCTCGAGCCGGGCACCTACGAGCTGGCCGGGGTGTCACTCAGGCCCGGGGGAATCGTCGGGCTGCAACCGGACCGCGGGCTAGAGGACCGCAGCGTGCCCGTGCTCGAGCGCCGCGGCGCCACGTCGACCACCGAGGCCGCCCGGCGCGATTTCATCGAGTTCATCTGCGACACCGAGCACGACTACTGGATGGGGATGTACCGGTTCCTCAAGGACGATCTGGGGGTGAAAATCCTGGTATCTGGCACCCAGGCCGGCTACGGGCCTCTTACCGTTCAGGCGGAACTCGACTACGTCGACGCCCACTCCTACTGGAAACACCCCCGGTTCCCCAACCGTCCCTGGGACTCCCGCGACTGGTTCGTCGACGACGTGGCCATGGTCAACGACCCGCCGGGCACGCTCGGCTCGCTGGCCGGGCGTCGCGTGGCGGGCATGGCCTACACCGTCAGCGAGTACAATCACCCCATGCCGAACCGCTACGGGGCCGAGGGCTTCCCGATGATCGCGGCCTTCGGCGCGTTCCAGGCGTGGAACGGCGTCTTCCCTTTCGCCTACTGCCACAACAGCGACTTCGAGCCGCGGCGCATCTCCAGCTACTTCGACATCAAGGCCAACACCGACAAGCTCGCCCATACGCCGGCCTGTGCGGCGATGTTCGTGCGCGGCGACGTGGCCGCGGCCCAGAACGGGAGCTGGCCCGTGCTCCGCCGGGACTCCGAGCGGCAGACCCTGGCCGAGGAACTGAGCCCGTGGTGTCTGAACGCCTTGGACTTCGGAACCCCTTGGCAGAAAATGATGCAGGGCCGCATGGGGATGCACTTGATGGGCATCGTACGGATGCCGCGAAGCGACGGGGCGGAGCGGGTCGCCGCCGTGGCCGTGGACCGCCCCCCGCCTCAGACCGACGCCCACGTCTCCGCGACCGGCCAGATCCGCTGGGACCTCTCGCAGCCGGGGGCCGGGTACTTCACCGTCGACACGCCCCGGACCAAGCTCTTCACCGGCTTCGTCGCCGGACGAACGTTCGAGCTGGGCGACGTGAAGCTCTCGATCGGCCCCACGCGCCTCGATTGGGCCACCGTCTCGATGACGTGCCTCGACGGCGAGGGGTTCGACCGCCCGGGCCGAATCCTCGTCGCCGCCACCGGCTGGGTGCAAAACACGGGGGCCGAGGTCGAGGAGCTTGGCAACAATCGGATCACGCTCCGGAACCGTTGGGGCGACCCGCCGGTTCTCTGCGAGGGCATCCCGGCCGAGGTCCTCTTGCCCGCGGCGCCCGACCGGGTGCGTTTTTACCCCTTGGACGAGTCGGGCAACCGCCGGGCGCCCGTGCCCGTAAGCGCCCACGACGGCCGGACCGCCCTTGCGCTGGGCGCGGAGCACAAGACCGTGTGGTATGAAGTGGAGATCCGCTGAGGGAATACACCATGCCCAAACGATCCGGCTATCAACAGCGGGTGATCCGCAACTACTACCAGCACCGCGACGCCATCATGCTCCAGAAGCTGGGCGAGATGGTCACCGAGCTGTATCTAGCCGAGGGCAAGGCCCGGGAGAGGCTTTGGAAGCGGGCCGCCGCGGCGCTAAAGAACCTCGGCGTGCCCGAGCCGCAGGTCGAGCACCTCGTGGCCAGCGACAATCCCGCGCTGTTGGCCGAGCGGGTCAAGCAGATGTTGGGGGAGGGTTAGCGTCTTCCGTCGTGACGTGACGCAGCCTGCGGGCATCTGCAAAACCCGAAATTCGAAGCACGAAATCCGAAACAAATCCCAAATCCGAATGGCCCAAATCCGAAACCTCCGGGGGCGGGGCCGGCTGGATTCATCACCCGGCGCGGCCCGGGTTTGGGCATTGCGGATTTCGCACTTGGGATTTGTCTCGGATTTCGACATTCGGATTTGCCTTGCGCCACGCGGGGGGTAGTCCGTAATTCAGGGGATACTCCCGCTGGCCGTAGCTACTCCGGTGATTACAATGGAGTAACTCGCATGCCGGATCACCGGCCCCCCTCTACTTAGGGTGTCGCGGCCCATGAGTAGCAACGCGGCCGCAGCCGAGGAGCTGCGGTGGAAGAAGATCCCGGTCCTGGACGACGGCTTCGTCTGCCTGGTCGACGTGATGGGCGACGACGGCTCGGTGGTGCAGGCCGCGCGGGTCAGCTACGGCGAGGGGACGCGCAAGGTCTCGGACGACCGCACGCTGGTGCGCTACCTGATGCGCCACTGGCACACCACGCCCTTCGAGATGGCCGAGTTGAAGTTCTTGATGCGGGTGCCGATGGACTGCTGGCGCCAGTGGATCCGGCACCGGACGGCCTCGGTCAACGAGTACAGCACGCGCTATTCGGTGGCCATCGACGCCGCACAGACCACGCCGGCCGACGGCTGGCGGCGCCAGTCGGCGGCGAACCGCCAGGGGAGCGAGGGGCTGCTGGACGCCGAGTCCGGGGCCGAGCTTTCGGCCGAGGAGGCGGCGCTTCAGGCCCGGGCGAGGGAGGTTTACCAGCGGCGGCTCGACCGCGGCGTGGCCCGGGAGCAGGCCCGAAAGGACCTCCCCCTCTCGACCTACACCGAGGCATACTGGAAGATCGACCTGCACAATTTGCTACACTTCCTGCAGCTTCGAATGGGGGAGCACGCGCAGTGGGAGATTCGGCAGTACGCGCGCACGATCGGCCACGAGGTCGTGCGTCCTTTGTTCCCGTTGGTTTGGGAGGCGTTCGAGGATTATCGCTTGGGGGCCGTGCAGCTTAGCCGGCTGGACCGGGAGGTGATCGGGCGTCTGGCGGCGGGCGGTCCGTTGCCGGCCGACGAGCAGCGGTTCCTCGCGGCGTGCGACCCGTCGTGGCAGGGACTGAAGCGTTGCCGGGAGCGCGACGAGTGCCGCGCCAAGCTGGCCCAACTGGGAATCGTCACCCCGTAGATTCACACGACACCACACCGCACCACATCAGACTACTCAACAAGCCATGAACGAAAACGATCCCACCGTGCGCGAGCTGATCGAGAAGAGCCGCCAGTTGCTCGAGAGCATTGCCGCCGCCGACTGGCTCACGTACGCCGAACTCTGCGATCCCAGCCTTTCGGCGTTCGAGCCGGAGAGCCGCGGGCTGTTGGTCGAGGGCATGCCGTTCCACCGCTTCTACTTCGAGCTGGGCAGCGCCACGGGGCCGCGGAACATCACCCTGACCGCCCCGAAGGTCCGTTTGCTTGGCGACGACGTGGCGGTGGTCACCTACGTCCGGCTCGAGCAGCAGCTCAACGAGGGCGGCCTCCCCATGACGAGCCGCTTCGAGGAAACCCGCGTCTGGCACCGCCGGAACGGCCGATGGCGGCACGTCCATTTTCATCGGTCGGCGATGGGATGAGGGGAAGTGGGGAGTGGGAAGTGGGGAGTGGGGAGTGGGGAGAGGGGAGAGGGGAGAGGAAAGGGCGAAGGGGTGTCTCTTGTTAGCCGCGGGCGGGAGCCCGCGGGGGGGTGCGGTTTCTCCCATCCCTATCCACTCGGTTCCTCGCCCGACCGTTTCACGGGCACCTTCTTCAGCGGCATCCGCTCGAGCTGCTCGATCAAACGCTGGTGTCGGCGCATGTTTTCGTAACCCCGGTGGCCGGGCGCGGCGATCAGGGTGGAAAGCACCACTAGGCTGGCCAGGACGGCCCCGAGCCTCCACCGGCGCGGGTGGCGCGGGCTGAACAGGGCCATGCCGTAGAGCGCCCCGAAAAGGAAGCCTGCGCCGTGGGCGATGTTGGCCACGTTCATCGCCCCGGAATACGTCAACACGATGCAGAGCACGAACCAGAAGCCGAGGATCTGGGCGGTCGTGTCGGTGCAGGCCGCGGCGAACTCCGGCCTCCACCGCCGCCCGACCCACAACATGCCGAACAGCCCGTACATGATTCCCGAAAGACCGACGATCATCACGGGTTCGGCGCGGTCGTAGCTGCCGATGACGTATTCGGGCAGCATGGAGACGTAGCCCAGCAGCACGACCAGACCGAGCGTGCGCCAGGAGCCGAGCCGGTTCTCCAATGCCGGGCCGAAGACCACCAGCCAGTAGACGTTAAACGCGGCGTGGATCAGACCGGCGTGCAACAGACACGTGGTGAAGGGCCGCCAGATCTGACCCTCCCAGATCGAAGGCAGGATCCCGAGGAACTCATTGTAGTAGTAGAGGCGCCGGGACTCGTCGGCGATGCCCACCACTTCCAAGGCCACGGCCACCGCCGCGACGATCAGCGTGACCGGCGTGCGGTTGAAGTTGATTTCGGGAACCGGAATCGCGGGTTGGGGCATGTCGGCTGTCCACTTCGGGGGCCGGCCAAACGGCGAAACACCCTGTACGACGGCGTTCCAAGGCCGTCGCCGTTGCATCCAGGCGATCGACGGCCTTGGAAGGCCGTCGTACTTCGGAACCGTGCAATTCTACGGCATCGCCGGGCGCTGGCAAAGTAGCCGCCTCGCTGATGCGAGACGGGCGTGCGTCACGCGGAGCGTGACGTCTACGGTCCCCTGGCTCCCCTCTCGCTCGCCCCTTATAATCGGCGCTCGATCCGCTGCGTCGCCACGGGGAGGATGTCGTGCGCTCGATCGCCGTGATGAACCAGAAGGGCGGGGTGGGGAAGACCACCACGGTGGTGAACCTGGGGGCCGCGCTGGCCGACTCGGGCCGTCGGGTGTGTCTCGTGGATCTCGACCCCCAGGCCCACGCCACGCTGCACCTGGGCGTCGACCCCCATCCCGACCAGCCCTCGATCTACGACGTGCTCACCGATCGGAAGTCGCTCGGCGACGTGCGCCGGCAGCTCGCCGAGAACCTCTGGCTGGTCGGATCGAGCCTGGACCTGGCCGGGGCCGAGATCGAGCTGGCCGGCGTGGTGGGGCGCGAGGTGATCCTCCGCGACAAGCTCCGCGCCGACGCCGCGGAGTTCGACTACCTGCTGGTCGACTGCCCGCCCTCGCTGGGCATTCTGACGCTCAACGCCCTAACGGCGGTCGACGAGGTGTTCATTCCGCTGCAGCCGCACTTTCTGGCGCTTCACGGGCTGAGCAAGCTCTTGGAGACGATCGAGCTGGTCGCGGCGCGGCTCAACCCGCCGTTGCGCCTGACGGGCATCGTGCTCTGCATGTACGACGTGAGCACGCGTCTGGCCGCGGAGGTGAGCGAGGACGTGGAGCGTTTCTTAAGCGCCGCGCACGACCGGCCCGCCTGCTGGTCCGGCGCCACGACGTTCCGCACGCGGATCCGGCGCAACGTCCGGCTGGCCGAGGCGCCCGGCCACGGGCAGACGATCTTCCAGTACGCCCCCCAGTGCCACGGGGCCGAGGACTACCGGCAGTTGGCCCAGGAGGTCTCCCGTTCCGGCCGCCCCTTCTCATGAAGCCGCGACCGGTGGTCGCGCTGGGGCCGCGACCACCGGTCGCGGCTTTTTGAGGGCCCGTCCGGCCGCTATAAGTGTTAGGGCGCCCGTGATCCTTTCGGCAGGCACGGGCGTTCTTTTCGGGCGGCGAGAGGGCGGGTTGTGGGGGTCGCGCGGGGGTGTTGTTCCGTTTGGGCAGGCCGTTGGTTTCCCGGTCGGTCACGGCCTTTTGTTGATCGCGCCGAGGGAATCGGTTGCCGCAGGGGCGCCGCGGCAATTCATCGTGGCCGGGGTGGATTCGGCGAACCCGGCGGCTGGTCCGGGTCGATGGGTGTGTACGAGGAACAACCCGTGGCCCCCCTCCCTCGGGAAGAAAGGAGTCAAGGCTATGCCTTTTCTGCGGATTACTGTAACCCTGTTCGTGTTAACGCTCGTATGTACGACGGCCTGGGCCCAATATGGGCTGTACGGCGCACCGGCACCGCTGAACTACCAGCAGATGCTCCCGGCAGCTTCGCCGTACAGCCAACCTTACGCGCCGCAGGCCGTCCCCTATCCTCCCCCTTACGCAACCAGGCTCTCGGCCCGGACCACGCCGCCGAAGCAGATCCCGGCGGAACCGGCTCCGCCGACGGCCCCCGGGAAGGCCCCGCCCGTTGAAGGCCCCGGGATGGTCGAGCGGATGCTCGACGAGGCGGGTTGCGGGTGCGGCCCGGCGGCCTCGTGTTACGGGCCGCAGCCCTGCTACGCGCCGGCCGAGTGCGGCGGCTGCGGCGAGGTGGGCCCGACGTGCGGCCCGCTGACGAAGATGATGAACTGCTTCGAGCAGGCCATGATCCACAGCGGCGATTGTTGCGGCGACCCCTGTTGCTATCCCTGGTTCGCGTCGGCCTCGACGCTGGTGCTGGGTCGCAACGAGCCGAACCGGCTGTGGACCACCTACCGCACGGGCGTGGAAGCCGACCAGCTCTACCACTTCAACGACGTCAGTCTGGAGTGGGAATGGGGCGGCGAGTTCCGCATAGGACGGAAGTTCTGCCGTGACTGCTGCACCGGCTGTTACCGCTACGGCATCGAGGGAGTCTACTGGTCGACCCAGCCGTTTAGCGGCCGCCTGGTGGCAACCGACCCGGCCACGGTGAGCACCACGCTCACGGTGGGCAACGTGGAGTTTGCGGGCAACTCGGCCGCGCTCTGGTTCGACCAGGCCTTGGAGCACCGGCTCAGCCGCCACAACGAGTTCCACAACCTGGAGCTGAACCTGATCCGCTACAAGATGTGCGCCGAGGCCGACACCGTTTGGGACGCCCACTGGACGCTCGGGTTCCGGTACTTCAGCTTCGACGAGAACATCGTCTTCAGCACCCTGGCCGATCCGGCCAGAATTCCGGACCCGAACGTGGACGAAGCCTTCATCAACGATTTGATCGAGAACGACCTGTATGGAGTGCAATTCGGGTTCCACGCAGACCACTACTTGTTAAGCTCGCTCCTGCTGTTTGTGGACACCAAGGTCGGCCTGTTCAACAACCACATCGACCACCTGTTCCAGATGTACTTGGAAGACGGGACGGTGGCCGATACCGGCGCCACCGGGGTGCCGGGCACGTACCCGGTCCACTCTTCCGACGATGTCCTCTCATTCCTTACGCAAATCGACGTGGGCGGGGAATGGCAGATCAGCGAGCGGCTTGCCGCGCGCATGGGTTACCGGGTGGTGTTCATCACGGGCGTGGGGCTGGCCGACCACCAGATACCTCACTACGTCGTCGACATCCCCGAGATTGCCGAGATCGACCACAACGGCGACCTGATACTGCACGGTGCCTTCGCGGGCGTGACCTACAAGTTCTAGGAGGCACCGTCGACGGTCTCCGCCGCCGATGCGGCGGGGAACCTGGGAGGTTAACGAAAAGGGCAGCCCTGCTCCGGCAGGGTTGCCCTTTCTCGTAGGGTGCAAGGTCTTTTGGAGTGCGGCGACGAGTCGCCGCACTCCAAAAAACGCCCGCTACTCGACCGCGCCCGCCCCGTCGCAAAGGGCCTGGAAGTCGGGATCGAACCTCAGGGGGTCGAAATCGGCCTCGTCGTCGACCAGCAGCCGGTAGTCCGGGTCGATCTCGAGCGCCCGGGAGAGGCAGCGGAGTGCCCGTTGTTTGTTCCCGGACAGACTCCAGTAGCAGGCCAGGTTGTAGTGGACCAGCGGCTCGCGCGGGGCCTTCTTCAAGGCCCGCTCGAGCGCCGCGATGGCCCGATCGACGCGGCCGATCCGCTTGTAGCACCACCCCAGCGCGAAATAGACGTGTACGTTGTCCGGGTTCCCTTTGGCCGCCTTGCGGAGCGGGGCCAGGGCCTCGCGGTAACGCTCCATCATGCGCAGGGCCTCGCCCAGGAGGTACTGCCCGTGGGCGTCCAGTTGGCTCGGCTCCCCCAGGCGGCCCAACGCCTCGACGGCCTGCTGCGGCAGGTCCAGCTCGATGTATCCTTCGGCCTCTCGCTGGATCTTGGCGAGTCGAACTACGTCCCTGGGCGTCGGCACGGCACCGCTCCTAGTCCTTGTGTCCGGCGGACATTCACTTAGCTCTCCCTATTAGATTCTAACCACCGCCGCCGAAATCCAAAGCCTCCTTGCCGAAAAAAGCGCGCACAAGCCGTTGTGGCGCACCCGCTTCACACGCCGCGAAAAGATCAGACGCCCGGTGGACATGTCCGTCCTACGGGAAAATCCTACGCGGGCGCCAGCGCCGACGCCTCGTCGAAGCTCTCGGCCAGCGACTTGCGCGGGGCCGAGACCTTCAGCACGGGCGCGAAGTCGATGAACTCCTCGTCCGTCTGCCGGAGCAGCTCGACGACCTCAGGGGAGCCGGCCGGAGCCACCTTTCGGTAATACTCCTCGAACGGCCCTCGCTCGTGCCAGACCGGATCCGCGGTGGCCGGCAGCAGCGCCGACAGGGCCACGGCCGCCTTGGCCGGCTCACGCCGAGGATCGGACGCCCACCGCTCGATATAGGGGTGGCTCTCGACCAGCACGGCGAACGCCTCGGGCAGGTTCCACTGGCGGGCCATGTCGCCGGCCGCCTTGGCGTGGGTCCAGCCGAAGACCGAATCCTCCAGGTCCGAGAGCCGGCGCTCCCCCTCGTGCCGGGCGGAGAGCAGCTTCTCGTACAACTGCGGGGCCTCCTTGGCCAACACGGGCACTGCCATGTCCTGTAGCAACGCCGCGGCAAACGGCTCTTCCGCCTCGCCGCAGCCGAGCAGCTTGGCCGTCAGCCGGGCGAAAAGGGCCCTGCGCAACGAGTCCTGCCACAGACGCCTGAGGTCGAACGGCCCGCACTTCGGGTTGGGCATCAGGCTGAACACCGCGCTCCAGAGCGAGAAGTTCTTGATCGTCCGCACCCCGACCAGCGTGATCGCCAGCTTCACGCTGGAGATTTCACGGGAAAAGCCGAAGTACGACGAGTTGACGAACCGTAGCACCTGGCCGGCCAGACCGGCGTCGGCCTCGATCGGCACGGCGTATTCGGCCGGGCCGTTCTCCGGGTCCTGGGAAAGCTCGAGAAGCCGGACCGCGCTCTGCGGCAGCGCCGGAAGCTGGGCCACGTTGAGGATCTTGCGCAAATCGACGGAGGATCGACGCATTCTGGTCATGGTTTTCCCTGCCGCTGTTGAACCGTTCGCTGGGGGCTGCGCGCCGTCGACCCCAACCTAAAGCGCGGGATCGGGCACAGCAGGGCTTGGCGCGCCGCCACCCAACCAAGAGAACGCCTGCCCGCCTACTGAAAACTAGGCCAAGAGTGGCGCGCGGGCAAACCGCCGCGGCCGGCTCGGCGCGTCGTGTTTTGTCAACCCGCCGCAGCGTGACGTGGCCCCGCGGCCACGTAGCCCGGCCACTCGTCACCGCCCGTGGCGCCGCAAGTCCCTTCTCACAAACCATTTGCGCCGTTCCGGCGCGGCGTCGCCCGCTCGGTCCCGCCATTTGCGGCCTCCACCGTAGGACGGACCTCCGGTCCGTCGCCATGGGAAATCGGAGGTCGGTCGGCACGACGGACCGGAGGTCCGTCCTAAGGGGGTGCTGACCGCGGGTTTTCCGCGTGTGCCCATCAAAGAGAGCAGATCATGCGTGCCGTTGCCTGTGTATTGCTGGTGCTCTTGGTGCTGGGGCTGGCAGCCACCGTGGTGCCGCTCGCGCCGCCCGCGCAGCCGGGCGACGCGACCTCACCGTGGCGGAAAACGGTTGACGGTTGGGAGCGGGCCGTTTGGCTGGATCAATACCCTCCCGCAGGACGGGTTGGGCTGCACCCGTTCCTGTTCGCCGCCGGCGAGCTGATCTTGGCGATCGGGCTGCCGGTCGCGCTGTCGAAGACGCCCGCCGGAAGCAAGCGCCGCCGGGGTCACAGCCAAACCGCCGACCCGCCGCCGCTCCCGTAGCGCCCCGCTCGTCCCCTCCTTCACCGGGCCCCGGCAAGCTCAGCGCCCGGTTTCTCGACGGTCGTGGTTGTACGAATCCGCGTCCGCCCCGGCACTATTACGGGTAGAGGGCGCTCCGCGTCCGGTCGCGGCGGCCGCTGGCGGGAGTCCCGAAGACCGACACCATCCATCAGCCGGACCACGGCGGGGAGGGGACCATGCGACTGACACTCCGAACCTTGTTGGCCTACATGGACGGGATGCTCGAGGCGGACGATGCCGAGGACATCCGCAGCCAAATCGAGAAGAGCGAGTTCGCCCAGAGCCTAATGCACCGCATCCGGGAGGCGGTGGGCCGACCCGGCCTGAGCGCCCCGGGATTGTTGGCAGGCAAGGGCGGGCCGGACCCCAACACGGTCGCCGAGTACCTCGACAACACGCTTCCCGACAACCGGGTGGCCGACTTCGAGAAGATTTGCCTGGACCCGGAGTCGGACGTCCCGCTGGCCGAGGTGGCCTCGTGTCACCAGATCCTGACCTTGGTGCTGGGCGAGGCCGCGGAAATCGACCCGGATGCCCGGCAGCGCATGTACCAGTTGCCCGAGGCGCCGGCGAGCCAGGCCCGTCCGCCCATCGCGGCTGCACTGGGCGGAGGAGACGGCGATTCCGGGGCACAGCCCGCGCTGGAACCCGCGAAACGCCGGCCCAAGCCCGAGGTCCCCGAGTACCTCCGCGAGCCGGTCAAACGGCGCCGGCTGCTGCCCTTGGTCGGCGCGGTCGCATTGGCAGTCTGCTTCCTGATCATGGTGCTGATCGCGCTGGGGCAGTTCGAGCCGGACAAGCCGCTGGGACGGCTCCTCGGGCTGGGGGGCCCGGCAGCAGAAGGGGACCGTGGGGGGGAGGGGGCGGTGACGCCGCCCGGCGAGGATTCGGCGAAACCGGACGTGGCGCCGGCGCCGGACGAAGGGTCCGCGCCAAGCGAGGGTCCTGCCGAGGGTGGCCCCGCGCCCGAAATCCCCACGGAGGCGGCTGCCGGGCCGGGCGGCGCGCCCGTTCCTGCCGAGCCGGAAGTGCCGCCGGAAGAGCCGGCCGGCCCGGGCGAGCCGTTGCCCGGCCCCGGCGAGCTGCCCGTTGAGCCCGCGGTCCCCGCAGCCCCTCCGGGCGGCGCTGCGACCGAGCCGGGAGCCGAGCCGGGAGCCGAAGCCGCCCCAGAAATGACGGAGCCGCCAGCCGGCGAGGCCCCCGAACAGGTCGAGGTCGAGCCGGGCGAAGGGCCCGGGGCCGTCGGAGAGCAGCCTGCGGCCCTGGTCCCCATGGGTCGCTTCATCTCGGAAGACCAGGTTCTGCTCCGGCACGGGCGGGACGAGAACGTGTGGATGCGGGTGGCGAGCAAGGCGCCTCTGTACTCAGGCGATCGGCTGGTGGCCCTGCCCACCTATCGGCCGGAGATCGCCCTCGCCGGGGTGACTCTGCAGTTGTTCGGCGGCACCGAGATCGAGCTTCTCCCCGGCGACGCCGGGCATGACGCGGGGGTCCACGTCCGCTACGGGCGGATGTTCATCCTCCCGCTGGCCCAGCCCGGCACGCGCATGAGATTCGTGATGGGAGGGCACGGCGGGGTGCTGGTCTTCGACGACCCCGAGGCAGTGGTGGTCCTCGAGGTCGAGCCCATCCACGTCCCCGGCACGAACCCGGAGAGCGTGCCCGCGTTGCTGCGAACTGTTCTGTACACCAGGTCGGGGGAGGTCACGTGGACCGAGCCCGAGCCCGACCAGAAGGTGCATCTCGGTCCGCAGACGTTCCTGGCGATCGCCGGGCCGCGGCCGCGGGCCGCCAAGCCGGTCGACCGGTTCCCCGACTGGGTGACCACCGACACGACCCGCGAGGTGGACCGCCAGGCGTCGAGCACGCTGCTGAAATACTGGAACGCCGAGTGGCCGGCGTCACGTTCACTGGTCGAACTGACGGATTTTCGGCGGCGGGAGGTGCAATGGCTGGCCACCCGGTCGCTGGGATACATCGGCCGGTTCGACGCGATGGTCGCCCCGCTCGACGAGTCGGAATACTGGGAGTCGTTCCGGAGCTTTGGCGAGTCGGCCGACTACGTGGGCGAGCTGCGCGCCGCGGTGGCGCGTGGCGCGGAGGCCGCTGCCGGGGTGCGTCAGGCATTCGAGAAGCAGTACCCGGACCATGCCGCGATCCTGTACCGGATGCTTTGGGGCTTCACGCCCGACGGGCTGCGCAACGGCGAGGCGACCGTGCTGGTCGACCATCTGGAGCACCAGGCATTGCCGGTCCGGGGCTTGGCCTTCTGGAACCTCCGCGACCTGACCGGTTTGTCGCTGTATTACGAGCCGGAGGCCACCGCGGCCGAGCGCAAGCTCGCGGTGGAGAAATGGCGAGACCGGCTGGCGTCGGGCGAGATTTGGAGGAAGGCGGCCGAGAAGCCGCAACCGGCGCTGCCGCCCGCCGGAGTCGCAGAGCCGGCCGCGCCTGCTGAACCGGGACGACCTGCCGAACCGGGGCCGGCCTCCGGGCCGGGTGTGCCGGGCGGCCCTCTTCCCCCGGGTCCCGGCGCCCCGGCCGGTCCCGACGCGCCCCCCGAGCAGCCCAAACAGGCCGAGCCGGGGGCTCCCCCCGCGGCCGGACCGCCCGAGGCCCCGCAGCCCGCCGTGCCGCGTGTGCTGGGCCCCCCGCTGCGCGGCCCGGACCCGTTGCCTCCGCCGATCGAGCCCGAGCCCCTTCCGCCCCGCGACGCGAAGGCACCGGGTCCCTGAGCGGGGACCGGGCGGCTCTTCTGTGTACGACGGCCTTCCCAGGCCGTCGATCGGCCCCCCGCTACGACGGCCTTGGAAGGCCGTTGTACGAAAAAGGGCCCGATTTTGGCTGTCGGGAACGGAAGGACCCGGATGGGGGGCACTGCGGAGGGTTGCGCCCCCGGGCACAACCCCCCTTACGCCCCGGGGTCAGGAAGCTAAACTAAGAAAGATAGGGAAATCCGGGCCTCCCCCGCGGGAGTTTGCGTTTGTCTGCCCGGGACGTTGCGGGTAGAATCGGCGGTTTGACTGTCGGCCGGCGGGCGGCCGTCGAGGCCCCCGGGCCAAGCCGGTATCGAGGGAGGGAATACGTGCAGATCAAGATTTCGACGCGGCACGGACAAATCAGCGACACGACACGGGAGAAAGTAACCGACAAAGTAGAGAAACTGACGCGTCTATTTGACCGGATTGCGGCCATCGAAGTGACGATCGACCTGGAGCACCGCGAGAGCCCGTCGGTGGAGATCCAGGTGTCGGCCAAGCACAAGCACGACTTGTTGGCCAAGGCGCGATCGGAGGAGTTGATGGCTGCGGTCGACGTGGCGGTCGACAAGATGGAGGAGCAGTTGCGGCGTTACAAGACGAAGATCCAGAGCCGCCGCGGCCAGTCCAACCGGCAGGCCGGGGCGGCCAGCCCCTCCCCGCCACGGGAAATCTAAGCCACCGGGTCGGGCGCGCTGGAGCCCGGAGGCCGTTGGCCTCGAGCTGCGGCGTTGCGCGACTCGGTCCGTGAGAAAGGGAGACCAGGTGCATGAAGTTTGCCGACTTCATTAGTCGAGAGGCTATTCGTGCCGAGTTGGCCGCGCGAGACAAGGAGGGAGCCGTTCGCGAGATCGTCCAGTCGTTGTTGGACGCCGGCGACGTCGAGTCGGACGAGTTCGAGAGTATCGTCAAGGCGATCCTGAAGCGTGAGGAGCTGGGCAGCACGGGGATTGGCCGCGGAGTGGCCGTTCCCCATACGAAGCATCCCAGCGTGGACCGGCTGGTGGGCACGGTGGCCGTCTGCAAGGAGGGCGTCGATTTCGCCAGCCTGGACGGGGAGATCGTGCAGTTGTTCTTCCTGCTGGTGTCGCCGCCCGATCGGCCCGGCGACCACCTGCGGGCTTTGGAGAACATCTCGCGACAGCTCCGCGACGAGACCTTCTGCCGGTTCCTCAAGCAGGCCAAGAACGCCGAGGAAATCCAGCAGCTATTGGACGAGGCCGACAACAACCAGTTCGGATCGTAGTCCGGAATGCCGCCGGTCGGCGGCCGCCGGCGCCGGCTGCCCGAGCGGGGGTTGTCCGCGTTCTTTTTGCTGATCGCGCCGATGAACCAACGCACGCCAGCCGCAACACGGCGCTTGGCCGCAGGGGGCCGGCTCCCGCCGATCCCCGGCCCGGGCCCACCCCCGGCCGGTAGCCGAGTACCTTCGCAACGAACACGATGTGCCGAACCCAAGCGACGCGAACCGTGACCGTGGGCAACCCGGAGGGGATCCACCTCCGCGCGGCCACGTTGATCGCCAAGCTGGTCCGGAGCCACGACGCGAGGGTGGTGCTACAGAAAGAGAACAACAAGGTCGAAGGCACGGACGTGCTGCAAATCCTCTCCCTCGGCACCTCCGAGGGAGAGCAGCTCGTGCTGGAAGCCACAGGAAACGACGCGGAGAAGGTCCTCGAGGCCCTGGCGAAGCTATTTGACGGGAAGTTTCACGAGGACGACGGCGAGACCAAGACTGCGGACGGCTAGTGCAGCGAAAAAGGGACCAGGTTTATTTTGCCGGGACGGCCCGAAGGGTGCTTCGCACAAAATGGACCTGGTCCCTTTTTCGCAGACGGCCGGTCCGCTGAAGACAGACGGCGCGGCGGTCGGACAGGTCGACCCCCCGGCTTAAGCCGGCCGGGTCCCGCGACCCCGCCCAAACCGGCAACCCCCAGAGGGGTTGCCCGGCGAATGTGTCGAAGATTTGAGGCCCCGGCTCGTGCAGCCCGGCGCAGCGAGCGGCCCATTCGCCCTACGGGAATAACCTAGATGCAGCGACTGCAAGGAATCGCCGTTTCGCCGGGCGTAGCCATCGGCGAAGCGCTGGTGATGGACAACGAGGGGTTCCGGATCCCTCGCCGTTTCGTTGCGCGAGACGCGGTCGAAGGCGAGCTCGAGCGCCTCGACAAGGCCATCCGCGCCGCCGGAGACGAGATCGCACGAAACCGCGACGCCGTCTCCGAAGAGCTTGGCGCGCAGTACGGGGCAATCTTCGAGGCCCACCTCCAAATGCTCCAGGACTCGCGCCTGCGAAGCGAGCTGGAGGAGATGATCCGGCAGCGGCATTACTCGCCCGAGTACGCCGTCAGCCGCACCCTGAGACGCTACGGCGACGTCTTCCGGCGTCTGGAAAGCTCCTACCTGGCCGAGCGGGCCAACGACATCTTCGACATCGAGAAGCGCCTGCTGCGCCACCTCTTGGGCCATCGGCGCGAGGGGATCTCGCGGCTGACCTCCCCCTGCCTGGTGCTCGCCCGCAACCTCACCCCCAGCGAAACCGCCAACCTCGACCGGCGGTTCGTTAAGGGGTTCGTGTGCGAGGTGGGGGGGCCGGGCGGACACACCGCGATCGTGGCCGAGGCCCTGGAAATCCCCGCCGTGGTCGGCACCGGACCCTTCCTGACCCAGGTCTCCGGCGGCGATCTGGTGATCATCGACGGCGACCATGGCGAGGTGATCGTCCAGCCCGACGAGGAGACGCTGGCCCGATACCGACACGAGGCCGAGGAGATCCGCACCGCGGCCGCCAAGCTCGAGCCGCTGCGCGATCTGCCCGCCGAAACGGCCGACGGCGTGCGCCTGGAGCTGTTCGGCAACATCGAGTTCCCCTACGAGGTCGAGCACTGCATCGACCGCGGGGCGGACGGCATCGGCCTGTACCGCACCGAGTTCCTCTTCCTCGGAAGCGAGACCGAGCCGGACGAGCACGTCCACTTCGAGGCCTACTCGCAGGTGGTCCGCGCCATGGGCGACAAGCCGGTCACCATCCGCACCTTCGACCTCGGCGCCGACAAGGTCCCCCATTTACCCCAACCCGAAGACGAGCGCAACCCCTTCCTCGGGCTGCGGAGCATCCGGCTGGCGCTGAGGAACCTGCCGATGTTCAAGACGCAGCTTCGGGCGGTGCTGAAGGTCAGTGCGCGGGGGAACGTGCGGGTCATGTTCCCGCTGGTGTCCACACTGCTGGAGTTGCGCCAGGCCAAGATGATCCTGGGCGACGTGATGGAGGACCTCGAAGAGCACGCCGAGCCGTTCAACCGCGATCTGCCGATAGGCATGATGGTCGAGGTCCCCTCGGCCGTGATGATGATCGACCGCTTCGTCGAGGAGGTCGACTTCCTGAGCATCGGAACCAACGACTTGATCCAGTACACCCTGGCGGTCGACCGCAGCAACCGCGAGGTGGTCAACCTCTACAGCTCGGCCGACCCGGCCGTGCTGAAATTGATCCAAACGACCGTCGACGCGGCCAACGGGCGCGGCGTGCCGGTGAATCTCTGCGGCCAGATGAGCGGCAATCCGTTGTACACCATGCTGCTATTGGGTATGGGGCTGCGCCGCTTCAGCGTGGCCCCGCGCGAGATCCCCGAGATCAAGAACGTCTGCCGCAAGGTAACCATCGAGCAGTGCCAGGCAGTCGCCGCCCGGACCATGACCATGGAGAACTCGCGCGAGATACAGGCTTACCTCAAAGACGAGTTGAAGAAACGCGTACCCGAAGTGTCGCTGTAACGCGGCTGGAGGAGTAAGGAGACAGGAGTCAGGGGGCAGGAGTCAGGGGGCAGGAGTCAGGAGTCAGAGGTTTCGAACGAGCGGAGATGAAAGCGCCGCCACTGCGTGGCGGGGGCGACCGGCGGAGCGTGCCGGGCCGTCAACCTATCAAGAGTACACAGTCTACAACGGCTCTCCGGCCTCCACGGCAGAGGCGGAGAGGAAGCGAACCGATGGTTCGAGAGCGAGTACGACTTCGATTTGCCAAGCAGGGCGACCTGCGGTTCCTCGGGCACCGGGACCTGATGCGCGCGTTCGAGCGGCTCTGCCGCCGGGCCCGGCTGCCGCTGCACTTTAGCGAGGGCTTTCACCCTCGGCCGCGCATGAGCTTCCCGCTCCCCCTGGCACTGGGCATGGCGGGCACCGACGAGATCGTCGAAATCGAGCTCTGTGGGGCCGTCGCGGTGGACGACCTCTGCGAGCGGCTTGCGGACCGGGCCCCGCCGGGGCTGGAAATCCGCTCGGCCGAGCGATTGGCCCAGCGCCGGCCCAAAGCCCGGGTCCGCCACGTGTGGTACGAGTTGCCCCTGCCCGAGCGCACGCTGCCCGGATTACCCGAGCGCATCGAGCGTCTGCTGGCCGCAAGGGCTTGGCCGGTATCCCGCCCCGGACGGCGCGGATCGGTCGATCTGCGCCCCCTGGTCGAGGAGCTGGCCCTCGCGAGCGGCCGGCTGACGATGCGCCTGCGGATCGATCCTTCCGGGAGCGTTTCCGCCCGGGAGGTGGCCGCGGAGCTGGGGCTGCCGGAGCTCGAGCACCAGGGCGTCCACTTCACCCGAACCGCCGTGGAGATCGAGCGATGAGCGCCACGAAGCGATCGCGGGTCCGGGTAAGGCGCACGGCGAATCGACGGCTCGCTTGCCGATCATGCCGATCATGCCGACACAGAAAGCACGAACATGAAACAGGAAATGCTGATCAACGTTGCGCAGCCGGAAGAATGCCGGATTGCGATCGTTGAGGACGGGCTGCTCGAAGAGCTGTACGTCGAGCGCACCGGCCAAGACAGCTACGTGGGGAACATTTACAAGGGAGTGGTGGTCAATCTGGAACCCAGTATCCAGGCGGCTTTCGTCGATTTCGGCGTGGGGCGCAACGGGTTCCTGCACATCAGCGACGTCGAGCCGCAGTACTTCCGCCAGGGCGGCTACGCCCCGGAAGGCCCCCCGGGCAACTCACGCCGCGGCGGGCGCCGCGCGAACCCCCCCGCCGAGGACGAGGTCGAGGAGGGGCCGGGCAATCAGCCGCCTCGCCAGCGGGGCTTCCGCCCGGGCGCCCGGCCGCGCTTCAAGCCCCCCATCCAGGACGTGCTCAAACGGGGCGACGAAGTCCTCGTCCAGGTGATCAAGGAGGGGATCGGCACCAAGGGGCCCACGCTCTCGACCTACATCAGCATCCCCGGCCGCTACCTGGTGCTGATGCCCGCCCTGGGACGGATCGGCGTCTCCCGGAAGATCGAAGACGAAGAGGTCCGGCGGCGGCTCCGCTCGGTGATGCTCGAGCTGAACCCGCCCAAGGGGGTCGGCTTCATCGTACGCACCGCCGGCTCCGACCGGACCAAGCGCGAGCTGAGCCGCGACCTGGCCTACCTGCTGCGGCTTTGGAAGGTGATCGTCCGGCGGATCAAGAAGCTCCAGGCCCCGGTCGACATCTACGAAGAGAGCGACATGATCATCCGCACGATCCGCGACATCTTCACCGGCGACGTGGATACGATCTACATCGACGAGCCGGGCGCGTACGAGCGGGCCAAGGAGTTCCTCCAGTTGGTCATGCCCCGCCACGTGGGCCGGCTCCAGCTCTACGAGGGCAAGGAGCCGTTGTTCCACAAGTACCACGTCGAGGAGGAGATCGCCAAGATCCACCGCCGCGAGGTGCCGCTTAAGGACGGGGGCTCGATCGTCATCGACCAGACCGAGGCCCTGGTGGCCATCGACGTGAACAGCGGCAGCTTCCGCGCCGAAGATTCCGCCGAGGAGACCGCCTACCAGATGAACCTCCTGGCGGCCAAGGAGATCGCCCGGCAAATCCGGCTCCGCGACCTGGGAGGCGTCGTGGTCAACGACTTCATCGACATGCGCAAGGAGAAGCACCGCCGAGGGGTGGAGCGGGCCCTGCGCGACGCGGTGCGCCGCGACCGGGCCCGAACCAAAATCCTCCGCACGAGCCCCTTCGGCCTGGTCGAGATGACCCGGCAGCGGATCCGGCCCAGCCTGAAACGGAGCGTGTACACGGACTGTCTCTGCTGCCGCGGCACGGGGGTGGTCAAGACCCCCGAGAGCATGGCCATCGAAGTGGTCCGCCTGCTGTTGCTGGCCTGCCAGCACCCCGACGCGGTGCGAATCACCGTCACCGTGGCCAGCGACGTGGCCGAGTACCTGAACAATCGCAAACGGCGAGTGCTCGCCCAACTGGAGGACGAGGGGGGCATCCGCATCGAAATCGTTGACGCCGGCGAGGGGGTCTCGCCAGAGCACCTCATCGTCGACTGCCGCGACGGCCAGGACCGGCAGGTGAAGGTGCCCTAGAGCACGACCCCTTGTGAGACCACCCGCCCCGGCGATAAACTAGAGAGCTTTCCCACGCGGCAGGGGCACTTCCCCGGGGTCGCCCGGGCGGCGGCGGTCAGCGGGAACGGGTGTCCCAGACACACGCAGGCAGAACCATGTACGCAATCATTGATGAGGGCGGACGGCAGTACCGGGTCGAAGAGGGCCAGGAGCTGGACCTCGACTACCGGGGGCTTTCCGTGGGCGACGAGCTGAAGTTCGACCGGGTGCTGGCCTTTCGGGACGCCGAAGGACTGAAGCTGGGCCAGCCGACGCTCGAATCAGCCAGCGTCACCGCCGAAGTGCTGGCCGTGCATCAGGGCCCGAAAATCGTCGTCCAGAAGCTCCGCCGCCGCAAGAACAGCCGGACCAAGACCGGCCACCGCCAGATGCTCACCCGGGTGCGGATCAGCAAGATCCAGGCCGCGCCGCCGCCTGTCGAAGAGCCGGCAGGGGACCTACCGTCTCCCGCCGAAGAGCCAGCAGACCCGCCCCCCTCCGCTGAATAGCCGGCAGCAAACCTGCTGCCGGGCGGCCTTCTGCGATGCCCCCCCGCTTGGAGGGACAGCGGCTTTGCTGGCAATCGCCCGCCGCCAGCTTTCCCGGTGGTCGTCGACCGCCGGCTGTTCGGTCGCCTGGATTCTCGGTTCTCGGTTTTCCGACTTGCCCCCTTGACTCTCTGTGGCTAGTGCTAATAATTCTCATTAGCAGAGAGAGGTCAGCGTGGCCGAGAACCCCATTCAACGATGGACGCGGCAGCGCGAGGTGATCCTGGAGGAGCTTCGCAAACTCCGGTCCCACCCGACCGCCGCCGGATTGTACGACGTGGTGCGCCGGCGGTTGCCCAAGGTGAGCCTGGCGACGGTCTACCGCAACCTGGAGCGGCTCAACGAGCTGGGTTACGTGCGCAAGCTCGACCTGGGCGGCTCCGAGGCCCGCTTCGATGGCGACTTGACGCGGCACGACCACGTGCGCTGCGTGCGTTGCGGCCGGGTCGACGACCTGCGGGGCCCTCCCCTTGAGCTGGGGCGTGACGCACACGATGATTGGGCCGGTTACGAGATTGTCGACTACCGACTGGAGTTTCTCGGGGTCTGCCCGAGCTGTCGGCAAGATAGGGGCGCCGGGCCGCCCGAGGGCTTCCAGGGGTAGCCGGGGAGACGAACCATAACTGATTCACACTATCGACGAAAGGAAACCTAACGATGCTCAACCCCAAGATCCAGGACGCCTTCAACGAGCAGATTAACAAGGAGCTCTTCTCCTCGTATCTGTATCTGTCGATGGCGGCCTACTTCGAGTCGCAGAGTTTCGCGGGCATGGCCCAGTGGATGCGGTTTCAGGCCCAGGAAGAGAACATGCACGCGATGAAGTTCTACGACTTCATCCACGAGCGGAACGGGCGCGTGACGCTCGCCGAGATCGCCGCGCCCAAGACCGACTGGCAGGGCCCGCTCGACGCCTTCGAGGAGGCCCTGAAGCACGAGCAGATGATCACCGCCTCGATCGACGGCCTGGCCGATCTGGCGCTAGGAGAAAAGGACCATGCCGCCCACAGCTTCCTGCAGTGGTTCGTCAACGAGCAGGTCGAGGAGGAGGCCAGCGTCCAGGCGGTCATCGACAAGCTGAACCTCGTGGGCGACAACGGGGTGGCCCTGTTCATGATCGACCAGGAGCTCGGCCAGCGCCCGGCGCCCGCGGCGGCCGACGCGGGCTCGGCCACGTAGGAAGACGATTTCGGTTCGTGAACACTGTATACCTTTGGAGTGCGGCGATTTATCGCCGCTTTCTGACGGGCGAGGTGAACGTTGGCGGCTTTCCCGGACTTCCCCAACGACGACGGCGCTTGAAGAGCCAAGGGGTCGTCCTGAAGGTTCGAAAGCGGTGATGAATCGCCGCACTCCAAACCAACCCGACCACAAGGAGTACGCCGATGTCTTGTTGTCTCGTGACCAAGGAAGCCCCGGACTTCACCGCCCAGGCGGTGATGCCCGACAACTCGTTTGCGGAGCTTAAGCTCTCGGACTACCGGGGCAAGTACGTGGTGCTCTTCTTCTACCCGCTGGACTTCACCTTCGTTTGCCCGTCGGAGATCATCGCCTTCGACCGCGAGCTGGAGAAGTTTCAGGCCAAGGGGGCGGAGGTGATCGGCGTGTCGGTCGATTCGCACTTCACCCACTGGGCCTGGAAGAACACCCCGCGGGACCAGGGCGGCATCGGAGCGATCCAATACCCGCTGGTGGCCGACCTGAGCAAGAGCATCTCCCAGTCGTACGGCGTGCTGCTGCCCGACGGGATCGCCTTAAGGGGCCTGTTCCTGATCGATAAGGAGGGGGTGGTGCAACACGCGCTGGTGAACAACCTGCCGCTGGGGCGCAACGTGGCCGAGGCCCTGCGCCTGCTCGACGCGCTGAAGTTCCACGAAGAACACGGTGAGGTCTGCCCGGCCAACTGGCAGGAGGGCGAAGAGGCCATGCAGCCCAGCGCCGAGGGCGTGGCCAAGTACCTGGCCGCCCACGCTTCGTGATCGTTGTTGCGGTCCGCTCCGGCGGGGTCAGGAGACCCGCGCCGAACAAGGGGGTCAGGAGACCCGCGCCGAACAAGGGGGTCAGGAGACCCGCGCCGAACAAGGGGGTCAGGAGACCCGCGCCGAACCAGGGGAACAGACTTTCACAAGGAGCAAGCAGATGCCTACACAACTCAAACAAGTGTACGTGTGCAGTGTTTGCGGAAACATGGTCGAGGTGGTCCGCGCGTCGAGCGGCACGCTCGTCTGCTGCGGGGTGCCCATGAACGGGTTGGAGGAGAACACGACCGACGCCGCCCAGGAGAAGCACGTCCCGGTGATCGAGCCGGTCGAGGGGGGCGTGCGCGTGAAGGTCGGCTCGGTGCCGCACCCGATGGGCTCGGATCACCTGATCGAGTGGATCGAGACGATCGCTGACGGTAAGGTCTACCGCCAGCACCTCACGCCCGACGACCCGCCCGAGGCCGTGTTCCCCGTGTCGCCCGAGGGCCTGGTGGCCCGGGAGAGCTGCAACCTGCACGGACTGTGGAAGGCGGGGTAACGTGCCATGAAAGAGAAGCACGTAATCCTGGGCGTTCACGTCACCGACCGGCTTCAGCGGGCCGGCGAAGTGCAGCGGACGCTCAGCGAGTTTGGCGAGCACATCAAGACCCGGCTGGGCCTGCACGAAGTGGAAGACGGGCGCAGCTCGCCCAACGGGCTGATCCTGCTCGAGTTCGTTGGCGACGACGCGCGCTGCGCCGAGATGACGGCGAAGCTGGCGGCGATCGGCGGCGTGGAAGTCAAAACGATGGTCTTCGACCATCCCGCGTGACGTTGTGGAAGCGCTAACCGACATCCTCTGGCAGAGCTGGGTGGTGCTGGGCCAGATGGCCCCCTATCTGTTGTTGGGCTTTCTGGTGGCCGGGGTGCTCTCGGTCTGCATCTCCGCGGCCTGGATCGAGCGGCACCTCGGCGGGCGCGGGCTCTATCCAGTGGGGGCGGCCTCGTTGTTCGGCGTGCCGCTGCCGCTGTGCTCCTGCGGCGTGATCCCGGTGACCGCCTCGATCCGCCGCCACGGCGCCAGCCCCGCGGCGACCACCTCGTTCTTGATCTCCACCCCGCAGACCGGGGTGGACAGCATCGCCATCACCTACGGGCTGTTGGGGCCCGTGTTCGCCGTACTGCGCCCGGTGATCGCCCTGGTCACGGGCGTGGTGGGCGGGGCCGCCGTCTTGCTGCTCGGCCGCCGCGAGCCGACACCGACCGCCGAGGGCTCTGTCCGGCCCGGAGCCGACGACGTGACTTCCCCACTAGGGACCGTTCCCGCCGCCGCCGAGTGCTGTACGGACTGCTCGAAGCCGACTTCCACCGGCGGCGGGACCGCGGGGGGCTCGGGCAACGTCGTGATCCGCGCGATCCGTTACGGCTTCGTCACGCTTCCGCGCGACATCGGCACCACGCTGCTGATCGGCGTGGCCATCGCCGGGCTGCTCGGCGCCCTGATCGAGCCGGGCAGCTTGGCCCTGGAGCCGGGCATCGGGTCGATTCTGCTGATGATGGCCGCCGCGGTTCCCCTGTACGTGTGTGCGACCGCCTCGGTGCCGATCGCGGTGGGGCTGATCCACGTCGGGGTGTCCCCCGGGGCGGCCCTGGCCTTCCTCATCGCCGGCCCGGCCACCAATGCGGCCACGGTGACCACCCTCTGGAGATTGGTCGGCCGAAGGGTTACGCTAATCTACTTGGCTACCGTCGGGCTGAGCGCGGTGGTGGGCGGCCTGGTGCTCGATGCCCTGCTGCCGGCCACCTGGGCACCGCCCGCGGCCGGCGAGCACCTTGGCCACGAGATGGGTGGTTTGGCGGGCCACGTTTGGGCCGTGGCCCTGCTGGCCGTGCTGCTGCTCTCGTACCTCCGGATTCCCGCCCGCCGCCGGGGCCCGGAGACAGCGTCGGAAACGGGTGAGACTATGGACGAAACGCCACGCGAAGTGAGAATGAAGATAAGCGGTATGACGTGCAGCCACTGTGCCGAGACGGTCCGCCGAACGCTCGGCGAGCGACCGGACGTCAGCCGAGCCGAGGTGGACCTCGACGCCGGCACGGCCGTGGTGGTCGGCGAGAACGGCGTCGACGCGGACGGCTGCGTCACCGCGGTGCGGCAGCTCGGCTATGGTGCGGAAGTTGTCGTTGGCCAGTAACTCGTTCCCGAGCTCCAGCTTGGGAACGAGAAGACGCGACTACGAAGCAGAGCTGCAATGAAACACGTTCCCAAGCTAGAGCTTGGGAACCAGGAAGAAACACGTAGCGTAAGACTTGCAGGAGCCTCAAGCATGGGCTGGGAATACAGCGAGAAGACCAAACAGCTCTTCATGGACGCGGTTCAGGGCAAGCCGGGTACGCACCTCGGCGAGATCGAGGACCCCGACGGCATCGGCGAGCACGGCTCGATCGCCTGCGGCGACGCCATGCGGTTCACGTTTCGGGTCGAGCGGCATCCGACCGACCCCATCAAGGACGTGATCACCGAGGCCCGGTACCTCACCTTCGGCTGCACGTCGGCCATCGCCGCCTCGGAGGCGCTGTGCATCCTGATCGAAGGGGGCCGCTACACCCCCATCGACGCCCTGAAGATCAGCAACCAGGACATCGTCGACTTCCTCAACGGGCTGCCGAAGCAGAAGATCCACTGCTCGGTGATGGGGGCCGAGGCCCTCGAAGCGGCCGTGTTCAACTGGGCCCAGCGCCGCGGCGTCGATCTCAGGGAGCTGGGCGTCGACATCCACGCCGACGAGATGGAAGAGGGCCGGGTGGTGTGCAAGTGCTTCTCGCTGACCGAGCCCTACCTGCGCCGCAAGATCAAAGAGCTCAACCTGCGCACGATCACCGACATCATCAACGCGGTGAAGGCCGGCGGGGCCTGCATGTCGTGCCACCACACGCCCGGCGGCCTGCAGGACCTGCTCGACGACGTCTGGGGGGGAGAACGCCCTAGGGAGGGGTTGCCCATCGTGCCGGCGGTCGAGCTACCCGGCCTAACGCCGGAGCGGCAGCCCCTCGGGCAATCGCCCTACCAGTTCGCCAAGAGCGTGGAGAAGACGATGGAGGAGCACGTGCGCCCCGCCCTGGCCCAGCACAACGGCGACGTGGAAATACTCGACATCAAGGACAACCTGATCTACTGCCAGTTCAAGGGGGCGTGCCGCGGCTGCGCCTCGGCCGACCAGACGCTGAAGATGATGATCGAACAGACGCTCAAGGAACGCGTGGACGAACGGATTCGGGTGATTGCCGTGTAAGGGGACAACAGCAACATGCACATCGTATACGCCGACAACAACGCCACCACCCGGGTGGCCCCCGAAGTGGTCGAGGCCATGGCCCCCTTCTTCGCCGAGGGGTATTTCAACCCCAGCTCGATGTACGAGCCGGCGCAGAGGGTCGCCCATGCGATGACCGACGCCCGGGGCCGCATCGCCGGGCACTTCGGGCTGGGCGACCCCAAGCAGGTCCTGTTCACCTCCTGCGCCACCGAGAGCAACAACACGGCCATCCGGGGCACGGCCAACGCCAATCCCCGGCGCCGGCACGTGATCACCACGGCCGTCGAGCACCCGGCCGTGCTCGAGGTCTGCGAGGACCTCCAGCGCAGCGGATACGACGTGACGTTCCTGGGCGTCGACCGCGACGGGCGCCTGGACACCGGCGAGTTCGTGCGCGCGATCCGGCCCGACACGCTGCTGGTCTCGATCATGCACGCCAACAACGAGTCGGGCGTGATCTTTCCGGTGGCCGAGCTGGCCCGGGTCACCAAGGAGACCGACCCGGCGATCGTCTTCCACACCGACGCCACCCAGTCGGTCGGCAAGCTCGCGATCGACCTGGAGGGGGAATACCGCCACGTGGGCCTGCTCTCGTTTTCGGGCCACAAGCTGCACGCGCCGAAGGGCGTGGGGGCCTTGTTCGTGCGCCGGGGAACGCCCTGCCGGCCGTTCATGCTCGGCGGGCACCAGGAGGGCGGGCGCCGGGCCGGCACGGAGAACGTGCCCTACATCGTCGGTTTGGCCCGGGCGATGGACCTGGCCGCCGAAAACCGCGACGAGGAGGTCATCCGGGTGCGCAGGCTCCGCGACCGGCTCGAAGAGGCCGTGCTGCAAACGATCACCTGCAGCGAGGTGAATGGTAAGAACGCACCACGGCTCCCCAATACGCTCAACGTCTCCTGCCACTACGTGGAAGGGGAGGGGATGCTCTACCAGCTCAGCGACGCGGGCATCTGCGCCTCGAGCGGCTCGGCCTGCACGTCCGGCTCGCTCGAGCCCTCGCACGTGCTCCGCGCGATGCACGTCCCCTTCACCGCCGTACACGGCTCGATCCGCTTCAGCTTAAGCCGCTACAACACCGACGAGGACGTCGACCGGATCATCGAGGTCTTCCCCCGCGTGGTGGCCAACCTCCGCCGGCTCTCGCCCTACTGGGACGCCCGGGCCGACGCCCCCCGGGCCGACGCGGAGAAGCTCTTGCAGCAGACGCACTGACGACCACCCTCGTTCCCATGCTCCGCATGGGAACGCAATGTGCCGACGCTCCGCGTCGAGGCCTTTTTTGGGCGCCGGGCCGTTGCGGGCGGGAAGCGCCCGGAGTAGTATGCATCAAGACGTGAACCTGCCGGATAGCGCGGTGGGATTCGAAAAGCACCCTAACCGAAGCGGAGGCCTGTCATGACGAAGAAGACCGACCGTCGGTGTTTCCTGGCCAGGGGCGTGGTGGGAGCGGCGGGGATAGGCGCGGCATACAGCAGCATCGGGGAGAACATTCTGCTGGCTGCCATTCAGTCCGGGCCGGCTCAGCCCGGTCAGGGCCAGGCGCAGGAGTCCAAAGCCGACGCCCCCTCCGGCAGCCTGCCGTGGGACTAGATCG
>Ga0180438_10002373_pt1 | contig 30897 bp, 39 predicted proteins | sample SS_ome_12_FD_132455 | JGI IMG/M metagenome (GOLD analysis project Ga0180438, IMG submission 132455) | Hypersaline lake sediment archaeal communities from the Salton Sea, California, USA - SS_3_D_2 metaG | ecosystem: Environmental > Aquatic > Non-marine Saline and Alkaline > Hypersaline >...
GCCCTGTATACCTCGACGGGCGTCGAAAGAGTAAGCGGTTTGTATTCGTACTGGCCTTCGATAACAAGGTTCGTTCTTACGTTGTACCCCTTGTATTCGTAGCCGTCGAAATACGAATCCTTCAGCCCGAACAAATCATCGTATCCGTCCATGCGCTTCACCTATCCCCGAGATCCTCCTCGTTCACATACTTCTCGAATTCCTTCGCGATTTCGATCGTCTTCCCGGCACGATTGTCGCAGGGTATCCTGGACCCGGAAAGTACCTTGCTCGCGGACCGGAGACAGCTCATCCTGACAATCCTTTTCGCCTTCCGGTCCTCGTATCCGGGTTCTTTCGTTTCGATGTCGTCGTTCCCGTAGATCCTGGTTATGTTCTTGTATTCCCCGGACTCCTTGAAATCGAATTCGAGAGGCTGGCCCGGCTGGATGTGGTCGAGGTAATCCTCTTCCCAGAGCGAATAGCGCTCGCCGTTTATGAGGAAGACCTCGTACTTCCTCCCGTCCTCTGTCTCGTTCTTCCACACTTTCTCGACTTCCCCCTTCATTCTCTCACCTCCGTGGAGTTTTGATCCTGCCTCTTTTCCGTTTTGGAGCGCGGATTCCTGAAGTATCTGGCCCTGGAAATCACGTTCGCGACGTAGTCCCTTCCGAATATCTCCTCGAGAACGTCGTGAAGGGAGGGATAGACGGCCTCGTTCAGGCTGTATTCCCTGCCGGCCTCGGGATCCTCCCTGGCCTCGAGGAGTCCGATCTTGGCGAAATTCTCCAGGCTCTCCTTGGCAGTCTCGAAATACCTCTTGATGTATTCCTTCGCGAGCTGGCCCAGATACCACCTGAGGACGGGCTTCAGTGTGAAGTTCGGGGAATGCTTGGCGGCCAGGTGGTGGCGGAACGCGAAGAGGGCGAGATAGCTCAGGTTCGAATTCTTTCCGGAACCGAGAAGGGATCTCAGATAGCTCACCTGCTTTTCGAAATCCATTTCTTTCAGATTCATGCTTCACCTCCTTCCTTGATTCTTTCGAGCGGGATCATGCAGTAATTGCATTTCGGGATCTCGTCCTCCATCTCCCAGATGAACAGGTGGTAAACCGTGAGGCACCCGGGGCAGATGAACGCGCGAGTCTTCCGAGGGTTTTCGCTGGACATGCTAAGGATTTGCGGAGGGTATTTTAGAAAGTGATCTGGAAGGAGTGCTGATAATGCGTTTGACGAGAAAAAAATGTTGAACTATTTATCTTTCGCTAGTATAATTTTCGAAAAATAGGGGGTGAGAATGAAAAAAGAAGTAAGTCAAATTTTGGCCAATTGGGGTGAATATCTTATCAATAAATTGTTGCATCCAATTGTTATTTTCGCAACTCCAACCTTCATTATGCTACTTTTAATTTACTTTATCATAAACGACTTCTCAAACGATCTTAATACTGGCTTCAGGAGTTTTGCCGGCGCTGTTCTACCACTGATAATAATGACCTACATTTTCATATTTCAAAAGGATTTACTAAAAGTCCTGAACAAAATAAACGTATTGGTAGGTTTCATAGGTGCCTTTTTAGTAGGAAATCTTTTGATGGCCATGATTAATTTTTTTGGACCCAAGAGTTCTATCCCATTGAATGAATTTGTGCTTTCAGGAAGTTTTTCTATATTGGTTTTTAGCTACGTGAGCATGCGGGAAAATAGGATGCTTTCGTTTTATTATGGAGCGATTTCAGGTTTTCTGTTTTACATAACAATGTTTGGATTGCCGTTTACGCGCTAGGAATTTTATATGCCTTATTTTAGACTTCCCTTAAAACTAGATTCCCGTCTTTGTCGAATGACCAATCGACTTCCTGGCCCTTTTTCCATTTCTTTATTTTCATTTTAGTCAAAGGGATCGTAACCCAGAATCTTCCCGTAGAACTTTGAATTTTTACCATACAAATATAGATTGGGGCTAACCTTTATAAAGCTTCGTGTTCAATTATTATTGGGTAATTGGTATTTAACGGTTGTTTTCAGACCGATTATAAAGCTTTCGGTACTAATGGCTTTGTTTAGAAAGTAGCGTTTGTTTAAAAAGTCCCCAAAGTGTTTAAAAAGTCAGGTGAAAATCAGACTTATTAAACAAAGCCGGTACTAATGGCTTTGTCGCTTATGTCCAATTTTTTCAATACTTCTGCGACAGACACCCGACTTTTGCGACACATTCCATTGGACCTAACGGCTCGATTCCGTATTTTTTTAATATTTTGTTGAAGTATTCAGTTACATCCGCTCCCAAATCTTTGAGGCGTGTGCCCATATAACTCTGTTGTGGCCACCCATTTTTTTCCACATAAACTTTCAAATCTCTTAAGGTTTCAAAACCCATTTGACCGCATTGTTCAGATAGAAAATACACAAGCCTTTTTGTTTTGCTATCACGTCTTCTCGTCATAAAATAAAATTCAGGCAGTTCAAGAACTCCGGAAATTGAGCTATCGAGAGTTATCTTTGGGTCAACCTTTTCTATTCCTGCACTTAGTATCATTTTTCTAACCGCACGTGCTTGAATTTGTCGTGCCCTCTCTCCAGTCCTGGGTTCGTGGTAATCTTCTTCACCTACTCTTCTCAGGGTTTTATACTCAGATCCGGGGAATGGAACTCTGTGTTGTAGAGTAACATGCTCGTTGTAATTTAGAAAACCGGTTTCTAGATCAATATCTGCTAATTCTTTTATCTTGGTTGCAGTTTCATCATCGATTTCGCCAAATGCTTCATACAGCATCACGATTTTTCGACTATGTTTCATCTTCATAACATGACAAAAAGCTTTAAAACACGTTTATATATAAAAATTTCCGACTTTTTGTGCAAAAACGGCGTCTACACAAAAAGTCAGCGTGTTTTTGGACTTATTGGGCAAAACCGGCCGAGGGGGCTTTGCTAATAAAGTAGGGATTTTGATGAGGTGCTCGATAGATACAATGCCCTGGAAATGCTGGCTGCCTGCGGGTTCAGAAAATTCACAGATAAGGTTGGCAAGGAAATCGCGTTTTACAAAACATGCAGTTATATATGAAGCACGTGACCGGCTCTATCCATACCAGAATTTACTTTGAAACCCGATGAAAAAATACATGTTCCGGATTCACAGATCGCAATTCTTGCAGTTGACGTTCTTGCAGTGCTCGTTTCTGACCTTCCACCTGAGGCCCCAGGATTTAAGCCTTTTCACGATCACGATCATGTCCTCGCCCTTCCCGGTCAGGGAGTACTCGGCCTTGACGGGGAAACTGCTCGCGTCCACCCTCTTCCTTATCATACCCTCCCTTTCCAGCTCCTTGAGCCTGCGGGACAGCATCTTGGGCGTGATTTCTCTCATCTTTCTCTTTATTTCCGAGTATCTCTTCCATTTCTTCCCGCCCTTGTATATCTCCGTGAGCACAAGGACGGTCCACTTCTTCCCCGCGAACAGCATGACCTGGTAAACCGGGCATTTCCTGTCCATGGTATACTTTTGGAAACTTTGTCTTTTATATGTAACCTGAGATATAATTTCAAAACTATACAAAGTAGCAAAAATATACAAGGTAGAAAAACTATACAAAGAGGGGTATGTAAATGAAAAGCATAATCGATACCGCTGAGGAGATCGGATCTTTCGGTACCTTGATAGAATCCCTGAAGAAGGCGGATCTCGCCGGAAAGCTGAGGGGAAGGGGACCGTTCACCGTTTTTGCCCCCACCGACGATGCCTTTTCAAACATCCCGAAGGACACCCTGGAAGAAATACTTGGGGACAGGAAAAGGCTGCTAATAATAATGTCCTACCACGTGGTCCCTAAGAGGATGATGTCAAAGGACATGAAGAAAAGCAGCTCAGTGAGAACCTTGCAGGGCAGCAGTCTTCTGATAGACGTGTCCGAGGGAGTGATGGTCAACAAGGCACGCGTCCTTAAAACGGACATAGAATGCAGCAACGGGGTCATGCACATTATAGATTCGGTTCTTCTCCCCTGAGCGAGGCTTCCGGGAGATAAGATGTGTCCTTACAGGTGCAGGCTCTGCGAGGCCGAGGGGGTTAACGAAAGGCATCCGGGGAAGAAACGCATGGTTTTCCCAGACATGAGAAGCCTTTACATGCATGTTCTGAAAACCCTGGGACCCGAGCACACCTACTTCAGGAGAAAGCTGGGGCTTCCTTCCAGGAACCACGAGGTCAAATTAAACATGTTCAGGAAGGCAATAGAGAAGGAGAAATCCCTCTGGTACCAGCCGACGAGGGACCCGGGCCGCTAGGCCATTTATTCGTGATTTACATGAGAATATGGGACATCCACCCGTGCAAGCTCTGCAGGAGCCACCTGTTAGGCGAGCACAGGGAACTGCATGCAGTATGGTCGATCCTTACCCAGGGGAAGAAAGGATATTCCGGCCACCCCGAAACAAAGAGGTGGGAGGGCAAGCTGAAGGCCCTTTCCGAAAGGCACGAAAAGCTCGTTAGGGAGATGTGTAAAAGGGGGTATGAGCACAAAAGCTGTTTGGACCCCTCTTTGGCTAAAGGAAGAGGAATCCAGGACAAACACATCGACGCACCTGAACAGCAGATCAGAATTCTGAAAAGGAAAAAATGCGGCTGCAGGGTTTAAAGGTTAAGCACCCAAACGCCGTAATTGAGGGCTGAAGCAAGCGTGACCCATATTATGTAAGGAATTAACAACAGCCCTGCCCATTTAGATATCCTGTAAAACAACACGATGTTAACAAGGATCGCGATCCACAAGAAAATGATCTCAACAAAAGCGAAAAACGGATTCTTCAGACCGAAGAACAGGACGGACCAGATCACGTTCAAAGCAAGCTGGATCCCGAAGGCGGAAACCGCGAACCTAACCTCTTTCTTCCCCAGGCCCCTCTCCCAGACCAGATACAGGGAAATGCCCATCAGCAGGAAGAGGGTGATCCATACGGGGGCGAAAACCCAGTTTGGAGGCGTGAAGGCCGGCTTCTGTATCGAGGCATACCACGTGGCTATGGAGGGAGCGGTGAAAACCGATCCTATACCTCCCGCTATCTGGCATGCCAGGATTGCGGCCACGAGCCTGATAATCTTGTTCTTCTCCATAACTAACCACCCACCAGGACCTTAACACCCAACAGGAAAAATACCCCTATCAGGAAGAACACGAAAGACAGCATGGATTTCCTGAGGTTTTGCTCCTTGTGGAGCTCCGGGATCAGATCCGAAGAGGCTATGTAGATGAAGCCACCGGCAGCGAAAGGAAGAAGGAACGCAACGGTCTCCGGTGTGTACAGCAGGAAGAAACCCAATATTCCCCCTATTATGCACGTTAACTGGGCAACGAAATTGAAGCCCAGCGCCCTTATCCTCTCGAAACCCCCGTATACCAGGACCCCGAAATCCCCGAGTTCCTGCGGTATCTCGTGAAGTATGATCATCAGGGTGGTTACCCACCCGAAGGCGATGCTAACCATGAAGCTCGCCGCTATCACGAGGCCGTCAATGAAGTTGTGTATACCGTCCCCTATCAGCACGAGATGCGTGAAGGGATGGACATCGCACCTCCCCTCATGACAGTGCCTCCAGTGGAGTATCCTCTCCATCAGGAAGAACGTAATGAACCCCGTCATGAGGTACACGAACGCAGTCATCGCCTCCATCACCTCGACGGACTCCGCCATGAGGTGGAAGAACGCCCCGCTTAAAAGGGCCCCCGCGGAGAAGGCGACGAGTATGATCAGGACCTTCGAAAGCGACCTTTCATTGACCCACAACGTCAGAACCCCTATAAGGCCTATGAAACTGTTCACGACCGTCGCGAGTAGAATGAAAATAAACGTTTCCAGAGCCATGCTCAATAATTGTCCTTGTGGAATTTATATTTAACCTTCCGGTAAGTGTTCAGTTAAAAATAAAACGGGAAGGGGGAAATTAAGCCTTCACCACTACAGTTCTTGCCAGAATGTCCCCCAACCTCTGCTTCTTTTTCGTTACCACTATGATGATCAGTCCCAGGATGTAGAATGCGATCCCGTCCACTATCCTCAGGATACTCCTTATGAAAGCATCCGTGAAGTTAACTTTCTTCCCGTTCTCCTTGACGACCTTTATGTTCATCGCTCTCTTGCCCGGGGTCTGTCCCGTGGTTCCCTCGAAATACGTGAAGTACAGGAGCCATATTATCGCGTTAATCAATGTAAACATACTCCAAATAGCTGCGTTGCTCCATAAGTTCATCACTCCCGTGACATCCGCCATCATCCCGAACAATGCAGAGGTGAGCCCGAAGGGAATAGCTATTAAAACCGTTATTATCACCAGTATGATTGTATCTATTATGACCGCCACTATCCTGTTCACTATCTCCGCATAATCAGCCATAGTTTACCCCCTATTCTTTATTGCTATATCTTTCTCTCCGGGGTTTAAATAGATCACTCATTGCATAAAAGGGCATTCCTTACTTCTCATTTCTTGCCCCAGTATTTCGCCATTACGAGCAGCATAGCCACGAATCCCATTCCGAGACCCGCCAGGGGAGCGACGTCCCACCGTCCATAGAACGCCCCCAGGGCCATTCCTATGAAGAAAAATCCCACGAAAGCTATCCCGCCCATTTCCTTCCCTTTATCCTTTCCCTCTTTTGCCATGATTATCTTTCCCGTCCCCGCCTTAAAAATAATATGCCAGTTTTAAGTGGATTTTTAAATAACCAAGACACTTAATAATTGATGGAACCGAAAAATTTTCTTTTTGTTTCCATTGACGCCCTGATAAGCGACATAGCCTGGCAGGTCGTCAAGGAAGGGCACAACGTTAAGTATTTCATAGAGACCCCCTCTGACAGGGACATAGGGGACGGTTTCGTCCCGAAGACCAAGAGCTGGAGGAGGGAAGCCGACTGGGCGGACGTGATAATTTTCGACGACGTCCTGGGGCACGGGAAGAAGGCGCAGAAGCTCAGGCAGGGCGGCCACCACGTGATAGGGGGAACGCCTTACGGCGACAGGCTCGAGGATGACAGGACGTTCGGCCAGGAGGAGCTCAAGAACGCGGGCGTCCCGATAATACTTTACAAGGATTTCACATCCTTTGATGACGCCATAAACTTCGTCCAGGAGAATCCCGGCAAGTACGTCCTGAAGCCGAGCGGCGAGGCCCAGAACGTGAAGCGGTTCCTTTTCGTGGGCGAGGAGGACGACGGGAAAGACGTTCTCCAGGTGCTGGAGGCCTACAGCAGGGTCTACTCTAAGAGGATAAAGGTCTTCCAGCTCCAGAAAAGGGTGACAGGAGTCGAAGTGGCTGTCGGCGCTTTCTTCAACGGCCACGAGTTCATATACCCCATAAACGTCAACTTCGAGCACAAGAAGCTCTTCCCGGGGGACATAGGGCCTTCCACGGGAGAGATGGGGACCTCGATGTTCTGGAGCGGCCCGAACAAGATTTTCAACTGCACGCTAAAGAAGATGGAACCCGTTCTCAGGAAGGAGAGGTACGTGGGCTACATAGACATAAACTGCATAGTGAACAACAACGGGATTTACCCCCTCGAGTTCACCTCCCGCTTCGGCTACCCCACAATAAGCATACAGCAGGAGGGTATGATAACCCCTATAAGCGAGTTCTTTTACGACCTCTCCAGGGGAGAGGTCCCCAGATTCAAGACAAGGAGCGGCTTCCAGGTGGGGGCGAGGATAGTGGTTCCCCCATTCCCCTTCAACGACAGCAAGAGCTTCAGGGCCCAGTCAAAGGACTCCGTGATAATATTCAAGAAGCACAACAGGGAAGGCATCCACATAGAGGACGTGAAGCTGGTGAACGAGGAATGGGTCATAACTGGGACTTCAGGAGTAGCGCTCATAGTCTGCGGAATCGGCTCCACCATGAGGCAGGCCCAGAACCAGATGTACGGCAGGATAAACAACATAATAATCCCCCACATGTACTACAGGAAGGACATAGGCGACAGGTGGTACGAGGACAGCGACAGGCTCCACAACTGGGGATACCTGAGGGAGTGAAACCCCTGCCCTTGGATTTTGATTATTTTTTCCCGAACCGGAAAATTATATATAGGATGAAAATTAATTAAGAAACAAAAACGGGGATTGAATGAAAAAACGATTGCAAGACACGGGGATAGACGTGAAGGTGAAGCTTTCAGTCCTGTGGATATGCCTGATGTTCTTCTACCTGTACAACGACGTCCTCTCTTTTTACCGGAAGGACATAGTAGAGGGGGTGCTGTCAGGAGACTTCGGGGCCATCCAGGTCACCCCGGATTTCCTGCTGGCGGGAGCAATATTAATGGCGATCCCGGTCTTCATGGTCTTCCTGTCCCTGGCATTGCCGGCCAAATTTAACCGGTGGACGAACATCATAGTGGGCGTGTTCCACATAGCCGTCCTCGTTCTCACGGCGCTCGTGCCTGGCGAGACCTGGTCCCATTACGCCTTGTACATGTTTCTCGAGGGCGTGTTCATTCTCCTGATTATATGGCACGCCTGGAAGTGGCCGCAGGTGGATAAAAAATGAACGAAAGAAAGACCGCAATTACAGTGGGATTATTGTTCATAACAGCCACTGTCACCTCCATCCTGGGCGGCTCCCTCATAGCATCCGTCATGCTTTCCCAGGACGGCCTTCTTGCAGTGTCCGCGAACCAGGCCCAGGTGATAGCGGGGGTCCTCCTGGTTCTGGCCGACGCAATCGCGGTCACATTCATCGCGATCCTGGTGTTCCCGCTCCTCAGGAAGCACAATGAAGCTCTGGCCCTCGCGTATGTCGGCCTGAGGGTCCTAGAGGCCGTTGCCTTCGTCATCGGCTCGGTCAGCGTGCTGTCGATAGTTACGCTTTCCCAGAAACACGCGGCAGGAGCCCTGGACCTTTCCCATTTCCAGGCCCTGGGGACCCTGCTGACGGGAATGTATGACTGGACCTGGATAGTCGGGCCTCTAATCTTTTTCGCCCTGAGTACCCTTCCCTTTTATTACCTGCTTTACAAATCAAGGCTCATCCCCGGGTGGCTTTCAGTCTGGGGCTTTATTGGAGGAGTCCTGATAATCGCGCAAGGATTGTTAGCCATGTTCGGCATCAGCTCGATGCTCGAGATGTTCCTGTTCCTCCCGATAGCCGTGCAGGAAATGGTCCTGGCGGTCTGGCTGATAGCAAAGGGCTTCGCGCCCGGAACCAGGGGAGATAAAGAATGAAAAGCCCGGTCGCCGGCATGCCGCAGCGCAGGGCCGCGAGAATCGCCGGTCTCTTTTACCTGCTGTTCATAGTATCCACTTTCGTTGCAGATTATTTCGCCGTATTTTCATTCGCGGATTCAGCCGCGTTGATAGGCAAGATGACGGCCAACCAGTGGCTTTTCAGCGCCGGCCTGATAAGCAACCTGCTTTCTGCCCTGTTCTTCCTTTTGGCGGCATGGGCCCTGTACATCTTGCTGAAACCGGTCAACAGGAACTATGCCCTCCTGTTCCTGCTGTTAAACCTGGCCGGCGTCGCAATACAATGCCTGAGCGTGCTTAACCTCTTTGCCGCCATGCAGGTCCTGAGCGGCGCGGAATTTCTGAACGTTTTCAGCGCAGCGCAGCTGCAGGCGCAGGCCGCGCTTTTCATTAAACTTTACGAAAACGGGCTAATCATGGCCCAGCTGTTCTTCGGCACGTGGCTGCTGCCCCTGGGCTACCTGGTTTACAGGTCGGGCTTCCTTCCAAAACCGCTGGGAATACTGCTGATGATTGATTCCCTTGCCATACTTTTGTGGTTCTTCCAGTTCTTCCTCCTGCCGGATTTTGAAATAATGAGCTACCCGCTTCTGGCCGTAAGCCTTGTCGCGGAATTCTCGCTCACCTTCTGGCTCCTGATCAAGGGCGTAAAATAAAAATGTTAGTTGATGCGAGGCCGTGGCTCAAATTTAAAACTTCCCATGCAATTTCTAATCAAGAGGTGAGTTGATGTCAGAAAACTCAAACAGGCCCGAAGTTACAAAACCCAGTAAATTTAAAGTTTATTTTGTGACCGGATGTTGGCTTTTGAATTTAGGATTGGCCTCTGGCGCTGCATATCTCAGCAATGAAATACGAAAGGAAGTCAAATCCTGGCATGACGAAGACGGGTGTTTTACAGAATACCTTAAGACAACTAAAGAGGAAAGGATGAGAATACTCGAAGAAGCGCAAGAACTATACAAGTGCAGGGAATACCCCTCAAGAACAAGCAACAGATAAAAAAGTCACTGCGAGGCCGAGGGGCTAAACTTATCTATGAAAAAATTTTTAAGGCTAGATTCCACCGAGACCCTCTAGTGTTTTTGCCATTCTTTCAGTGCTTTTTCGCAGAACCTTTCCAAGCTTTGTACCCTCTGTCTCGCATTTTAAGTGCCCCACCAATTGCCTGTACTCCTCTTGCTCTTTCTTGCCCAGGTCGTCATATACCTTCCTCTTTTCCGGGCTGAGCCTTTCAGGATCCAAAAACGTGCCGTCCGGCTCAATCAGGGTTAAAATCGTCTCTACAGGGATTGCCAGAAAGTACTTATTTCTCTTATCATCATACATGCTTGTCATTGATTACATCTTAAAAGCGAAATTTTAAAAAGGGTCATTGTGAGGCCGGGGGGCACAACAAAGCGTTAAAAAGTTGTATGCGGGGGCAGCGCATTGAACACGTCCCAACCCCCCGAACCAGCAGGGGAACTGAACTTTTTATAAGGAATGGAATCCAATTTAATAATAGATGAGACCAGAACGGGGATTTTGGCTGTGCGGGATTTTGGTTTTATTGCTGATTATGTTTCTTCTTGTCCCATCTGCATCCGCGCAGGACGGGCAAACCGCTGCAGCGGCGGAGAGGGCCGGCGTGACGCCTGATAACATATTATACGGCCTGGACGTGTTCTTTGACGAGGTGATGGTTTTCCTGACGCCGAATCCCCTGGCCAAATCCGAGCTCAGGCTGAACATAATGCAGGAAAGGATGGCCGAGATGGAGGTCATGGCCAGCAGGAACAAGATGGAGGAAATGAAAAGGGCGGGATCGGAAGGGCAGAAACAGATCGATCTGGTCGGGTATCTGGTAAAGGACGTGAGGCCACAGGATGTTCCAAAACTGAATGAATCTCTTCAGAGACATACCGAAGAACTTAAAGGCATCAGACAAAGACTGATGAACATAAAAGAGAGCATGCTTGAGGACGAAACGCTTAACGTCAGCGGCGATGATATAGATGAATCAATAGACAATCTGTTTGAGATGATTGAAACCTCGGAGAATGCGATCGTTCACATCGGGGAATCATGGCAGGATACATTCGCACTGCAAACTACGCCAAGAAGAGAGATTGACTGGGAGAACATGACTGATGAAGAAAGAGAGGCCATGCAAAATCAATTGGATGAAGAGGCGAGGATAAGGGAAGAGGAGCAAAAAGAAAAATTCGGCTTCATATGCAACGGGGGCCGCGGTGGCGAGGGAGGAGGCAACATTCTCACAGGGGAAAGAACCCAGACGGAGTGGTGCTGCTACGATTCCGATGACGATTACAGGCACGGTGACAGGCACTATTACGTGAAGGGCACACTACGTTACAAGGTCATAAACACGCTGGAAGGTGCCGAGGGAGAAGTAGTTGAATATGAAACCCACACCGATTCCTGTGATGGCAGTTCCCTTACAGAATGGAATTGCGAGGGGACAGATCACCGGGCTTCTGAGGAGTTCGTCTGTCCGAAGGGCTGCGAGGACGGCGCGTGCATAGATAACGATGGTGTTTTATCAGGTATAAAAGAACTCTCAGAGGGGGAGGAAGGCTATTTAGAGAATTGTATAGACTCTGATGGGGGTGCTGATTATTTTGTAAAAGGAACATTGTCTACTCCTGAATATAATTCGACAGATTTCTGCAGGGACGAGTCAAAAGTGGCAGAATTCTCCTGCGGTTTCACAACGGTGTCTGACGGCGAATTTGTTCCTGTGGGAGTGTATTATCAATGCCCGGACGGCTGCCAGGACGGGGCGTGCATATGAGGAATAGGGCGTTTGTTCATGTAATGGGCATTGTAATTGTTCTGTTTGTCCTTGTCAGCGGCTGCGTTCAGGAGGGAGGCCAGACAGGTGAAGGAACGTCAGGCGGGCAGGATGTGCAGGGAAAGCAGCAAGCTGAAATGTTATACAAAGGCGTCTGGATGCCCACTCTGGGTGCTTCTGTAATCCCCGAGGATCTTCTCCCGGTAAACCTACTTCCGGAAGGGTATGATATCTCCGTGATGGAGCCGATCTTCCTTGATTTGGACAAGGCTGAAGAGGCCGGAATCAACACCCTTGCCTTTCAGATGAGCTACTGGGCTGATGAGACCGGGAAGCTCACAATGCCTCCTGAAGTGAAAGAGTTCATGGCTTCTTATATTGATGAAGCACACTCAAGGGGCTTTAAAGTCTGGCTGAATCCTGAAATCCTCCATTATATGGAAAGGGGAAGCCCTTCTGAATTAAGAATTATACCAGAGGAGTGGCTTGACAATACGAACTTAATAGAAAATTTTGAAGCAGCGATTATTGAAACTGCTGAGTTCGCAGAAGAGCACGACGTGGAGATATTCTCCCCCTCAAGCGAGATGTATGTCAATCTGGATTTTGAGGAGCCTGGCCGTGAGAGGAGCAAAAGGCTGATTATAGATATCGAACCAAAAATAGAGGCTGTTTACAGCGGTAAGATCTGCCTGAGAAGTGAATGGGCCCAAGACGATTTTCTGCCATACTATTCCTGCTTTGGGCCAAGCATTGGAGCACCAAGAAGTGAAGAGGAGAAAAATAACCTGATAAACCACATTGAACAGGAAAGGGCGAAAGGCGTAGAAATAATGATAGGAGAAATGTATGAAGGAAGTGATTGGCAGGGCAGCCAGGAAGAAGCAAAAAGGAATTTTGAGATGGGAATTGAGGCCGCGAGAGGCAGGGTCAGCGGCATTTTCATCATAGACACGGGGCGCATTGTCCCGCTTTTCCCTGAAAGTTATGAAAAAACGGTTAAGGAATTTTTTAGTCGGATGTAAGTCGAATTCTGAGATTTATTAGCCCACCAAAACTCAACATAAAACATGAAGCCCGGATACTGCGTTTTATCCGGACTGGTTCTTGTTCTTATTGCCAGCGGATGCGCATAGGAGCCCGGAACTGCCTGCGGTAACGGAATATGCGAGAAGGTTGAAAGCGAGAGTGCCCGCATCGATGGGACGTTCTCACATCTCCCAAAACCCCCAAAACCCGCGGGCTGAGGGATATGCGCCGACCGCGTGTAGAACCAAAAGTGTGATGCGCTAATAATTATTACGGGTATTTTGATTTAAATTAATTTAATATCGGCTAATTTAATTTTTAACCGATACCGATATATTTATAAGTTAATGATTCAATATTTTCTCATGATAGACGAGAAAATCATGGAAAGGATTGTGGAGAAGAAGAGGAAGTTGCAAAAATTGAGACCATTAGATAGTCACCAAGTTGCACTCTTGAAAAGGGAAATAGAGATAGAATACATCTACAATTCGACAAGTATAGAAGGCAATTCACTCACTCTTAACGAGACCCGGCTCGTTCTCGAGGAAGGCGTTACAATAAAGGGGAAACCCCTGAGGGAGCATTTTGACGTGATAAATCAGAGGGATGCGATGGAAAAATTAGAAAAATTAATAGAAAGGAAAGAGAAACAAATAAAGGAAGATGATATTCTTGATTTGCATAGAATTACACTCAAGGGTATATCGAATGAGTGGGCAGGTAAATACAAAACTGTACAAAACAGAGTTCTTGGTTCTGCAGTCAAGAGAACACCACCATATTTGGTTAGAGAGGAAATGAGTAAACTTGTTGATTTTATAAACAATAACCCCGAAAAACTCAATCCAATAGAAATGGCCGCAATAGCGCACCAAATATTAGCGAAGATTCATCCTTTCTTGGATGGGAACGGAAGGTGCTCAAGATTGCTTTCAAATTTGATATTAATGAAAAACGGATATCCTCCAAACACCATACTCAACAAAGAGAGGAAAAAATATTTTGAAACTATCGAGAAGGCTCACCTGGGAAACAGGGAACCCTTTCTCAACTTCTTTGCAAGAAGTCTTGAGAGGATGCTCGACCTGTATCTTAATGCATTAATACCTACAGATAGAAACAATGAACTTATACCATTATCAGAACTTGCAAAGGAAACACCGTACTCCCAGGAATACCTGAGTCTCCTCGCGAGAAAAGGCAGACTATCTGCAGTGAAGATCGAGGGAGTTTGGAATTCGAGCAGGGAAAAACTAAACAAATATCTGAAGTCCATCAGAAAGGGCAAATAAATGAACAGACCGCGCAAAGAAGGAATACTGTGATGCGCCATTCTATTAATTGTCAAGGCAAGTTAAATATATTCCAAGATGGCGTTAAAATAGTACTTTTAACCAAAAAAAATCAATATGCTGAGACTGATAGATAGCTTTATAACCCACCAATTTAATTATTAATAAGTGACTAAAATAGTCACTAAGTAATGGTATCAAAATGTACGGAACAAAGACTATAGGGAAGGCATACGGATTTTTTGATAGCCGTACCTCCAAATCTGAGATTGAATACGAATTGCCCACGATTCGCGGGCTCGTCAAGACTCCTCCGGAAGTGGAACTGACACTGACAGAAGACTTGGATAATCTCAGAAGCGATTCTGATTTGATGGACATCGCCAGGGATGCCAAAAGCCGGGGTATCAAATATTTATTAGAAGGGACATTTCCCGGAGCGACAAATAGAAAAACCGCAGATGAAATAGCCAATGTTCTCAACCAGGCTTATCAGTCCCCTCTCTTCGATGAAGGGGAAACTTTTAGAGGCGCAATAGTTTTTGAAGAAAACGGAAAGTATATTTTTAGGGACTAAACTATTGTGGTACACGCCAGTTACCATTCAATGAAAACAGGCTATATTTATTTTTAAAAATCTATGCGCCGACCGGGACTGCCAGCGCCGCTCGAACGTCACGGAAGTCATGCCGGGCATGACAAACAATGTTTTCCAATCCGAACAGGCGATTTGAACCCGGGTTAGAGGCTCTATCCTTGACCTTTTCGATTGAGCGTTTTGCGACTTGCGTCAGCGTCCGGAAAAGGCTCATTGGGAAGCCCCTGTCCTACTGCCTACGAAGCCTTCTTGCGAAGGAACGTACCAGGCTAGACTATCGGCGCGAACTTTCGGAAGACGTATATGTAATTCGTTTAATGAATTCTATATTATTCGGAAATTAAAATAAAAATACCACAGGAGTACGATCACTCCACCTCTTCCATTGCCCTTTCCCCGTGGTGTATAGCCTTTTTAAGGAGCCACTCCTCCAGGCTTTCCTTGTGGAACCTTATGGGCTCTTTCGGGGTTTTCCAGTGCCACTTAAGCTTGATGTTTTTTGAACTGATTTTGAATCCGACCTTGCCTTTCGGGTACTCGAAATCCTTCACCTCCAGGAAATTGCCGTCGTCAAGGACGTCCCTGTTCTCCTTCCATATCCAGAAATGCCCTCTTTTCAGGCCCCCCTTCACGAACCTCTCGGTCCACCTTTTCTGCTGGGTGTCGTAGTCCCCTACCAAATGTTTTCGCTCTATCCTCTCCCCGTCCAGCAACCCGTTCACGGACTTGTTGAGCAGCCAGTCCTCAAAGCTTTCCTCATGAAAGCCTATGGGATTCTCCAGGGCCTTCCTGAACTTCCTGACCCTGATCCTGTTCGAACGGATCGTGAAGCCCACTTTAGGCCGCGGATCCTCGAAATCCTCCACCTTCACGAAATTCTTGTCGTTGCAGATCTCCCCGTTCTCCCTCCATATCCAGAAGTGACCTCTCCTCAACCCTCTCTTCACGAACTTCTCGACCCATTCCTTTTTTCTAAAAATGTGATGGCCGTTCGTTTTCTTGCCGTTCAGGAGATCTATCGATCTCTTAAGGCTCTTCCGGGCGCATTCGAAGCAGTCCTTTTCCCCGTCCATGCGATCACGCAAAAGCAAATGACTATTTATTGGAATCTTGGTATATAAAATTTTTCCCTTCAGGGGAGGATGAAGACTTTTAAAATTTACTCCCATAAGAAATGAGATGGAACGGATAAGAGACGAGCTGAATACCGGGCAGGTCAGAGACATCCATAACCAGCTTCTAAGATCCGGATACATATTAAACACATACGGCATGATTCTCCCCGGAAGAGAGAAAAGGGACGAGAACTACCCCACTGACGGGATGTTCGGGGTCTATCTGCCCGTAGGCCACATAGGCCAGACCCCCTGGGGATGGCCCGATGAATTCTTCGCCGATCTGGACACCGGGATCCAGCCTTACGCGGACGAGGTCAGGAAGATCCTCGAAGGCGTCTGAATGCGGTAAGAAAGAATCACGCTGGGAGCAGGATTTCCGACTGCTTTAACTTTTGCTCCACCACTTTTGAATAAGCGGGAGCTATCGGAAAAGCGGTGTTCGAACCTGCACGGGCGTACGAGCGAAAGACGTCCGCAAGCGAACGTCAACCGATTTTCGCCCACCGGATCTCCTGACATAGCTCGTCCGTAAGGACTTGCCGATGTAAGATACTGGTTTTGGTTGATCTTCATCTCCGCCGTATCCGAGTCAAGCCATGAAGTCATCGCGAATAGCAAGCGACGCATACGAAGTATGCGTCATTCGATAATCGCTCATAAGATCCAGTGCTCAAGTCCGGCGCGTTAACCTGGTTCCGCCATCCCAGCGTGCCTATAGAATTCTATTAAATATAGAAAGCTTTAAATATCCTTTAAACAATAATTTACTATTGTAAGGTGATAACATATGAACTATGGAATAATCGAATACCCCGACGGAACTCTGAAACCTGCTTTAATGATGGGGCAAAATGAAGATGACATAAATAGACAGGCAGCTTTATTTGGCCAGGCATGCATAGGCAGAAGGGTTTTTATAGGAAATTATTTCTGCGCTAAACAGGGAGAGGAAATCATAAAACTGGCCAAAATAACAAAAATCACAAGCCTCGCTGATGCCGAGAATTTCGATAGGCAATTGCAGGAGATAGACGAAAAATACAAAAAAATTACAGATCTTTAGAAAATGAAAGCTTTAAATAAGTTCCTTCACAATAAATTGCCAATTCAGGTGATGGCTATGAAGAGATACGGGATAATCCAGCACGGTGACGGAAGCCTGTCCCCCGATCTGATCAGGATATACGGAAATGTGGGGCATGCGGATATCTACTCGTTCGGAGCAAAACGCATTTTCCACGGGATATACTTCGGAGAGCAGCACGGGAAGGAAATAAGAAATCTGATCAATGGCAACGGGAAGCTTAAAGATCCGAAAGAGATCGAAAGATTCGAGGAGCAGCTGAAACTCATAGAAATAAAATACTACAACATGATGCATCAGAAAAAAGAAGAAAACGCCGCCACGGCGCGACTATACGATTCTATTGCCGGATGTTTGTAAACAGCCTCCAACTTTCTGGTTCAGGCAGGTTTTATAAAATTTATTTCGTCATGAGTAAAGATGAGATTATTGCTCGTCCACGCAGATGATTCAATGGCAAGCATCTACCAGGGCAGATTGGAAAAGGAAGGCTATGAGGTAATTCGCGCCAGGAGCGGCGCCGAGGGGAGAGAAAGGGTAGTTAATAACGACCCTAAAATAATCGTGACGGATTTTGATCTGCCGGACATGACAGGCAGGGAATTTCTAATGGGAATGACCATAACCGAAGACTATGAACTCAACATAAAGGTCATGAAGATCGTGAGAGTGGGCGTGGGGAATTTCAACTACGACAACTCTATTCACACGGATGATTATCTAGAAGGCCAGCCAGACCCGGGTAAGCTGGTCATGAAAATCGAAGAGCTCAAGAGGAGGAAAATTAACCATTACCCGGAATTGAAAGAAATTTTTGGCTGATTGCAGTTTCAGATCGTGAATAATAACCAAATAAAAATCTATCTGAAATATTATTATCATGGCTGAGGACATAATGCATGCGTTAACGGGATCACACGGTTTTGTAAACATCCTGATCACGGAAGAACAGGCTCAAAATCCGGAGTTCAAGAAATGGGGAAAGCAGTTTTACTTGGGCTTTCTTCCCTACGAAAAAGTCCCCTCTTATCATTGCGATAACTGCGATAAATATCACGCTCACAGCCCGAAAATAGAGGTTCACATTACCGATTTGATAGAAGACCGCCCAAACACCAATGTTGCGTACAGGTGCACCGAGTGTAATGAAATAGTTAAAGTAGAACGCATCGAATCACCCAAGGGAATCGATAAGAAATACATCACCTTTGATGAGAGCGGAGACTGGAGGCCACCCACCACAGAAGAGATCGAGGCGGAAATGAAAAAGGCAGAGGAGTCCGCCAAAAAAGGAGAAGGCTGTGGCCTGGCTTCAAGCGGATACAGCTCTCACTTAAAAAGGGCGCTTCACTGGGCCGGTAAAATATCGTATGACATACCTCAAGAGCGCGTTGAACGGCTTGAAACAACTTACAGGAGTTCCTACCTGAAAATTTTTGAAAAAGAACTTCCCGGATTGGTGGAGGCAATTAAAGACAAGTCCTGGGGCTTTTCAAAACGTGTGGATGAGCATTCAGGAATTTCAAGTTTTGAAGGAAGTTTTTTATCTGAAATGCTCCCTCCGCTTTACGAGGCCCTGCCCCTAATAGACCTGCCCGAGGACACCGAACTGAAACAGGACATCCTGTGGATCCTGCTCAGGCATACGGACATGTATTCGAAATCTGTTGAGGAGTTGAACAAAGAGAAAAGGAAAATTGAAAAATCAATAATCAGGGAAAAGAGAAAACTGGCAGATATGATCCACCTTAAGAAGCTCTATGTCAGGAAATCCGGCCTGAAACCCGAAGAAATAAGCGAATCAGAGTAAGACACTATAATTTAAGATCGTGCCTGAACTTATTCTTCTCCGCCTTGCCCAGGGGCCAGGCCTCCTCGATCAGCATGTTGGGGACTTTCCCGTCCAGAACAGGATACGCTAGTTTGCATTTCCTGCACACTATGAACATGTCCTTCTCCTTGACGTTCCCCTTGCACTTGGGGCACGCCAGGATACCCATGAGGTCTTTATCGACTGCCATATTTAAAATTTGAAAGAGGGTTTTAAATTTCTTTTTTATGAAAATTTTCAAAGAATCAGGCCTTGGCCTTCTTTTTCTCCCTCTTCATTTCATCCTTCAGCTTGGGCAGCTTCATAAGGAAGCCGCACTTGGAACATTTAACAGAAAAAGGCCTCTTCCATTCAGGCTCGGTATGCTCCTTGTTCCCGCATTCCGGACATTCATAATCCGTCTCCGCTATGTCCGAATCCACCCTCACAAGAACCCTCATCCTTCCCCTCTCCTCTTCCCTGGAGTTCTTGAGGATCCGGTTGCTTATGAATCGGTATTTCCTTTCCATAGTAAACTTATGCCGGGGCGTATTTAAAAATTTATTAAAGTTTACCTGATTATTGCTTCTTCCAGTTCCACCATCTGGACGAATCTCCTGAAATATACCTCCTCTTCCAGGTAGTTTGTGTGGAAGAAGGGAGCGGTCAGCCAGGAACGTATGGTTTCGAGAGCAATGTCAAGGTCCATGCATTCGGCTCCTATACAGAGGAGATTGGTGTTGTTATGCCTGCGCGAGGTCTCGGCCTCCTTCGGGTTCATGCACCTTTCCCCGTAAACCCGCCTATGTTTTCCTGCAAGTGTTAAAATACCTCTGCCCGAGCCGCATATCCCTACCCCTGCCCTGTCTACCGGGCTCTTGCTTATTTCCCTCCCGATCCTGTCAGAAATAGAATGGTAGTCGCACTCCTCATCGGAGTGCGTGCCGATGTCGAGGATGTCGTATTTTCCCTTTAGCTCCTTTACTATCTCCCGCTTGTATCCCATGCCCTTGTGATCTGCCCCGATAATTATCAGCCTGTCCTCGTGGGAGCCGGTCGGAATATGCATCTCCCCTAATTTTTCACTCTGGTAGATTATGCATTTACCCATATTCTTAGAATGGCCGTAAAATTTATAACAGAAACGTACATCAAAACCGCTACTTTCAGACAAAGGCGCCCACGATGAAAGCGATCAGGGCTATGAACATCCCGATCTTCAACCGCTTGCTGATCCTCCTGTAGCCCTTCCTCTTCTTCCTCTCCCTCACTAGGGAGTACATGCACCAGATAAACACCAGGTCAGCGATGCCCACGAGGAAAACGTATCCCATGCCCATGAACCCGTAATAATGAGGGAGATAGGAAAACACGATCGCCAGCATCAGGCACGCGACCGCTATCACGATCATCGTCCTCTCCCCGTACTTTATCTTAACCCCAGCTCTGGTCAGGCCGAACCTCTCCCCGATCGATTCCGTGACCTTCATGGTGATCCTTTTCAGGAAGCTCTTGCGATCCCCCTCCATGTCCTCCATGTCCTTCACTATCTCCCTGGATATGGTCGCCAGCATCGCTAGAACCATTAGTATCGCGGGTATGGCCAGAAGCGAGACGTTCCCTATGGAGGCCCCCCCGAACAGGAAGATCGACCCCACCAGGTAGCCGACCGCCAGGTTCCCCAGAAGGAGCTTGTGCTGCAGGACGAGTGAATAAATTATGAGGACCAGGGAGTTGATCACGGCTATGAAAAAACAAATCCAGTTTATGAAGCCCGCGGAAACGATCCCGAGCAGGAAAAGGATCACGGAAAACCCGAGGGCGGACCTTTTAGACACCTTCCCGGAGGGTATCGCCCTCCTCGGGCGGTTGACCTTGTCCGCCTCCACGTCCACGTAGTCGTTCAGGACGTTGCCTGCCCCTGTTATAACGAAGACCGCGAAAAGCGCGTAACCCAGTGGAACGTAGAATCCGCTTATCCCCTGCCCCGCAACCAGCAAGGCCCCGATGAATACCGCCACCAACCCCATCAGGCAGTTTAAGGGCCTCATCATTTCGAGCAGCTCGAGCATAATATTACCTTTCACGAAGGAGATATAAATAACTGATTTGACGGCGAATCTTTAAAAAATTAACCTACAATTAATACCAATGAATACGCAATACCCCCTCGGGATAGAAGACGACGTCTTCTGGAAGAACATTTTCACCACGCTCCTTTATAAACAAGAATACAAGAAAACCATGGACCCTGTCAATGAATCCGCCAGGATAATATTCCTCTCTTACAACTATGACCAGGATTCCCGGGATTTCTTCGAGGAAGTGAACAGGATCCTGAGCAGGAAACCGGGTCTAGGGAACGTAATAAGGAAGGATTACGAGAAATTCCTTAAAGAATCGAGCACGCTGATGGAAATAAAGGCCTAAACCCTGCGAATCCTGAAGTTTTTTTCAAGATATTCTCCCACTGTCGGGTTCTGAAGCAAATACCACAAAGAAAGTTCCCCTTTTTTGGTAGCCTTTACCAGACCCTTTAAATCACGGGGCCATTCTTTCGGGACATGTTCTCTACCAATGTATTCCCTGTTTTCATTGTATAAGGTGAAGACTGTAAGAGGCAAGTGCGAGGGAACGGGGAAAATTGTGCTGTCATCGTGTTCTTTACCTATCCCCACATAGCCGTTGCCAACTTTCAGGAAACTCGTCTGGAATACCTCAATACGTGATCCGTCTTGGAATCTAAGAGTTGTATCCCTAATCGTGTAAGCCATGTTTGAATAATGACAGAAACTTTTATAAATTCATTCCTGAGTTGAAAAACATCCGATTAAACCTTGTGCTCCTTGTGGATCGGCCTGAGCTTTTTCTTCCTGCACTTCCTGCACTTGATCTTCCCCGCCCTGACCTTGTGGAGGTCCGCCCGTATCTTCGCCCCGCACTTCATGCAGATGAAGACCCTCTGGAAGATCCTCTGATCCGTCTCCGGAAACTTTTGCTTGACCATAATCTCTCTTTATTCCATTCTATATTTAAATTGTTTTCCTGCCTGCCTTTTCCTTCCCGGACTTTATCGTCCCGGAGACCCCGGTCGACTGGATTATGACTCTAGAATCCCCTATCTGGTGGACCAGGCCCAGGGAAACCTTCACGTCATCCACGTATTTATGGGAACACCTGATGACACCCTGCTGCCTTTTCCCGTCCCAAAGGTTCCTGATCACCCAGGGCTTCGCCAGGGCGAGGTCCTTGTCCCCGAGCCAGTTCAGGAGCGAGTTCGTGATCCCGTCCTTAACCATCCTGTAGTCCAGGGGTTCGCTGGCATGGACTTTGAAGAAAACGTACCTCCTCCTCTCCCTCAGCGTAGGCCTTCCCTTGAGCTTCATAATTAATTAATTATATATGTCAATATTAAATACCATCCCCCCGTGGAACAATCCACCTTTAAAAAAATGCATTACACCACCGCAGTTAATTTTAAATACCTTTCGTTTTTCACCTGATGGGTATAAAAAACTTTTCCGGAAACACATAATCAAACGGGTTTTCTAAAAAGGATCTCGAGGTTTTATGATGGAGGAAAGCAAGCACATTATTGACGTCGATTCGATCGAGCTCAATCTAACGACTTCCATGGTGACCTCCAATTTCAACCGATTATGCATACTCTATCTCCTGAAGAACTCGCCCTCGAACGAGCTACAGGCGGAGAAGATCGCCTCGAGCCTTGGGATATCCCACAGGACCGCCTTGTACCACCTCGACATACTCCAGGACTACGATCTCGTGGAGGTCAGGGAGTTCAAGAAGAAGGGCCCGAAACTCCTCCGCTCGATCTGGGGCCTGAGTTCCGGCAACAGGGAAACCCTCAGGAAGATATTCATACGCATAAGCAAAAAAATTGACATCAGGGATCTTGAGAGCGAGATACTCACGATAGCAAGCTCACCGACACCCAGGATCAAGAACAACAATTCCTGAGGCATTTTTTCGCGTTTTCTTCTACCCAGCATGCTCATTTCAGGGTTTATCTCACGGGGGAGTGGTCTTTGGAACAATCTTGTTTTATAAAGGTTCCCCGGACCTTCCGAAAGGTATATAAAGCTTAATCCGAAGAAAAAAGAAGGTGGCAGAAATTTGCCATTCAGGACTATCTATACCGATGGTCCAAAAATATGTTAAGGATCTTAAGGTGGAGGTGCAAGATATGCATAAAGGTTTCGTATTGGCGAAAAATTCGCTTTTACTTTTCGTTTTGGCTGCGGTTTTTTGTTTCGCGGTTCAATCTACGGGGGTTCTTGCTGTTCACGATTCTATCGTCACAATAAGTCCAAGCAATGCAAACTGTGACGAGCTGGGCAACACGTTCACGGTGAACGTTAAAAACGATGCAGGAAGCACTGACGATATATTCGAGGTCCGTATATACGATGATAGTTATGCAGAGACATACGGAATATTAGAATTCTATTGCGGTCCTGCCCCAACGGGATGGACTCTGTATGACTTCACAACTGAATACGGTTACTGTGAATATAAAACACCGCAGTTCGGACCCGACGTTATCGAACCAGGCGAGGACGTTGATTTCACGTACGACGCCGTTATGTGGAGGGAAGAGTGTTACAGCCGATTCCTGGTTTCCACATTGGATAACGTACTTCCGGAAGGAGAGCACGAATACCACACGCCCGAAGTCAGAATAGACTGCACTCCACCTTATATTGTAAAGACTGTCGGTGACCCGAAGATAGCCGGAGACGGCTTCGACTGGTGGGTGACCGAGAGCACACTGATATCGTTTTCTGTCACTGACGACAAGTCGCCGAAGCAGTGCGACCGCGGAGTTGATTACTGTGACTGGAGAGTCGTTCTTGACGGCGTTCCAGGAGAATGGAACCACGAGGTAAACGGCGAACTTTTGCAATGGGAATTCTACCTTGAGGGAGATTCGAACCACTACATTGAGGTGGAATGCTACGACAAGGCGCGCAACAAGGCGACCCTGACAGAACTCGACAAGGTCGACGACACACCTCCTGTTACGACAAAGGAAATCAGCGAACCGAAGAAAATAGAAGGCGACGTTGAATGGGTTGATACTGTTACAGAAATAACTCTGACTGCAGAAGACCCTGACCCAACAACTTATGGATGCAACATAGGCGTTGACAAGACCTGGTACAAGAACATATTGGCATGCGGAGAAGAACCATGCTGGGATCCGTATTCATACTGCAACGCTGTTGATGTGCTAAATCCATACGACCAGGAAGCTTGGGAAGGATGTATTGATTTCTGGCAGGAAGAATGCTTTGTTGATGACTACTGGGAATTACAGGAATATGACAGTTGGGAAGACTGTGTGGAAACCAATGTCCACGATTATTACGACAGTCCAAATCTTGGTTGCGAGGTCGATCCAGATTGGCACCTTTACGATGGAACACCGATACAGAAGGAAACAGAATCGTGCCACATGTTGTATTACTTCAGCGTGGACTACCTGGGCAACATAGAGGACATGAACGTGAATTGTTTCTTCGTGGACAAGACGCCTCCATTCATGGACAAGGACAACGGTCAGGCGATTGCTGACGAGGCAGAAGAAAAGTTCACGAACGAAGGAAATCCAACCGGATTATTCCACTGGATAACTACAAGCATGCCGATAACATTCACATGTGACGACAGAGTTTTAGATGCAACTGGAGCTCCACAAACACACCCGTCAGAAGACGAGGAACTTTGCTTCAGGGTGTCATACGACTATTATCCTGATTTTGGATACGGAAAGACACCTGAATACTGCAGCCACTTCGGCGGAACCATGGACGAATACGGAGACGAATTCTGCTGCGTTGCTGTGGACGAAGCAAAGCATTTCGTGTTTAATTTCTTGGAAGAGTCGATGCACAACATAGAATATTATTGTATAGACGCTGTTGAAAAGAGGACAGACACACACGTGCAATACTACAAGGTTGACGACACGCCGCCATACCTTTTTGACAAGTGGATAGAAGGGCCGTCTTATGCGGTCAGCGGCGATTGTCCGCCGGACGACGAGACAGACGTTTGCCACATCGATGGCGTAACGACAATAGGATATGAAGTCATTGATGGCGGAGAAATCTGCGCTGTTGACGAAGTCTACTGTGAATGGGGATACACCCTTGACGGCGGGGATTTCTACGGATGGTACAACACATACCCCATACATTTCCCGGAAGAGAGCAAGCATGACCTTCAGATAAGGTGCAGGGATGCTCTTGGAAATGAGCAGATAGTGGACGAAGAGACGTTCTTTGTTGACAAGACGCCTCCTGAGACCACAAAGACATACGTTGGTCCGCAGTATCCTTTGGAGATGGTTTATCCGAAGTGGATAACGTCCGATACTGAAATACACCTGAGCGCGACTGACACTGTAGGGCCGCACGATTCAGGCGTTAAAGAAACCAAGTACAGGGTCACGCTTGTAGGAGACGAGGCATGCAGTTCTGTTGAGAGATGTCAGGAAATAGGCATCGATGGCGCTGCATTCAACACATACACGACGCCGTTCAAGATACCGGACCAGTCATGCCACCTTATAGAGTACTACAGTGTTGATAACGTTGATAAGATAGAAGAGATTAAGAGGCAGTGCGTATTCGTGGAGAACACTGCGCCAACAGTCGGAAAGATTGTCGGTACCCCACAGGAAGTGATCGGTGATTACATCTACATCACGAAAACAACGCCGATAACCTTGTTCTGCGACGACCTTGGAGACCACCCGGTTGACCACGTTTCTCTGTGGTACAGGTACAGGGTCAGCGAGGACTGCGTGAACTGGGGACCATGGAACGAGTGGGAAGACCCGACAGGGCTTGTAGTGGTAAACGGGCATGAAGTCGAAAAGACCATATACTTCCCGGAAGATTCGTGCCACCAGCTCGAATACTACTGCGAGGACATACTAGGAAACGAGGGAACACATGAATTCGAGATAGATATTGTTGATACACAACCTCCGGTGATAGTGAAGACAGTGGGAGATCCTAAGCTGGATTGCCCAGTTCCACAAGAAGTTCCGCCTGAACTTTGCGACGGCTGGGCCTGTTTGGACGGTCTTGATAAAGACTTCTTCACGACAGGCAGATACGGAGACGGAAACCCGACAGCAGGCGCATGGGAACTGGCAATATGGGAAGTAGACGGAGGAGAGACAGTCGTTGCACAGGACAACTACGGATTTACAAGCGGTGCTACTGTTGACTTCTCAGTCAGCTACGACCCAAGCGACGGAAAGGTGACTTACATCGTCGGAGACAAGACTTTGGAATGGTATTATGACCCCGGAATGGCGTTCGAATACATAATTCCATTCGCGAAGGGAAACGATAACGGAAACAGCGTTGAACTTACAAACATGTATCTGAACGGAGATGCACTAAGCGATGTGATGTCAGGAACCGGTTACAAGGGACTCAGGGTTTACCTGAGCGACGCTGACCAGGTAAGCGGGTTCACACTGACCGGAACTGCGAAGCTTACGTGGGGCGGAAGCCCGAAGAACGAGATACCAGGATTCCACGTGTTTGCAATGAACACGCACCCGTTCGATTGCTACATGATAGACGGCGTGACAGAGATAACCGTGGATGTATACGACCCGGACCCGCACCCGGTTGACGATGTGACGTGTGCCTGGGATTACGAAGTGATTGACGGCGACAAGACAGGTATGGGAGTGCAGGAGATTAAGACATTCCCGTTCGTGATAAACTTCCCGGAGGAATCGACACACATACTTTACATAAAGTGCTGGGACAAGCTGGGAAATACAGTAATGGACATCGAGAAGTTCATCGTTGACAAGACACCGCCGGGAATATGGAAGCAGTATGGAGATCCGTACTTCGAATACGACAACAACTATTACGCTGAGTTCATAAACAAGGAAACAACGATATACGCAGGCGTTACTGACGACGGACCGCACCCAACAGGAATAAACAAAGTCGAATACAGGGTAACACTGGTTGACGACGAGTACTGCAGGGATTACGAAGTAGATAAATTGGAGTGCGAAGACGCAGTTGGAAGCGGATCTTGGACACCGGTTGCTTCGGATTATTTCGACAATTTCACATTCAGCATACCGGACGACTCGTGCCACCTGATAGAGATATACGCAGAGGACAACGTGGAAAAATCGAGACTCCACAAACAGTGCGTATTCGTGGATAACCAGGCACCGACGCCGAACAAGACGGTCGGAGAGCCGAAGACTCCTTGGGAACCGACAGAATACGGAGTGGACGTGTTCTTCTACCCCGATCTGGTTGACAGGTGCTGGAAAGATTCGAGTGGTGACGGGATGTCGAGTCAGGAATGCAAGGCAGATCCTTTCTGCATAGAGTGCTGGAAGGTGACAATGCAGACACCGATAACTCTCGACTGCGACGATCCTGAGCCCCACCCGGTAGACCACGAGAAAGTCTGCTTCAAGGTGGAACTCGACGGGTTTGACGAGACAGAGGACTACTGCGACGACTACTGCGAGGTGCAGAAGTTGGGAGACCTTATTGACGGAGTCCCGTGCATGGAAGACAACGGATACTGCTGCGTTGACGGACCGGTTGACTTCAGCTTCAAGGAAGAGACAGAGCACAACCTGGACTTCTACTGCGTGGACAAATTAGGAAATTCGAACGACGTGCACGACGACGAGAAGTTCAAGGTTGAAGGGACGGCCTTCGAAATACCTCTGTACTTCAAGTGGAACCTGATATCTGTTCCCTTCGTGCTGCTGAACGACGCTCCGGAAGAGGTGTTCAAGGACACCCCGGGAGTAGAAGCAGTATGGGCTTACGACGGCGAGACGGGCGACTGGCTGGTATACGCTCCTGGCTTAACCTTAAGTGGCACGGTAGAGCTGAAAGAGATAGAGCCGGGATGGGGATACTGGGTCATGGAAAAGCTTCCTGACGACGGACTGAACGACCCGTCCGAATGGCTCACGATCGGAGGAAGCCTGTTCAGCCCGGCAACAGTGCCGCCGAGCAGGGACCTTGTGAAAGGATGGAACCTGATAGGTTACTACGGAAGCAGGTGGCAGATTTATCCATGGAGTGACGAGAACTTCATGTGCGGGGACGCCATGAACTGCTGGGACAGGAACGTCTTCGGAGACAAGGTGTACTGCGCCCTGAACTCTCTCGTGGACACGCAGCAGGGCTTCCCGAAGTGGAGCGCCCTGTGGAGCTACCTTAACTGCGGAGACTACGAGACGCACTGGTTCGGACTAAACACCTGCCCGGAAGACGGCTTCCAGGAACTGATGAGCAGGATGTACGCCGGCCGGGGATACTGGCTGGAGCTGGACGAAGATGATTTGTACGCGCCAGCGACGACCTGCATCTGGAACGAGGACTGGCAGTGCGTAAGCAACTTTGCTGGTGGTGTGGCGGTTTAACACCACCAAACCCTTTCTTTTTATTTTTAAATCCACAGGGTAAGGAATATCCACCGCAACAAAACGTTAAGTATTTAAAACTTACTAATATATCATTACTATAAAATGGTGAATACATGGATAATAAAATTTTCCTCTTATTGGCGTTTTTGGCAGTTTTTGTTTTTGCTAGCGTTTCTTCTGTTCAGGCTTTCCCGCAGCCCAACCTTTTCTACGGGACAGTGACGGTTAACGGGATCCCTGCTCCTGACGGCGTCCTTATAAGCGCCAAACACCAGGGGAAAGACGTTGGAGGTACGCTTACTACAGACGGTAAATACTTTCTTACATTCGCCCTAGAGCCCACAGAGCATGGCGATACGATAGAACTGTACGTTCAAGGCGTAAAGGGGGGTGAAGGGAAATTCTCGACAGGCACTACAATACATGAAGTAAACCTCTTGGCAGAGATTGCAAACTTCTGCGGAGACGGGAACTGCGAGGAAGGTGAGAGCTGCTCATCCTGTCCAGCAGACTGCGGTACATGCACGACCGGCGGGACCACTAGCGGAGGATCTTCCAGCGGCGGATCAACCGGGGGCACGACAGGAGGAACGACCGAGGAACCTGAAAAGCCCTGCGTGGAGGACTGGATATGCACGGACTGGACGGAATGTTTCAACAGCATGCAGAAAAGGGCTTGTGCGGACGTCAAGAGGTGCGGGACCGAGGAGAACAAGCCAGTTGAAGTTCAGGACTGCGTAATGCCCCTTATATGCGAACCAGGGAAAATAGTCTGCAGGGAAAATTACTTGAGCCAGTGTTCGCCTTCAGGGACTACCTGGGTAGAGATGGAGGAATGTGAGTTTGGGTGCATGAATGCAGAATGTCTGGAGGAAGGACAATTTAATTTCACGGGAATGATGTCGGCCTTGCCTTTGCTGGGAGGCGGAATCATAGTCCTCATAGTGATCGTTATACTGGCGTTTTACTTCATGAGGATCAGGAAATAAGCTTATAAATCCTTTACATACCATTTCAATATTGGTGCTCGGATGGGATGCGAAAAAGGCAATCTGATGGGAATTTTTCTTTTTTCAATAGCTTTGTCTGCGCTTCTTTTTCTCCCTATGGCAATGGCAGAGGAATCATGCATCGAGATAACCCCGATAACCACTTTCCATGACGGAGATTCAGCGGAAACCCTCGTTATAGAGGGCGGGATGTCCGATACCTCGAGCAAGATTCTCGTTCCCATGGATATGGAGATTTATTCGGCTTCTCTTGACGTCACAGGCGAGCCAATAGACAACGAAACAGCAATGGACATGATAATACTTAGCGACGTCTCAGCAAGCATGAACGAAAGCATCGAGGAGATGAAATCCGACACGAAGGACATGTTCGGTTTTGTCCTGGCGTACAGGTACAACAAGGCGGGCCTGGTAAGCTTCAGGAGAGGGATAGTTGACGTTGAGGAACTGACGGACAACGAAGAGGAGCTTTCAAGCGTTGTTGACACCTACGTTTCGGAAGGGTCCACATGTATCGCGTGCGCCATCAACAAGGGTGTCGAACTGCTCAAGGACAGGGGGACACCACACAGAGTGATGCTTCTGCTGACTAACGGAGAGGCGAACAGGTGCGATTACGGGGGTCCAACTGGAGAGGTTTGCACCAATCCTAAAAGCCACACCATAAGCAAGGCTGCACAGGCATGGACCAATTACGGCATAAGGATTTACGCGGTCCCTTACGAGGACGATTCCGATCTGGAGACGCTCCAGAGCATAACGGACGCGGCCCACGGGGAGCTTTACGACCAGGGAACCCCGATGTCAGAAGTTTACAGCGACATAGAGGAGCTGTTTACAGGGACACCCAAAGATGTTGTGCTTGACGTTGGAGACGACGGGAGCGAGGAGTTCTCTCACGCTGGAGTGTTTTTAGGGACAGAGAATGTGGATTTCACCGCTGCCCTGGCTGATCTCCTGTCGTGCGAGTGCGACGGATGCGAAGTCGTGGATGGTGAATGGTGGGGAGAATGCCTTATAGACCTGAAGGTCAGCTCGAGCGAGACAGGGGTTATAATTCTGGACAACCTCATGATAACAGGCTGTTTGAACCAGACCACAGAATGCACCCCCGGAGAAACCATGTCATGCCCGGTGCAGGAAGGCGTTTGTGAAGGATCGCAGGAAACCTGCCCGGAATCGGGTTTCTGGACAGGGGAGTGCGATTACAGCGGGATGGAAGGTTACGAGGAAGAGGAAGTGACCTGCGACAACATGGACAACGACTGCGACGGATCGGTGGACGAGGGAGTGAAGAACGCGTATTATTTTGACAACGACAACGACGGCTACGGAAGCGGATCCCCTATCGAGGCCTGCTTCCCTCCTGAAGGATACAGGACTTCGAGCAACGACTGCGACGATTCTAATCCCAACGTTCACCCGGGAGCCTCCGAATCCTGCAACGGGATAGATGATGACTGCGA
>Ga0180438_10002374_pt1 | contig 30892 bp, 20 predicted proteins | sample SS_ome_12_FD_132455 | JGI IMG/M metagenome (GOLD analysis project Ga0180438, IMG submission 132455) | Hypersaline lake sediment archaeal communities from the Salton Sea, California, USA - SS_3_D_2 metaG | ecosystem: Environmental > Aquatic > Non-marine Saline and Alkaline > Hypersaline >...
AAATAGCATAGGCAACCTCCTTGAGAGTAGAAGAATTTGGCGTTCTTCAAAAATACCATCTCTCTTGGGCGTTGCCTATCTGTTTCTCTAAAAAGTGTATGATTTGTATTTGGTCTCCACAACATTTCTTAAGATTCCTTTTGACAAACGGAGAATGGGTAGCTATGCCGGGCATGTCGCACGAGGAGTGCGGATTCCACTCATCGCTTGTTCTGCTCACATGCAGGTTGGGGAGCTCACAGGGTTTGTAATGTCTCACGATCTATGGTGGAGGGCTTGGTTCCCGGAAGATGAAATCCCGGACGAACTACCAGGTTTAGATAGGGGGAGATTGACTGTCTGGGGATTCCGGTCTGCAGTGAACGAAAACTGGGGTCTCCCAACTCCGAAGATAAGCATCAGCGCAGGTCTAAGCCGAGCAGTCTGAAGATTGAAGGGAACTGAGAGAGTAAGGCTGTACGGATTTGGATCACTTTCGGGCACGAGGACGATTCTTCGTTCAGGATATGAAGAAGAGTCGCCTTTTTGTACCGGTCTGCCGACGATCGCACGGCAAGACTATTGAATCAAAGAGAATTGAAACATAACCAGGGGAGGGGTCCAGTTTCGGACCAGGGCATAGTAGAGGCCCTGAGAAGGTGCGGGGAGTTTCCGTACACTGATCCGGTCTTTGGGGCCAATATGTATCTGGCCATGCCTGGGGAGTTCTGGAGGTCCTTGTCAGTCCCAGGAAATCGTGCCCCAATCAAAGCTGAAGAGGTGGCTGCTCAACTCTCGCGTTTCTAAGTGCTTGGAAGAGGTTGCGTACCGGCCTTACGTAAATGGTATACCATATAGTCGCATTGACAGGAGGTTGGCCACTGGTATATTGAAGCCAGTGAAGGCCTGCTTGAGGCCACGGCGTCGTGCAAGGTGGTAAGCCGTCGGGTTACTGTTCTCGGGTGACATATCTGCTCGACGCGCCTCATGAGTTGTTTTTTCGGTCATAATCGTGCTCCACAGGGAAGTGGGGGAAAGACATAAGCTGGATTGTCAAGACTTAGACCGGACAACAGGGATATCTAACGCCATGCAAACTCTATTGGATCCAGCTTGATCTTGGCAGAAGAGGAGTCTTTTTTTTCAGAAAACGTGTATGGCAAAAGTGGCCCGACGAGAGTTCGTCTGTCTGGAAGGGGAATGACGCCGTTGTCCTTAGAGAGGGGCTGTTCGCTGTCTCAGGAGATAGCCTTGTTAGGATTGCGGACTTGGATCTGACATATCCCAAGAGGAGGTTTACCATCATGCGGTATCGGACAAGTCTTCTATTCTGGTGCGTCTTGTCGTGGTTTGTTTTCTCCTCTGTGGGTGTCTGTCAGACCCACCAGGCCGCACCGATTAGCCGACCTTTCTCGGCCGACTCTCTCAAAACACAAGCTGCCACCGCACCGGAGCCTCTTCGTCCGGCCCGGATCGATTCTGCTGTCATCCAGCGAACCAGGAGCTTGTTCGAGAATCAGCCGATCGTGGTAACCTACAAAAGTGCTCCCCAAGCTGAGCCATGGGCAAGATTCCATCTCTCGGGGACCCAATGGGAGTGGAATATTCGGCGGGCCGGGGACTATGCCGCCCAGGCGATAGTCGGCTCCGTCGAGGGTAACGTAGATATTCTCATAAACTTCAGTGGTTTTGAAGACCTCCATTCCTCCAGCCCCCATACACCGACTGTGGAAACCTATTACGGGGCCTTAATCGGGAACAGGAGAGTGGAGGAGGTCGACTGGGCAAGTGCCTCAGATTTCAACAAGCGTACTCTGCTGATAAGACAGGATCCCGCTTCCATGGAGCCGGTGGGTTGGGGTCTGTGGAACAGGGTTCGGGTAAGGAACGACCACTCTGCAACGGAGTATTCGGATGACGTGGTGATTACCTTCGCAATGCAGAACTTGAGTCCGTGGACCGACCGGGAGCTGCCGGCGGGAAGATGAGTATGAAGGAGCTCATGGTTACGGGTCACGAAAACGATTCCGGTATGGATGCGCTGCTTGAGGAAGTTCAGTACATGATTGCTCATCCAGGGGAGTTCACAGAGCAGCAGATCGAGGAGGCCAAGGACCTCTTCGAGTCGCTGCATGATTGAGGCAAATAGGATATTCCTCCACCTGCGGATACGGCATGGGATGCTCCATTCGGCAGAAGGTTTCAGAGGGGCTCCGTTAGGAGGAGACGGAGCAAAAAACCAAAAAAATATGGGGTGAGCCGATCGGAAATATCCCTTGACTCAAGTTGAGGGAAATATAGATTGAAAGGAGGTGACATAGATGAAGAAACTGCTCATAGCACTGATGATCGTCGGTCTTCTTCCGGCGGCAGCATTAGCCCAGCCGCCGGCAGGCGCTACCGAGGTAGACTCCTGGTCGTACGAGTATGACGAGGCGGCAGGAGCCTACTTCTGGGACTGGCAGAGTGGTCCCGGAGGTGAGAACCTGCTCGCAAAGGCCAGGTGTTTTGCCAGCGGGAAAGCCGACAGCGCCTGCAACAAGGACTGGTGGATTTTCTTCAAGGTCCATGCTTCAGTAGCGCAGTGGATCGAGTGGGATTTCAGCGGCACCAGATGGGACTGGTTCGTGCGTAAGCCGGGTAATTACGCGGCCAACTGCATGACCTGGATTATCTCCAGTAACCAGGAGGTGACCATTGATTTTCACGAGTTCGGACCTCTGGTAGCAGTAGATCCCAAGATACCGGACCAGGACATGGAGATAGAGATCTACTACTGCTTCGATCCGCCCGGAGGCGTGCCTCCGCTCAAGACCGATCCCATCTGGATTCCGGCTCCACTGATGAACGAGGAGGACAACTGGTACCACATCGAGGATAGTTATGACTTCCACTTTGGCCGTCAGTTTAAGTTCTGGAACTATATCCATGTGGAGAGATGCAATTCCGCATGTGAATACCAGGATGATGCTTGGGTAACCCTAACCCTGGAGTGCCAGAAGCCCTGGATTGACAGGACGACCGGATGGTTCAATTTCTAGTGATCGGTACTGCAACTTAACTGAAAATCGGTCACCCCGTATTTTTTTAAAAGGAAGGTCGTGAAGATAGTGATCAAAAGACATTGGCTGGTTTTGATTCCCCTGGCTGTTCTTACTTGGACCTCAACCATACAGGCGCAGCGTATCTATTTAAGCCCCTTATTGGTGGAACTTGAGCTGGCTCCGGGGGCTACGAAGAAGTTCACCTTGGAGGTGGTGAACGAGAGTGAGGAGGGTAGTGTTAACCTCATAGCATACCCGACGGCGATCAAGGAGAGTCGAGAGGGAAGGTATCAGGTCTTGGACCAGGGTGAATCGGAGTACTCCTGCGCGGACTGGATGCGACTTAGCGACAGCAGCTTTGCCATTGAGCCGGGCATGAGCAAGCAGATTGAGGTCGAGATCAAAGTACCTCGGGGCATTTTCGGAGGCCGGTACGGTGCGGTTGTCTTCGAGGTGGTTCCGGAGAAGGCGCCCGGTGAGGAAAAACTGGGCTCGATAATGTATCATTTCCGGATGCCGGCCTTCGTGGAGGTGACCATAAAGAGGTTCGGAGGACTGCTCAGGAAGGCGTCCATCACGGACCTCAAAATCGCCCCGGTCACCGACCAGCGGTTGCTCAAAGAAGTCGGAGCGGATGCACTCAGCTTCTCTGCCTCAGTGGAGAATCAGGGCAACGTTCACCTGCGGGGCAAGGGAACGCTGACCATCAAAACCAATGAGGGTCAGACCAAGCGAAGGGTGCCTCTGGGAGGCGGGCGAGGAGTTGTAATCCCTGCTGCTACGGTCGATTTCCAGTCGATCCTGAGAAAACCCCCGCCGGGTGAATATATTGCGCGGGCCGTCGTGAATTTCGGTGGTCTGAGCCCCGCCACGGCCGAGATACCATTCACCGTAACGCGGGCAAGGAGCTCGGCTCTGGGTTCTTTTAAGGCCAGCTCATATATAGCCTTGGACGTAAAACCGGAGAGACTGGAGATGAAAGTCCCGCCCCGAGGCTTCAGGGTGATCACCTTCGGTTTCAGGAACCAAGAGAGCGACACGGTGAAGGTGAGAGCCTATCTCAAGGAGTTGGAATACGATCCGGACGGTGACATCGTTACCTTAGATTCCTCCGATACCGGCCGTTCCTGTCGAGAATGGATCACCCTGGAACCGCAGGAGTTTGCCATCGCTCCGGAGAAAAGCGCGCGCGTTAAACTCTCCCTGCAGGCTCCCTCAGAGGGAGAGGGCGGGTACTATGTCTGCGTTGTCTTTGATGCCATGCTAAAGGGGGCAAAGGAGGATGCCATCTCCACACCTTTCCAGATTCCCGTGCTCTTAACCGTGCCCCCCAATTTAGATGAACAGGGCGAGATCTTGGACGTAAAGGTGGAGGCTGCTGCGGGGAAGCCGGCGACGGTCACCGCGCTTTTCAGGAATACGGGCAACATCCATGTGAAACCAGGGGGAAGAGTTGCCCTGAAGCTCCTCAAGGAAGCCAAGTCCACGGGAGATTTTGTGGTGATGAGCAAACCCGAATACGAAGAGGTGGGAGGCTCGCTTTTCGAAGAAGTTGAGCAATACGTCCTTCCGGGCGGGGTGAGAAAGATGCAGGCAGGTTATCCGGAAGCCTTGGAGGCTGGAAAATACGTTGCAGAGGTGGTCGTAGGTTACGGAGGATCGGAACCGACAAAGTTCGAAAAAGAGTTCAGGCTCAGGTGACACTCTATTGATTCTTCAATCCAGAGGAGGTTTTTCCATGAGATTTGCCCTTGCTCTAGTAGTCCCTTTTTTTTTGTTCCTTTCTTCAGTTAGTTCCTACGCTCAGTTAGACCCCCTGCAAGCCGAAAACGCCGTTGTCTCCGAAGAGCAGGTTCTAATTACCAATGTCTTCTATGATACCGATTTGAGGGAAGCTTTGGCCGCCATATCGGGCCAAAGCGGGATAAACATCATAGCAGACCAGACCGTATCCGGCTTTATCACCATGGAGCTTCTTGATGTCCCCTTTGAGGAAGCCTTGAGAAGGATTCTGGCTCCCATGGGATTCACCTTTCGAAAGATGGTGGACTACTACCTGGTGGGAGCTGCCTATCCGGACAATCCATCTTTTCCCCTGTTGAGCGTGACCGAGAAGGTTGTCCCCAACTACCTGAAGGCAAAGAGTGTGCCGGGGCTCCTTTCGACTTTCTATCAGCCCTTCATCAAGGTTGATATTGATGCCAACATCCTGACTATAACTGCCTCGCCTGAGATTCTGCAGCGGATCAAGCAGGATCTGGCCAAGATAGATGTGCCTCCCAGACAGGTCAGGATCGAGGCTCTGATAACAGAGCTCTCCAACGAGGCCCGGAAAAGCCTGGGCTTGGATCTGGGTTGGTTCGGCAGCAAAGGTGGCCGGAAGCTGGACGTTATCTTTCCGGTTGCGGATCTGCTCGACACTTCCTTCAGGGTGGTATACGAGAGACCCGACGCGAAAGTCGAAGGGTGGGTAGGCGAATTCAAGGGCACGGTACAGGCTCTGTTTGAGGACGGCAAGATTAACATCCGGGCCAACCCGCGAGTGGCGACCATCGAAGGTCGGGCGGCAACCATCATGATCGGAAAAGAGCAGTACTACGTCATAGCAACAGGAACCGGCGTTGGATACTACGGTCAGTTGGAGAGAGTCCCGGTGGGGGTATCGTTAACCATCGTCCCTTATGTTTCCGACAGAGGAGAAATAACCGTCGAAATACAGCCCGAGGTGAGCGACGTGGTGGGCGCAACAAGCGAGGGCGGCCTGCCGGTGGTGAGCAAAAGATCGGTCTCCACCAAGATAAGGGTGAAGGACGGCGAGACTATCGTAATCGGCGGACTGCTTCAGAAGAACGAATCGATGATCAAACGGAAAATTCCACTTTTGGGTGACATTCCCATCCTGGGCTATCTGTTCAGCAAAACCGACAAAAGGATAGAGGAGGTTGAGACGGTTGTTTTCATAACCCCGCGGATTCTCTCCGACGAGTATGAGACTGAAGGCGGCGAATAAGAAAGAAGGCGTGAACGGCCACATTGAAGCGGGAAGACCGCTTTCTCTATACAGGGCCAACACATTCTTCAGAGTCTGTCGGTTGTCCGGCACCCCGATTCAGCAGTAGACCCACAATCCTGCGCCGTCTATCTGCCTCTGCTGTGTATCTCCTTGGAGGGTGAGTCAGCGAGTTAGGCTACTTCGATGCAGCCGACCTGAACCCAGCCAAATGTTGAATACGGTAAGTTAATCTGGGACAACACGCTTGTCCAGAGAGTGAACCCCTTCTCACTTGACCTCAAGACCAGAGGTGTTCGTGTCGAAATCTCAACTTTTCATTTCCGTGTCTTGGATTATTCTCCTTGTCTTCTGTGCCTTGCCTGCAGTCGCCCAAAACCGTGATTCCATAGCCTTCGCTCCGGCGGTCAACTACGGAACAGGAACCGGTCCTCGGCATGTTGTCTGTGCGGATTTGGATGATGATGATGATTTAGACTTGGCCGTAGTGAATTTTGATGACAAAGACATCTACATTTTCAGTAACAACGGGAACGGTGCTTACCAGATTCAGTCCGACTATCCGGTAGGGTACTGGCCCACCTTTGCTTTCTGTGCGGATTTGGATAATGACGACGATCTGGATTTGGTTGTGGTAAATGCTGGCAGCGACGACATCTCCGTCTTGATGAACAACGGAAACGGGACCTACCAAGCCCCGGTCGACTATGAGGTTGGATATTGGCCCACGTCCGTTTTCTGTGCGGACTTGGATAATGACAATGACCTGGACTTGGCCGTGACAAACTGGCTTGACGACAATGTCTCCGTCTTTAAGAACAACGGGACCGGAACTTTTCAGACACCGGTGAACTATGCGGTGAGAAGCGGCCCCAGGTCTGTTTTCTGTGCGGACTTAGACGATGACGACGATTTAGACATGGCCGTAGCGAATTGGGGTCACGACAATGTCTCCATCTTAAAAAACAACGGAGACGCGACTTTTCAGACGGCGGTGAACTATGGGGCGGGAGATGGTCCTTACTCTGTTTTCTGTGCCGACTTGGATGATGACGATGATCCGGACCTGGCCGTGGCAAATTGCTACAGCGACAATATCTCCATCTTAAGAAACAACGGGGACGGGACTTTTCAGATGGCGGTCAATTATGGGGCAGGAGGGGGCCCCTGGTCTGTTTTCTGTGCGGACCTGGATGATGATCATCATCCCGACTTAGCCGTGGCGAATTCCGTTAGCAACAACGTCTCCGTCTTAAAGAATAACGGGGACGGCACCTTTCAGACGGCCGTGAACTATGGGACAGGAGATGGTCCTCGGTCTGTTTTTTGTGCCGACTTGGATAATGATGGTAATCTGGACTTAGTCGTGGCAAATGCTTACAGCCATAACATCTCGATTCTTTTCAATCGGTCCGAGGCTTCGAACTATGTGGAAGAAGGTGATAATGATGCAAGGCTTGGCTCCTTCTCTCTTTTCCAGAACTATCCCAACCCGTTCAACCCGCAGTGCAACATCGACTATGCTCTTCCGATCGCCTGTCGGGTTAGACTCTCTGTGTACAACGTTCTCGGGCAGAAGATCAGGGTCCTGGTGGATGAGCAGCAGAGCGCAGGATACAAGACGGTCACCTGGGATGGAAGAGACGGTCAAGGACAAGAGCTGGCAACCAGTGTTTACTTCTATAGGATCGAGGCGGGGAACTTCGTCGAGTCCAGGAAGATGGTACTGATCAAGTGATGAATTCCAGCTGGCCGGGAGAGAGCCCCCAGTCTCGAAACCGAGGGGCTTTTCAACTGACCCATGTTCTGAAATATACCCCTTGTGGCCGCTAAGTCTCTGAGCCTGCGGGCGAATCAGCGCTTCCTGTCGGGTTGGGGGACACTGCAGGCACGGAAGACTGTCTTCCGCACTCAATCCACGAGTCAAAGCTGGTGGCAAGAATGACCGAGACTTTGTCACGATCTTCAGTTTGCAGGTGGGGTTGCCGGGAGGAGCCTGGAGGGCAAGCCGGCCAGAGACGAGAGAGCTACCTGACAGTCAACTGTCCAGCCAAAAGGCCAACCCGTTCGGGTCGGCCCTTTGAAATACATATGCGCCTTGAGGGAATCGAACCCCCGACCCACTGATTAAGAGTCAGTTGCTCTACCTAGCTGAGCTAAAGGCGCGCGGCACAATTATATGCCTTCCTACGCCTTGTGTCAAGAAATTCTTTGAAAAAAGGCTGGTCGAAATGGGCCAAAGGACGCCTGATTCCCTCCAGGCGCTAATCGACTCGGTAGATGGGTCCAGCATCGCAACACATCTTCAGAGCTTTTACTTCGACTGCAAGGTCAAGAACCTCGCCTCCAAGACCATAGATGTGTATGGAGAGAGACTGCGAAACTTCTATAGATTCATGCAGTCAAGGGAGGTTCTCTTCGAGGGCGTAGATGCGAGCGTAATTCAGTCCTACATCTTGTCAATGAAAGGGAAGGTTTCCGACTACACCGTTAATGGCAGAATACGAGTCCTTCGGCTGTTCTTCAACTACCTTCAGAGAGAGGACCTCTTGGACAACGGGAATCCCATGGATAGAATCAAGCTGATTAGAGCCGAGAGGAGGCTTCCAAAGATTATCACAGAAGAAGAGATGCAGAAGCTTTTGAGTATCCCTAATCGTAGGACCTTCACTGGCTACAGGAACTACATAATGCTTCTGTTGTTCTGGGATACGATGGTTCGCCTGGGGGAACTCCTTCGTCTCAAGCTCTCAGATGTAGATCTCAAAGCTGGGATGATCAAAGTCTATGGCAAGGGTCGAAAGGAAAGGTGCATTCCTCTCGGGACAACAACAATCAAGAGAGTTCACTATTTCCTATCGAAGCACCGACGTGACGTTCCAGGTGACTATCTGGTGTGTAGGGAGGACGGCCATCCACTGCCTGTCAGGTCGGTAGAACGGATACTTGAGAGGATAGGGAAGAAGGCAGGGATCAAGGTCACCCCCCACCTCCTCCGCCACTCCGCTGGAACCTTCTGGATTAAGTCAGGAGGTTCCTCTGCCATCCTTCAGAAGATTCTGGGACATACGACTCAAAGTACGACTCAGCTGTACATCCACTTGGCTGGAAGTGATGTCAAGGAGTGGCACAGTCGGTTCTCTCCGGGAGATAGGGTGGGGGCGGGTTGAGGATTTAGGTGCGAATCCGCCTGCGGGGGAAGGAGAGCATTATCTCGGTAGTCAGAAACATACGCTTTTTATAAAGCAAAATCTTCTTGCGAAAACAGAAAAAGTCCATATATTGATTATACTTGATATAGCTCGCAATAGGGACATATGTCTAGACATGACCCAGTATCTCTTCACATCTCCAGAACCTAGGAGGCCACATGTACAAGTGTTCAATGTTCTTTTGCACCGTGTTTCTATTCGTCTCCGCGCTCGTCCCAGTTTCGGCTACCGCCACCGATGTTGGTGGCCATATTGCGTCCGATAGCGTCTGGAACCTGGCGGGTAGCCCCTATATTGTCACGGATACGGTCGTCGTTGACTCCGGGGTAACTCTTACTGTTGAGCCCGGCGTCTCAGTGAAGTTCAATGCGGGATTCAGTCTTGAGGTATATGGAACACTAGTCGCCAGGGGAACGCAGGCAGATAGCATAACGTTCTCGGCAAATACCTTATACCCTACTCCCGGCTACTGGGGCAGCATCCATTTCTTCTCATCAGCCCAAGACGTTGCTCTCGACGGCTCCGGTAACTATGTGAGCGGCTGTGCGCTGGAATATTGTAGCGTTGTCTATGGAGGAGACATTCCGGGAACCTATGATGACGGGGCCATAAGGATTGAGTACGCGACAATTCTGATTCGAAATTGTCTCGTTAGTCAGAATTTGGGCTCGTACGCTGCCGGGGTATACTGCCTGTATTCCTATTCAATTCTTGATAGCAACTCAATCACCCACAACAGCGCCACAGCCGGAGGCGGGCATGCACGCGGTGCAGCTATTCGCTGCTCATTCTCACCGCTCGCGGTTACAGGCAACAGAATTGAATACAACACGGCCGTATCCTGTCTCGGCGCAGCCATATATTGCCATTATTCGTCAGCGGTCATTGAACGAAACGAGATTATCAATAACTCGGCGGACCTACCAAACGCAGGCCACGGAGGAGGCATATACAGCGACCACTCGAACTCTACGATCAGGAGTAATCTCATAGCATCCAACAGCTGCGGGATTGGCGGCGGAGTGTATCTATCCTTCTCTTCACCCGAGGTCACCGGCAACTTCATAACGAGCAACACCGTTTGGTATGGGGGAGGAGCTTTTTACATCGGTAACTGTTCGCCCACCATTGCTCACAACGTGATAAAAAACAATGTTGCTCAATCTTATGGAGGCACTTTCAATTCAGGTGGAATAAAATGTAGTTCCGCATCTCCGATAATCAGGGGCAACATAATAGTAAACAACACAAACTGGGGAACCGCCGGGGCAGGTGGCATAGCTTGCGAAGCTAGTTCCGCACCCAGAATTGAAAACAACGTAATCTGCCAGAATTCCTGGGGCGTGGTAGTATCTAATTCGAGCCCATCCCTTAAATGTAACAACATCCGAGATAATGATACTCTGAATGTATACATAGCTGACCAAAACTGGGACATAGAAGCGGACAGCAACTGGTGGAGCACCTTTAGCACCGATTCCATTGATGCCTACATATGGGACATCCTGGATGACATCACCTTGGGCAGGGTGCAGTATCAGCCATTCCTGTCCTCCCCTTTAGTCGGGCAACCGGATCTGGTTTACTCAGTTGTCTTGAAAACGGATGCCACCTATCAGACGGATGTCGGCGACTCCATTGAGATCGGCAGCAATCTGTATGTTCAACTCGTGGGGAATGACACCTGCAAATACTCTCAGGATCAGACCACTGTGACGGCGAAAAGCCTCACGGACCCAACGGGCATAAAACTGATTCTGCAGGAATCCGGCGACAGTACCGGGATCTATCGTGGCGTTGGATATCTCGGAACCGTGAGTGATCAGTTAGACTACACCCTGGGAGCTTCACACGGAGACAGCATATGGATCATTTCAGATGCCGACAACTCCAACTACTCCACCTATATCGCTTACATCGTTTATCCCGAGGTTGTCGCCGATTTTTCAGCCCAGCCTGAGTCCGGGCTTATTCCTCTGGAAGTGCAATTCACGGATTTGTCGGATGGCGAACCCACGTCATGGCTCTGGGATTTCGGGGACGATTCCACCAGCACAGACCAGCATCCGATTCATACCTATAACGACACCGGGTACTTCGATGTGAGGCTGATTGCGTCAAATCCGGGAAACTCAGACACAGCCCTCAAACTAGACTACATCCACGTTCTACCTGATCTAGTCGCTGACTTTTCTGGAGACCCGCAGTCCGGATTTGTCCCCCTGAACGTGCAGTTTACTGATCTTTCCGTTGGCTATCCTACGATCTGGTTCTGGGATTTTGGAGACGGCCATTCGGACACACTTCAGAATCCAGCGCACAGTTACACCGACACAGGGTATTTCGACGTGATGCTAGTGGCCTCAAACTCACTGGACATGGATTCCCTGATTGAAGAAGATTACATCTATGTCACCACACACCCGCCGGACACCTGTCCGGAGGATCCGAATGACCGAGGTGAATGTGATACACTAAATGTGATCTGTCCCGACTGTGAAATAGACACGATTGCCAGCTGGCCACGCTTCGTTCAGTTTCCAATGTTGGTCACCCACGACCAGAAGGACGAGATCGATTCGATTACCTCGTTCGTCATACCTCTGGCTTGGACCAGCACTAACCCGTCTGCCTACTGTAGTCTTGGGGAGTACTGGAACAAGACCTCAACGCTGTGGGACGCTCCCGATTTCGACAGAAGTATCTTCCGGCACATCGTGGACGGCACGGACACGCTCTATCATAACCGCATGGCTGACCTTGCCGCAGACTATTCAGGGAGGGACTGGGACACGCGTATCCTGGAATTGAGCAACGATCCAGCCTACATGCATCTTGCTATGATTTCTTCCGGCACCGCGGACCAGAGATGGTGGGAGGGAGATGGAGTGCTGCTCGCAACCTTAACCTTCAAGATGCAGGATACGATGCACGTGTGCGTCGATACGACCCTGTGGCCACCGGCTTCCCACCTTAGTTTTACTAGATCCGATGCTGCGACCTACGTGCCCAGAGACAACCTCCCCCGGTGTTTCTTCATTAATGTCAAGAGTTGTCCAGAGGACCCTCGTGACATGGGAGACTGCGATTCCCTGAATGTAACCTGTTTAGACTGCGAACCAGACACGGTTGATCCTGGCCCGCGCCTTGTCCAATTCCCTCTTCTTGTGACCCACGACTTGATGGACCCGATAGACTCTCTGGCCGGTTTCGTCGTGCCTCTCACGTGGACTCGCACCAACCCATCTGTGTACTGCAGCCTTGGTGAGTACTGGAACACCACGTCCACTCTGTGGGATGCCCCCGACTTCGACAGGAGTATCTTCCGGCACATCGTGGATGGCACAGACACGCTCTACCATAACCGCATGGCAGACCTTGCCGCAGACTATTCCGGTAGGGATTGGGACACCCGTATCCTGGAATTGAGTACTGACTCGGCATACGTGCGCATGGCCGTGATCGCCACCGGTTCAAATGATCAGAGCTGGTGGGAGGGTGAGAGAATCCTGCTCGCCACCTTGACCTTCAGAATACAGGATACTATGACTGTTTGCATGGACACGATCTTCTGGCCACCCGTCTCCAATCTGTCTTTCACCAGGTTCGATGCTCAGACCTTTGTGCCCAGGGATAACCTACCTGGCTGCTTCTTTATCAATGCGCTGAATGTGAGAGGAGACGCTAACGGTGATGGTATCATAAACGTTGGGGACGCGGTGTATTTGATAAACTACCTCTTCAGAAACGGAGACCCCCCTCCGCTGTGGGAGCTTGGAGACGTGAACTGCGATGACATAATCAACGTAGGAGACGTGGTTTATCTGATCAATTACCTCTACAGAAACGGAGATCCTCCCGGCTGTCCATAGCAACGAATATCGATTTGTCGGAAACCAGGCCGAGCCTCTAGCTCATGGGGCTCGGCTGTACTGTCCCACGTTTCTGTCAGGCAAAATACTCTTGCCAATACAGAAGAACTGCATATATTAAGGGTACAAAGGTAATTTCTGATTAGGGCTGTCCAAGATGAGATGCCACTTTTCTCTCTATGTCCGGAAACCGGGAGGTTCCATGCGATCTGCAGCTATCGTCCTCTGTGCTATCCTTATTCTCTTCTCTTTCTCACAGGTGCAAGCAACCATCATCCACGTGCCGGGAGATTCGTCGACGATTCAAGGAGGGATTGACTTGGCTGTCGCCGGGGACACCGTGCTAGTGGCATCCGGCCATTACTTCGAGAGAATAGACTTTGAGGGAAAGGCTATCCTAGTCGCCAGCAATTTCATCTTTGACCAGGACACTGCCACAATAAGTTCGACCATCATTGATGCGGATACCACGGTTCTTGGCGTAAGCGACACTGGGAGCGTAGTGTGCTTCGTGTCTGGGGAAGACACAAACTCCGTCATAACCGGATTCACTATACAGAACGGAACCGGCAGCGGTTCTCCAGGCAGTATGAACGGTGGAGGCATTCACTGCCTTGGATCTTCTCCAACGATAATTCATAACATCGTGAAACACAACAGAGCAAAGAATAGAGGGGGAGGCATCTGGTGCAGGCATTCGCAGGCCAGGATTCTATTCAACATCATCAGAGCCAACTTCGCGGTCGGGGCTGGTGGTGGAATCTGTGATACTTCCGACTTGCCCGGGAATTCTTCCTGCTATATCGTGGGGAACATAATAAGCGAGAATGAGACAATTGGAGACCAAGGCCAAGGTTCTAGCGGAGGAGGCGGCATCGCATGCAAGTTCTCATCTTCCAGAATAATGGGAAACACGATAGTCAGAAACATCGCGAGAACAGATGTGCATTGGGATATAGGGGGTGGTATTCTCAATGACTATGGCTCGCCATCCGTGATCGTCAACAACATCATTGCGGACAATGGCAACTGGGGGATAGCCGACCTGGAGGGTGGATCTAGCATAGGTTATAACGATGTGTGGAGCAACACTGAGGGCAATATCTACGGTGGCCCGCCGGGCGTGGGCGATACTGCTTGGGGTGTGAACATAAACAGTACTCCTTGTGATAGTTTCTACAACATTATAGCCAATCCTCTCTTCTGTGACACAAGTTTGGGTGACTACTATGTCTCAGGTCTATCTCCATGCCTCGGAGCCGGCGAAGGAGGTGCTGACATTGGCGCTCTTGGGATCGGCTGTGACTTTCCTCCCAGGACTTGGTTCGTATCCACGACAGGCAACGATACGACTGGCGAGGGGAGCGAAGGCAATCCGTTCAGGACGATTCAAAAAGGCATCAATGTGTCGGGTGAGAGTGATACAATTCTCGTGCTTCCGGGACTCTATATCGAAAATCTCCATCTTGCTGGCGAGAACATCATTCTAGCGTCATCGTTTCTGTTTTCCGAGGATACGTCTCATGTTCTGAGCACAATCATCGACGGCGATTCCTCCAACTCTGTCATCACGCTCACCAGCGGTGAGGACAGCACAACTCAGATAGTAGGTTTCACGATTCAAAATGGTTATGCTGAAAGAGGAGGTGGAATTCACAGCGACCATTCTAGCCCCACTATTAGAGGCAACCGCGTTATCGGAAATTTCGCCACCTACGCAGGCGGAGTCTACTGCGCGCATTCGGGCGCACGAATCCTAAGCAACGTCATAGCAGGAAATATAGCCACGTATCGTTGTGGTGGAATCCAGATCCTATATGGCTCCAACGCCTTGGTTTCGAGCAACCTCATTTCGGGCAACGAGGGCACGAATCAGGCAGGAGGAATCGACTGTGTCGACTCCGATCCTCTGATAGTTGAGAACGTGATAACTGGGAACTCGTGCTATAATGGTGGAGGCATTGTCATTGTTGCCTACTCCACCGCAACCGTAACGAATAACCTGATTCATGCCAATACCGCCCGAGGTTACGGCGGTGGGTTGGTCTGTGATCTTTCTGATCCCCTGATGGGCAATAACACCATCACCGGCAATACCGCTTTGGAGGGTGGCGGAGCGGTTTCATGCAACGACTCAGATCCCACGATAGTCAACACCATTCTTTGGGGCAACTCCGCGCCAACTGCGCCGGAGATCCTGCTTTGGGGTAGCTCGGTTCCTGCCGTGAGCTACTGCAACGTTGAAGGCAGCTGGGAGGGCGAGGGCAACATTGATGCTGATCCACTCTTCTGCGATACTGCGTCCGGCGACTACCGAATCTCATGGCTGTCCCCATGTGCTGGTGCGGGCCAAGGAGGAGTCGATATTGGAGCCTTGGGGGTCGGATGTGATATCCCCCGAACTTGGCATGTGTCAACATCGGGCGACGATAACACGGGTGACGGGAGCGAAGGCAATCCGTTTGGGACGATTCAGAGGGGCATAAGCGTGTCCAGCGACTATGATACTGTTCTGGTGGTTCCAGGGACTTACGAGGAACACATAAACTTCATGGGCAAGGCAATAGCTGTAAAAAGTGAGGTAGGGCCTGCGAACACGATCATCACGCGAGTTGTAGATGGACTTCCCCTGGTTCAGTTGACTCAAGGTGAAGACTCCAATTCGGTTATTGACGGTTTTACGATTCGGGAAGCTCACGCTCCAGGGGATCTCAACGGTGCCATCCTTTGTAATAATTCCGGCCCCACCATAAGGAACAACATCCTCATTCAGAACGTGGGTCGAGGTATACGGCTCAGCTACAGTGGCGGAGCTATCATTACCAACAACGCCATCATTGGGAGCGGCAGACAGGATGTTGGTATTCGCTCCTGGGGATACAACACAGCGAGAATAGATGGCAATCTAATCGTCAATTACAGCATCGGGATCGAAACAAACGATCGTGAGGTAGCGACCAACAATACGATCTGCAATAACAGCTGGAATGTTTTGGCGAATGGTCAGCCAATATTAAAGAACAACATAATAGCCAATGCCGATGTGGGTATTCACTTGCAGGGCGGCACACCCACAATCTCTTACAACGACGTCTGGGGAAACACAATAAACTACTTTGGCTGTCTTCCCGGCGAGGGTTGCGTATCGCTCGATCCCATTTTCTGCAATCCCGATGACACCAATTACCACCTCTGGATTTACTCCCCTTGTTTGGGTGCAGGAGAAGGTGGCGCGAACATGGGGGCTTTTGGTGTAGGCTGCTCAACAGTTGGCGATGCCAATGGAGATGGAGAAGTCAACATTGGTGATGTCGTCTATTTGGTCGGCTATCTATACAAATCAGGTCCTGCACCGAGCCCCGCGCCTGCCGGGGATGTGAACTGTGATGATCTAATAAACGTGGGTGACGTTGTATATCTGGTCAACTATCTGTTCAAAGGTGGTCCGCCGCCTTGCGAAGCGTAGTCACAAATGAAGTGTCATGAAAAACGGAGGTCGTATGCGTTCCGTTGCTATCGTTATTTGCGCTGTTCTCGTTCTCTTTTCCTTCTCACAGTCGCATGCCAGCACCATGGAGGGTTCAGACGACTCTATCGCCATTCAAGACAGACTTGAGCCGACTTGGGATCGAAGCGAGAGCTCGACAGATGCATACGGGACAAGCTGCCTGAAACCCTTTTGCCCTCCAGACAGGTGGGGTGATGCGGATAGTAATGGCGTTTGGACGCCCGATGACGAATATGAGGATTTGAATGCAAACGGAGTCTGGGACCCGGGAGAACCTCTGACTAATGATTGGAATGAAAACGGAGTCTGGGATCCTGAGGAGGAATATGACCCGGAGATCACCGGCTACAAGGCTCCCGATGATATCGGAGCTTCCATAACTCTGGAGTTGCGGAATCCGAGCCAGTCGCCAGGAATGGGATGGTATTACGCTGTGGGTTTTCTTCCCTATACCGGTGCTGACGCTTACATAAATTGGATAATTGGATGCCTTGACTCATCTATTATTGTTTCCCTAGGAGACCAACTGCAGTTAGAGCCCGGCAATATGGTGGGTCCAACAAATGCGGGACTCGCGTGTCTGATCGACATGGACCCAACAGCCCAATGGGACCCGGGCACCAACTCAGTCATTAACTCTTCCTATCCAGTTAGTCCCCGGATAATAAAGATCGCTGCTTTTGACCCGACCTTGGGGGTGCAAAATTGTTATGGAAGAGACTGTGTAACCGTTTCCAAGATGATGCTTCTGTTTCTCGAGGAAAGTATGGGTGGTGGTGAGATGCTTTTGCGGTTCATCGAGACTTTGCCCCAGGATCCGGATGTGGATGTAATTGCAGGCCCCGATCAGAGTGGCCGTGCGACAACGGGTGTCTCTGCTGAATTCTACGTCATAAATACCGGAGGTCTCCCTGACACTTTCAGCATCACCGCAGTCGACTCGCTGGGTTGGGACATCGATCCTTCTTCCCACGAGGTTGTGCTTGATTCGTATCAACTGGATTCTGTGTTTTTCACTGTCACGATCCCGAATGTCCCCATAGGCACCACAAACAGGGTATTCGTGACTGCCATCTCCCATACCGACTCATCAGCTTGGGATTCAACCTCCCTCACCGTCAGCTGTGACAACTTCGTCGAAGGAGTAGAACTGACCGCCGGAAGCGATCAAAGCGGTTATGCCGGCAGTATAGCGTCCCTAGCTTTCCTCGTCAAGAATGTCGGGGTGGTTCCCGACAGCTACAGTCTTGACATGTCAGACATCCAGGGTTGGGATATTGTCCCCCTTCACTATGATCTCACCCTCGACACCGCGGAAGTCGACACGGTTGCTTTCACGGTCGGTATTCCGTATGTGCCCCTGAGCACCACCGACGAGTTGACTCTCCGTGCTGTCTCCAAAACTAACTCTCTTGCCAGTGACCGGCAACACTAACTGTGACGTGCAGCGCCTACAAAGAGAGCTTGGAAGTGACAGCTGGAGATGACCAGAGCGGCTATGCTGACAGCATCGTTTCCGTATCTTTCTTCATTCAGAATGTGGGTGTCGTTATCGACAGCTACAGTCTTGATATTTCGGACGCCGAAGGTTGGGACATTGTTCCGCTTCATTATGACATCGTTCTTGACACAGCTGAGATCAACTCCGCCGTCTTTACAGTCAGCATCCCCTTAGTGTCTCCCGGCACCAGCGACAACCTAACTCTAATTGCCACCTCGAAGAGTAATTACTTGATTAGTGACTCCGCCACGGTGACAGTAACCTGCAGTGCCTACAAAGAGAGCGTACAGGTAGAAGCTGGAAGCGATCAAAGCGGCTATGCCGACAGCAGCGTTTCCGTGACATTCTTCATTGAGAATGCGGGTGTGGTTATAGACAGCTACAGTGTCGACGTCTCAGATGTTCAGGGCTGGGAAATCTCGCCTCCTCACTACGACCTCGTTCTTGACACAGCGGAGATCGACTCTACCATCTTCACGATCAGTATACCACTGGTGTCTCCCGGCACCTCTGACAGCCTCACTCTGGTAGCCATATCGAAGAGCAACCCCCTGGTTGGTGATTCTGCCTCGCTGATAGTAACATGCAGTTCCTACAAGGAGAGCGTAACAGTAACGGCCGGGGACGACCAGAGCGGTTACGCTGACAGCATTGTCTCTGTGAGTTTCTTGATTCACAATGTCGGTGTCGTCACCGACAGCTACAGTGTTGACATTTCAGACGTGCAAGGTTGGGAAATTGTACCTCCTCACTACGATCTCGTTCTTGACGCCTCGGAGGCTGATCCTGTCGACTTCACTGTCGCCATTCCGTATGTAGATCTCGGAACGGCAGACATACTCACTCTCATCGCCAGGTCGAAGACCAATCCGATCATTCTTGATTCTGCGTCCCTGACTGTTGTCTGTAGCTCTTATGTTGAAGGGTTGAGCTTAGACCCGGGCAGCGATGTTAACGCGACCGCCAATACTCAAATCGAAGCTCCAATTCATATACATAATACTGGTCTGGCTCCAGACTCCTTTAGCCTGACTCTGACAGACTCACTGGGGTGGGAGATCCAGCCAGCAGGGTGTCAGTTCATAATGGACGCTGGACAAGAGGATACTATCGTTTTCGACATTCAGATTCCGATCACGCCCATCGGAACGACAAACAGGTTGTTCCTGACTGGAGAGTCACTGACGAACCCTTTCATTGCGGATTCCGGTTCCATACTTTTGGTCTGCACGTCGAGAATTCTTCGTGTACCTGCTGACTTCGGCACCATCCAGACCGCCATCAACTTCTCTTCAGATGGAGATTCTATCCTCGTCGCACCAGACATCTATTATGAACATCCGAACTTCACCGGCAAGGCGATAGTCCTCAAGAGCGAAAACGGGCCAGACAGCACCATAATCAGTAAGTTGGCAGGTGGAGTCAGCATGGTTAGATTCATATCTGGCGAGGACTCAAGCTCGGTGCTGGACGGCTTCACCATAACAGGGGGTTTTCTTGAAGTCGGTCAGGGAGCGGGAATAAAGTGCCTGAACTCAGGCCCTAAGATAGTGAATAACAGGATCGTCAATAACAGCGGCCCTTATGGAGCGGGGATCGACTGCGATAACTACTCAAATCCCATCATCGCCAACAATGTGATCGAGCAAAATCCGGCCACATCCAGCGGAGGCGGGATTCGATGCTATGACCACTCCTCACCTGTAGTTCGGGAGAATGTCATAATCGGCAATTCAGCGGTTGAGAGTGGCGCAGGCATATGGTGCGAAGATAACTGCTCACCATCTATCGTTGGGAATCTGATAGCCGCAAACGCGGCGGAAACTGGATACGGAGGCGGAATCGGTCTGCTGAACTCGTCCGTTGCGGACATAACCAACAACACGGTTGATGCAAATAGTGCATTCACCGGCGGAGGCATCTACATAGATGCAACCTCTTCCGCCACCATTGTGAACACGCTCGTCACGAATACCGTGTCAGGTAAAGGCGTTCGATACGATGGAGCCTCTCCCATCTATCTCTACTACTGCGACGTCTGGAACAACCTGGATCAGAACTACTATGGCTGCCTGCCAGATGAGGGCTGTATCTCCGCTGATCCGGTCTACTGTGATCCCGACGACGGCGATTACTCTCTCTGGGCCGGGTCACCTTGCCTTGGAGCTGGGCAAGAAGGCACGGACATAGGGGCGTTCGGTGAAGGTTGCTCCGGTGTGGGTGATGCCAACGGAGATGGAGAGGTCAATATCGGCGATGTCGTCTATCTGGTCAGCTATCTATATAAGTCAGGTCCTGCACCGAGCCCCGCGCCTGCTGGGGATGTGAACTGTGATGATCTAATAAACGTGGGTGACGTTGTATATCTCGTCAACTATCTTTTCAAAGGCGGCCCGCCGCCGTGTGAGCCGTAGGAGGAATCGGGACATGCCGTTTAACCGTTTTCGAGGAGGCTCATATGACAGGATAGGTGGTGTCAAAGTTCCGCAAGAGAGGGGAGCGCTTTCCTTAAAAGGTTCACCATTAACTAAAAGGAGTCACAGCATGGCGCGCAAAAGTTTTGCTCTTCCGCTCGCTGGAGTGGTGATATTCTTGGTTGCTTCCGTTTCATCCGCTGACGTCCGTCACATGGTCAACTATCAGGGCAAGCTAACCACCGCTACCGGTGAGTGTCTGAACGACACGGTCGAAATGACCTTTTCCATCTATCCAGACACGCTGGGTTCGCCAGCGGACTGGACTGAGACCCAGACAGGAGTTGTGGTTAAGGAAGGGGTATTCAACGTTCTCCTAGGCGCCGTGGACACCGTACCGGTGCGGGTCTTTGATGGAAGCATCAAGTACTTGGGGGTTCAGGTGGAATCTGACCTGGAAATGACGCCATTAAGGCCGATTGTAAGCGTCGCTTATGCTTATCGTGCCAGTACCACGGATGCTGCGGGAGGCTGGGTAGATGATGGCACGGTTGTTAGACTGTCAGAAGTTACCGATCAAGTTGGCATTGGAACGCCCAGCCCGGCGGAGAAACTGGATGTCGATGGAAACATCCTCGCCAGCGGCACGATCTCAAGCGGCAGCTCTATCACGATCGACGGTACGGCGGACAGAATCACAGCATCGAGTGGAAGCATCGACTTCGAAGATGAAAACCTGCAGACAACAGGGGGGGTTGACATCGGCGCGTTCAAGATGCCCACAGGTTCCGCCACAGGCCTTGTGCTAACATCGGATGGTGAGGGAAACGGTACATGGCAAGGTTCTCCCGAACCCAATCCAATGTATCAATACGCCTTTGTGCATTACACCGGCGGAAGCGGAACCATGGTCTATCTGGTTGCACCCCCCGACACAACCACTTACATAACGGGCATCTGGTGTTATTCCGTCTACGCCGGAGTCAAGTTGACGTTCGAACACGATGGTTCTAACTTCATGACTCTTGGTACACAAGTCCTAACGTGGTCAAGCGGAGGTGGGGCACCAATAGTCTTATTGCCGGGGCAGTCTCTGACCGGTGTCGCGGAGGGAACATTCTCGGTCACTATCACGGGGTATAAATACCCCGCGCCTTGATGAATGCATGGAGTCAGGGTGGTCCCTGAACAAAAAGGGGATAGCCACAAGAGTTGTCCACACATGGAAGAACCTCCAAAGGAGTCTCACAAATGAGCAAACTCAAACTGCGAGCACTAATGCCGCTGACTGTAGCGTTATTCGCCGTGGTAGCTGTCCAGGCAGAATCGGACAAGCGAATCCGGCCAGTGAAAACCGAGCCAACGTCCGTATCCGAGATCAAACCAGCGGCGACCAGCCTTCCGCAAACATCTCCAGTCGGATTTTCAAAACAGGGCTACCAGATGGTAACGGGCGTTCTGGATGGCTTTGGGGGAGAATCCGAATCGAACAACTTCAGGATTCCCGTCAGCTCAGGAGGGCAGCCCTCACCAGCTGGCATCTCCGAGAGCGCCAGCTGGGGGATGAAAGCTGGTTTTGTCTACGCGTCTCACGTTAACCGAGGAGATGTCAACGCGGACGGAGTGATCAACGTGGCCGATATCGTTTATCTGGTGAATTTCCTCTACAGAGGAGGTCCCGCCCCCTGTCCAATGGAAGCCGGAGACCTCAACTGCGATGGAATCGTAAATGTGGCAGACATCGTCTTTCTGGTCAACTACCTCTACAGAGGAGGAAGCCCACCGTGTGAACAGTGAAGGATTCGGGGCTTAATCAGCAAGCAGTCAACCGGAAACCATAACCCTGCTGGAGGAATACAATGAGAGTCAAGTTAACCCTTCTGATAACCCTGGTGGTGTGTACGAGCCTGGCAATACCTCACGGAGATGCCAATGGCCAGGTGCCGAATATGATGAACTACCAGGGCAAGCTGACCTCCGCTTCAGGTGGTTGTCTTAATGATACGGTACAGATGACGTTCGCCATTTACTCTGATAGCTTGGACATGATGGAGGACTGGAGCGAAACCCATTCAGAGGTAGTGGTAAGAGAGGGCGTGTTCAACGTCCTTCTCGGAAGCGTTCTTTCAATACCTGCAACGGTCTTTGACGGAAGTGTCAAGTACTTGGGTGTTCAGGTGGAATCCGATCCCGAGATGAGTCCGAGGCGAGCAATCGTAAGCACTGCCTACGCGTACGACTCTGACAAGCTGGATGGGATGCATGCAGGTAACAATGCTGGAGACGTTCCGATCAACAATGGGGTGCTCAATACTAACCTCAACGCGGATTTGTTGGATGGGCTCAGTTCTGAGGTTCTCATCCCTCTCTACCCTGTCAACAAGGTCGTCAGAGGATTGCTTTATATCCCCGTTTCTCCTCCTAATTCTCAGTTCATCGACACCTTCTCTCCAGAGATTGACCCTGCCAAATCGGTTGTTGTCTTAAATGACGCAAACCACCTATTCGTGGTCAAATCTCTTACATCGTCAGATATAACATTTCGTTGTTGGAACACCACCGCAGGACCAGGGCCAATTTACCTCGAATATCAGATAATTGAGTACAAGTGAGTCACACATCGACTGCTCGCCTGCGGGAATATTCAGTTGTCAGAGACCTGGCCGAGCCTCTTGAGTCAAGAGGCTCGGCTTTCTTCTAACCTTCCTTAACTCTCCCCACCTCCGGTTGTTCGAATAAACCCAACCGAAAAGAAGGAAGAAGATCGATTTTCCGGAAGCGGCTAGGCCCGATTTGGTCTATAATACCAGTAGGGGGAAGACAATGGTATTCGGCTATGCTGAGATAGAGCGGGCTATGGAACACTAGTGAAAAGGAGTGAGGTATGAAACCGGATTGTAATAGAGTTTTGAAAAAAGAGAATCACAAGCTGCGTCTCCTGCTTCTCATCCGAGAGATACAAGCAGGGGCAAGGGAGAAGAGTACGCAAGCCCAGATGGCAGAGGAGCTGGGAGTAACAGAAAGATATTGTCGAGAGTTGATTCGTTCACTCCGGACGGAGGGCAAGATTCGAACCTGGAATGCAGGTCCGCTGCGGGATGAGAAAGGGAGGTTTGTTAAGGTTGCCAGGACGAACGAGGAGCCGCATTTCATCGGGACACCTCTTCAATACTTCTTCCCGGAGCAGCTGTCCGTGCAGGACGAAATCGACGCTGTAGAGGGGAAATTGAGTCACAGACCGTTAGGAACCGGAAACCCAAATCAAAGGCATGTCGAGAATCGTTCAGTTCCTAACGGTGGTGTTGTACCGGACAGCGACTTAGAGCCAGAATCACTCGAGAAAGAGGAATTCGGTTCCGGTGTACTTACTACTAATAAGTATCTAATACCTTTAAGAGAACCGGAACCAGAAGTTGTTTTGGATGAGGTTGTAAGAACAGGTATGGGGGCGGTGTCTCCTGACCCACATATACGTGTGGTGTCTGGAGGGGAGGGGGAACCTCCTGGGTCTCAACCCCCCAGTAGCGATGGCACCGCAGAAAGTGGATCCAGGGAGGTACCTGCGGCAACGACTGACGATCCACTGGAAGTCGCGAAGCAGCAACCTAAGGCAGACGCTCCCTCCCACCCCCTTCTAGACCTTATCCCAATCTTGAGCATGGAGATCGAAGAGATGACTAAGGAGCTTCTGAATTGAAAACGTTACCCCTGCATATATCCTACCCCAAGACCTTATCCTACGAAAAGCTTCCACAAACCTCCAAAGCCCTGTAACAGGATCCTGCCTTCAGTGAGAAGTCGAATCCTGCTGAGTGGGCGAAAGTAGTGAAGAAAATGACCATCAGTGAAATAAGTGTAGTCGAGGGGGGTAGCTCTCTATCCCCCCATACGGAGAAAGTCGCTGTACGAGCTTCTATTGAAGCGACAGAGGCATCCTCGTGCACAAATGTGCAGGTGTCCTCTCTGGACGGAAAAAGGTGCCTGGATTGCGGAGCAAAAATAACGTTTAGAGCAACCCGGTGTCGCAGCTGTGCCAAGCGAGGTTCCTTGCATCCCATGTTCGGACGACACCACTCAGAAGAAGCACGGAGAGCGATTGGAGAGGCTGAGTCTGGAGAACGTAACCACAACTACGGCAAGAGAGGATCCAGCTGCCGTTCATGGAAAGGCGGTAAGAGCGTAGATAGCGACGGCAGGATTCTTCTACTCCGTCCTGATCATCCATTCTCCAGTCGCAAAGGATACGTCTTCAGATCGAGGCTGGTGATAGAGTACTTCGCTAATAGAGTCGCCGAGTTCCGGGAAAGCTGTATGCCCTATATGATAGAGATCGAAGGCAGGTACTACCTGGATCCAGCGAAGAAAGCTGTCATCCATCACCTGGATCATGATAAGGAGAGCGATGACCCAGAGAACCTGGCCCTCACGGACAATCCTCACCACATGGTCTACCATCGGAACTACACCCTGGCAGACAAGACAGGGGAGGTCAGTTACAGGATTCGTTGCTTAGAGATAGAGCTCGATCAAAAATATGGGGCTTTATGCTGAGAGTCACTGTTGCGGGAAAACAGAAAAAGAAACAAAACAACCGCCAATTTGACTACAGATTTCTTGTTCACTTTCTGCTCCTATTTCCTCAATTCGTGTCAAGTCCTAGGTCTCCACAGATCACCTTTCTCGGATTCCAACTATTTCAATTCTTCCTGCCAAGGATCAACCCTGCCTCAGAGTGAGACAGATACTCCTCAGTTCCAGTCCAACTCAACTCCGCAGTTGGAGCAGTACTTCTGGTCTTTCCTGACGTCCGCGTAGCAGTCTGGACACCGAAAGCCGGTCTCCTCCTGCCTCATCATGCTCAGAAACCGATTCTTGTGTTTGGTCAACCTCCGCGTCAATCTGCGCCCACCCTCCAAATTCGACCCCCTCTCCGGAGTGGGCACGGGATTCTCGTGTTCCGTTGTCGTTTCTTCTTCGACGCCCGTGGAATCTTGCTGCGCGTCTACGACGTCTTCCGCAGTGGGCAGCCCAGACCCTTCTGTTACCACGACCGATATGTCCTGTTTTAGGAGGTTCTTTTTGTCCGAAAGGTTTCTTAATCTACTCGCCCCGTAGGCAATCAAGAATATCAAACCCAGAAGGCTCGCAGTAATACGCTCCAGGTTGTATAGCGCCAACAAATGGATGCTTGTGTCGTGGCCAGCAGTGTAAGCTTCTTGCGCTCTACGAAGATTGCTGCCAGCCATGAAATACATTATCAGGAATAGAAGCGCGAAAAGGCCAAAGCGATTATGCGGTTTTAGGAAGAAACCCTCAATCTTACGGTTGAGAAGCCCAAAAAAGGCGATGAAGCCAAGCGCAACAATGAGGGCCGCGAATGGCATGTTGTAGGCCAGCACGATCTCGACAAGGAAGAGGTACACAAATAACGAAGCCACCAGGAAGATTAATATCTTAAATCCCCTTTTCATAATCTCGTCCTCCTCATTCAGGCTCCTGCAACGCCCAGGCCGCTTTGTTCAGAATCAACCTAAACACTATCATTTTAGTGAGTTTTCTTTGGATGTCAAGAAGACTTTGCCTGACAAGGAGGACGAAACAACACAGCCGAGCCTCGTGAGCAGAGATTCGGCTGGGTGCGTTGACAAAGGTTAACGCGCGTGTTCCAGCCTGTGTCTTTCTAAGGAAACTGTCAAATTAGGACACCGCCAAATTTTTGCTTCACTTGTCACCACTTCACCCTTATATTGTCTTTGCAGAGTGACATCATTATTGCAGACGGGATCAACACAAGAGCGGCGGAGGTGATAGGGGAGGTATAAACGGGGCATAGTTGACTGTCTTGAGCTGAGCCACAGTACGCAAGGGAAGGTGAGACTATGAGAATACGCAAGCGGTTCTTGATGACTTGGATTGTCCTTCTAATCTGTGTTACAGTTTTTTCCTCATCGCTCGCTGAGGACAACTTGCCTGCGATCGTCAAGAAGATTCAACCCTCCGTGGTTGTCATTCTGGCTTACGACGAGGAAGGGGAAATCCTGGACCAAGGAAGCGGGTTCTTCATCAACGAAAGGGGCGACGTTATCACCAATCGGCATGTGCTTGAAGGAGCATACAACGCAGAAGTAAGAACAGCTGATGGGAAGGTGTATCCGATTGGGAACGTTCTTGCCGAGGACAGAGAGGGCGATCTCATTCTGGTTTCGGTGGATATTCCGGCGGGTGCGGTGCGTCCTGTATCAGTCAGCACCACCATTCCTGAGGTTGGTGAACGGATCGTCGTGATTGGCACCCCGTTAGGACTTGAACTGACGGTATCAGACGGCATTGTTTCTGCCGTCAGGGACATCCCGGCCTTTGGAAAGATCATTCAGATGACCGCACCTATATCCCCAGGTTCAAGCGGCAGTCCCGTGGTCAACATGAAGGGAGAAATCGTCGGTGTTGCCACTTTTCAGATGGTGGAAGGGCAGAACCTTAACTTCGCCATTCCAGGAGAGAGAACAATGAAGCTGGCTCCGGGAAAGGCGCAGACACTCTCCGAATGGGTCGAGGGTGAAGGAGAGCTACTCCCTGACTCTCCGGAGGAGCTCTTCTATTCAGGACTTGTTTTTGTCTGGACTGAGGAATACGGGAAGGCCCTTGTCTACTTCGAGCAGGCGGTGGAGAAGGACACCGTCCACGCTGATGCTTATTTCTGTATTGGGTACTGCAAGAGCGAGCTTGGCTATTACAATGAAGCAGTGGAAGCCTACAAGCTGGTTCTCCGCATCGAGCCGGATTACCCGACGGCGTACTACAACCTGGGCGTAACTTATCGCGAACTTGGTCGGTACAATGAAGCAGTGGAAGCCTACAAGCAGACGATACTCATCCAACCGGATGATGCCGGGGCACACTACAATCTGGGCGAGGCCTATGTCAAACTTGGTCGGTACAATGAAGCGGTAGAAGCTTACAAGCAGGCGATACGCATCAACCCGGATTATGCCGCCGCGTACTTGAACCTGGGCGTGGCTTATGGCAAACTTGGTCGGTACAATGAAGCGGTAGAAGCCTACAAGCAGGCGATACGCATCAAGGCGGATCATGCCAATGCGCACTACAATCTGGGCGTGGCTTATGGCAAACTCGGTCGGTACAATGAAGAGGTAGAAGCCTACAAGCAGGCGATACGCATCCAGCCGGATCACGCCGAGGCGTACCAAAATCTGGGCTTGGCTTATGGCGAACTCGGTCGGTACAATGAAGAGGTAGAAGCCTACAAGCAGGCGATACGCATCAACCCGGATTATGCCGACGCTTACTTGAACCTGGGAGTGGCTTATGACAAACTTGGTCAGTACAATGAAGCGATAGAAGTCTACAAGCGAGCGATACGCATCAAGGCAGATTATGTCGCCGCGCACTACAACCTGGGCGTGGCTTGCGTTCAACTTGGTCGGTACAATGAAGGTGTGAAAGCCTTCAAGCAGGCGATTCGCCTTAGCCCGGATGATGCCGCCGCGCACTACAACCTGGGCGTAGCGCACCTGTTGCTTGAGGATTCCGGTTCGGCCTTGGAAGAGTACAAGATTCTGAGAACCTTGGACATGGATAGGGCCAACAAACTGTTTGAGTTCATCCCCAAATGAGGCACAACAATCGATGCCGATGGCCAGATCGGCCGGAAAGTGGCTGATGCCCCGACTGTCATGTCGAACGGTTTCGGCCAAGTAGGATAAGAGCAGCCCCCTCCCGCCCAAGTAGAAGGGGGCTTCGGGCAACATACCCGACGATTTGGGTTGATTGACAATAGGTTAGGGTCCGTTGTTTCAGATTTGTATCCTGATTGCCTCCCTTCCATGCTTGACACAATCCAAAAACAACTCTTTGGCAACAGACCTCTATTGACATAGACCGCAAAAATAATTCCGAAAATAATCCTTGACAAAGTATCTATCAGTGATTAATATACTTTCACGTGGATTGATTTAAGGCAATTGCAGCCACGTAAAAAAAGTGCTAAACTGCCGGAAATGGACCCGTGCTGCTTAGCGCGGGTTTTTTGTTAATGGTGGATTGATTTGTTGGCATATTGCAGCCACCTTAAAAAAGTGCTAAAAAGCCGCTCTGCGGCGCAGCATCTCTGCCCAATTCAAATCCGCCTCGCTCGCTAACCACTTAGTGATGGAGGCAAAACATGCCGCAACCCAAGCCAACCACCGATGAGTCCCGATTAAGTCAACTCAACCGGGAACCGGCCGCACTGAACCATCTGCCGATCTCCGACAGTTATCCTTACTTGGTCACAAGAATTGTACCCACATTGTATCATGTAATCTTTATACCGAAACTCCTGGATAGAGAAACGACCATCAAAATCAGCATTTTTCAAGCTCGGATGAACAATCTTGATACCTGTCTTGTATTTTCCACCACAGATTGCATCTATTTTCACTCCGATGGCATTCACACCCACAGCAGTAGTCCACCAAGTGGTGGTATAGTCGTATCGGGGAAATTGAAGCCCTGTTTCTATGTCGTTCGAGGCTCAGGTTTAGGCCATCGAGAGTATGCGCTGGATAATCCCAAAGGTTGCTTGTTCGGGGACCTATCAAAAGGAGGTAGGCGAGCAACATACGAAGAGTTGTCTAGTCTTAAAGGCTTTCAGCCAAACGGTGTGCCAATTGGACTACGTCAGTGCCCAGAGTGTGGAGACTGGCGAGGGCGATGCCTGGATCCAAGTCCGCAATTCGAGGGTCTTGTCATGGAGGTACATTGCCTTTGTGACAACGATAATAGGTGCGCGGCTTGCCGAGAGCTCTTGGCCAAGAGAAAACTCAATGCTAATTACTATAATCCTGCTGATGGTGGAATATGGCACTGGCCGGGTTTTATAGCCTTCGCCCACCATTGCGAGAAGTCAATACGAGGTACTGTATGAATACAGAATATTCAATGACCGCCGAAGCGGTTTCAGAGGGACATCCTGACAAACTCGCCGATCAAATCTCGGATGCAATTTTGGACGCCTATCTATCCGTTGATCCCTATGCTCGTGTCGCTTGTGAATGCCTCCTCTCGGGCAAGGTCGTGGTAGTGGCGGGAGAAATAACAGCTTCAGAATCTACAGCAGAGACGATACCGGAAATCGTACAAAATGTATTTCGGGAGGTCGGTTATGATCAAGATAGTCTGGGGTTTGGCATTCATGATCTTCAAATTCATGAGCATATACGGGGACAAGGTGAAGAAATCAAGCGTGGTGTTGATAGAATGGATGGTTCTCTGGGTGCCGGCGACCAGGGTGTAATGTTCGGCTATGCGAATGTCGAAACCCCCGAGCTAATGCCCCTGCCGGTAGTCTTAGCCCGCCGGCTAATGCTTGGACTTGCCGATCTTCGTCACAAAGGAATCATTCCATGGTTACGGCCGGACGGAAAGTGCCAGGTGACGGTCCGCTACCTTGACGGCGAGCCACTTAGAGTGGATAACGTGGTTCTGTCTGCGCAACATGCTCCGGGTGTAACGACTGAAGAAATCTCTGAAACGTTGACTAGCTGCTTGATTGAGCCAACCCTTACGATCTTACAGCACGATCTTCCTCCGAGGTTACTGATCAACCCGGCGGGACCATTTACGGAAGGCGGGCCTGGGGCCGATACCGGATTGACTGGCCGTAAGATAGTAGTCGATACATATGGGCCGTTCTGCCCGGTAGGAGGTGGAGCGTTTTCTGGGAAAGACCCAACAAAAGTTGACCGGTCTGCAGCATATGCGGCTCGGTATATCGCAAAGAATATTGTTGGAGCTGGACTGGCTAAAGACTGCACGGTGCAACTCGCATATGCCATCGGAGTTGCTGAGCCCGTGTCGGTTGAGGTCGACTCAGGGACATCTCTTTCACAAGCAGGAAGGACATGGTCGAAATTATACGTTCCAATTTTCCATTAACCCCTCAGGAAATCATCGAAGATTTACGACTGAGACGCCCGATTTATTACCAAACCGCAAGATTTGGTCACTTTGGAAGAACTGGAGCCGAAATTACCTGGGAGCAAACAGATAGAGCGACGATGCTAAAAAAGCTAAATACTGCTTGAACCATCCGTGTAGAGATAACTTAGATGGAAAACTTGAAGAAGAAAAAAGGAATATCTAGGTAAGCCCAGGTAACTGTCCTGCCTCCATTTATTGTACCACTTTTTAAGTTAGTCCTGCCATAGCAATTGTCAAGTTGTTTTCTGTTGTGGAGACCAAATACAAATCATACACTTTTTAGAGAAACAGATAGGCAACGCCCGAGAGAGATAGCATTTTTGAGGATGCGATAAACCTCAAACTCTCAAGGAGGTTGCCTATGTTATTTG
>Ga0180438_10002375_pt1 | contig 30888 bp, 59 predicted proteins | sample SS_ome_12_FD_132455 | JGI IMG/M metagenome (GOLD analysis project Ga0180438, IMG submission 132455) | Hypersaline lake sediment archaeal communities from the Salton Sea, California, USA - SS_3_D_2 metaG | ecosystem: Environmental > Aquatic > Non-marine Saline and Alkaline > Hypersaline >...
CATTTTTTTTACAATTTCAAAACTTATTTATTCAAATCCAGTTGGGTCCACCACTTATTTCAATTTCACGTTCTGTTTTTGTGCTATCAAATTTTTATAGTGAAATAAGCATGTGCTTTTTTAATTATTGAAAAAAATGCCACTCACTTTTTTATTTTAAAATCACAAATTGGGCAATTGGTTGCATGTTCCAAATATTCTTCCAGGTGATGTAAGTGGAAAATAGCTTTACATTGTGGACATTTCAATTTGACCATTTTACTACCACGTTTTGCATGATATTGATTATGGACTTTAGCCAAACAAAGTTCAATATTGTCAATACCGTTATTTTTCTTATCTTCATTAATGTGGTGTGCTATCTCATCATCTTCAAGCATCCTGCCAAGATAGTTTTCAAGTACAATCCTATGTAAAAGAACATAATTGTTTTTGGTTCTTTTTGGATGATCAGGGACTAATGCATATACATAATCCCCTTTACTGACTGTTTTTCTTATGATCCACATTATATTTTTTTTACATCATTAATATCACATCTATTCCAATAACCACCTGATCCTGCCCAAGAAACTTCAGGGTTTTGAACAATCATTTCCCCTCTTTCCATGTATTCAGCACCACAAAGGATATGATCAATCTTGACCTTATATGATTTTCCTGCTATATGATATTCTCCATCCTTCATGGAATGGTATTTAGTTCCTTTGGGAATGATAACAGTATCACCTTTCTTGAAAGGCAATATGGACAAATCAGAAAAATATCCAATACATTTACCGTCTTGTGTTATTTTATTCATTCTGCTAATAAATCCCTGAACCATTTTTTTTCTCCATGTAGTTTTAATGATACTTGCCTATATACCAATGTTTGATTAGTTTGTCAAGTCATTTCTTTTTGACAAAATTTGACAGACTTTGACAAAATATGGCATCAAATCATGGCAATGGTATTTATAAAAAAATAGTGTCTTTGTAAGTCCTTATAATCACTCAATAAAAAAAATATTGATTTTTGTTTATTATTGGCATACCTATTGCTCTATACTAATAGCAGATAACAAAACAAACCCAAACAAAGGAGAATCAAATGAGCTTCGACTTCAACAAAGAAAATGACATGGTAGCAATGGCTCAATTTACTGCTCAATTGGTTCGTGAAGGTGTTACATTCATCACCGTTTCCAATAACAATTATTTCACCGTAACTCTTACAGGTGGGTTTTAAAAACGGGGGGGAAACCCCCTAGGCGAAATTAACTTTATAATAAGGAGATCAAAATGAAACAACTTACTGCTAATGATCATGCCCTTCTTGCCAAACGTGGAAAGATTGTAAACGGTTTCACCACTACCGTTAATACTGAAGTCCGTACTGCTGCTGACCGTTTCAAGGATTTCAATTTTTCCCCTGCTCCTAAAAAGGTCAAGAAGGTAAAAAAGGCCAAGAAGGTTGCAAATCCTAATGTAAATCATCCCTTGGTTGGTTGTATGTTGCATACCTCATGGGGATATGATATGACCATCAATGAATTCTGCAAAATTCTTGAAGTTTCCCCTACTGGCAAAACGGTTGTTTGTCAGATGCTTTATAAAGAAGGTTTCAATGGATTTCAAGGACCAGTAAAAGCAGGGAAAAAAACCTATGGACCTAAATTCCGTTTACGGGTCAAGGATTATGGTACTTGGAAATCCTTCAATGGTTCTTATCCTTTCATCGTAAGGGAAAACAAGGAAAAATCTTCAATGCGTATGGGTTATTTCGGTCTTCATAATGGTGGTGAAGTCTATGAAAACCACATGGACTAACCACAAGGGGGGAAACCCCCTAGGCGAAATTAAATCTTAATCAAGGAGTCTAAAATGCCTGAACTTTTTATCAATGATGTTTATTCAAGCCAAACTGATCTTTATGAACTCATGGGTGAAGATGAAATGTTGGTTCTTTATGATGTTTATATTTTCGCCATTGCTGATGGGGAAATTTATCGCCATAGTCATGTTTTCAAAGGTCATGTACAGGATGAAGATGGGTTTGAACATCCTAACCGTAATGCTCAATATGATGCTGATCGTTTAGTGGATCAAATTCGTTCCAAGGGTAAAATCAATACTGATTATTGGGTTTGCATTGGTAACATTTCTGAAATTGAAATGAATGCTGCTTAAGAAAGGATATTAAAATGAAACTTGCTGACTATCTTAAAAAAATCAATCTTTATGATCAAGTTGTTAATGGAGTTAAAAAATACTTTGGAACCAATACAGACATATTCTGTATGGTAGTTGCACGTATAGAAGATTGTGAATTTAAAATCATGAACAGGTCTAAACATATTGCAGGAACGTGTTTAGGGACTTCCCTTATTCGATTGCATGAAAAAGTAGCTGAACGTCCTGTTGACCGTAATAAAACAATGCTACATGAAATCGGTCATTTAATCCGTAATTGTGAAAGAAATTTTTATGGGGAAAGTGATTCAGGTGTTACTTTTCGTTATGTTAAAAAAGGTCCATTTACAGGATTGAAACAGGTACGAAAAAGAAGGTCTCCACATGGCAAGGAATGGAAATCCATAGTAACAGCTATTGGTGGAACTCCTAAAACTTGTCATGATTATGATTACCTTCAGGGAAACCCAAGTCAATACAAACACAAATATACTTGCAAAGATTGTGGGTATGTTCACTATACCCAACGTCTATTGAAAAATATGGATAGACGGTATCATAGTGGATGTAAACGTAAACCTCATGGTGGTCATTTTATTCATACTCAATTACGATAAAAGGAATAAAAATGGTAAAAAGCTTGACAAACAGAAAGGAATCTGTTATGTGTACTGATATTATTGATATGGTAATCAAAGAAGTTGTCAATGATCTGTGTTATGATGCTATGATGTATTTTGTGGTTTTCTGCTCTTTCATCATTTTCATGTAAGGGGGAATCATGATTAGAGACTATAAAGAGGGTGCTAAAGTTCAAGTTACCATTTATACTTTTCATCATATTCTGAATTCTTATAAGGCTACAGGATATCCAAATTTGAAATTCTGTAATCTTGTCAAGTCTTTGATTGACAAAGAGGGAACTGTTACCAAACGGTTCAAGCCGGGATATGAATTCAACGTGGAATGGCCTGTTCCATATAAACGTGAAGATGGAACCATGCAGGATATTACAATTCTACAAATGAAAGATCATTGGGTTAAGCCTTGTGATTCCAACTATGAAATTATTAAAGGAGATTAAAAAATGAAAAAGCAAATGTATTTTGTTGCAGGTATGTTGGTTGGGGTACTTATGATGATTGTCCTGTCAGTCAACAATTCCTATGCAGGACCAACTGTAGCAACTAAAATCGGTGAAGTGGAATGTGTCAAGCGTATGATGAGTGGCAATGATAAGATTCAGGTGATTCGAATTGTGGACCCTGATAATCCTTTTGTTGCTATCTTCTTTACAAGGATTGATAGTGGTAAAATCTTTGCTTTGGCAAATCCATCCAATACCGCTATTGCTGCAAGGTTGATCAAGCCTGTACCTGTAAAGGATGGTAAACAAATTGTGGATAAACGTGATGTGACCAATATAGCTAGCATCAGTCAATCCATTGGATCAAAGACAATGAAAATTGCAAGGTTCTATGATCCTGATATGAACACTCTTTGCTATTTGGTCTACACTACAAAGCTCATTGATGGATCATTGAAGCATTCTCTTTCTGTTGTGCCTTTGGGAATGCCTTTAACCCCTTAATAAGGAATATTATTATGTATGCTAAATGGATTGCAGAAGATTATTATGCCGGTCCTAATCACTCCAAAGAAATTTTAATAAAACATGGTGAGATTCGGAAAATCCATGCCAAAAAAGAGGATGATTATATCCTTGAAGGAAAAGACGGTAAGGGTTATTTCGGTTGGGTGAATGCCAAAAACATTGAAGTTTTGGAGTCAAAAAATGCCTAGACGTAAACTGACTGAAAAAGAAAAAGCTGATCGTAAAGAAAAAATGAGAATCAAAGCAGCAATCCATCAAAAAGATTATGCTTTGAACACAAGCCTTGAAGACTGTAAGAATACCATTAAAAGAGGAAGCATTGGTAAACCTACCTATTTTTTCAAGACAGGGGATAGGGTTACATGGGGTGCATGGGATAAAAATATTGTCATTAAATCTTTTGATAATGGCATGTATTATCTATGTGTAAGAGTTGGATGGCATGAAAGATATGGCAAGAGAGTAGGTGTTAAATGTAATATGGATTATTGCCTTTGGGCTGAAATAAGACCCTATAAAACCAAAGAAGAAATGGAAGAAAATCCAAGGGTTGAAGAAGATGATGATATATTTTTTAATTATGGACAACGTGATATTCAATCAATTCTTTTTCAAATGTATGGTGGTGCTGGAATTGATTTAAGTCCTGACTATCAAAGGGAATTGATATGGACTGAAGAACAGAAAGTCTCCCTAATTGATTCCATTTTTAAAAACATTGATATTGGTAAATTCACCATTATCAGAAGAAAATATCAAGAAGGACAATTAAATCATTATGAAGTATTAGATGGTAAACAAAGAATTCAGGCATTGCTTGATTTCTATGAATGCCGTTTTAAATATAAAGGATTGACCTATAATGATATGAATTGGAGGGATAGAGTCCATTTCAAAGGATATTCAATCAATTGGGCTGAAACTGAACCCTTGACAGATGAACAGAAATACCGTTATTTCCTTAAGTTGAATGTAAGTGGTGTTCCTATTCCTAAAGAACATCTTGACAAAGTGCGTAAAATGTGGTTAGATGTACAAACAAAAAAACTGAAAGGATAAACAATGGATACCATATTTCTTTTTCTAGCTTGGGTTGCAGGTGTTATTGCTTTCTTGTGGTTTTGTCTTGGTTTTGTGTATTTTCTCTATAAACGCAAATTTAATAAAACCTTAAATAGAGTGAAATCTGAAATCAAGCATTCTATTTTAGAATCATTGGAAGAAACAGAACGTCTAAGAAGTAATGAAATTCCTTCTGATGAAGATATACTTCTTTACTATAAGATGTATTGTAAGAAGTTTGAATTAGACACAAGGGATACATGGACAACCTTGAAACCCATGACTCTTGATGAATGGGAATCAACAGTTAAAGATGTAGATGGTCTTGTATTTGGTTGGAGATTCATGATCTCAAGAACTTCTGATGTAATGGTAGGATTTCCACCTAATTGCACCTTCCATCGTTACCGTGATTATAAGGCAATGGTAGAAGCAGAAGACAATGCATTTTTTGATCGTATTACTCAAGAAAGTGAAACAGAAAATGAAACATAGTAAAGAAGATAAAAGAACAGATGAACATATCGAATATCAAAAACGATGGGGGAATTATAAATCCGATAAATGGAAAAAAAGGACTATTTTACGTGCTGAAATACAAGATATGCTTCATATATTCCATTTATCAAAAAAAGAATTAAGTGAAGTAAAAAATAAAATATTGGAGATATCATTAAGATGAATTTCATACAAGATAAAGTACATAACATGCCACTTCAAGACATGGTTCAATTGACAAAGGATTATGAACTATTTGAAAAGCAAGGTGCCATTGGTGATTGTCTGTTACGTGAAACAGCAGAAAAATTAGCATCTAAAAATGGTCTTACAGAAGGGTCAATGGTTCTTTGGATGGATAGAATAGCTTTTGAGGCATACCGATACCTTGCACAAGTTTTTATAATGGAATCAGGATTAATTTAAAAATGGCATTGATTTTACATACAGACTATGATATAGAATGGAATAAATGGAATGATGCCATTATAACTTATCATCCTAAAGGATGGAAATTCATTGGATGTGGAACCAATAACAAATATCATAATCTTAAAGTAGCAATAGAGACTATGGTAAAAGTGATACAGGTGAAAGACAATGGACATTGACACAATAGAAGCACTATATAATGCAGGAGCATTTGAAGGATTAGTTACTGAATGTCCTGATTGTAGTGGTATTGGTGATGAACAATATACCTGTACTACCTGTTGGGGTCAAGGTGGAAACATTCAAATTGATGTTAATGAAGTAATAGAAAACCTAATTGAAGGAATAAGAGATGAAATTTAAGAAACCTATAAATGAAAACTATTGTGCTACTGTTGTCAAAATAAAGAATGTTGTCCAATTGGACAACTGTGACAACATTCAGGGTACTATTATCTTTGGTAACAACATCATCATCAGCAAAGATGTAAATGTTGGTGATATAGGTGTTTACTTCCCTGCTGAAACACAATTGAGTCATGAATACACTAACTATAACAACCTTTATCGTCATTCAGAACTAAATTATGATGATACGAAAAAGGGATATCTAGAAGACAATAGACGTATCAGAACCATGAAGTTAAGAGGCAATAAATCAATGGGTCTCTTTATGCCTTTGACTTCTCTTGAATTTGTTATTGATGCAGATGAACTATCAGAAGGAGATATCTTTGATGAAATCAAAAATATTCCTATCTGTAATAAATATATCGTACCTGTAAAGAATTCAGGTGGTGCTAATAAACAGAAAAAGAAGTTAAAGAAGATATCTAAACTGATTGATGGTCAGTTTAGATTCCATGATGATACTGCTCAATTTGGTAAGAATGCTCATCGTTTTAAACCTGATGACATTATGAGCATTACCTATAAGCTTCATGGAACATCTGTTATCATTTCAAATATCCTATGCAAGAAGAAATTGAACCTGTTCAATAAATTTCTTAAGCTTATTGGAGTTAAGGTTATTGATACTGAATATGATAACATTTATTCTTCAAGAAAAGTAATCAAGAATGATGATCTCAATACTTCAAAAAACAGTTATTATGAGATTGATATTTGGGGTCTTGCAAATGACAAGATTAAAGAATTCCTGCTTGATGGAATGACTGTCTATGCAGAAATTGTTGGTCATCTTCCTAATGGAGCATATATCCAAAAATCATATGATTATGGATGTGGCAAAACAGATTATGAAGTCTATATTTATCGTATCACATATACTAATCCATCAGGAAATGTATTTGAATTCTCTGCAAAGCAAGTTCAGGATTGGTGTAAAGAACGTGGTCTGAAAGCTGTTCCTGAACTATATTATGGAAAGGTAAGAGATATCTTTCAGGTATACACTTATGATGATGGTCTTGATCTTGCCGATAATTTAATCAATTATCTAAAACAAGTATATCTTGAGCAAGACTGTTATATGTGTAAAAATAAACTTCCTGCTGAAGGTATTGTTGTCAGAAAAGAAGCAAATGACAATCAATCTTATAAACTGAAAAGCTTCAGATTCCTTAAAAGAGAAACTGATTTACTTGATAAGGGTGAAGAAGATATTGAAGAATCTCAAAAAGGAGATGAATAATGGCACATGGATTTAAGGTTCTTTTGGTCTATGAACATGAATATGAAGATTGTGGGGAACCTACTGAACAGGATATCATTGCCGAATATCCTATTGATGAAGTAAAAGGTGGAAAGGTGAAATTCCTTCCCCCAACTAACTTACTCAAACGTGATCTTTTAGCATATGTCAATAAAGGAGATGCATGAGTAAATTACATATACATGTAAGAAACCTAGAACATTCCATTGATTTTGAATCCTTGGGATTGCATGAAACACAAGTAATTGTTCTATCTGATGCAGGATCAAACTTGTATGGTACTGCTACACCTGAATCTGATGTTGATTATTTGGGTGTATTTGTGCCTACCAAAAGGCAATTGCTTTTGAATAATTTCCCTAAGCAGGTTCATTTGCCTAAAAGTAGTGGATTAGATGCTCAACTATGGTCTATCCACTACTTTCTAAAATTGGCCTGTCAAGGTGAAACAATGGCTATGGATTTGTTACATGCTCCATTTTCCTGTTGGAAAATATTCAATAATGACATATGGCCTGAATTGTATCATAATAGCCATTTATTTTATACTAAAGAAATGAAATCTTTTGTATCATATGCAAGGAAACAGGCAGCTAAATATGGTATCAAAGGAACAAGGATTGAAGCTTATGAGGATGTAATTAAGTTTCTTTCAAACTATGCCCCATATAATGCTAAATTAAAGGATGTATGGGACAAATTACCTGCTGAAAGTGAACATATTCATTTTCTTAATACTGAACCTTTCAAGATGTATCAGGTATGTGGTAAAAAATACCAAGAAACTGTCAAGGTTAGTTATGCTCTTGAACACTTAAAAAAGGACTTGACAGGATATGGTAGTCGTGCTATGCTTGCTAGGAAGAATGAAGGAGTTGATTGGAAAGCTATTTCTCATGCACTTAGATCAGCATATCAGGTATGGGATATCTTAACAATTGGAACATATACCTTCCCATGTCCTAATGCAGATTACCTTAGAGACATAAAACAAGGCAAGATTGATTTTACAGAAGTGCAAAATTGGCTTGAACTTTTAATGAAAAATATTGAGGAAATGATTCCTAAATCCAATTTACCTGATGAAGTTGATAAAGAATATTGGGATGATTGGCTCATAGAAACTCTTAATAGAAACCTTTTCTGAAAGGATAAACATGTCTGATGTAAAATTAAAAACTAAAAATCTTATGACGTTTGTTTTTTGTGTTATTATCTTTGGTGGTGGTATGATATTTGGTTTATTTTTATATCAGGAAAAGATACTACCTAAAAAGATACCTGCTCCTGAAATTGTTGAAAAGGTAGTTGAAAAAGAAATAATCCACTATGTTGAAAGAAGCAAGACTAAAACAAGTGATTTCTTGCTTCATCTCAATCCTGATATTGATCCTGCATTAGCAGAAATCATTGCTAATAGTGTTGATGAAATGAGCAAAAAATATCAGCTACCAAGAAAGCTTGTATGCTCTATTATTAGAAAAGAAAGCAACATGAATCCCTTTGCTAAAAGCAGGGTTGGTGCTGTAGGTCTTATGCAAGTAATGCCTAAAATCCATGCTGAAAGGTATAAAGGTCAAAATTTATGGCATATAAAAACCAATATTGATGTTGGGTGTTCTATTTTTCGGGAATACCTTGACAAAGAAAATGGAAACATGTATAATACCTTTCATAGATACCTTTCTAAGAATGCCACAAAGGATCAACTTAATGATTATGCAGGTGATATTTATGAAAATTGGTCGAAACTTGAAATGTTCGATTATCTGTCTATTGCAGAACGTCAAGCAAATGCAAATGGTAAAGACAAAATAGAAGAAGTCCCTATTGAAGAAGAATTACCTGAAACCATAATAGAAATAGAAGGGAAAGAAAATGAAAAAGGGATTCACATTAATTGAAGTATTAGTTGTAATTACTATGATATTTATATTCATATCCATTGTTGTGACAAATTGGTATGCATTTAAAGGTCATGATGAATCTAATGATGTTGTTATTGTCGAAAAGAAAACAGCAGAATCATTTCCTGAAAAGAAAAGTGTTGAAAAGGAAGTTGTTGAAAAGGCCAAAGAAGCATATGATTATAACCAATGGGAACAGGAAAGCAAATACTAATGATAGACATAAAATTCTCTAAAAAATTCAATGTCAATACTCATGCATTTAATGGTGAAGGTGGTAAACTGAATGTTCCTATGATGCTATGGTTGTCAGAAGTTGAATGGGATGCATTACAGCAGTTGGAACATGCTGCATCATTGCCTTTCGTTCATCATCATGTAGCAGGAATGCCTGATATGCATTATGGGTTTGGTGTTCCCATTGGTAGTGTTATTCCTACCAAGGGATATATTATTCCTAATGCTGTAGGTGTGGATATTGGATGTGGTATGTGTTGTGTTAAAACTGATCTTACTCATATAGATAAGCCTGTTTTGAAGTCTATTATGGGTGATATAAGAAAAGCTGTTCCTGTTGGGTATAAACACAATAAAAAATCTGAAGGTATGCCACCTATTATTTCCATGCCTGATCTATCTAAATCTGTTGTTGCAAAAGAATGGGATTCTGCTTCTAAACAGCTAGGAACTTTAGGTGGTGGTAATCACTTCATTGAAATCCAAAAAGGGGATGATGGATTTATCTATGTCATGATTCATTCAGGAAGTAGAAACCTTGGAAAGAAAATTGCTGATCATTATAACAATATTGCTAAAGAAATGAATGAAAAATGGAAATCTATTGTTCCTAAAAATTGGGATTTAGCATTTCTTCCCTTTCATGATGATATTGGTCAAATGTATTATCATGAAATGGTTTATGCTTGTGATTTTGCATATTGGAATAGAAAAGTTATGATGAAAAGAATCAAGACTTGTATTACAAATCATGTTGATGCCAAATTCAGTAACTTCATTAATATTCATCATAATTTTGCTGATATGGAAAATCATTTTGGAGAAAACGTATTAGTTCATCGAAAAGGAGCAACTAGAGCAAAAGAAGGTGAATTAGGTTTGATTCCTGGAAGTCAAGGTACTGCAAGCTATATTGTTAAGGGTAAAGGTAATGCAAATAGCTTTCATTCCTGTTCTCATGGAGCAGGAAGATTGATGAGCAGAAGAAAAGCAAAAGAAACCCTTGATCTTAAAATGGAAAAGAAGATATTGGATGATCAAGGTATTATTCATTCAGTACGAAACTTGAGTGATCTTGATGAGGCAAGTAGTGCCTATAAAGACATTGGAACTGTTATGGATCATCAAGAAGACCTTGTAGAAATCGTAACTGAATTAAAGCCATTGGCAGTTATAAAGGGGTAATTATGAGTGCAAGGTATTTAATTTCAAATGAACAATTAGAAAGTTTAGTCAAAATGATTCAACTAGGTCACAAATATAAAGCAATTGACCTACTTGAAAAAGAAGTAAAGCAACAATATGTTGGATATTCTGATGGTGATGTAGAAAGTGATGCTATAAGAATTCAAATGGATCGAAATCATTGTAACTGTTAAAGGAGATTATTATGGGCTGTTTTAGCTATATGTGTCAAGTATGTGGTAATCCTATTGTATCTGATTCTGAACGTGGTCAGAAATGTATTCTCTATCTTTTAAAAGATGGTAAAGTCATTGAAAAAATGGAAGGGGAATATGATTCCTATGGCAGGGTTTTTGATGAGAATGGAGAATCCATTGAATGGGATACACCTTGGGGTGAGATTGTAGAACTTCATTTTAATCATAAAAACAATGATGGTATTGCTGCATTTCATTATAATTGTTATAAAAAATTTGATCATATTGATCCTCAAACAATATCAGATGATGACCCTGAACAAGGTTGGGGTAGTTTTTATAAACAGAAAACACCATACAAAGGTGGAAGGAAGATAGAAATTCATGGTACTGGAAACATTCTATCTTTTTTGATAGATACAGAAGAAAAGAGAAAAGTCAAAGAAGTCCTTGATGTGATGACACAAAAATTCACAAGTGGAAATGAGATTCCTGTACCTCAAAATACAATCACAAGGAAGGAATGGAATATAATACGTCCCATTCTTGAAAAGGAGTTGAAATGAGGGGAATGAAATGCATAGACAGGATATATGATCCTGATTTAGATATGTGGTGGGGTCTATTTCAAATTGAGGATGAAGTAGGAAAAATACGATTTAGAATACCTATTAATGAAGAAGACTTTGAAATAGGTAAAATATATTTTGCTAAGTTTTATGAGGCATAAATGGCTAAAATAGAAACACATTGTAAAGATTGTTTACAGGTCTTTGGAAAAGAATATAGAGAAATTCATGAATGGTTGGATGAATATGCTAAACAGTATAATCCTATGCTCTATTTTGAGCTTCATAGAAAATTCAGGCATCATGATGATGGTGTTAAACAAGTTGAAGTGGAATTTGGATACTATGCTGCTCAAGCAGCAAAATTGCATATTATAAGAGATAATGAACTATACGTGAATTTCGATATCAATACGTTAAGGGAAGATGATATAGAAGACCTATACCAAAGAGCATTAGAATTTTGTCATGATAACATCTATAATTGACTTATTTTGTCAAACTTTGACATAATTTGTCACAACATAACCTAAAATCCACATAACCTAAAAACCTAAATTCTGTAAGTGCTTGATTTTATTAGATGCAGATTTTTTTCATTGTTGGCATAGGAATTGCTCTATATATATGTCATGGAATCGAACTCTAATAAAAAGGAAATTAAAATGACTGAAAAAATCGTAGAGTCCATTGACATTCCTGCTTACAAAGTTTCCTATCTGACCAAGAAGATTGAAAAGATGAACCGCAAAGCCTTGAAAATGGGTTGTGATCCCTTGGTTCTGACTTTTGACAATGAGCATGTTCTTGAGTATTGGGAACATCCCCAAACTGGTCATAAACTGACTTCCCCCATCATTATTGAAATGGTTACTGCCACTTTGACCTACAACATTCCCATCATTGAAGGGTATGAGCTTGTTGCCAAATTGGACATTTTTCATGGGGAAGATGGAAATCAGGTTTTGATTTCTGCTGTTCCTGATGCTGTTGTTCCTGAAAAATGGCAAAATGCCACTTCCATTCAATGTGATCATTGTGGATGGAACCGCAATCGCCATCACTCTGTTCTGCTTCGGGAAATTGAGACCAATGAGTATAAGGAAGTTGGTAGCACCTGTGTTAAAGATTTTTTCGGTCTTGATCCTTCCGGTTTTATGTTCATGGCATCCATCAAGTTTCATGGTATCGTTGGTGGAATCAAAGATGAAGATTGCATGAAGGGTGGACGTAGGATTTATTCCTATCCTTTGAATTATGTCCTTGGTTATGCTTCTGCTGTTATCAATCAATTTGGTTGGGCAAGCAAAAAATACGCTTATGATTTTGGTGGAAATTCTACTTGCAATCGTGTTTGGGATAACCTTGAACCTTACCGTGGAATGCCCCGTAGTGAATTTGTTCAGATTTCTGATGAGGATCATGCACTTGCTGACAAGATCATTGAATACTACAAAAACCTTGATCCTGAAGGAAATGATTACCTGCTGAACTTGGTTAAGCTTGCCAAGCTGAATTATGTTCCTTCTAAGTTCATGGGATTTGCCGTTTCCATGATTAATTCCTATAAAAATGCAATGGAAAAAATCGAATACAAGAAAAAACAAGATGAAGAACGTGCCAATGAACCTGAATCCAATTATGTTGGTGTAATTGGGGAACGTCTGAAGGATGTACGGGTTGAAGTTACCTTTGCCAAGGAAATTGAAACCATGTATGGCATGAGCACTCTTTATGCCTTTAAAGATGCTCTTGGAAACATCTTCAAGACCTTCTATTCAGGAACTTCGATTGAGCTTAAAAATGGGGATGTGGTCCTTTTAACGGGTACGATTAAAAAGCATAATGAGTATCAGGGACGTAAAGAGACCATGCTTAATCGCATCATCGTGAAAGATGCCCCTGAAGAACTGATTGCTGTTGAAGAATTTGCAGTAGCCTAAACCAAAGGGGGGTAACTCCCCCCAAGGCGAAATTAACCTTAATCAAGGAGTTTAAAATGAATGAATGTATTATTACCCAAACCCTTATTTGCCCTCATTCTGAAATAAGTGGTAAAATATGCTCTGCATGTAAGCTACCTGATTCCAATTGTAAATTCTGTGGGGGAACTGATTATAAACATTATCTAAATTGCCCTTCATGGAAATATCTTATTGAAAGAGAAAAAAGATTGCTTGACTCCTGATAAATTTAATGATATAAAAAAAGTCTAATTAGAAATTATTATTATAAAGGATAGATCAATGAGTAAAAAGCCAAGTGGTAAAAAAAACAAGCAACCTTATTTGAGAGAAAAAATCATTACCGTTCATTGTCAAAAATGTCCTGCTTTCATTGATGAAAAGTATGTGGAATTCATTAACATTGAGGAAGATTTTCAGGGATTTGATATACTGACATTCAGATGCCCTAAATGTGGAACCCAACAAAAATCAAAAAGGTTTGGATAAAATGATTGATATCAATAAGTCTGTTCAAACAAAAAGTGGTAAACGTGTTATAAACCTTCAATATGTGCCATTAAATGGCATTGGAAATGAAGTCACTTTTCCAATTAAAGGAACCATCGTTTTACGTGAAAAACCATTTAAAACAACTTATAATGTTTGGACTAAAGATGGTTTGAATGATCCTGTTTGGAATAGTGAACCTGAAAATGATATCGTAAACATATAAATAAGGATAATAACATGAATGATTCTAAATATGTTGTAGTATCTAATAAACCCATGAATAAAGGTGGAATTGAAAAATTGGTTGTATTTGATGCTTCCTTGAATCACATTGATATGGCTAAGGCAATGGGTAGACTTGGATATTCTTTCATCATATCAGCAGGATTCATTGATGAATTCATGAATTGTTTTGGATCATCTATGACATGCAGGTGTTCAACAAGGGGGGATATTGATACTATCATGCTCCATGAAATGCTAAATATAGATGATAAGGAATTAAAATTTAAATAGGGGGATGTTCCTAGTAGCGGTCTGTAAAACCGTGGACGTTAAATAATCTAGGAGGGTGTCGGGTAGTTCAATTCTTCCATCCCCCACCACTTTAAAAGGAAGGTGAATCATGGAATTAATTTTTATAGGTCTTTTTACAGCATTGATTATCGTGATCTTTTGGCCTAACATCAAAATGTGGTGGAATCTTTATATTCAAGCTAATTTTGATGATGAAAAATACAAAGCACCTTTCTGTTTTGATTGTAATGAACCTTCTTGTGAAGGATGTAAAGCATATAAGGCATATACAGAAGAAGGTGATGATGCAGGTTGGGCTGAATTTTTAAATATGAAATACAAAAAACCCATTGACAATTAAAAAGATATCTGATATACACTTTTTAAGGTTGATTACAGCAATACAAAAATTTGACTCTTAATCAAACATAAACATCAACCTGTAACTTTAGGAGAAACCAATGATTAAACTATACAAAATAGATGCTGTTCATCCCATAGCTAAAAGGGTTGTCAAGAGCAATCTTACAAAAGATCAAATGCTAAGGCTTTACCAAGAACTTCAAACAGCAGGTTATAAGGATGAAAATATTCATCGTGTAGTATCTCAAGTCATCTATGAAGATGGTGATGAAATTGAAATTGATCCTTCCATCTTTGATGTTCTACCTGATTCTGTTCAAGAATTAGAAACATATACTCAAAAAGATGTTGAATTGGTTAATGCCAAAGCAGCATTAAAATATATTTTTGGTAATGCCCCTAAAGTTATAAAGGGTAAAGTTGTAGCTCAAAGAATGAACCGTTCATTTGGTCATCTTATCATTGAATGGAAAAATGCAAATGAAGGTTGGGAAAAGACCAATACTAGCATAGCTGAAGCATTGGGATTTAAGTTCAATGAACCCGATTTTCCTGAAATTCCTATTGACAAAGCCCCTGATAATATGCTAAATGAAGATGAATGTGTTATAAAGTATCTCATGATTCAAAACAGTTTTAATGAGGTAGAAGCAAGAAATTATCTTAAACCTATTTTTATGGCAATGCGTAGTGCAAATGCCGTATTTTATCAACCTTAATCTTGAAAGGAAGTACAAATGGAAGAACGCTTTGTTCGGTATGGTGTTGTTAATGTTGTGGAACGTGCCAAGTATGAACGCTTGTATCAAGTTCCATATGGTTATCACTTCACTACTTTCAATGAGGCTGAAGCTATTACAGCCTGTCGAAAGAAGAAAAATCCGAATTGGATTGTGGAAAAGATTTTCCACACCAATGATGATGTAAACAAAACACATGAAATTTTCCGTAGTGGAAAATTTGAGGAAAAGAAAGGAAAATGAAAAAGACAGTAGATTTATCAGAAGAAGAAATAATGTTGGTTGAACAGTTCCAAGAAAGAACAGGAGCAAAAAACTTTAGTGAGGCTGTTAGGGGTCTCATAAAGTTGAGCAATTACATTGCTCCTAAATCAGCAGGAGAAGTTAAAAAATAGTGGAATGGAAGAAAAACATCAACATAGTAGATGCAAGAAAGTTATCAAAAATCTTTTGTGATTACTTTGAGTTATCTCCATGTATGATCTACTATGTTGATGTATTCCATGATAAAGATGATTATGGAATATATTTCGATATTGAACCTACTATCCTGATTTTAAAAAAATGTCCAAATAGAATAGGTGTTTTGGTACATGAATTGACCCATCATCTACAATATCAAAAATATGATATGAAAAAAGATAGTAGAATTCATGGTTATCCTTATCAGCTTGCTAGAAATAGGGTAGATAGATGGTGTAACAAATACATAAGTTCAAAACCAAATTGGGCGAAACCACTAGGCGCATTCCAAGATTTCAACGATATGAAGGAGTTTGAACTTTAATATATAAATAATAATGAAAGCCTGAATTTGAACACTTCAAGATATAAAAAAGGTTGGGAACGTAAAACCATCGGCATTCGACCATTTACCAAGTAATCAAATTCAGGCTTTTCTATATAGAAAGGCCAAAATGTGGAAGACTTTGATGTAGATAATACTGAATTCTTTATTAATCTGACTACAGGACTTGAATATCTAAAAAAGCTTTATCACCTACAAAGAAACCCTCAATTTATTCGCATTCAATCAACCTATCTTGAACATGGACTTTTTGAGCTTACATTAAAAGAATTAGATAACAATCTTCTTATGAAATTAGCCATAGGAAAGGATTGTGTCATCTTAGATTGCACTTCAAGAAAATTGAAAAACAATACATCAAGAGCATGTTGGCAAGGTGTAGAGTGGATTAAATACTGTTTAGAACGTATATGGTTTTATAGAAATATAAAATGTCCTAGCGGTATGCATGACCATTTTAATAAAAAATTCAATAAATTATCTAGATGTACCCTGAAAAAACTAAAGTATTACAGAAAATTTCTCTTGACAGATAAGGTAAAGTTGTGGTATCTGTGTGATCCAACAGATAATGATAGTAATGTGGAATACTATAAAAAAATTGTAAAGAATTATTTATAAGGAGAAAGTGTGATGAGAGAATTACCTATTATTAATGCGGTTGAATTGGAAATGATTCAAACAAAAGAGAAGTATATAAAAATGGGAGTATTACCTTTAACTATAACTATAAGAGCAACAAAAAGGACTGTAAGTACAGTTATTAAAAAGAGAAAAATACCTGAACACCTTGGAAAGGTAACAGGAGATTCTTTCATTAGAGATAGACGTAAATCACAAATAGATAATCATGCAAAAAAGTTCTTTCTAGATTTAAAACATCCAACATGTTTAGAAGAATATATAGAATGGTTTAATGAACAATATCCTGAGAAAGATGGATGGATAAAGAAAGTACAACAATTTGAAGTAGAAATCATAGATAATGACAGTCCATATAAAGGATATAAATTACAATTCAATAAAAATGAATCATTAAAAGGTGAAAAATTTGTTTATTCTCTACTTTTAACTAATGTTAAGATTCCAAAAAGTAAAAGATGGTTTGATGAAGGATATTTTAGTGATAATGATTTGTTTAAGTTTTCAGAAAGTATAAATGAAGATATATGTATTGTTGATTATAGTGAGAAAGAGAAAAGAAAACCTTTATGTAGATAGATAATATGTTTTCCATATCCTTAAGTCACAAGCTGAACACTTATGAAATAGGCAAATACTTGGTTTATAAATTTCAAAGTATTTGCCTATTTCATCTTTATTTAGATTCATAAACGGTTTTCCTATACTCAATTGATGAGCTACACAATAATACATATCACCATTAACATCTATAACAATATTCTTTTTCCCATATTCACATTTCCATCCATAAAAATTATTACGTCCCTCTAGTTCAATCTGATTCAAGCTGAATATTTTATCATCAAAACAAAACTGTCTTGTAGTATCGTGATCATAAAAGAACCGTCTTTGCTGATTTGTGTATTCAAGCTCACTAATACCATCAAAAATGGGTTTAGGAACCACATTCCATTCAGGATTCAAAGAATCAAAAATAGCCTTACATTCATCAAATGTGGAGCTTTCAACCATAATATTGAACTGTTTAGTACATTGTAATTCATCAAATTTCTGAATAAAGGAATTTAGGTCATTTTGACCCATATGAAGGGTGCAATTCACTTTGGTCTTATCAGGATCAACCAACTCACAAAATTCCCCCCAAAATGAAGCTGTTTGGCTAAAATTGGTATCAAAATATAGGAAGTGGTCCTTACCCTTCAATACCTGTTCAAGCTCATATATGAAGAATAAGAAGCTTGGATGGATAGTTGGTTCACCACCATGCAGATAGATATAAAAATAGGGATATTTATCCTTCAATGTCCAAAGGAATTCAATAACCCTATTTAAGTCTGCAAATTCAGATGAATTGTCCCTATAAAAGCAATAATGGCATTTAAAATTGCATCTATTCGTAAGTCTTATTTTTAGAGACAATCCATCATTTCTTTGTGGATCATTATATCTATTGAAAATCATGCAACTCCAACCACATTGATAAATTGATTAATGACCATTTCTGATTAAACGTAAAGAAACCATTGTGCATATGCTTTACATCCACATAGCTATTAAGCTTATCATTATCCCATACCCACTTATTGAGAAGGTAATTAATAACTCCCTTATATCGCTTTGCCCAAGGGTCTGAAGGATTGAATCCTGTTCTTGTCTTTTGTATAATATACAATGGCAAATAATCACCATAAAGATCAACCATAAGATGTTTAGTGCTATGCAAACAATATCTATAATGAACAGGTAATGACATAATAAAGTCATTCATCATCATATAAGGTGAGACCTGTTTAAAATCAAATTCAACTAACATCTCATTAGTAGGTTTTCTTGTTCTAATAAGAAACTGTACCCATTCAGCCCAAATTCTATGTTCAATGGTATTCTCTTTTAATTCCCATTTAGGAACATCACCTTTAATCTCATCTTCTGACCATGTATTATAGAAATATGTTGTGTTGTATTTTGAGTCAATTTTAAATTTTTTAAGTGCATTCCATAAAAGTCTTGAGTGTTCCATGACACAAGGTTCTGAATAACTACTTTGCTCAATAGTCTCATTGGCTTTATTAAGATCATATTGACCTAATCGAATTGCATTTTCAATAATGTCTTGATGAAGTGCATGAGTACCCAACATAGATACATCAGGACCATCCCCCATTACAAGAGTATCATATCCTTTTTCTTGTGTGTATTTAAACAAGTAATAAGAAAAGAACAAATATGTATGAGCAACAGGTGAAGAAAGCATATGATTAATGTCTAAAAGATAAGGTTCTATTTTATTAGGATCAACATGAACAATATCAAGATGAGTAAATCCCCATTCATCTGCTAATCTTTCACTCATCTCTGCATCTCCCCTACCGTTATCAAGACAAACAACATTAGGATCAGTATTATATTCCATAACATGAGATAAAATAGAAGATGTATCCAATCCACTACTCATTGTAAACAGAACATTATCACTATTAGCTATTGGCTCAATAATGTCATCCATTTTCATCCAAAATTCTCTTTTAGCATCTTCATAATCCATTTCTTCAATTCGTGGAACATTAGGATGAGTCTCCCAATATTTTCCATTCCAAATAAACCCTTTATTCAAATACTGATTAATATCCATATTTCTCTCCTATCCATATTGACAGATTCAATAAAGTCCATCTTTTATATGGTTCATTTTTATCCATAACAAATTTTTGAACAGCATCATAATTTAGCCATTCAAATATACTTCTTCCCCTATCCATTAAATATTTTTCCATCAAATAATCTATTAATTTTGCATTTTCAAACCACCAATCAATTCTTGGTTGAAATGGTTCTTTTGGTCTGTTGACAATATAATCAGGTAGCTTATTATCAATAAACTGTCTCATTACATGCCTTTCACTACCCATACAAAATCTATATTCATATGGCATCTGAAAACACCACTCTCTTAGCTTATCATCTGAATAAGGAGTGACAAATGTAACACCTATGTTTTCCTTTAACATTGGATATCGTTTACCTATCATATTTGGATTATACCAATCATAAGTAGCCTGTAATGCATGAGATAGACTTTCTTCTTTTAATTTTATTTCAGGTGGTTCTATTCCCATAAGATGTATTTCTTGTGAAGTAAACACACCAAAGCTGTTTATAATATCAGAATATGTAAGATGCCTATTTTTTATTGCTCTATTTACATCGAATTGATCCATAGCCATAGGATCAAAATATTTACTGCTTTCATATATATTCTTAGCGTGAGTTATGTCATATTCCCCTCTTATAAACGCTAGCTCAATCATAGGTGAATACATCCAACCAATACCTAATGACATAGGTTCTGATCCCACACCTGATAGAAGTAATTTAGAATATTCTCTTGTCTTTATATATGCGTCATATGTATGTAAATCACCCGTTACACACCTTGGCTTATCCCATATTTTGTTCATCTCAATAAGAAGTGTTTCTAAATTATTAACATCAACACCTTCAATCAAAAAGAATCTTTCTAAATTCCATTCCTTAGCAAGTTTCTCTGCATAAATATGATCCAAATTACCTTCTATGATATAAGAATAAACAAGAGGATTAGTGTTTTTCAGATAGAAGATGTTTAAAGAGGAATCCAATCCACCACTTAAAGCGCAAATAGCACCATACAAATCAATATTGCTCATTGCTTTTTCATAGTATACCTTATATCCTTCAACATAATCTTCAAATCCATATGTTTTATCTATCTCATATGGTTCATTATACCACATGTCTTCAGTAAATCCAAATTTAAGGTAATTTGCTATTTCTTCTTTTTTTATCATATTATTGCCTTTATTACATAACAATTATATCCATAAGCATGTTTAACAAAATCTGATACCACTTTAAACCCAAAATTCAAATAAACAGATAATGCAGGTTTTCTTGGCATACTCCATAGAACTAATCTTCTTTCCTTTTTACCCTGTTCATAAACAGCATTAAACAACATTTGAGCTATACCCCTTCTCCTATATTCAGGAAGTACGTATAGACCTCTACTTCTATATTGAATATCATTTACAGCATTACAACTATTAACACCTACTATTTTTCCATCTATTTCAACTCCAAAATATAATGGAACGATATTAGAATTTGTTTTGATAGTAGAATCATATCCACCAAATAAAAGACTACATGCTTTTCTTTCAAGATGCATGTTAGGCCAAAGAATATTCCAAAAAGGAGTTATTTCATTAAATGTTATTCTTTTTACATTCAAAAAATGCACCTATTTGTTCATTTGTTAATCCATCATTTCTTCTTTCTATAACAGCTATTGTATCATGAATAGCACCACCATGACTTAATAAGAGAATATGCTCTTGTTTATAATTTCTTGTCTTGCCCATTACATTACTATGATAACCAAAACTAATTATAATGCCATGAGGATAAAGAATTCTTCCTATCTCATTTTTGATTTGATTAAATGGGGATGAAATTGCTCCATCATACATTTCCATTGATTTTCTATATGCATAAGGTGGATCAAGAACAACAGTATTGAATTTTTCACCTTGCCATGATTTAACAAATTCAAGTGCATCCATATGATAATCACAAGGCATATCTGTTCTTATATCATTTCTAATTTCATCGCATATGAGTTTATACTTACCTGCAAACAAATTCAAAACTCTACCTTCTGCATTTTCTTCTACCCATTTACGAACCTTCTTATTCTTAAATGTGTATCTATAAAGGGGAGTTTTCATATATGTAAATCTTAACATATTATTTCCTTGATTTTTTTAAGTGTTTCTTCCTTTTCTTGTCTTGCCATTTCTTTTTCTTCACTTAAATCATAATCATAATCATCAAGCATTTTTATTTTATCCCATAATCCTTCTTTACTATTAACAATAAAAAAATGATCTATTGGATAACCTGACTTCCTTATGGTATTCATACATGATAGATCAAAAAAAGATGGAATATTATAAGACAATGCTTCATAGTATCTATTAGCAAGACAACTATACCATTCATGAGTAGCTTCATCTTCTATATACAAGGATGATTTATAATTATGTAATGTATTAATAGAACCATACCAATTCAACCTTTTATTCCAAAGACCATGTATTCCATTCTCATTATATTTCTGATAGTTCTTTTTAGAAGTGGAAAGTGGAAAATTATTATCTATGTATTTCTTAAAGTATTTCACCCTTCCTTTTCTAAATGCACCAAAATAAATAATATCTGTCTTTTTGAAATCAGTATCAAAAAAGGATGAAATAGAATTATTATGTTCTTTTATATTATGATCATAAATCAAAGAGTTTAGATTTACTATATCCCAATTTTCAATTCTTTCTTTGAGATTGATACCCCTTAACTTTTTATTTTCCTCTCCTTTATGATTAGCTATTACATTATATTTTATTCCATTTTTACTTGATAATATCCATAATAAAACAGGTTCTCCAACATTATAATCATTACAGATATAATAATAACGCACATTATCATTGTGATTATTTAATATCCAATCAACAAAATAAGATGCCTCTGTATATCCTGAAGAAGATACAAAAAGAATTCTATCATACGATTTAGTCAAGCTATCAATATATTTTGGTTCGGACCCTATTAAATCTGCACCAAGATAATTCTTCAAAATATAGCTATTCCTAACATGAAGACTTGAATTCTTTTCGTTCATCCCCTTTGTGGAATCTATTATTAATATATTACTCATCTACATCCACATCTATTAGTAGTATATCATAAATTCTATGATATGGAATAATGGTAGTTTCTCCAATATCATCTCTTGTAAATCTTGCTACCATATCATCCCATTTAACATCATCAAACAAATTTTCCAATATTACTTCTTGCCCTACTGAAGTATTTGCGGATTTCCACTTCACATTATATTTTCTCATTTTGTGATTTCTCCAACATTTCAAAAAATGCATCCATTTGATACATTAATTCTTCACCATTATCTCCATCACCACCTACTTTCCAACCAAAATAATCACCATAATCATTATAATCATGTTCTTCTAAAAATGACATTAACCTTTTTGACATTGGATGATGTTCTATATCATCTTCCCATCTATTCAAATCAGTTAATCCCATTTTTTTTGCTTTTTCGTAATCGCTCATTAGAATCCTTTACAATTATCACCCTCAACCATACATCTAGCCAATGCAAAGTCAACTGAATAGTCATATAGATGAAGACCTTTAGATGCACAAATCATTTCTCCCTGTTCAATGCCTATTTCATTTGCCATATGTTCTTGCAACATTGAAATACCTGCAAGATTAGCAGGATATCCACTCCATAAGTCCCATGAACGAAAATATGGATAGAAATGAAGTTTACCATCTTGAACTCTTGTATCAATATGTCTTAAGCAAGGTGGATCAATAAGAAGCATATCAGAAGGTTTCGCCACTTGCAAACACATTTGATTAGTTCTTGGATGTTCTCTATAAACTTCAATAGCAAGTTCTACTTGAGATAAAAACTTATCAGCATCATAAATTATATTCTCAAGAGCTTTGACACCACAATGATTCCTATAGATGCTTCCACTTAGACGTAACATTTCATCTGCCATTGTCTTTGAAATAGGTTCTTTATTCAATCTCTGACCATATGTATATGATTCACCTTCAGCTACTTCACCACTTAATAAATAGGGTGCATAATCAATAAGGTAATCATCTGTTACAGGAGCAGGGATATTCATATGTTCAGGAATTCTTGGAATCAATGGCATTCCATGAACAGAATCTCTTTCCCAAGGTCTTTTAATATGTGCAACAACAAAATCAAACTCTTTTCTAACACTACCTGCAAATGATCCTTGGTCAATTTTAAAGTCTCTACCATGTTCAATGATATTCCAAACCAATTGAAACCAAGAATCATCTAAGGTAACAGCTTCAATAGATATAATTTTCTGCATATTTTCTCCTTATATGTTTAAATCACCAAATCCCCTTGCTTGTCCTTCTTTTGGAAGATTAGAATTTTGAGTCAATACAATACCTGATGATTGTGCTCTCATATGCGTAACCCATTGTTCATAAGCATTAATAATATTAGTATCTGATTCAGATTCAGAAACAATATGTTCAGGATTCAAAACAATCTCTTTTGAGTAATCAGAAAAAGGCATAAACTTACCAAAACCAATTTGATTCTGCATACCACCTGCTTGCTGTGGGGGAATAGGAACGATCATAGCAGGATAATCTAAAACAATCTTTCCTTCCGTTGTTGTTTCTACAATTTTCGTAACCATCATTTCACCCGTAACCAATTTAAAAATCTTAAATTCACTTTTCATTTTATACTCTCCTTTATGTAATCTTCTACTTTTCTTTTTGCTTCAAAACCTAATATCTCTTTAGCCAATCCTGTATCAGCTATTGAAGATAACGTACCAATATTTTGACATTCAACAAATTCATAATGATTGTTTTGTTTTCTTGGAAACATCTCTGCAACTTCTAAAATTGTATGTCCTATACCTGTTCCAATTTCAATTGGTTTCATATAATATGGATTGAAATCTAAAATAGTCATTATAGCTTCACATACATCATAGACATGAATGAAATCCCTGACTTGAGTACCATCACCATGAACCTGCATAGGTTCATTGTTATTATATCTCTCTAAAAATTCTCTTATACATGTTCCTTTTTTCTTCTTAGTATAATACTCTCCACCATATACATTAGATAATCTAACAACGTGAATATTACCACCTTCACTATTGTAATACTCTGCCATTTCTTCAATCATCCATTTCATTGATGCATAAATACTTGCTTTAGGGTCTTTTGCTGCACCTGATGAAGTAAATACAACAGGAACTCTATATTGAGTTGCAAGTTCAAAAATCTTATTAGCACTTATAATATTATCTCTAATAGCTTTTTGAGTATTGTTCTCACATGCGATAACACCACTTAAAGCAGCTAGATGAATTACACCATCAAAATTGTTTAGATTTTGATATTCATGAGCAGGTGTAAAAAATTCACCATAATCACTTACATGAAATCTGTATTTATCACTATATTTGCCTCTAATATTAGTTCCAATATAACCTAAACCACCTGTAATTAAAATTCTTTTCATTTTATCTCCTATTTCCAAATATGTATATGATTCCTATCTGTTTTTTTATCTTCTAATTCATCTTGTATTTGATCCCAATCTACAGCATCAATATCACCATCTACTCCATCAGGATCATGAATAAAGATATATGCTTTATTATGGTTTATAAGAGGATATTGATAGTTGCTAACATATATTCCAATCAATCCTCTTTTCATTGTTTGTGGAGCACCTATAAAAACAGGTATAAGTTTATTATGTTTACTTATCACATAGCAAGGAAAATAAAGAGAATCATATTCTGTATTATCATTCATCAATAATTTAGACATTATTTCCATCCTTTTACTACTAAAGATTCTGCATATTCATATGCAAATTTCCAATCATCACCCTGAAACCAATATTTTATTGCAAGAAAATATACTCTAATTTTTTTCATTTTCTACATCCCCCACAACCACCATATACATAACCATTCAACCAAGGATATTGTCTAATTATTTTTTCAACTGTTTTCTTTTGCTCATTTGTCCATTTAACTTTATTTCTTGTTATTCTTGGTCTTTTCCAAACTGTACTTCTTACATTATCTCTCCAAATAGGATCAAATGATATTTCTAAAAAATTAGCCATTCTTTCAAGTGTGTCATGCATCCTTGTAATGACATATTCATGATTGATTGTCAATACATCTTCTGACTTTCTAAGCTTATCTATAGTTTGATTTAATAAACTATATTTTTGTATTACTTCATTTAACTCTTGTTTTATAGATATCTTTTGACCATTTTTTGATTTATTCTTATAATTCAATATTACCCATGTTGCTAAGTTATCATATGGATTTCTGACAACATGAATCCATTTTATAGGAACCTTAACTTGAGATTTTATAATACCAAGTCTTTTAGGATTGTCTTCTAAAAGTGTAACTGTTCTATGTCCTGTTTTATCACCAATTACCGTAATTTCCTGCTTAGGAACATGAACTATTTGTGTGGTATCCTTCCAAGTAGAAGGATTAGTACTATAGGACATAATGTAGTTCAAATCAACCTTATCAGAAGAAAATATGTTTAATTGATTACTGCATATTACATTAGGATTCGCATTTAATATAGCAGCAACTAATGTATGACCACTACGGGGATATCCCATGAACGATAAAAAATATTTCATTACATTTCCTTTGTTAAATTAGTTCTTGTTCTTGTTTCTTCAATAGATAACACTTTATAATTATCCAAATTACTAAAAGGAATAAACATTTTTGTTTTGTTATTAACAAAAATAATATACACTTCTTTATTATTGTTCTTTGCCTCTACAAGTTCCTCTGCAACACCTGCACCCAATGAACCATCAAGAAAAGTAACACCAACAACAATATCTGCTGCTCTTGCAATTTCTCTAAAAAGTTCGAATGGATCAGGATCACCTGCATCTTTTCTTGCTTTATACATTTTACTTAAAATAGCTTGATTTGGATTGAAAATCTCAATACCACTATTCATTATATCAACTCCTACAGGTGTAAGCATCTCAATAATAACACTAATACAATCCATTTCAAATTCAGTATCATAGTGTAATTTCGGATGAGCAAAATAAACAGTTTTTGTTACCATTTTAATCTCCTTTGTATTTTTCTTTTATAGCGTTTTCATAATCTTCTATACATTCTTGACAATCAGGTTCTATGGGATTACATACTCTATGTGTACAACGTCTAAATCCCCCACATGAACCATCAGTTATAGCTTTATCATCAATAATATCTTTTAATCTATCATCCATTCAAATTCAGTCTCCTTAAATACCTTTCTAATTTCATCTATATTTGGCAAATAAACACTTAAATTATCCTTATTCTTCTTTTTTGTTCTTGCAAATAATCTAATATTTGGTACTCCAAAAAATTGACAAACAGAAGCATTTACTTCATTATTAACAAATGTTACATCATCTATAGTTTCACCAAAAAGACCCTCATAATATAATGTCAATTTGATATGATTATGAAGCATATTAGACCAATGTATATTCAATCTTTGTGCTTCATCTACTGCTCTTAATAAATCTTTTGGATTGATAACTACAGGATTATGTTCTGTACTTGCTGCTGTCATTCCTGAAATAACCTGTTTCACTAAATTAAGTCTTATTACATGAATAACAGGAATGTTATTCTGTTTAATATAGTTCATTAAACCTTTATGATAATCAATCTGATTGTACATCAATTTAAATATCGTATGTTTATCAGGATATTTTTTATAAATTTCCTTCTCAATATATGATTGAGGTTTGGTATGTGAACTTCTTAAATATGGTGTAATTCCTGATTTTTTCATCCCAGGTTTTCTTGCCATATTCACAAAGACTTCATCAATTCCTGCAATATCAGGATGACTATCAATTGCTTTCTGTAAAAATGTGCTGCCAACTCTCTTATTTTGAAACTGTATTGCTCTAATCATAAAAATAACGGTCTCCCTTTTAACCAATTTTGTTTATCTAATTTTATATCTTTGAAACTATGTAATTTTGATATAGGTAAAACTGTAGCATTAGCTTTTTCAAACTTACCTACTGAAGGATTAGAACATATATTCTCTCCTTTTGATTTAAATTCACCTTTTTTAAAAAAATCATCACATGAAATATAACCAAGTATCCATCCTATAGTTTTATCATATAATATACGGTTAAATATATAATAATCTGATTTTTGTTTATGAACACCTTTCAAATCATGTGAATTTACAGTAGCTAAAAAATCTAATGGTGGTTTATATTTACATGATATTGATTTTATCTCCCATTTTTTATTATTAAATATAACATCATAATCAAATGTTTCTACATCATATAATGGAATACCTATATAAGATAATATCATTGCTTGACCAATATATCCAAAAAAAGTTCTTGTTTTTTCTGAACCAAATTTATTCAACTCTTTTTTATTAAATTTTATAGTAGATATTTTATCTTTGGCAAAATTTAACATATCTTTAGTTATATTAATCTCAATATACATTTTTTCATCCTTCAAATGGATTATATTTTTTTCTTTTGAATGAAACTTCATCATATTCAGCATTTGGTGATAATTCATCCATGTAGTCTTTTTCAAATATCCTTCTATCCCCATCATTTTCATCTATCTTCATAATAAAAATAACCCATTCATTATTAAATCCTGTATCCAAATAGTCATTATATAAAATATCAAATTCAGCATCAACAGAATCAATGAATTCAGTAAAGATTTTTGATGAATCAACGTAACTATAGTGTTTTCTTGGATTTCCAGGGACTTGATTTAAAGCCAACATGTACTTACTGCTGACTCTAAACATTTCTTGAAGACCTAAAAGATAATCAGGTAGGAGACCATGAAGATGATGAGAAAATACGAAATCAAAAACACCATCATCCCAAGGCATAGCACAAGCATTTCCATAATGAGATGGTCTGCCTTTTTCAATAGCATATCTTACATAAGGTTCAGAATACTCCAAACCCATTGACATGACACCTTGTTCTCTTAACCATTCAGGAAATTGAGCATCCTTTGTACCTACATCAAGAACACCCCATTTAGTAGTATCATACTCTACGCCATTATATTCAAGATGACCTAATGCCCATTCCCATAACCACTTACATCTATCAATTGATTCCCAATCCCTTAGAGGATCAGAATCAAGAAACTCTTTTCTATATACAGTATCATATTCAAGTTTCTTATTTACCTGTACGCCATTTCTTTCTGTTGGTGCATTATATAATTTTGGGTCTGTCTTCCATTTTTGATTCGCCATATTATCTCCTTAAAATGGTATATCATTGTCTACATGGATAAGCTTCTGTAATACTTGCTCAAATTGTTCATCCATTTTCTCTCTATCAAGATTCTTAAAGTATTCACTAAACCCCATAGATTTTATTGATGCCATTGTTTGAGCATCATCTTCTATCTGATCATGTAATAACAAATCAGCAATAGTAGATAGGTATCTATGAGCATCAGATACATTTTCAGCATCAACACCATCAACAACATCTAATGTGATAGCAGGTGAAATTGAGCTATAATTTTGGGTATTTAAAGTGAATTTTTTCTGTAAGGATATTCTAATTTTCATAACATTTTCCTTTTTGAAAGGCATTATATCACATATTCACTCATTTGTTAAGCTAAAAAATTAACTTAGGGCTAATATAATTTTCTTTAAGAAACTGTCTTTTAATTCTTTTTAATTCAGGAATGAAAACCTGATTTCTAAATACTTCTCTTGTGGGTATCTGAACTAATTTCTTAGTACCATCTTCATTCTGTACTGTAACATTACCTTTTTTATGACCACACCATATAGGACGTTTATAATGACAATATGCTGTTAGCCATTTTTCAGGAATTTGACCAAATGAATAATAGTCCTTAAATTTTTCATAAGCATAATAAAGAGCAGTTTGACCCCAAGGTTCTCCCCTTCCTTGAATACCATTCCCCATTTTTGTAAATATTTGATCTCTCCATTCTTTTACAAATTCACGTCCAAGTATTCCTTTTACACCAACCATGCCCCCTGCAATTCTCATTGATTCGGGAACTATTTTACCATTCTTTTTTTCGAATTTTTTATCAGGTCTGAATCTACAAGTCACATCATTCTTTCCTATGATAGAAAGGAGTGGATTTATGGATTCTCTAAACATCATATCAATATCTAAATGTAACCAATGTTTTTCTCTAGGATTATCTTTTATAGTTTGATATAGTTGACTTATTCTTTCTTCAACTACCATAAAATCCATCCACCATCTACAATCTTTTTTAAATCCTAGAGCAACAGCATTTCTACATCTTCTAAAATCTTCTTCAGTAACACCAAATCTTTTAATAATAACATCTGTTTTATATACATGATTTTTTATTGTAAGTTTGGGATACAATGACATTAATTCTTCAATATGCTTATCTTGAAGGTAAACACCATTAATGTGTATTTTAGCATCTATTCCGTTGGTCAGTCTAAAGGATTCAAGAAATATCTTACCCCAAGGAAAATAGGTATCACTACATTGGGTTATTATCATCATTTCTCTATCATCCACATTTCATGATACTTCATAGGAGATTTATTATCCTTTACTTGATCTTTATATAATATATTTAAATTATGTTTTTGAAAAAATGTATTTATTTTTTCTATAGAATATATATTTCTATAGAATCCACTTTGAGTTTTTTTAATTATTTCCTTTTTTTGTGGTATTAAAAACCAAATTATAGAAATGTATTTTTTAGACACTCTTTTCATTTCCTGAATAGTCTCATATGGGTCTTTTAAATGCTCTAATACCCCTCTACAAGTAACAAGATCAATAGATTTTTTATCAAATGGAATATCATATGATTTTGCCCATTTCCAATCAGTTTCAGGAAAATTCTTTTTATTTTCTTCTATAAATCCTTTACATACATCAATTCCATGATATTCTATATCAATACTGTTATCTTTATAAAGCTGATAATCCAATCCTAAGCCACAACCAACATCTAAAATACTTTTAGGTTCAAATTTATTAATTACATCTAGATATAATGCTCTTGATCCATTTCTATCAAGAACTTTTCTAAA
>Ga0180438_10002379_pt1 | contig 30848 bp, 36 predicted proteins | sample SS_ome_12_FD_132455 | JGI IMG/M metagenome (GOLD analysis project Ga0180438, IMG submission 132455) | Hypersaline lake sediment archaeal communities from the Salton Sea, California, USA - SS_3_D_2 metaG | ecosystem: Environmental > Aquatic > Non-marine Saline and Alkaline > Hypersaline >...
AAATTTCAAAGAAATTTTTGGCACACCAGAAATCTTTGATTTCTAAGTGTTTTCTAGTCCAGAACTTCCGATTATCATATTTTGGCTTTTTTGGGTGCTTATTTTATGCTGTCCTGAACTTCCGATTGGAAGAGCAGCATTTATATAGAAGCGACGACACTGTATAGGCATGCGGGAAAATCCGACGGAGATTATCGGAATAAACTTGTCAAGAGCCGCCAAAGATTTTCAGCACAGATAAAATGCAGAAACTTGCACCAAAAGCCACAGGACAAGACAATTTTAATGTCTTGGGACTAAAGAATTGAACCGCTGTTTAGAATAAATGATAACTAATTGGTTACTAATTCCTATAATTATATTTTTATATATCTTCCTAATTTAGTTTTGATATGGCACATTACTTAGTTGAACAGGGATTTATCCCATTAGATAAATCATGGATTAACAGGATGGTTTTGCTTGATTTCATCAATGGTAGTGGTTATGCTGTTAGATTTCTTACAGAGCATTATGATGAATTAGGAGATGATCTGAAGTCAACTTATAGGGCATATACAGAATTAAAGCAAGGCAAAAAAGAAATTCATGTTGGAGAATCTGGCACATTATACAGATTTCTTAAGTTTTTGTTTTATAAACAAAGGTTAAATCTGGAATTAATTCCAGAAGGGACTCTTATAGAAAGGGTTAAAAACTTTTGTGATGATCCTGACATGATTAACTGGTCATTGGAAAAATTATTGAATACAAAAGACAGGACAACACAATGGGCCAGCGCTGCAATACTTTTAGGAAATAATGAGATAATCCAGAATTCTGAGCCTAAGATAAGATTAAGCTATGAAGCCAGGGAACATTGGTATAAAAGAAGAAGACAAAAAAAATATTGGGAAGAACAGCATGATTTAACTATATTGGCTCAGGCAATGTGCTACTTGAGTTTATTGAAAGAGGAAGGAACAAGATATACACCAGGACATGCTGAAGATTATTGTTTTGCCCGCGCTTTTGGGTTTATAACAAAAGGAGAAGGAGAGATAAAATATCCAAATCTTAGAGGACATGAAAGTGATAGGATAATTGAAATGGAAAAACAACTTGGTAATCTTAAAAGCAGAAGATTGATTGATTCAAATGATCATAGAGTTGTGCAAGCTATTTCTATGTATTATGTTGTTAATAATAAAGCAAAGATTAAAGATGCACTTAGTAAAGGAATGAATGTAGAAGAAGCGATTAGAAGAATTCAAGGAAAATTCTCTAATCCTTGTTGTGTTTCTAAAAGCTGGCCTCAGTTCTGGAAGTTTTTAGAGTATAGTATTAGAATATTCCAAAAATAATATAAATAAGATTAAATTATTCTTGTATTATGGCTTATGAATTAAAGGATATAAAAGATATTAGAAAGAAGTTTGGCTTGACACAGATAGATCTAGCTAAAAAATCTGGTGTTTCTCAGAGCCTTATTGCTAAGATTGAAGCTGGCAGATTAGATCCTACTTATAACAAAGCTAAGAAAATATTTGAGGCTTTGGATGAATTAACTCAGACAAAAGAGATCAAAGCAGAAGAGATTATGACCCATAAGGTTGTTTCTGTTGGCAGGGAAAGCGGTGTTCATGAGATTATCAAAAAAATGAGAAAATATGCTATTTCACAGATGCCTGTTATTGAAGGTGATAAGATTCTTGGAGTTTTATCAGAAGCAATTGTTTTAGATGCTCTGATGAAAGGAAAAAAAGAGATCAAAGCAAAAGAAATTATGCAGGATGCTCCGCCAACAATTGGGAAGAATGCTTCTATTACTATTGTTTCTAGTCTATTGAAATTTTATCCAATGGTTATTGTTGTTGAACAGGGAAAGATATTAGGAGTTATAACAAAAAGTGATATTATAAGAAAAGTGTACAAAAGCTAATTTTTGAATTAAAAAAAGAATAAATCATTATCTGTTCTAATTAAAGGATATAATTAATGAACAAACCTATCAAGATTCCTATTAAAATACCAGCAGATATATCTGTAAAATAATGCTTTTTTAAGATTATCCTTGACAAAGAGATAAGTATCAATAATATTATCAAGAATAAGGACAGTTCTTTAATTGTTATTCCTATAATAAAAAAAACACTTGCAGTTCTCGTTGAATGGGCGCTAGGAAAAGATTGTGAATCTAATCTTTCTAAAAAGGTATTATTTTTTTTAATTTTAATTGGTCTGTCTTTCTTATAAAATAAGCGAATCAAAAAAACTAAGCCAATAGATATCACTATACAAAGGAATATCTTAAATGCAGTTAAATATTTGCCAAACAATATAAATACTAAGAAAATCATCGAATGAAAAGGCAAACTGCCAAAGGAAGTTATATCTTTTATCCATTCTTTAAAAATTCTTAAATTCTTAATCATTTTTTATTATCATAACTTTTAAAAAAGTTTATAAATTTATCTAAAATATTTGTTTTTTAATGAATAAATTTATAAGAATATTAAGAATTCATCATTGGAGCAAAAATTTATTTATTTTTTTAGGCTTCTTATTGGCTTTTTTATATGTAAAATATGTTGAAGTTTATGATATTTTTAAATTATTAGTGGTTTTTTTATCTTTTTCTTTTATTTCATCAGGCAATTATATATTAAATGATTTATTAGATATTAAATTTGATAGCAATAATCCTTTAAAGAAGAATAGAATGTTGACAAAAAAAATGATTCCAAAAAAATATTCTATAATCTTTATGATTTTACTTTGGATAGTTGGATTATTTATTCCATTTATTTTTCTAGAACCTAAAAAAACTATATTTGGATTTATTATTTTATTTTCTGGGATCTTATATAATGTAAAACCATTCAGACTCAAATCAATAGCTATATTAGATGTATTAAGTGAATCTATAAATTCTCCGATTAGAATGTATGCTGGGTGGGTCATACTAACTGGAGAATATATGAATATTTGGATTATCCTTTTTTCTTTTTTTTACACTTGTGTTTTTATGAATTCAAAAAGGCTCGCAGAGTATCAATTTATTAAATCAGATAAAAAATTATGCAGGGAAACTTTTAGTTTTTATAATCAAAATAAATTTTTGTTACTTTTCTCAGCGTATTTATCTTTGACTATGTTTAGTCTGATAATGTTTTTTTCAGAAATTAATCTACTGATCATTATTCTTTCAATATTAATATTTATTCAGTTAATATGGTATAATAATCTTGCTTTGAAAGGAAATGTTTATGTTCAAAAACCAGTTTATGCTTTTAAAATTCCTTCATTTACTATATATTCTTTATTTACATTTGGATTATTTTTGGTTGTGTTAATATTTATCTAGAAAGATTCCTTAATTTTCCAAATCTGTATATTTTATCAGCAACAATATAACATTCAAAATTTCTTAAATCTTGCTTTAAGAAGGGAGATAATGTTTTTTCTTTTGTTATGTCTGTTCCTTCTGTCACTAAGTTAAATGAAGGCTGTACAATTAATGTTTTACTTTTGTATTTTCCTTTTAGGAAACACTTAAATGTTTCTGTTCTTGTTTGTTCTCTTAATCCAATTGCAGGATGTTCATGCCCGATTATTATTGTTTTTACTTGTTTGGGTATTTTTATTATTTTATGACCATGTGTTATTAAGATATCATCAATAATTATTTGATCTGCTATTTCTATATTTCTTTTTTTTGCAATCGGCCCTAGAATCTTATCATGATTTCCTTTTATTAGAAATAAGTTTTTGCAATGTTTGCTTAAAAAATCAATTAATCTTAATGCATATCTCCATTCTTGCTCTGAAATTGTCCCTAATTCATGTTTTATATCTCCATTTATTATAATTGTGTTTGGCTTTACTTCTTTTAGAATCTTTTCCATTCTTTGTATTAGATCTTTGAAATGTAATCTTGGAACTAATAATCCTTGTTTGTTTAATGATTCTTCAAAACCAATATGAGAATCCGCTATGATCAAAGTTTTTGATTTAGTTAAATAAAGTGCTAGATCAACTATTTTTATTTTTTTATTTATATTCATTTTTTCTTCAAACTTATTTTTGCCAAAACATTCTGATGCATCCTTTTTAGGAATTCTATTCTGTCTTCCATTTTTAATATATCTGTATATCCCTGAACTACAAGATTAAATGCAAAAGGACTTGGCATATCTGTATGGATTTCTTCTAATTTAATTGTTTTGTTTTCAATTCCTTTTATTATTTTTTTAGTGCTTTCTATGTCCATTAAGTCTTCGAGTACTTCTCTTCTTGCTTCTTTTAATATTGAAAAGTTTTCATCTATTCTTTTCAAAGCAGACATCAAAATCATCGAGCCGACCTGCTGTCTTCCTACTCTTTTTTGCTTTCCTTTGTAGTTTCTTAAAATCATCAATGCTCTTGTTGCGCAGTGCCTGAATCTTCTTTTCATCACTTCTGTCCTTTCAATTGCAAATTCCATCACTTTTCTTAGTTCATCTGATTTTATTCTTTTGAAAGCTTTCATCAAATCAAATTTTTTATCTGATCTTACATAGAATCCATTGTCATTTATCCCTATTTCAACATCTTTATGGTCTGTTCTTGATACTGCAAATGCAACTGCTCTGCTTAAGCAGTCATTTACTCTTCTTCCGAATAATGTATGAAAAACAATTATATTTCCTCTGATATCTTTTGTATGCTCTATAATTATTCTTGTGTTTGATGGAATCTGTGAAAAATTAAACTGCTCATAAAAATATTGGTATATTGCTTCTGCTGCATTTTTATCAATGTATAGATAATCTAGTATAAAATCTATGATTTCTTTTTTTGATTTTTTTGCGCAGAATTTCTCATTCATCAACTTTCTGAAGTTTCCGATCTCATTTGCCAGATCAAAGGATAGAGGCAACATTTCAGAGAACCATCTTGGAACAGTTGGAGGCCTTTGGGTGGAGGCAGTTACCTGAACAACCATCCCTCTTGAATATTTGAAAGTATAAGTATCTCCTCCTAATACAAAGACATCTCCTGGCTTTAGTTTCTCAACAAAAGATTCATCTAAATGGCCTATAGTTTGTGTTCCTATTTTGACTGTTATGAAAGATTCATCTGGAATTGTTCCAATATTTGTCATGTAGATAACTCTGCCTAGTTTCCCTTTTCTTCCAATCATTCCTGTTTCTTCATCATACCAAATCCTTGCATATATATGCCTGTCTTCCAGACTGATGTATTTTCCTGCTAAATAATCTATTATCTGCTGAAAATCTTTTCTTGGCAGATCTTTATAACAATAGCTCTGTTTTACTAATTCATATAATTCTTCATATTTAATTTTTGATTCTAATGCAATCCCTATTATCTGCTGAGCTAGAACATCTAATGCGTTTGTTGGGATATGTATCTTGTCTATCTTCTTTTCAATTGCTGATTTTAATAAGACAGCACATTCTATTAAATCGTCACGGTCCATAACTAATAATCTGCCTTTTGCTTTTTCATGCAGCTGATGGCCTGATCTTCCTATTCTTTGCAATGCTCTTGCTACTGATTTTGGCGAAGATAATAATATAACTAAGTCAATATAACCTATATCAATCCCCAGTTCTAAAGAAGTTGAGCAGACAACACATTTCAGTTTTCCTTGTCTCAATTTCTCTTCTACATTTACTCTGTGTTCTTTAGATAATGAGCCATGATGGGCTGCAATATTTTCTGTATAATTTTTTGGAAATTTATTTTTTAGATGGTCAACTACTCTTTCTGTTGCAGCTCTTGTATTTGTAAAGATTAAAGTTGTTTTATGGGATTGGATTAAACTGTCTATTAAATTGTATAATGCTTCATGCGTCTGTTCTGGTGTTGTATCAATCAAATCTTTTAATGGTGATAAAACTTTTAGGTCTAATTGTTTAATAAACTGAACATCAATTATTTTACAGGGTCTTGGCTTTTCATTTTTATAACCAACCAAGAACTTTGCGATATCTTCAATTGGAGCGACTGTTGCAGATAATCCAATTCTTGTCATATAAGAAGCCATCCTGTCCAGTCTTTCTATACTTAGAGATAGATGTACTCCTCTTTTTGAATCAGCTAATGCATGTATCTCATCTATAATCATCCATTGAACATCTTTTAAATGTTCTATAAATTTTATACTTGAAAGAATGATTGCCAAAGATTCTGGTGTTGTAATTAAGATATGAGGAGGATTTTTCAGCATCTTTTGCTTTTCTGCTGGTGTTGTGTCTCCTGTCCTGACTGCAACTCTTATTCCTAATTGTTTATTTGCAATTTCTTCTATTTGTTTTAATGGTTCTACTAAATTTTTCTCAATATCATTGTTTAATGCTTTTAATGGAGAAACATAAATACAATATATCCTATCTTCCAATATTCCTTTTTCAGCACTATCTACTAATTCATTTAAAATAGATAAGAATCCTGTTAATGTCTTGGTTGCTCCTGTTGGTGCACTTACTAAGATATTCTCTCTTTGATGAATTGGAACAACTCCATATAATTGTGGCAGAGAGAAGGATTTAAATCTACTGAAAAACCACTTCTTTACAGTTGGATTCAAGATTTTCTCAACTTGCTGCTGAGTGTTTGGTTTTTTTAGTGTTTCAATTGTCATTTTGTTTTGTTTTCTTTATTTTCAATATTGAAAATAAATAATGAACTTTAATTTGGATTATAGAATATAATGGCTATTTAAAAAAGTTAGGGTTAAATTATTTCTTTTTTGATTTTTTCTGTGCAATAAAGAAATAAGCTAATACACTACCTAAGATTATCATAAAAATAAATACAATAAATATAATCAAGCCTATATTTCCTTTCTTGGATTTAATTTCTATAAATTCATTAGGATCTTTTACTGTTAATTTTTCTACACCAAGATTTTCAACAGCTGTATCTACTATATTTGGGATATTATCAGATTCAATGTATATTAAAGGAATATCATTTTCAATAGCATATTCTTTTGATTGTTCAACAGAATCAAAATCATAAACATTTGCTACTGCAGCTTCTTCTGATGATAGCCAAAAAGCTTCTGCTATTCCAGCTGAAGCATAAATTAGGCCATTGAATCTATAAATCTCTTTTCCTGCTGCTTTTAAAGAATTTTCAATTTCAACAGGAACAGTATCTCCTATAATAAATATCCTCTTAATTCCTGCTGAAGATATCTTAGTATCTTCAGTCCAGGATGTCCATTCAGAATTGATATGGCTGCTAAGTACTTCAGCAAGAGCATCTTCATTAGGGCTACCTGAGATAGCTAGACTGTCTTCATGTTCTCTTATTATTGTCAAATCATAGTTTCCTATATCATCAAAGATAAAATAATATGTATTTTCTTGTTTTTTATCATAGATAGGCAATATTGCTTCTATATCATCTGCACGGACAACAACATGATATAAATCAGTAAAAGCATCTATATTGTAAGTCAGGCTTTTATCGATTTCAAATTCAAAAGATATTCCGATCTTTATATTTATTTCATCATCTTTATTAAAAATAAATTTTGTATTTTCTATATCAACCTTTTGCCTGAAATTTTCTTTTATCTTTCTTAAAAGATAATTTCCAGCTTCTGTTTTATCAATTGCACCTTCTTCATATAACTCCAATAATTTTTTTGAAGCCTCTTCATTAAATATTTCTTTATATGAGAATTTTACTTTATTTTCTACTATGTCAAAAATTAGCTCTTTCTGCTGCACCTGCGCTTCAGCTGGAGGCATTTCTCTGCTTGCTTCTTCATCTATTTCCTCTTCAGAGCATATTTTTCCGCATGCATATTTTTCTATTACATTTTCCTCATTATCTGTACCATATTCAGCTACAGCAGATTCAACACATAAGGCACCTTTAGAATAAATACAAGGATAATTATAAATTCCCCAACCAATATCAAAATGCACCCATCCTTTGCCTGGGATATATGATTCAGCAAAAGCATGCCTTCCTCTTGAATAGATTCCTAGAAAGCTAAGGAGTGAATCTTCTTTCCATACTGCTCTTATCTGCCTTGTGGGTATATTATATGAATTTCCAAATGATACTGCTAAAGTAGAATAATCAGCACAGACTCCTTCTTTTGCCTCTAAAATATCATAATCTGATTTATGCCATGCATCACATCCTGGCAGCATATAAGGATAACAATTATGATCATAGGTCATCAATGGATTTTCTTTGTCACGAACCTTTTTTATCAATGTTTGTAATGCTTCAAGTTTATCTTCAGTTATTATAGGATAAGAATAGCTTCTAAGCTTATTTTCTTGAGGATGGATATCAACATAATCCTGCACTACGCTGATGCGCTTTTTTATCCATGCAAAAATTTTATTTCTATTGACATATTTTTCATATCCTTCAGGGATATCAAAAACATCATATCTTAATTTTAGATTAATTGTTATTGCGTCCTGATTGGTTATTTTTGTTTGCTTTGTTTCATAACCTTTTTTTTCAATTCTAATCTTTATTTCTTCACTAGGTTTCTTTTTTATTCTTCCTTTAAATATCCCTTTTGAATCAGTCAGGCCTTCAAAATTATTATTTACATAAATAAGGGCATACTGAACTGGTTTTTCTAATACAGTATCCATCACTTCAATATCAAAGTAAAATACGGCTGATTCTTCATCAGGAATAGGTTCTTCTTCAATTTGTTCTTCTTCAATCTCTTCCTCTATTTCTTCTAATTCAAATTTAACTGGTTCTTTTTCTGCTTGTTTTTCAATTTCAGAAGGAAAAAAATCAAAATACATATCTAGGATCTTATTTTCAGTCTTATCATAACGATGCATGTATCTGCTTGAGTAAAATTTAATATAGAATATTTTATCATTATGATACCAAAAATTATGATAAATTGGAGGGTCTGAGTAATGGTAATAATAATTTTCACTTAGGTTTAAGATTTTAATATCTTCTGCCAGATTAGGAATATTCAATTCCTGCCCTAATAAGTTTAAATCAAGCTCTGTTCTATCAATGATATTAACAGTTGCAGAAAAACCTGGATAAGACCAATAATAATAACCATAATCCTCTATCTTATCTTTAAAACTAACAATCGATTTTAATTCAACTGTACCAATTGTCTCAGTAGGATCTATATCTTTAGGGATTATTATAGAATCGTCAGCTAATGCTAAATCACTTTCATAATTTTCTAAGTAGGTTTGAACTAATTCATGGTCTTCATCAAGATAAAGATTTTTTATCACTATTACATTTTTATTATGACTCCATGCTATCCCTATAAGATCTGTTTTAACAAGAGAATCATATACAACATAAACATTATTATTATGAAGTTTTTTTGTCTTTGTCCATCCTAACTCCAACAAAAACATCCTTGCCAATTTTGGTGTCTTGAATGAGTAAATATCCACAGTATAATCATGCCTTCCTGCATCATAAACTGCTGTTTTAACAGGGATTCCTTCTTTTATTGATGATAATGTCTCCTTATATTTTAAATCATCAAAATCTTCTTCAATCGGTTCAGCAACTGCTCTAACAGAAATAGCGAACAATGTACATATGACAAAAAATAAAGATATTTTCTTTAACATTTAACCCCTTATTTTATTAAAAATATAGTTTTATAAAAATGTTGCTTTTTTCGATAACTTTATAAATCCCCTTAAAATTCTAGTTTATATTGGTCATTTAAGACCTGCAAACTATGTTATAACACCGAAAGGTGAAAATTATTGGTGAAATGAATGGGAATATATGATGTTTATCCAAATGAATTGATAGAAAAAGCAGCTGAGGAATTAAAGAAAGTTGATTCTGTGAAAGCTCCAGCATGGTCAAGGTTTGTTAAGACAGGATCACACAGAGAAAGAACACCTATAGAAGAAGACTGGTGGTATAAGAGAGCAGCTGCTGTATTAAGGACTGTTGCAGTTTTAGGGCCAATCGGCACTGAGAAACTAAGAACAAAATATGGCGGCAGGAAGAGAAGAGGACATAAGCCTGCACATTTTAGAAAGAGTTCTGGAAGTATAATAAGAAAAGTATTGCAGCAATTGGATAAAGCTGGATTTACTAAATTTGAAGAAAAAGGAGTCCATAAAGGAAGAATCATAACAAAAGAAGGAAAATTATTTTTGAATAAAATTGCAGATTCAATTTCAAAATCACAACCTAAAGAAGAAACATTGCCAATGAAGGAGCCTGAAAAAGAGATAGCAGAGGTTCCTAAAAAGGAAATTCAGGAAGTTCCTAAAGAAGAAGTAAAAAAGGAAGAAAAAGAAAAACCTGAACAGCCAAAGCAGTTAGAAGAAAAATGAATCAAGAAGAAATGCAGAAACAGATGCAGTTACAGCAGCAAATACAACAATTAGAATTCATAGTCAAACAAAAACTGACAAAACAGGCTTTGGAAAGATTCGGAAACGTAAAAGCAGCACATCCTGAAAAAGCAATTCAGTTATTAGCAATTTTAGGGCAGGCAATACAAACAGGAAAAATAGAAGACCAAATTGATGATGATCAATTAAAGGATATATTAATGAGATTAACTCCAGAAAAAAAAGATTTCAATATTAGAAGAATGTAAAATGGCACGTTATAAACATCCAAGCAGAAAGCAAAGATTAGCAAAAAAAGGAAGACAAACTAGATGGGCTCCTTTCTGGACTGTTCCAAAAAAATATGGGAAAGGAAGAAGAGTTCATCCAGGCAGACATACTGTCAGAAAGAGAAGCTGGAGAAGAACCAAGACAAAAGCATAATTTTGCTAACGCAAAATCATGAACCTCCCCACTAATTCACAATCATCGATGTCCCACCCAAGGAATACATGTTAAAAACAACACAACATATTATGTAAAAACAGAAAAATGGCAAAACAAAAAAAATCAAAGATTTTTAAGCTTTGCCATTTAAAAAATTAAAATGGCAAAGAAAGAAAAAGAAGCAAAAATTGTATTGGAAAGAACTTATAATATTCCTTTAAGAAGAAGATTTAGATATACTCCTAAGTATAAAAAAGCTAAAAAAGCAGTAACTACATTAAGAGAATTTATGATAAAACATATGAAGCCTGGAAAAGATGAAAAAGGAAGAATCCAGCTTAAATTAGGCAAATATTTAAATGAAGAATTATGGAAAAATGGAATGAGAAATCCTCCTCATCATATCAAAGTTGATGCAAAAAAAGATGAAAAAGGAAAAGTTACAGTTGAATTAGTTGGAGCGCCTGTTGAAGAAAAGAAAGAAGAGAAAAAACCAAAGAAAAAAGAAGAAAAGTCTAAAGCTGAAGAAATAGAAAAAAAAGAAAAGCAAAAAGAAGCTTTAGAAGAACTGAAAAAAGAAAAACCTAAAGAGCATGCTCCAAAAATGCCTGTAAAAGAAAAGAAAGTTGAAGCAAAACCAACTGCTCCTATGAGCAAATGATCAATATTTTTCTAATTCTTGAACAACAGAATCAATAATAAAATCAGGAGTAGAGGCTCCTGCTGTAATACCCACATAATGCATCCCATCAAACCATTCTTTTTGTAAATCATTTTTTGTCTGAATCAAATATGTATTGCAGTTAACTTCTCTACATAAAGAATATAATTTTCTTGTATTACTGCTTTTTTTTCCTCCAATAACAAGCATAACACCTACTTCTTTTGCTAAAGCAGAAGCAGCATCCTGCCTTTCCTGTGTTGCAGAACAAATTGTATCAATTGCTTTTAGTTTATTGCATTTTCCTTCAAATGCTTTTTTAATTTGTTCATAATCAGAAGGTATTTGTGTTGTCTGGCTTACTAAACAAACTTTATCATAATGCTTGTTAGGAATATCTTCAATATCTCCAATGATTATCGGATTTTGAAGCCTGCTTATAATTCCAATAACTTCTGGATGACCTTTATCACCAAAAATAAATATTTTATAGCCTCCTTGTTCATATCCAGAAGCTTCGCAATAAACATCTTTAACTTTAGGGCATGTCCCATCTATTATTTCAAAACCTGCTTCTTTTAATTGATTGAATTCATCAGCAGTAACACCATGCGCCCTGATAATGACCCTGCCTTGCTTTTTCTTAAGAATTTCATCTAAAGATAAAGGTTCAACACCTTTTTGTCTTAATCTTTCAATCAACTGCTCATTGTGAAGAACAGGACCTAATGAATAAGCTTTGCCATTTGATTCTGCAATTTCAACAATTCTTTTTGCACCAAAACAAAAACCACATGGTTCTGCAATTCTAATATTCATAATAAAAGCAATTTAGAAGTAATATAAAAAGTTAATTGAAGCGAAGATTTTTAAATATGTTAAATATATTCAGAAATATGAACAAACTTCCTTTTGAAAAAGTTAAAAGAGAAATTTTAATAAAAAAAGAAGCAGAAACAAATAAAGAATTTGGTTCTGATCCAAATAAAAGAGAGGTTGAAGAATTAATTGAATATGGGATTATAAATCTAGACAAGCCAAAAGGGCCTACTTCTCATCAAGTAAGTGAATATATACAAAAAATTCTAAATATCAATAAAACAGGCCATTCAGGAACATTAGATCCAGCTGTAACAGGCATTCTGCCAATTGCAACTGGAAGAGCTACAAGAATTGTACAAACACTGCTAAAAGCAGGAAAAGAATATGTCGGGATAATGCACCTGCACAAAGAAGTTAAGGAAGAAACACTAAAAAAAATAATAAAACAATTTACAGGAAAGATAAAACAAAAACCTCCTTTAAAATCAGCTGTTAAGAGAGTTGAACGTTTTAGAGAAATATATTATTTTGAAATTCTTGAAATAGATCAAAAAGATGTTTTGTTTAAAGTTGGATGCGAAGCAGGAACATATATAAGAAAATTGATCCATGATATTGGTAAAAAACTAAGTGTAGGAGCGCATATGGCTGAATTAAGAAGAACCAAAGCAGGGCCTTTTGATGAAAATGATAATTTAGTTACGTTGCAAGACTTAGCAGATGCATATAATTTTTGGAAAAATGAAAATAATGAAAGATTCATAAGATTCTGCATCCAGCCGATAGAAACAGCAATTCAGCATCTGCCTAAAATATGGGTTTTTGACACAACTGTAAACAGTTTATGCCATGGTTCTGATTTAAAGATTCCTGGAATAAGCAAAATAGAATCAAATATAGAGCCTGATCAGACAATAGCAATCTTAACATTAAAGAATGAATTGATTGCTACAGGAACAGCAAGATTGACATCTGATAAAATGCTAAAAGAAGAAAAAGGAATTGCTGTTTTGACTCATAAGGTTTTTATGAAACCAGATATTTATCCTAAATTATCTTAATACTTTTTTTGATTTATCTTTTATTTCCTGTTTTATTTCTTTTGCTTTTGTTCTTATTTTTTCTATTTTTTCTTTTGTTTTATTTTTTACAGATTTTTCATTGGTTTTAGAATAAAATAATGAAAGAAGAACTGCTGAATAGATAATTGTACTGGAGATTAGCTTATTTGAAATTTTGTGCAGTTGTTTATGTCTTTCTTTATTTAAATTTTTTATACCTAACATATGCAAGATATCCAAAAAGAATCTTTTCCTAAATTTTACCTTAAAACTTTTTTTTGCAAGTCTATCAAAACAATGTGAAGGATTAATTCTTGGAATGATCTTAGATTTAATAGAAAATTTAAGATGAGGAATATTGTTATTAATATAATGCTCAAATATATCAACCAAATGGAATTCTAATTTTGTATGAGAAGGAGAAGCAGTATCAGCAAGCATGTGCAGCGCTTTTCCAAGCAAAATAAATGCCTCTTCTTTATCTCCTTTTCTATGAATATAAACAGCTTTATTAAAATAAGACAAACCTCGCTTTTTTGCATCTCCTGAAAAAGAAAAATATCCTTTTTTTTTAATAGGGTGATAAAAATGATCAGTGCCTAATATCTGAAAACCATAATCAAATGTAAAGGAAGGATGATCTTCTTTAATGCATCCTTTTTCTATAAATTTTTCATATCCTTTAAACTTCTTGCCAGTAAGCTTAAGCGCTTCTCTCACAATAAAGTTATGGGTTTCTGATAGCATTTTAGTCTACAGTGAATAATTTTGAATCATGAACATCAAATAATCCTAACCGGGCGCCTGCATCTAACCAGCCATGGGCATAATTCAATGCTGCAAAAGCATTGACAATATCCTTATTTTTCTGGAAATGTTTTGCATCTGAGATATATCTTTTAATCATATCTAGAAAATCTTCTCTTTCTTTATCCAGATTAGTATTATTTTTGCTATTTTCAGCCATTGAAAGAGCCTTTTCAGTAATCTGAAAATATTTTTCTAGCTTTTCTTCTGTTATTTTGTCCTGCATACAATAAAATAAAAGAAAGAAGTATTAAAAACTTACTTATTTTTTCTCTGGTTCTTCTTCTAGTTTTTTAGGCAAAGGCCTTCTGACTGTCAATGGTATTATTCCTTCTTTGAATTCTAGTTTTGCTATCTCAAGAGGCGAATAAGCTATTTTCTTAAGATCCTTTTCTTCTAGTTTTATCAAAAAAGGAGCGCCCATTGCTATCTGCAATGCTCTGCTTCCAAGCATCCTTGCTTTTTCATATTTTGTATAGTCTAATTTCTTTTCTCTTTCCATTTTAAAAAACCTATTAAATTTGTTTAAAATGATAAGCCTTACTCACTTCGTTCGTAAGTTCTGCCATTTTCTATAAAAATCAACTGTTTATTTATAAAGCTTTCCTAAGTTCCTTTGTTTTATCTGCTGCAATATCAACCATTTGAAGAATTTCTTCTTCTGTTAAAGGAGTTTCTCCTCCTTTCTGCAATGCATACAAATTGCCGTCTTCTCCTACTGCTACTGTTAATCTTGCATCTATTATTTTTTCTTCTTCTGTTGATGGATCTACTATAAAATGTTTTCCTATTTTGCAGATAGTAACTGAAATAGGTTCTTTTGTTAAAGGCAATGTATTTTTTGTTTTCTCTAAATAATTTACTGCACCATCTTCCAACTTAGGAAATTTTGCATTCTTCACAGCAGCTAATGCTGATAAGGAAGCTACATCAAACAGATTTCCTGCATCATTAATAGGAGCCAGGTCAATCATTACAGACCAAACTTTTTCTCCTTTTTCAATGCATAATTTATCAGCATCTATTGCTTTACTCTCACGAATTCCTCTGTCTACGACTCTAGCAAGTTCTATTGCTTCTATTGATGGAGGGCCGGATTCAAATTCTGGGTTAGCTAATGGGGATAATTCTGCACCAACCATTAGATTTCCTTTATCAGGTGTATCTGGATAAGGAGTTTCAATCGCCATTTTAACTCCTGTTATCATCTCAGTTTCTCCGATTATTACTTTTGCAGAACCTTCTGCTGATTTAGAGACATCATATTCAACTTTTACTGGTTTTCTGTATTCAAGAGGCCCTCTGCCATCTAGTCTTGTTCCTTTGTTTAATAAGTCAATAATATGAGCTTTTAATTCTTCATTCATTTTGATTCACCTACTATAAATTTTTCTTTTAAAGCTTTTTTCTGAATCTCATAGATATCTTTGCAGACTTTTTTTGCCAATTGAAGTGCTTTTTGAAGATTATCTTTTGTATTCATACCATCCATCTGAAGCAATGAGATTTTTCCTGAATTAGGAAGAACTGCAACAGGAATATCTGCTACTTCTCCTTCATAAGCTTCTTCATCATAATTAAGATCAGCAACAACTGTTCCATCAATAACACCAACCGCTACTGAAGCAACTAAATCTTTCATTTTAATTCCTGCATCTGCTAATGCCATTGATGCTGCGCAGATTCCAGCACATCTTGTTCCTGCATCTGTCTGAGGAAGCTCAATAAAAACATCTACAACTGCATTTGGAAATTCTTTAAGATCAACTACTGGAAGCAATGCCTTTTCTGTAACCATTGATATTTCTTTTGATCTTCTGCTTGGCCCTGGCCTTACCCTATCACCATGCCCTGAGAAAGGCATCATATTATAATTGACTCTTAAAACTCCTTTTTGAGGATTCTGCAAGAATCTTGGAAACATGCTTCTAGGGCCATAAACAGCTGCGTATGCAATTGTTTCTCCTATTTTGAACATTGCTGAACCATCTGCTCTTTTGACAACACCAACTTTTGCTTCTATTGGTCTTGTTTCATCTAATTTTCTTTTGTCTAATCTTTTTGTATATGCCATTTTATTCACCTGATACGGAACTTGTAATTTTTTTACCTGTTGCTTTTTCAAGATGCTCTTTAATTCTGTCTGTCAAACCAGAAATGTGTGATTCTTTTTCTATTTTTTTTATTGTCTCTACTGCCAGCAGCTCCATCTTTGGATCTTCCCCTTGCAGCCATATGATTCCATTCTGGCCTACTATAATCTTGCAGTCAGTCGCCTGCTTGATCATTGAAACCATGCTGCCTTTTTTTCCAATAATTCTTGGAACCTTATTTGTATTAACTGTTATTATTCTTCCATCTTTTAATTTTCTAAGACCCGGGCCTCTGACAGTCACATCTACTAATTTTTGAGATGTAACATTTGTTATTTTACACACAATATAATCTCCAAAATTAAAGTACTGCGTCAAGTCAGCACCTTTTGGAATAAAATCAGAAGTTGCTTCTTTCATTCCAAGCATCGCATGATAAGCTGAATTAGTCTCTATCATCCATCCACTCATCAGAATTTCTTTTACATAACCAATAATTGTATCTCCTCTTTTAGGAAGATATTTTCCTGATACAGCAATCAGTTTAATTGCTCTTCCATCTACTGATACTAAACCTAATTGAGAAGCTAAGATCTTATCTCCTTCTCTATAAGTCCCATTGCCTGGCAGATAATCCATTCCTTCTGCAAGACATTCTCCTGGAACTACAATGTCTTTTTCTTTTGCTAATAATTTACTCATTTTATTCACCCTATTTAGTTTTTAGTAATCTTACCTCATTATTACCATGAGTTATTGAACTTAATTTGTCATAAAGATCCTGTTCAAGACCTCCAGGAATTTCAATAACAGCCAAAAGGCTTCCATCTGGCTGCCATTCCTGCTTTAGAATTTTGCCGAAATTATTGATTACAGAATATGATTTGCCGGCATTTTCTGCTGGAACCTTTATTTCAACTTCTTTTACCTCAAATTTAATCGGCAATATTATCCTTATCTTCTTTAATATTTCCTGCACTTGTTTCTGCACTGGAGTGTATTCATCTACATGAATTTTTGCTTCTTCTAAAGCTAATTCTATTCTTGTAAGAGGATGAGGAAGATGTGTTTTTGGATCAACACCATTTCTGTGGATCATATCAAGAATCTGTTTTCTTTTTGTCTCTTTCAATCTGTTTCTATATTCAGCGGTCAATTGAATCTCTCCTTTTCTTATAACCTCTTTAGCTACTTCAGAAGGATCAGTTGTTCCAAATATCTGTTTTAATTGAACATCTGATGCCTGTTCTCCTTTCTTGCTGTCTGAAAAAACAGTTTGGGTTGCAAGAACATCTTTCATATCAACTTCTTTTCCTCCTTTGAAAGCTATTGCATTATTGCAGTCAACAAGAACTTCAAAATTGGCTCCATGGGTCTTTAATTTAGCAATCACTGCTTGATCTACTGTAATCATTTTATTTCTTCTTTTTAACCTCTGCTAAAATCTTTTCTATCTTTTCTTTGCTTAATTTTTTGTATTTTTTTTCATCCTGTTTTATATAAGCGCAGTCAATTCTATCAGCTGTAAATTTTTCTCCTATTGCTTTCATCAAAGCTCTAAGCGCTAATTTTATTCCTTCATCTACTGTTACATCTTCTTTATATTGTTTATGCAGAACCTCTGTTACATCTGCTTCTCCTTCTCCAATTGCAGTTGCTTTGTATTCAAAGAAAATACCTGTTGGGTCTGTCTCAAATAATTTGATACTTCCATCTTCATCAACTCCTGCAACTAATAAAGAAACTCCAAATGGCCTTAAACCTGCTGACTGAGTACAGATTTGTTTTAGATCACTGATATCCTTGACAATAGATGATGTATCAATCGGGCTGTCATATGTTACTCTATGCTGCTGCGCTCTTAGCTGTGCCCTTTCTATTAAAACACGGGCATCTGACAATATGCCAGAAGCAGTTGTTCCTATATGATCATCTATTTGAAAAATTTTCTCAGTTGCTTCTGGAACAACTAGAGGATCAACTAATCTTTTGTCTGTTACTAAAATGACTCCATCCTTACAAACCATTCCGATTGCAGTTGAGCCTTGTTTAACTGTTTTTTTAGCATATTCTACCTGCAATAATCTTCCTTCAGGGCTAAACATTGTGATAGCCCTATCATATCCCATCAATTGATGTGGCATTGGTTGCATAATTTTCACCTCATTTCAAATATTTTTTTCAGCTTTATTCAGCATTCCTGAAACACCAATACTTTTCATAACAACATTCTTATTATTTATTTTTTCTATTAAGGTTAATGCTGATTTTAATTCATCAACCTGCCTATGATTAACTTTGATAATGCCTTTTTGAAGCTCTAGGTTCCATTTTTCAGGCAAAATTCTTATTCCTGCTTTTGCTAAGCCTAATTGGCCTAAAAACAATAATGATTTTTCATGTATTTCTTTTGAAACCGCTTTGAAGTCATTAATTTTATGATCTGAAATAATCTCAAATGCTAAATATCTTGTTTTTTCCTTTAACGTAGGCAAAATCTTAATTCTTTTTTTAATTTTTGTATCACCCATAAACGGTTTTCATTAACCGAGAAATAAACCTCTTATATGGTTCTTCTCTTCTCTCAATGATTTAGAAATATCTAATAGTTTATAAAGATTACTAAATTTAGTTTTCACAATCTACAACAAAATCAAATTTTTCTGATCCCATGCTTATTTGCAGTGTATTTTTCTTTTCTTTTCTGATTGCCAAATGGCCTGAGATATCAGAACAAAAAACCTTTTTTCCTGGCATTAATGTGGATATTCTGCATTCAGGATCAACAACAATCATCCCATTCAGATGTATAACTATATCTTCAACTAATGTCAGTGTTTTATTAGTTGGATTTGCCAATAATAATTCTATCTTATTATCAATACAGTTTACATCAGAAACAACCTCAACAGGTGCTTCTTCTGGAAGTTCTATCTCAACATCTTCAAGAATTGTTATTTCAGGTTCAAAAGTTTCTGTATCATCTGACATTTCTTCAGGAATTTCTTCTGTTTCCTCATAAACAACATGGCCGGTTATTTCTTGCTTAGAATCTATAAAAGTAAGCTCTTCATCTGATGGGTTTGTAGTTACTTTGAAAATAAAAAGGATAATAAGAAGGATTATCAATGTAAATACTATAATCTTTTTCATCAAATTATATTAAGAATATTCTAATATAAATATTTTATTGTAAAAAAGAATAGAAAAAAAAAGAAAGTTTTTAATCACAAGTAACAGTTGCTTGTGCACTGTCTCCTTTTAATTTTACTATTACTAGGTTTTCTTTTCCTGCTCTTATTGGGAAAGGCCCTGAAACATCTGAACATCTAACGCTTTCTCCAGGAGCTAGAGTCATTTTTTCACATATAGGAGCTCTTACTACCAGTCCGTTTACTTGAACAATCAGTTTATCTCCAATTGTTTCAGTCTGGTCTCCTGTATTAGTTATTGTCGCTTGTATCTCATCACCAACACATACTGCATCAGAAACAATAGTTCCTACATATTCAGTTGGCACTGTTGGTTCTGGTATTACTTCTTCTTGTACAACTTCTTCTGGTACTTCTTCCACTACCTCTTCTGGCACTTCTTCTGCTGGTTTTCTCATAAATATCGCAATAAGAATAACCACTACTACTATTGCTGCTATAATATAATATAGATTTTTGCTTTTATTTTTAGCCATACTAAACCACCTTTTTATTTTTAAATAGGTATTTTTAATGAATAATATATTAAATGATATATAAAGGTTTTTATTATATGCTATTTATTCGCCCTTGTAAGGAGGTAATAATTGATCATAGTTTTCTTTTTTGATTCCATACTTTTCAAGATGTTTTTGAATTTCATCAAAGATATCATATAGTAATTTCTTTGATGAGAAAGATTCTACAACAACTACAAGTACAGGCATATTTGAAGAAGCCCTGATTAACCCCCAAGAACCATCTTCTAATATGACTCTAGATCCATTAATTGTAATTATCTCCTTTATATCTTGACCTGCAAATTTTTCTCCTTTATTTTTCATTTCTAATAATTCTTTTTTTACTTTTTCTACAATCTCATATTTTATTTTATCATTGGCAACAGCTGGCTCCATTGTTGGAGACTGGAATGATTTAGGCTGCTGTTCAATCAATTCTGATAATGGTTCTTCATGATTAGATAATATTGCACAGAAGATAGCTGCAGACATACACCCATCATCATAACCATAACCAAATTCCTGCCTAAGGAAAAAATGCCCACTTTTTTCAAATCCTGCTAATGCATCTAACTCTCTGGTTTTTGCTTTGACATAAGAATGCCCTGTTTTGCTAAAAACAACCTTATTGTTGTTCTCTTTTAAGACAGGGTCTAATGCATAAGCTCCTGTAGATTTTACATCAATAACTATTGATTTATCTTGAACTTTTTTGCTTAAAAATCTCGCAATAAATAATCCTGCTCTATCAGAGAAAATCTCTTTGCCTTTTTCATCAACAACACCAAATCTATCTCCATCTCCATCTGCTGCAACTCCTAAATCTGCTTTATTTTCCCTTACTGATTTTCCTAATTCTTCTAGGAATTTAACATTTTCAGGATTTGGATTAAATTTTGGAAAATCCCAATCAAGATCACAATTGATTTTGATGATTTCAAATCCTAATTTTTCTATCAATTCTGGCAAGAATTCTCCTGCTCCACCATTAGCTGTACTTACAACAATCTTAAGTTTTCTTTTTCCTATATGGTTTTTGTATTTTTTGATTATATCATTGATATAAACATCTTTAATTCCTTCAAACTTTTCATAGCTACCTTTTCCTTCTAAAAAATCTCCTGAATAAACAAGTTTTTTGTATTCTAAAATATCATTTGGCTCAAATGTTCTTGATAATCCATTTGCCAATTTCAATCCTGCCCAACCATTATCATTATGGCTAGCTGTAACCATTGCTGCTCCTGGCAGGTTGAAATGGTATTGTGCAAAATATAGAATAGGACTTAATGTAACTCCTATATCAATCACATCAACTCCTGTAGACATGACTCCTGCTATAAATGCAAAAGCAAGCCCTCTTGAATAAGATCTGTAATCATTACTTACAACAATCTTTTTTTGTTTTAGTTTCTGTTGAACATAAGTTCCATAAGCTTGACCTAAAACTCTATAACCATCAACATTAATTCCTGCTTCTACATCTTTTCCTCCTTTTTTTAATGGTTTTGTAGCATTTCTAAGGTCATATTCTCTGAATAAGTTCTCAGCAATAACAGGAGAGTTAGCCCATTCATAAGATTTAAAATCTGATTTAGTAAGAATCTTCTCTTTGCTCATAATAAACACCTCTAAAATATTATTCTAGATTAAATTCTTGGTCAGCTTTTTTATATTTTTCGATTGTATCCAACTGGTTACGCTCGGTTGACACGCAATGTGCGACCTACGCTTCGCTACGTCCCACTTATTTATGGACTAAACTCTTGATTTGCCTTATTATATTTTTCGATTGTATCTGTTGGAAACCACTGACCACTATGTTTATAAGAATAAACATTTCCTTGTTCTACTATTTTTTCAAAGCATTCTCTTTCAATATTTGATTTTCCTTCTGGCAAAATATCTAATGCTTCTGGATTGATTATAAAAGCCCCTGCATTGATTAAGTTGGAAGGAGCTTCTTCTCTTTTTGGTTTTTCAACAAAACCAATTATTTTTTCTCCTTCAAGTCTGGCTGCACCAAAATTTTCAACATCCTCTCTTGGAGTTAAAGCCATTGTTAAAACTGCACTATTTCTTTTGTGTATCTCCAGCATTTCATTGAAATTAACATTCATCAAGTTATCTCCCCATGCAAGAATAAACGGCTCTTTTATGTTTTCTGCAGCCTGTTTTACAGCTCCGCCTGTTCCTAAGGGCTCTTCTTCAATTGAATATTGGATATTTACTCCAAGCTTGCTGCCGTCTCCAAAATATTCTTTTATCTTGTCTGCATGATAACTTATTCCAAGAATTATGTCTTTGATCCCTTGTTTTTTGAGATTTTCAATTGCATACTGCATTATTGGCTTTCCTTTTATCGGCAGCAAAGGTTTAGGAGTGTTATCTGTCAATGGCCTTAATCTTGTCCCTAATCCTCCTGCTAATATTATTGCCTTCATTATATCAAATAGATTTAGAGATTATATTTAAAGGTTTGTAAATCTCTGATTTACAATACTTTGAAAATTTTAATTTTCATATGTTTGCTCTTAAATCAAAAGGAGTAATCTTATCTATTTTCACATTAATAATATCTCCTAATTTATAATTTCCTTTTACTATAACTGGCTTGTATGCAAAGTTTCTTCCTATCCATGTATCCTCTTTGCCTTTTTCGTCTATAAGGATATTTCCCTCCCAATTAAGCCAGCGTTCATTCTGCATCCTTGATATGTTTTGAAAAATATCTATCATTAATGTTGACCTTCTTTTTGTCTCGCTTCCATGAACTTGATTTTCCATCTTAGCTGCAGGTGTTTTAGGGCGAGGCCAGAATCTTGAGATGTTTAATACCGCAGGCCTGATTTGTTTGATCAATTCCAATGAATCATAGAACTGCTGTTCTGTCTCTCCTGGAAATCCGCATATGACATCAGTTGCAATTGTAATAGAAGGAATTGCCTTTTTGAATTTTTCAATTATTTCTTTGAACTGCTCTATTGTATATTTTCTTTTCATTTCTTTAAGAATATCATTATTTCCTGACTGAACCGGAATATGCAGGAATTTAAACATTTTATCTGATTTATAGATCTCAATTAATTTATCCAAAAATTCAAGTATATGGTTTGGATTTAACATTCCTAACCTTATTTTAAAATTTCCAGGCAGTTTGATTAATTCATTTAATAATTCTGGCAATGAAGAATCAATATCTTTTCCATAACAGCCTGTATCTTGTGCAGTAAGCCAGATTTCTGGAATTCCTTCTGCAGCTGCTTTTTTAGATTGTTTAATTATATCTTCTTTTGGATATGAGCGTAAAGAACCTCTTGCAGCTTTAACTTTGCAGTATGAGCATGGATCTCCTAAACATCCTTCACAAATTGGTATAATCTCAATAACAGGATTTTTTCTTATTTTTGGAAGATTAAGCCTTGGATAAGATTCTTTTGTCAGCATAAGCATTGGATTATCATGAATGGTTTCTTCTACTAATTGAACAATGTTTGTAACTTGTGATGTACCTAATAAAGAATAGCCTTTTAATTTTTTAGGATCTGTTTGTGAGATACATCCAGTGATTATTATTTTTTTATAAGGATATTTCTCTTTAATTTTTTCTAAATAATTAAAGAATTTTTTTTCTGTAGGTCCTTTTACAGTGCATGTATTTATGATTACAATAAAGGCATCTTCTATGTTTTTAGTTATTTCAAATCTTGCCTCTTTAAGCAAACCAGCCATTAGTTCTGAATCTGATTGGTTTAAAGAGCAGCCATAGGTTTTGATGTAAATTTTTGTCATTTCTCTGAGTAAATATAATATGTTTAAAAAGCTAATTCAATTTTAATAATAAAGAATATCCCAGTATACCTTTTTGTGTTGTTAGATTAAGAAAAGTTTAAATAAAATAAATCAAGAATAGTTGATAGTGAGGGGTGGTTATTATTACAAATTATTTTAAAGTAGATGTGATTAGAATACTTGACAGTATGATTCTCCATCAACAAATTGAAAGAAAAGACGGCAGAATGTATATGAGAATGAAAAAGAGAAAAATTGCGGTGTTTTAAAATTACTAAGCAAATAACAATAAAATTGAATGAGCGAAGATTTGATCCTCTATTCAAATTAATGCAAGAGAAAATAGATGTAAATTCAAAATCAAATTCAGAATTTGTTGGGTGGTGTGTGTATTTTTGTTATAGGTATTGTTTTGAAAAAATTCCAGAATTTGGCAATCAGACTGCGATAGAATTCAATACTAAAAAAAGAGGCATGAATGTAAAGGATGCCGTGATAGAACACATCAAAAAATATAATGAATTTATTGCTAAAGATGGTCACTAATGGTCACCATGAGTGACGGAAAGTTTAAATAACTAAATAAAAATTTTATTATTACAGTTATGGAAGAAAAAACTTTACAGCTTGGAGGCAATATTGAGCTTTCTGGATTTAGTGAATTAGAACCAAGCATTATGATTGTTCTAAAAAAGATTGTTGGCAATTATGTCAGAAGAATGAGTGATAAATGCAAAGGATTTGAGAAGCTGACAGTGACAATGAAAACAGTGCATGCAAGAGAAAAAGGAGAAAAATATGAGCTGCATGCAAAAATGATTGAAAATGGAAAGTCTTATACTTCTTCTTATGTTGACAGAAATCTATTTATAGCAGTTGACAGTTCTTTAAAAGCAATAATTAACTCTCTGGAATAGTTTTTTCCATATATTCTCTAACTTCTTTTGAAGCATATTTTAATAAAAGTTCTCTTAATCCTTGAGAAACTGACTTGATTTCTTCAAGTGTATCTCCAATATATCCATCAGTAGAATGAGGGTCAAACATAGCAAGATATCTATCTCCCTTCAGCATCAGTTCTGCTATGTGAACAGACAGCCCACTCCTTTCTAAATTAATGACCTGGCCTTGACCAGAAGGATTATCAGAAACTTTGACATTTTTCAATGTTGTATTAAGAGCTATATCTGCTATTACATCATCTATATAGTCTTTTTCAAAAAAAACAGCGTTTAATGTCTGCTGGTCCATAGATGATGCTCTTCTTTTTTCTGTAGCCATGTTAATAATGAATTATTTGTTCTTTTTAAATTTTTTTAAAGTAAAAACTATATTTTGCTTTAATTATTGGTTATCAGGCTCTGTATTGCCTGAATTTAAGGTTCTGAGCCTACAAAATTCATGGTTTTCAGAGTTTATTTGTCACTATTTGGTGACAATAAAACCGAAAGGTTTATATAGTAGTTGTTACTACTTATATATAATTAATAATATTGACCCAAGAGTTTAGTTCTTTAACATCCCCACATCCCAAATCTCTTGGGTTTTGTTTTATTTTGGGAAGAGGACAAAAATGGAAATACAAACTAATACACAATGTAATGAGCCAGTAGAAAGAAAACCTAAGACTGCTTTAGAGATATTGCAGGAATTAAGAGATAAAAGAGCAATAAAATGCCCAAATCCTTGTTCAGAGGTTCTTGAAGACGGACTTCCGTGTACTAATTGTTATGCTCAAAAACCAATTTATGAGAAATAAAAAAATGACAAAATACCAATCAAATCCAACAAAAGAACAGTTCATGAGAGATTGTCTTACTGATGCTGATAGATGTGCTCGTAATTTAGATAGAGGAGGAACTTTAAATTATCTTAAGGCTGCTATGAGAGTTGTTGGCTATGATTTGGATGAAACATTTGAAAGACAAATAGGAATATTATATTTTAATGGAGGAAAAGAATTACACAGGCAGTGTATTGAATTAGGTTCTAGAGATACTCCTAAGATTGTACCTGGTTGGAATGGAGCAGCTACTGCTTTAAGAGAACATATTAAAGAGAATGGAGTAACTTATATTCAATTATATTATCGTATAAGAAAACTAATAGAGGATTTTAATGAAAGAATAGAGAATAGAGGAGCATATTATGAATGCAGCACTATCTCACTAGATGATGTAAAAAAATTTGGAGAAAAAATTCCTGAATCAGAATTAGAAACAAAGTTAGATGATAAAGCAGTTACAAAAAGAACGATTCGTCCAAGGTGCAGAATAGAGGGGGACTGGATAACAATAGACTTTGGTGGTCTAAGTCCTGCATAAAATGGCAGAAGAAAAAATTGATTTAGACAGTATTTCTAATGTTTTATTTGGCAATGCAACTAGTGCTGAAGAACCAGCTGAAGAACCTGTAAAAGAGAAGCCTGTTAAAGAAGATGTAGAAGAAGAGAAAACTGAGGAAAATATTGAAGAAGCAGCTAAGGAAAAGGAAGCTGAAATCGAAGAGAAAATAGAAAAAGAAGAAAAGAAATCTGAATCTAAACAAAAGGAAAAGAAATCTTCTAAGCCTCTTAAATCAAAAAAGGAATCTGAGGAAAAGAAAGAATACAAAGATCCTATAACAGAAGATTATAAAAGAGATTTTAATAATAAAATGGGAAAGAAAATAAGAGGTGAAAGATATGCAGAAGACTTCTATTAACAGAATTTTAATTTGTTCCTTTTCTGCCTTTTGCTCTTAAGCTTGGCCTTATCTTTTCTGCGCCTTTGCCTTTTCTTCTTAAACCACGAGATTTTCTTGCTGCAGATGTTAAACCGCGGTAGACTCTTCTTTTATGCTGCTTTGCTGTTATCCAATTGATATCATTATCTTTTGCTATTACTGGATGAGCTTTATCTATTAATATGATTTCATACCAAAAATAGATTCCATCTTTAGCAACCCAATAGCTGTTAAGAACTTCACAATTAGGATATTTTTTATTTGCTCTTTCTTCTGCAATCTGCTGATAGTTTTTTCCTAAAATCATGACTTTTCTTTGATGTTTTGATCTTCTTCCGCCTAAGTAAGAGCCTCTGAAATGACCTCCTCTTGGAACTCTTTGCCTTACAATTAAGAACCCCTGCTTTGCTTTATATCCTAATGACCTTGCTTTATCAATCCTAGTAGGTCTTTCAATCCTTATTGTAGATGGTTCTCTACGCCACTTTAGAAGTCTTTCACGCCATAAATCTGGCATGTTTACCTTTGGTTTTTTCCAAAGCTTCCTTATATGTTTATACATGCTCATTTTAAATAGCCTCCATTATTTTTATTATTACAAGAGCTTCAGGCAAGCTACTGCCCACATTGCTCTAAAATGAGAATTTTTAACATATTTATAAATGCTTTGGATTTATATCTAATAAGTGAATAAAAATATATATAAAGGAGTATATATTTTCTAATGCAATATTGGGGGATTTGAATGACATATGATAAGGAAAATATGCTTGATAAGCTAGATAAATTTAGAAATCAGGTAGAAGAAGCTTTTAAAATTGCTAAAAAGGCTAAATTGCCTAAAATTAATAAAAATAAGATTTCTAATATAGTTGTTTGTGGAATGGGGGGCAGTTCTGCCGGAGGATTATTACTTCAATCTTTTACAAAAGATATTCCTATATTTGTCAATAGAAATTATAACTTGCCTAGATACATAAATAAAAACAGTTTAGTTTTCTGTGTAAGTTATAGCGGCAACACAGAAGAAACATTGTCAGCTTATAATGAAGCAAAGAAAAGAAAAGCTACTGTTATTGCAATAACTTCAGGAGGAAAGCTTGCTGAAAAGGAAAAGAATCTAATACAGATTCCTGAAGGGTTTCAGCCAAGAATCGCTTTAGGATATACATTTATTCCTTTGCTTATCTCTTTAAGCAGATATAGGCTAATAGCAAATCAAGACCAGCCTGTCAGAGATGCAATAAGAGGATTGGTGCCAAAAACAAACAGCAAAGAAGGATTTATGCTGGCTAAAAAGCTGTTTAACATGATTCCTGTTTTTTATGCTTCTGAGGATATGCATGGTGTTGCTTATATCTGCAAGACACTTACAAATGAAAATGCAAAGCAGCCTGCATTCTGCCATTTTTTTCCTGAAATGAATCATAATGAAATCAATGGTTTTAAGAAAAATGCAAAAAAGATACATGTTGTAATGATTAAAGACAAACAGGATATTATGAGCATAAAGAAAAGAATGGAGATTACAAAGAAAATAATAAAAGAATCCTCTGGCGGCGTGTCTGAGCTGCATACAAAAGGGAAGAGTCTGCTTGCAAGAATGCTGCATACGCTGCATATTGCAATGTACTGTTCTTATTATCTAGCTTTGATGAACAAGATTGATCCAACACCTGTGCCTGTAATAGAAGATCTCAAAGCTAAGTTGAAGAAATAGATATCCTATCATAAGAAATTTTGTGAAATTATGAAAATAGACAAATTTCTTTAGTTTAGTAAAGCCTGAAACTAAAGTTTCAAACTTTATAAACCATCAAAAAATATATTAATATAGGATTATTTTTAGTTCTTAGGGGGCATATGCTATTAAAATCAGTTAAATTAGAAAATATTAGAAGTTATTTGAATCAAAGCATTAGTTTTCCAAATGGTTCTGTCTTATTAAGTGGAGATGTTGGCAGTGGCAAGAGCAGCATACTGCTGGCAATAGAATTTGCCTTGTTTGGTGTCAGAAGAAAACATTTGAGTGGAAGCAGTTTGTTGAGGCATGGAAAAAATACAGGAAGTGTTGAATTAAGTTTTGATATTGATGGAAAAGAAGTTATTATCAAAAGAATCTTGAAAAGAAGCAAAAAAGATATCCAACAGGAAGCAGGTTATGTTGTGATTGATGGCATTAAAAAAGAAGCAACTGCTGTTGAATTAAAAACAGAGATTCTGAAATTATTAGGTTATCCAAAAGAATTGATTACCAAAACCAAAAATCTTGTTTATAGGTATACTGTTTATACTCCACAGGAGGAGATGAAGCAAATATTAACAGAAGAACAGGATGAAAGACTAGACACATTAAGAAAGGTATTTGGGATTGATAGATACAAGAAAATCAGAGAAAACAGCACAATCTTTATCAGAGACTTAAAAGACAAGATAAAACAGGGGAAGATAAGAATTGAGAATCTAGAAGAGAAGAAGAGATTAGAGCAGGAAAAGAAAAAATTGATTGAAGAATTGAATCTAAAGATAAAAGAGATTAATCCTAAATTAGATGATAAATCTGTAAAGATAAAAGAAATCAATGAAAAATTAAAACAAATTGAGGAAAAAATAAAAGAACAGTCAAATATTAAAAAAGAATTAGAGATTTATGATGTTGAATTAAGAAATAAATTAGAACAGCACGAACAAAATAAAAAAAGAGAAGAAGAATTAACAAATCAAATAGATTTATTGAAAAGAGAATTGGTTGGAAAAACAGAAACTAATAATGAAAAAATAAGAAATGATATAAATGAAACTGAAAAGAAGATTGAGCAAGAGAATAAAAAGATTTTAGAGATCAAAAATAAAATAAATGAAATTGAGATTAGAAAAAAGAATTCTTCTGAAATAAAACAAAAAATTTTGAGTATAAATCAATGTCCTACTTGCGAGCAGGAAGTCAGTAAAGAACATAAAGAATCTGTTTTAGAAAGAGAAAATGAAAATATACAAAAAGGAGATAGAAGAATTAAAGAATTATCTGAAGAAATAATCAAGATAGAAAGAGGATTACAAATATTTAATCAGGAATTAAATAATAATAAGAAAAAGGAGCAGGAATTCTCAATTATTAAATTTAAGTTTGATAATTTAAAAGAAAAAGAAAATAGCTTGAAAAATATATTGATGATGCAAGATAAGATAAAAGAAGAGATTGGAAGGATTAATATTAAAAAATTAGAATTAAGCAAAAAAATCATTGAAGATAAGGAGATGGAAGAAGAAAATAAAAAATTAAGACAGGAAAATGATTTATTGATGCAGGAGCAGAAAAAATTAGAGCTTGACAAAAGAGGATTTGAACGGGAAAAAGAAGTTATTAATCAGGATTTAATTTTGTTGGAAAAAGAAATTCAAGAAAAATTGGCTATTAAGAAAAAAATAAATTATTTATCTGAACTGCAGAATTGGCTTGAAAAATTCTTTATCAAATTAATGGGCACAATTGAAAAGCAGGTTATGCTGAATATTTATCATGAATTTAATGAATTATTTGAAAACTGGTTTGGAATGCTGATGGAAAATGAAAATATTAATGCAAGGCTTGATGATAATTTTACACCAATAATTCAACAGAATGGCTATGAAACAGATATTGAGCATCTAAGCGGAGGCGAGAGAACAGCTGCTGCATTGGCTTACAGATTAGCTTTGAATAAAGTTATCAATGATTTAATGAAAGGCATAAAAACAAAAGATATGATTATATTAGATGAGCCTACTGATGGCTTCAGCTCAGAGCAGCTTGACAAAGTGAGGGATGTCTTAGAGCAGATTGGTGTTAACCAGACAATAATTGTTTCGCATGAAAGCAAGATAGAAAGCTTTGTTGATAATGTAATAAGGATAAATAAGAATGAGCATATTAGTGAGATTATTTAATGCTGTTCCAAATAGAATTAAAAAATTGCTTATATCTTTCTGCCAATTGTTTTGAATAAATTAAATAACCAGCTGGTTTTTCTCCCCATACAATTAAGAATATCTTATCCTGGAAAATACCCATATTAGGAGGGATTATTTGATTTGTGAATTTTGTTTGTATAACTTTTCTTTTAATCCTGTCCTGGAATAAATGCTTTAATCTTAAAGGAGCTATTCCTTTAACAATCAATCCTTTTGCTTTTCTTTTTGGGTCATATCTTTTATAGAAATCCTGGATATCTTTGTTCTTTGGCTCAATATCAGCTGAAAAGAAATAAAATTCTTCTCCTTTTTTTGTATCTTTTATTACTTCTAACAAAAGATTCATAACTCCTTTATATCCTTCATAAACTTCTGCTTCGTTTCTTTCTTTTGCTAATTTTTGTTTTAATAAAAGTTCTTGCAGTATTTTTTGAAAATTTTTTTTTTTTTCTT
>Ga0180438_10002380_pt1 | contig 30846 bp, 22 predicted proteins | sample SS_ome_12_FD_132455 | JGI IMG/M metagenome (GOLD analysis project Ga0180438, IMG submission 132455) | Hypersaline lake sediment archaeal communities from the Salton Sea, California, USA - SS_3_D_2 metaG | ecosystem: Environmental > Aquatic > Non-marine Saline and Alkaline > Hypersaline >...
CAGGTGTTCGCTGAATGATCGCGAAGAAGCAGGGACAGACACGTCTCGCTCCCCCGCCTGAGGTCCGCCGCAGGCGGACTCGCTTGCGTCAGTACCCGCTTTTCGCTCATGCTTACCCGGCGATTACGAGTTTCCTTCCCTCTGGACAAACTTCTCCCATTTCTGTATTGTGAAATGCGCATGGAAACATGGTGGTGAACTGCTATGGCCGACGAGATGTTTTTCACAGAAGATGAACGGTCGCTGCGGCGCGGGAAGCGTCGCGCCCCGCGAACCGAGACGTGCCGTCCCTGTCTGGTGTGGCCCATCGATGCGCCGGATCGGCAGTGTCAGGCCGTGGCTATGGACATGAACCCGCACGGCATGCTCGTCAGGATGTTGGAGGTCATACCGGTTGACACGGAAGTCTCGATTCAGTTGATGCGAGACGAGAATTTCCGAGAACCGTTGGCCGCGCCTGCGCGCGGAAAGATCGTCCGGACAACCGACGCCGCAGGCGGATTCACCGATCATGGCATTCAGTTAGTCCAACCGGAAGTCCGACGAACGGAATCCAAACCGGTCCGGTTCGAGAAACGGACGCCGCTTCGATACCGCAAGCCGCGCATGCACACCATTGACGTAACGTTGGGCGAACGAGGAAAAGGGCGAAGCCCGAGGAGATGACCGTGCCGAGACAGAAGATATTGGTCGTGGACGACGAGCCGGACGTCGTGGCGTTTCTGGAACGGATTCTGGTCGCGGAACAGTTCGAGGTCGTGTCTGCGTATGACGGCATCAGCGCCATAGACATCGCCGCGGCCGAGAAACCGGACGTCGTGTTGCTCGACATCATGATGCCGATGATGAGCGGCTACGAGGTCTGCGAACAGCTAAAAGCCGACCCCGTTACCCAGCACATTCCCATCGTATGCCTGACCTCGGCCGTTACGCCCGACGCCCGCGTGCGCAGCCTCCAAGTAGGCGCGGCAGACGTCCTCACCAAGCCCATCCTGCCGGCCGAACTCGTGGCCCAACTCCGACGCCACATCGCACAGGCGAACGTGGCGCCCCCCGCCCAAGATCTCGAGGCCTAAGCAAGAAAGGGACTGACGCAAGCGCAGCGAGTCCCCGAGCGCAGACGTGTCTGTCCCTTTTTTGCGCTTTTTTGCGGCCTGTCCCTTTTTGCTGCCCTTTTCTTGCACGACAGGCTTGTTACAAAGTCGTTACATTTCCTGCCCCTTGTCTGTGCTAATCTCAATAAGAACGACATGAGCCAAGGGCGGAACGGCTCTTGGCGCCCCGGGCACATCGAGGTGCCCCAGCATCTCCGGCCTCGGAAGGGAACAGAAAAGGAGCCTAGCCATGAAGTCCGCAAGAATACGTGTTATGGTCGTCCTCGCAGTTGTATTTGGCGTTTGCACGCACGCCTTCGGGGGCGAATTTGAGCCGAAACCGGTCAATGTTACGGTGTTCAAGGACGGCCATGCGTTGATCATGACGCGCGGGAACGCCGTGCTCGATGACGGCTGGTGTACTACCCGGTGCGTGCCCGAGGCGGTTCTGGGGGCGTTTTGGGCATTCGTCAACGATGAGCAATGTCGAGTGGACATCGCCAAAGCGGGCAAAGGAGAAAGAACCGAAGAACGGGCATGCCGATCTATCGAGGAAATACTGCGGGAGAACCCCGGCAAGCGGGTAACGGTTACGGACGTCCATGGTGCAGTGCATACAGGTGTCCTGCGGGGTCCGGGACCGGAGGACGCCGCCGAGTCAGAATCGCCGTTCATCATGCTTGAAACCGATGCCGGATTCGACCTGCTTCAGGGTGATCAGATCCGTAACGTCACCATCCACGGCAAAGAATTCGACATAATCGGCACAAGGACCCAATGGTCCTACGAGATTGCCGTCCGGGTGCTCGACAACGGGTCGCCGGCACAAGGCGAGCGCGAGGTCGGGTTTGTCTATCTCCAGAAAGGGCTGCGCTGGATACCCAACTATCGCGTGCGCCTGCATGAGGACGGACAGGCGACCATCACCTTGCAGGCCGCCGTCATAAATCAGCTGGCCGACCTCGAGGACGTGGATTTACGGCTTGTCGTCGGCGTGCCAAGCTTCCTCATGAAGGATATGTTGTCGCCTATGGCGATGCGTGATAGAGCGTCCGACCTAGGCCGTTACTTCGCGCCGCCGGATCCAGGGCGGCGAGGCATACGAGACCAGGCCATTCAAGGCAACACGTTCTTCTCGAATGCGGAGCAGGTAATTATTCCTGCGGGGGTATCCGAGCCCGGAATTCCGGGCGTGGACCTCCCTGCCGAAGGGCAACTCGAGGATCTCTTCCTCTATCACAGGTCGGGGTTTTCGCTTAAGAAGGGCGAAAGGGCGCTCATTACCTTGTTTGAGGCCACCGTGCCGTATGAGGATATCTACACGCTTGATGTCCCGGCCATGTCCCCGAGCGCTGCCATACAGGTCATGCGCGGCCGAGCGGGCGACACCCCCGAGCTGCGCGAGCTTGTGAAAGCTAACCAAGGTCCGAAAGTGATGCATGAGGCGCGGCTCACAAACACGAGCGCGTACCCATGGACCACCGGGCCCGCGACGGTGTTCAAGGGAGACGGTGTGCTGGGCCAACAATTGCTCTTATACACGTCTCTGAAGAACAAGGTAGACGTTCCCATCACGATCGCGACCGATCTCAACGCGAAAAGCGAGGTCTTCGAGTTGCGCCGCGAGAACGACGTCCGGATCAACAACGAGAAGTACACCAATATCGCCTTGCACGGCAAACTGGACGTCACAAACTTCAAGGACAAAACCGTCCGGCTCAGCATTACGCGGAGTGTTATCGGCACAGCCAGCGAAGCTACCCATGACGGCAAAATCGCCTTGCGGGACCAACTCGAAGCGCTGATCGAGCACACCGAGGCGTGGCGGTGGCGCATCAACCCAATGTCGACTATCGAGTGGGAGCTGGATCTCGAGGCCGGCAAATCCATCACACTCGAATACGATTGGAACTGCTACCTGAGAGACTGAGTTGGCGACACCGGCATAAGGGTCCTCGACCTACGCTCCTTGTAACGTTTGCTCTCGTCACCGGTATTTTTCTATGGATCGAGGTGCGCTGCGCGCCGTTCTTATTCATTGCCGGCGGGCGCGCCGCGTTCGCCATGCGGCATGGAAGGGAGGGCTGAGCAATGAAACGCATCAGACCAATGTCAAAGCCGAAACGGCGCGTGAGTCGACTGCCCGTGTTTGCGTCGTCTGCGCCTAAGGAGCCACGTCCCCCTTGGTATGAGAGCCTGCCGGAGGGACCTCTTCGAGGCTTCTTCGAGGCACTTGAGTCGTTAGCTGACTACCTTATGGAAAGCGGTGTTTTCTAGGCTCTGACTGCGAAGAGTACAGGGGGGCGAGACTCCTGTCGAGTCCAGCGCCTATGAGGACGATGCGGCTCAACAGTAGTCTCGCCGACGGCTCAGCAGAGTTTCACCGACCCCTTGGCCCTGCGGCGGAAAGGAAAGGGTCAAACAATGAAACGCGTCAGGACGATATCAAGGCCTAAACGGCGACCGGCTCGACCCCCGATGCCTGCCTCGTCTAAGCCCTATGAATTCGAAGTGCCCCTCGCGCCCTGGATCGCAGAATTGCCCGATGGGCCTCTCAAAGAGTTCTTACGTCTAGTGAGGATCTTCTTACTAGAGAGCTGAGGGCGCAGAGAAACTGCTAGAGGCGGGTGGCCCGGACAACGCTTCGTTGTCCGGGCGCCGAAGGCGCAAGAGGCCCGGACTGGCTACCCCGCCCACTCGGGCACGCATGCACGTACGGGGGATACTCGAGCCGTTCCCAAGACATGTTTTCCCGACAGGACCTCGACATTCGCAAAAGTGCATTTGACCCGTCGCGGTACGATATTCCCTTGTCCATCAGCATCTATCCAGTGAATCACAGCCCAAGCCGGGACCTCCTGTGCCGTTGGCACCCAGACAACAAGTTGTCTGGGCCACCCGCGTTTTCCCGCGCAGGATTTGGATGGCGCGGCGGGCGTGCTTGGTGGCGTCCTCGACGTGATCGGCGTTGATGTCCACCGGGCATAGCATTTCAGTGTCTCGGGGCGTGTCGACGTAGCACAGGACTGCTTCCTTGGCCGTCCTTCCGGTGAGTTGGGCCATGGCGGCGGCGTAGACGCGGAGCTGCCACTCGTAGCGGGCGTGCATGTCGGGGTGGCGACGGCCGGTTTTGTAATCCACAAGGGTTCCATCCTCAAGCAGGGCGTCGATCACGCCCGTCACAATTGCGTCGTCTACGCGATACATGAACGGCACTTCACGCTGGATGCGGCTCGCGGCCATCCGTTTGCCGAGCGACGACGCCTGGACTCGTTGGCCGACCTGTTTCAGGTCGTCCAGGAGCGCTTCGTCCAGGGCGGCTGCGGGGTAGGCGTCGCGGCACAAGGCTTGGAGCACGTCGTCAACATCCGACTCGAGATCCCATCTTTCGAGCATCGCATGAACCATCTCGCCGCGGCGCCTTGGCTCCGTGCCGCTCTGGCGGACGAGCGCTTCATCGTGTTGAGGTGCTGCACTTTCCTCATCGCCCAAAGCGTCGAGCAGTTCCGTAACGGAGAACGTTGCGCGGGTGGACGCGGCGAGCGCTACGGGTGCGATCTGGCGCTCGATGCGCTCGCGGGACACCGTTTCCTGTGCCTCTTCCGGCATCGTGACGTGACGCCGGGGCCGCGCATCGCGCCATATCACGCCTTCCCATCCATCGCCGGAAAGACGCTGCCTGTCGGTGCGCGACAACAGATCGAACTGACTGTCCAGTGCGTGCATCCAGGACTTCGGGTTCTTGCTTGGCGCACCCGCGAGGATCAGCCGGTCGCGCGCGCGCGTCATGGCGACGTAGAGAAGCCGGGCGCGTTCGGCAACGTCGCGTTTTTCACGCCCGGCCCGGATTGCGTCGAAGAGGAGCGGCGAAGCCGGTTTGCCGTCCGGCCCCACCACGGCCATGGCCATACCGAGTCGCGGGTCAACGGCCACGCATGCTCCGTGTTTCGGCCCCGGCACGCCGCCCAGATCCGGTATGACCACAATAGGCCATTCGAGTCCTTTGGCCTTGTGGATCGTTAGAAGGCTGACGGCGTCGGCGCTCTCGGCATGGAGCGCGGCCTCGCCCTCGCGGATCTCGTGCGCGGCCACTTCGTCGACGTAGCGCAGGAAAGCGCCGAGCGAAGACGCGCCGCTCGACTCGCTGCGGGCGGCCAAATCGAGGAGTTTTCGCACGTTGCCGGCTTTGCGCAGCCCAAGAAACTCGCTCAGGACGATGGCCTCATAGCCGGTGCGGTCGAGCAGTTCGTGGATAAAGGCCGTAAGCGACATGCCGCGGCACGCCGTTAGCCCGGCGACGAGTTTGCGCGCCGCGTCGAGTTGCGCGGCCTGGGTAAATCCCTCGGGGTAACCGTTTGCAAGGAAGGCTTCGGTCAAGTGGCGATCGGCGCAGAGACGCAGGAGCGACTCGTCGGACAAGCCGACGATCGGACTGCGTAATAGCCCAAGGAGGCTCCACTCGTCCCAGGGGTCGAGTATCACGGCGATCAGATTACGGATGTCGATAATCTCTTGCCGCTCGTAGAACCCGGCGCCCGCGACCACATTGAACGGGATACCCGTTTGGCGAAGGCTACGCTCGTAAATGTGCAAGTTGGTTGTGGAACGGAACAGGATGGCGACATCGCCGAACCGGGCGGGGCGCGGCTCGGCGGTCTCTTTGTCAAAGACGACGGCCCCGTTCTTGTCGCTGCACATTGCCGCAATGCGCCACGCGATAAGGTCGGCCTCGGCTTCGCGGTAGTCGTCGAGGACCGCGACTTCGCGTTCCAAAGGCGCGAGAAACTCGATGCCGGGGCTGCCGCCGTCCGTGCGGTGCGCCACAAGCGGGCCATAGTGTGACTCGACGGCTTCGAGCAATGCCGAGCGGCGAAAGAACTCGTTCACAAACGCCAACACGCCGGGCAACGTGCGGAAGTTGTGGTCGATGCTGACGGTATGGCGGGCGCCGTCGCGGGCCTGTCGCATCACCTCGACCTGCGCCCCCCGGAAACCGTAGATGGACTGCTTTGCATCCCCCACATAGAACACTTCCGGGCCGTCCGGTTCGCAAGACAAGAGCTGGACGATCTCGAGTTGCCGCGAGTCCGTGTCCTGAAACTCGTCTATCAGCAGATACTTGATTCCCCGAGCAACGCGGCTGCGCACATCGTCGTTTCTGCGAAGGACATCGAGCGTGTCAATTATGAGGTCGTCAAAATCACGGGCAGTTCGGGCGTCTTTGCGCTTCGCCAAGACTTTGTTCACGCGGCCATACACGGCGGCCATATCGCACGTGAGCCGGGCAGCGCGGCGCTCGACCTCGGGATCGGGCGTTTTCGGCAGTGCTTTGTCGATCTGTCGCTTGAAGACCTCCTCGACGTCCTTTAGCTCGTCGGCGCGGCCCTTCGAGGGCCAATTGCCGCTCCTCGTTCCTCTGGCGCTCAGGCCGCATACGTTCCGAAGGACGCCTTCAATGCGTTCGGGGTCGGTTTCCCTCCGGATAGTTTCGATCGCGTCGATCATGGCGCGCCGCATGAGTTCCCGGGAATCGTCCTCCTTCTCGCACTCGCCGTCGAAGGCCACCAGATCCGCACGATAAGCGTCGAGTTCATAGCACTGTGCGAACTGCTTGAGCCGCGTTGCGTTTTCGTCACGCACAAGCTGCTGCCAATGCGTGCATAGGGCTTCGGGGTCGTGCAAGGGATGCACCGCGCAAATGCGTTCCATCTCTTGGCGCTTAGCCAGGAGATGGCGCACGGCTTTACCCACCCGGGCCGTGCCGTGCTCGGCTCCGAGCCGGAAGAGCGCCTCATCATTACCGTCGAGAAGCAGGTGCAGCCCTTGTTCGGCGGCCTCGTTCCGCAACAACACCGATTCTGCTTCTTCGAGCAAGACGAAGTCCGGGTCTATCCCGAGGGCGAGCGCGTTCGCGCGGAGCACGCTGGCGCAGAACGAGTGAATGGTCGAGACCCGCGCCGTCTCGACGCGCTGTTCGAGATCCCGCCAATAGGTCATCGCGTCAGGATCGTCCTTCGGTGCGCGGGCGTGAAACGCTTTTCGGAGCCGTTCCTTCATTTCATCGGCGGCCTTCCGTGTGAAGGTGATCGCGACGATCTCGTCGAGTTTCGCGCATCGGCCTTCGAGAAGGTGCACGATGCGCTCGACCAGCACCAAGGTCTTTCCGGAGCCCGCCCCGGCGTCCACGCACACGTCCGCGCCCGCCGCGGTGATCGCCTTCGTCTGTGCAGCGGTCAGGTCCACCCGTTAGTCCTCACTCTTCTCGAACCGGCTTCGCTCGAACCGACACATTCCTTTGGCGTCGCAAAACTGGCAACTGGATTCGGTTGCGCGCACCGGGGCAAACCGGCCCTCGCGAATGCCTTGCACGCATCGTGCAATGGTTTCGCGTGCAATCCGCTCGCGCTCCGGCCACGGGTCCTTCTTGGCGCCGCGGGCGAGCGCTTCAAGCCGTTTCGGCGTGCCAACTTCGATGAAATAGGCTTCTGCGCAGGGCCTATCCGGAAGGAGCTGTTCGAGGGCCAGCGCGTAAACTTGCAGTTGCAGCGAGCGGCCCGCCATGACGTCTTTCTTCTCGGTGTACACCGACGTCTTGTAGTCGATGATGCGCGCGGTGTCGTTGCTCACGTCAACGCGATCGATTCTCCCGGAAAAAAGTACCACCCCCGCCGGGGTATCGATTGGGACGGGCTCCGTGCGATTTGGCGGCTCGCGCGATTCGCCGTGGGCCGACCCGAAGGCTACCTCGAAGTACGCGGGCCGCCAACGGGTCCCGCCGGATTCCGCCTCGATGCGCAGGTGTCGTTCGAGCCGCGCGCTCATGTGGCGTCGCTCCAGTTCGAGCACCGCGGGCGGCGCTGCCCCTTGCCGCGCGAGGAACTCTTTATCGACGCAGGCGTGCATGAATTCAAGGGACCTATCGAGCGCCCCGGCCCCCGGGCCGCCTTGCGCATAGAAGACCTGCAGGATGCGATGGAGCATGGCGCCGCGCAGGCGCGGGTCAAGTTCGTTTGCAGGCCGTTCTGCGGGTTCGAGCGCGAGCAGGCACTGTGTGAAAAAGCCGAACGGGCAAGACGCGTAGGCTTCGAGTTGACTTACGCTAAACACGTGCGTGTCGTCGAACCGGGCTTGGATCTGCCTGACGAGGCCCGAATCGGTGATCATGCCGTCGAACGGCCCCAACGATTCGCTTCGGCGCAGGCGCCCTTCGAGCGTGGCGCCGTATGCAGCGTTTCCGAGTTCCTCCTTGAACAGTTCGCGCAGTTTCGTGTCGTGAAAGCATGCCGCGCTGCGTAAATCACGCAGCGAGGCGGCCGCGGCAGGAACCGGCACGAAACCGTGCGCCGGAGGCGCGTCGGCGCGCACGGCTTCGTCCGGGAAGAATTCGTTCACGTCGGCAACATAGGGACTCCGCTTGAGTGGTTCGCCGTCCGGCGTCAGCATGCGCCATGTAATGCAGAGATGTTTGCGCGCCGTGCTCAGCATGTGATGGAACAGGAGCGCCTCGCGTTCGCTGTGAACCCGTTTGTTCTCGAGAGAGATGCCGACTTGTGCGAGATCGGCGACGTCTTCATCCGAGTAGACAGCACTCACTGCGGGCGGCCGCGGCAATTCGCCTTCGTTCGCGCCGCACAGAAACACGTAGTCGAACCGCAGGTTGCGCGCGGCGGGCGCCTCGAGGCACATCACGCCGTGGGGAGGCTGCGGGAGCGCAAACGACGCATTGCGCAACGCCTGCCGGAGCGTTGCCGTGAACTCGCCGCGCGTAAGGACGCGGTTTCCGGCATCCCGGTCGCCGTGTGCGCGGAGCCGGGCAAGAACGCCGCGCAGCGCCCCCAAAGCGCTCGATTCGGCGTCGCGCGCCGCTTGTACCGGATGGGCCGCGACGGCGTCGGCCATGCGGCACTGGTTGATTATTGCCGCCACGGCGTCGGCGAAGGCCGGGATCGTCTCCGAAACAGGCAAAACGTTGGCGAATTCTTGTAGGACGTCCAACCGCGCCAAGAGCGCCACGAGGGCTTCGGCCGGTCGATCGAGACCTTCGAGCGGACTGATTTCTTCTTGTGCGCGGTCTCGGTGGCGCAGCGTGTCCGTCAACCATGCGCACCGGCTGCGCCATTCATCAAGGCCAGCTACGACCCGGGCCGCGCGGGCGAGCCGGGGAAACGCCGCAGTCGACCCCCGCCCTTGGTCATCGTTCGGCGCGAACCACGGCGAGGTCAACACGTCTAGGACACGTTCCCGTTCCCAGCTCTCGATGGCCTCAAACACGTCGAAAAGAAAGGCGCATACGGTACTTTCCGTAAGACTCGGTTCGTGCGCGATGCGCAACGGTATCCCGAACTCGCCATACACGACACGCAGCGTACTTGCCACGGGTGCGAGGTCGCGGTAAATAACGGCGACCTCGTTTGGTGAAGCTTGAACATCGAGCAGCAGCGTCTTGACCCGACGTCCGACGACTTCGGCCTCGTGCACAAGATCCATACACGGCAGAAGTTCGAGGTCCGCGCGCAAACCCGCTGGTTTGGGCGGCGGATCGCGCCAGAAAAGATTGCTCCCGGCGAACGCCGTGAACGTACGCGGTTCGTCCTCATCGAACGCCTCTTCCACAACGTCGAACGTGCGCCGGACGCGGAGCGCGGTGCGCCGGGGCAATGCGTAGAGATCACGCCGGGCCGGCGCCGGATTGTAGTTGAGGCCGATAACGAGTTGGCTTAGATGTGGTGCGGCCTGTTCGATAAAGCGGGACTCAGACGGCGTGAAATCTTCGAACCCGTCGAATATCAGGGTGTCAACGGCCTCAAAAGCAGCGGGGCGTCGCTTGGCGCATAGTTCGCTGGCCGTCCAGTATAACCCGATTCGATCGAACAGTCGCGCGCCGATAAGGGCGTCTTGGTATGCCGTGTATATTGCAGCCACGACGGTATCCAAAGGCGATCGATGGGTTCGTCTTGCCACCGTGCCGGCAAACTCTTCCGGCAAAACGGCCGCCTGTTTGAGGCCCTCGATCACGCGGAGAACGTGGGTGAGGAATCCCTCGGTGTCGGCGGCGGCGCCAAGGGTATCGAGCGCGCCCGCGGTGCGGGCCTCGCGCACGGCTCTTTCGAGCACCAGGCGACGTTCGAGTTCATCGACCGGATTTGCGTGGATGCCGTCTTCGCGAAGCACCCAGGCAACGAACGCCTGAAACGCGACGATCTGGGCGCCCCAAAAGCCGGGAATATGGTTTTCGAGAACCAAGCGTTCTGCGCGCTCCGTCGCGGCACGCCGGCTCGGCGTGATCAGTGTCGAATGAGCCCGGTTCGCGCAGAAGATGGCGTCTATGGCCGCACGCCGGCCAGAACGTATCGAACCGCACAACAAACGGACGCGCGCCACGCACTAAATCCTCCCGAGAACCTTCGGGACGGCGCAGTGTCGATTATGGCGGGTCAATTGTCCCGCAATCTGGTATCGACGGCCGTCGCCAAACCTTAATAATATGAGGAAGACCCGTAGAAAGGGCCGTGGGCTTTCGCGCGGCGAAACTCGGGACGTAATACGATAGCAAAGCCCGAACCATTATTGCGAGCGAAGGCCGGCGGCCGTGAACGCAGCCGTTCGACTGCAATTTATCCGGGCAGGTGCGCGAACCCCGAAACGACGGCCCTCGAGCAAAGGCCAGCTTAGATAATGATCGAGCCGGTAGGTTGCACCCTTGGAAACGCCGGCTTGTGAACGGACCTCAAGGCCTGCCTCAGTTCGTCCAGGAGACGCTGCAAATCGGTTACATCCTTGTGGTCCGGATCCACTGCGCGCGCTTGCTCGAGTTTGTTCTCGCAGGCATCGAGGAACGGCTCGATCTCCCAATACGGGGCGCCGCGGGACATGAGTACGTCGGCGACCTTGAGCGGAACCTTAGCGCCCTCGATGTGACATATCAGCTCGAAGAAATCGTCGGGAAAACGTTCGATGGTGTTCTTTCGTCCATTCTTCACAAAGAACGTCAGCGCAGTCTCGAACTCGCCTCCCGCAGAGTAGAGGTAGTCGCTGCCGGAGTTGAAATAGCACCGGCCCAGATAGAAATGCGCGCCCGGGTCGTCGGGGTGCTCGAGCAGATGGGCTTTCAGTACGGAGATGGCTTCCCGCCACTGCTGATCGAGGCACATTCTTTCGGCCGTTGCCAGCCGGTCTTCTTCCGGGGCAGGCCCACATCCCGCCGCCAACAGGGCGAATACAACGCCGCAAATGCTGTATCTACTGGTCATTACCCTCGTCCCATCGTGGTTGGATGCGAAAGAAACCCGTTGTCGATCGGATGCGCGCGAACACCGCGATCTCGCTCGGCCTTTCCGCGACGAGCGCGGCGACGGCGGCTTCGAAATCTTCGACGTTCGCCACAGGATAGTCGCCGAACCGCATGATGATGACGCCGGGGCGCATCTGGGCAAGATGTGCCGGGCTTCCGGGCTTGACGCGGCGCACGATGATGCCCTCGACATCGTCGGCAAGGTTGAGCACAATCCGCACGTCCTGCGTTATCTCGCGAACCGTCAATCCAAACACGTCGTCCACATACTCGCGGGCTTCGCGCAGGGTCTTCGGCTGGGTGCCCAAAACAACGCCCACTGCTTGGGCCGCACCGTTCCGGATAAACCTAATCCTTACTTCTGTCCCCGGCCCCATTTCGCGAATTAACTTGCTGAATCCCACCATGTCCCGATCCTGCTTGGCGTGTACAGGCGTCCCGCCAAGTTCGACAATCACATCGCCCACGGACAGGCCGGCCGCTGCGGCGGGCGACTCGGGCAGAATCGTGCTGATAACGGCGCCGCCCTCCTTCTCCAGCCCCCAGTACTCCGCGAGATCGTCGGTAAGCGGCTGCGTGAAGATCCCCAACCAGCCCTCGTCTTCATCCCCTCTGACCGAGTCCTCGAGGGGCGGTTCGGCGATATACTTGGCGAAAAGGCCGCCGTGGTAAATCAGCGGGTGGCCGCTCCGCGTATACAGTTCGCCGCCCTCGGCCCGGCTCAGATCATAGCCGACCACGCCCACGGCCCGTCCTGCCGCGTCTATCACAGGGCCGCACATAAAACCGAAAGGCAGGGCTTCGTCGAGACAGTACGTAATCCGCGGTTCGTCTATGATCGCGCTCACGTGCCGCACGTGAAAACTCCGGGCGTAGTCCAACGTTTCGCCCAGCAGTCCAAAGACGAGCACCGGCGCCCCCAGTTCAAGGGCCGGGTCGGCGGCAAACTCGACGCAGGGAAGGTCCAGCGGACCCTCGTGTTCGATTCGCAGAAAGCAGAGATTCACGTCGGCGGGTTTATCGAGCAGTACGGCGTCGTACTCGGCTTCGTCCTCCCCCTGGCCCACCGTGGCACGGATGTTGAACGGCTGAATCGTGTCCAATACCATGTGGCCGTGTGTAACGACGAGCCCGTCTTTGGACACGATGAGCCCCAGCGCCGTGCCGTCCCGCTGGGTGATTTCCCCGTCGGGCTTGGTTATCTCCGAGGAAAACGACAACACGCAGATGGCCGGCGCAAACGCCGCATGGGCCTGTTGTATCTGTTCCGGCGAGAAACCGGCCTCGGCCGCGCGCACGGCGATTGCCGCCGCAAAAACCAGGATAGAAGCGTTCATGTTGGTTAACGCCCTTGCTGACCCTTTGCCATAATGTACTCGTAAGCACGGAGGTGCTGTTCGCGCTGCGGATCGCCGATAGGATGAGCGCTTCTCAAAAGAGGATTAATCCTCGCCCACGTCTTCCTCGGAGTCCACAGCCGCTCCAGAGGAAACATCTTCCTGTTTTAATAGAACGAACCGCGTCAACGCCCCGAACTTGACTTGGAGCAGCACAAGTCGCTGCTTGCCGCCAACCAATTCCCCGTAGAGCCGTTGAAAGGCCGCAAGATTCCCAACGGCTCGCCCGTCAACGCTGAGGATGATTTCCCCGCGCTTGAGTCGGGCGTTGCCCGCAAGGCCGCCTACTTGGACCCCTGAGACGAAGATGCCCGTCGGTGTCTCAAGCCGGACCACCCGGGCAACGGCGGGGGTCACTTCGGTCGCGGTGAATCCCCACTCCCTGAACTCGACTTCTTTGCCGCGGAGTTCGCTCTTCTCAGCGGTTACGACCTCGATGTCGAGTTCGGCGCCTCCCCGTGCAATGCGAAGCGTGGCCGGTTCGCCGACGGCCAGGTCGGCGATCCGCTTGCGCACCGCCGGAAGGTCTTCCACAAACCGGGCGTCGGTCGACTGGCCGTTGACGGTCAGCAACACATCCCCCGCCCGAAGACCCGCTTCGTAAGCGGGCGATAACGGGTCTACGTCGGCGATCACCGCGCCTTTCTGCGTGACGTCATCCGTCTTGACCGTAATCTCTTGGAGCGTAAGCCCCAGCCAACTTCGCTGTACCCGGCCGTGTGCGATGATCGCGTCCACGACCTCGACCACGGCGTCGATAGGAATGGCAAACCCGATGTTTTCGGCCCGGGCCTGTTTCCGGGCGTTCACCCCCACGACTTCGCCTCTTAGGTTTACGAGCGGGCCGCCGCTGTTGCCCCGATTGATCGCGGCGTCCGTTTGGATCCAGGTGTGGTACGGCGCCGGCAAAGGGCCGCCCTCGGGAAGGTAGCGGTCCGTCACACTGACGATGCCAAGGGAAACCGAACGCGCTAAGCCGTGGGGACTGCCCATGGCGATCACCGTTTGCCCCGCCTCGAGATCCCGCGATGTACCCAGCTTCGCATAGGGATACGGCCCGTGATCCTCGGCCAACTTGAGTACGGCAATGTCCGTATATGGGTCAACGCCCACAACCGCCGCTTCAACTTCCTCCTTGTTCTCGAGCACGCACCGCACAAACGCGCTCTCGCCGGCCACATGCTCGTTGGTGACCACATAGCCGTCGCGAGAAATAATAAACCCGCTGCCAACCACCAGCACCTCCGTGCGGCGTCCCCCCGTAAACACCTCTTTCACCGGGCGGATATGGACCAGTGCCGGCGCAACCTTGTTCTTGGCCCGAATCACCGCCGACTCCGTTGACAGGCCCAACGTGACGCAACCGCTCAACAAGACGCCGGCTGCGGCAGAAAGAGCAACGATTTTCTTCAACGGCACGCTCCCTTGTTTGAGGCCATCGAGACAATCCATGACTTGTCTCATGCCCAAAAACCTATCATAAAAAGCCGGCTCTGTCGAGGCGCGAGCCAACCCCGACCTCGGGCGCTCCGGCGCGGCAATTCTATCACCCCGCTGAACGGGCCGGCGGCTTTCCGGCAAGCCAGAGGCGGGCTTGCGGCGTGAGTTCGATAAGGCGGCCCTCGGCAAACCCGGCTTCGTTGGTCCATTCACTCAGTTCGCTTGTGGCGTATGTGTCGCCGCACGGCGTATGTATCAGCATCTGCAGCGCAAATAGGAGGCCGAACGCGGGGCCTGAGCGGCCGTCGTCCACCAAGAAGTCTTTGACGATGAGAAGTCCGCTGGGGGCGAGCGCGTCGTAACATCGTTTCATAAGCGCGCGGTTTTCTACAGGACCATACATGTGAATGATGTTCGACGCAAGAACGAGGTCGTAATCGGAACCGAGGTCATCGGCCAACATGTCGCCCTCGATATACGCGAAGCGCTCGTCGAGACCCGCCGCGGCGACTTGCTCGCGGGCGATCGGGATGACCTCGGGCACGTCAAAGACCGTTGCGCGGAGTTCGGGATGCCGCTGCGTGAAAACAATGGCATACGTAGCCGGCCCGGCTCCGAGGTCGAGCATGTGCCGGTGCGTCGAGAGGTCAACGACGTCACACATTGTGCGGGCGCTGATGCGTGCGGTATCGCGCATCCCGAGTATAAACGCGCGCAACTCTTCCGGCGAACGCTCGTGCGCGTCGCGCTCAACGGCCGTACCGGAGCGCAACGATACCTCGAGTCGCGCCCACGCGTCCCACCCGTTTTGCTGATGCTTGATGATGTGCCCTTGGTAGGCCTTCCCGCCCGGCACGAGACACGCCGACGCGATGGGCGTGTTCCGATACCGTCCTTCGCTTTTACCGATGAGGTCGAGTGCCACAAGCGCATCCAGAAGCATGCGGGCGGCCCGCGGGTGCCAGCCGGCAACGGCGGCCAACTCGTCCGCGCTGCGTTCCTCTTCGAGCAAGGCAAATACGCCGGCGTCGTTGGCGGCAAAGAGGATCATCGAGCCTTTAAACCCCGTCGATATTTCATTGATGCGGGCGGTGAAATCGCCAATTTCCGCCACGGGCAATCCTCCATCTGCTTGTGCACCATACGTATAAACGCTCGTCAGCTTCGCTTTATTCGCTGGGGCTCGGTTGCTCCCGAAGGAGATTGCCTCGTCGAGAGCTCCCCGCAACGACGGCAGGACTCATCTCCCCGGCCTATATGCAGGATGTCTAGTGCAGTATATATATAATACTCAACCACTTCATCATCTGGTACACCAGGCTTTGAAACGCCGGAGCGCGGCGTTGCCTCTGCAACCCGGACACCGTTTCTGGAATAGACCTGGTTGAGAACAGCGCTTGGTCGCACCGACTTTGACCAGAATCCTATGGACCCGATTATGCCATTTCCGTCGGGTTGCTTGTCTATTGGAATTCCCGAGCAGTTCTGCTATAATGGCGCAACCGCGAAACGGTTTCTTATAAGTCCTTGCATAAGACAGGCTTAGAGGGCCCCGCAGGACGCGAATGCGTGGGTGCAGAAGGGAGTAATGGTGTTTCGGTTTCTCGACTATCTGCCGGGCTTGTTCTCGCACGACATGGGCATCGACCTGGGAACGGCCAATACCCTGGTCTACGTGCGCGGCCAAGGAATCGTGCTGAGCGAACCGTCCGTCGTGGCAATCAACAGGGACACGAACCGCGTGCGGGCGGTGGGCAACGAAGCAAAAAACATGATCGGACGCACGCCCAGCAATATTGTAGCCATCCGGCCCATGAAAGACGGCGTCATCTCCGACTTCATGTACACGGAAGCGATGTTGCGCCACTTTATTCATAAAGTCCATAACCGACGTCGGCTCGTCTCGCCGCGTTTGGCTATCTGTATTCCTTCGGGCATCACGCCCGTCGAGAAGCGCGCCGTTACCGAGAGCGCCTCACAGGCGGGCGCCAAACGCGTGTTTACGATCGAGGAACCCATGGCCGCGGCCATCGGCGCAGGGCTGCCCGTTCACGAGCCCCAGGGATGTATGATCGTCGACATCGGCGGCGGCACGACCGAAGTCGCCGTCATATCCCTCGGCGGCATCGTGTTCTTCAAATCCATACAGACCGCCGGCGACGAGATGGACCAGGCGATTATCCAGCATCTGAAGCGCACGTACAACATGCTCGTGGGCGAACGCACGGCGGAAGACATCAAGATCGCCATCGGGTCGGCCTTCCCCCTCAAAGAAGAACTGGAAATGCAGGTAAAGGGACGCGACCAAGTCATGGGACTGCCCAAGACGCTTACCATCACGTCCGAAGAGATCCGCGAGGCCCTTCGCGAGCCGATCGGCGCTATCGTCGACGCGGTGCGCATTACGCTCGAGCGCACCAAGCCCGAGCTTTCGGCCGATATTGTGGATCGAGGGGTCGTATTGGCCGGCGGCGGCGCCCTGCTGCGCGGACTGGACCAGCTCCTGTCGAAAGAGACGGGTCTCCACGTGACCGTCGCCGAGGATCCGCTCACGGCAGTCGTGCTGGGCACCGGAAAATACCTCGAGGGACTTAAGACCTTTCGAGAAGAAGAAATGTAGCTGTTAGCTGTTGGTTGTTAGCTGAAAGCTGCTAACAGGCCGTTGATAGCTATAAGCTGATGGCTAATCGATGAATCTCGCGCGTCACATACATGAAAGCCGCTCGGCAGTGGTCCTGGCGATCTTGGTGGCGTTGTCGCTGGTGTCGCTTGCGTCAGGCAAGCGCGCCACCTGGGTTGCCGACGGATTACGCGCCGCAATATCCGTGGCGTCGTATCCATTCTCGAAGGCGTTAAAGACGGTCGAGCGGGCGGCCGATTACACGACGGGCTTGTTTGTTTCTTACAACGGCGCGCTCGAGGGGAACCGCGCACTGCAGAAAAAGCTGTCCGCTGCAATGCTGCGCGCCGCAGATCGCGCCGAGCTTGCCGCCGAAAACACGCGCCTGAGGCGCATGTTGCGATTTGAAAGAAATCAACCAAAATTCTGTTTTGAACCTGTGGAGGTGGAAGTCATCGGGGAATTCGAGCGGAAGCTCCAAGTAGATCGAGGCAAGAAACACGGCGTCCGCGAATTCATGTGCGCCATGACGAGCGACGGTGTCGTCGGGGCGGTCGTGGATGTCCAATGGTTGTCCTCGCACGTGCTCACGCTTCATCACGCCCAGTGCCGAATCGGGGCCATGATTGGCCGCAACCGCGTGCGCGGCATCGTGCGCGGCAGCGGCAGCGACGTCAGCCGTATCTGCACCATGGAGTACATCGACATTAATGATGACGTCCGGGTCGGCGACATCGTGGTCACGAGCGGCGAGCGCATTTTCCCAAGGGGCATTGTCATTGGCACGGTCTTGTCCGTCCGCAGCAGCAATTCACTCCTTAAAGAGGCGGACGTCATGCCCGCCGCGAATCCCTACGCGCTGGACGAGTTGTTCCTGGTGCAGAAGGCCGAGACGCCGCTTGATGAGGTCGCTGGGGCAGCGCTCAGTGAGGCAATGACGCCTGATAGTGCGATGTCGCGTGCATATCCCATGCCGGATCTGCGCTCCGTGCAGGAACGATACGCGCCGTAGCTCCCCGACGCTCAATCATGCGCAAAAACGCACTCTGGCTTATTCTGGTCGTCATCGCGGCACTCATCCAGACCACCTGGTTGAAGGCCATCGCAATCCGGGGCGTCGAGCCCAACCTGATACTCGTGCTCGTCGTCTATTTCGCCATTGCGAGCGGCGAAGAACGCGGCATGTTCACGGGGGTACTTGGCGGCGCATTTCAAGACGTTTCCGGCGCCTCGATCCTGGGCCATCACGTCGTCTGCCTCGTGCTTGTGGGCTACGGCGTGGGCAGGCTCACCACGCGCCTTATTACCGAACACCCTGCCGTGAAGGTGGCGGTCGTTTTCACGGCCGCGCTCACCAACGGCCTCCTGTACACCTTCATCGAGTACGTTCAAAGCCCGGGCTCGAACCCCATCTCCAAGATTCTGGCAGGCGTCATTCCCGCAACGTTCTACACCGCCCTCCTTAGTCCCGTCGTGTTCTTGTTGGTCTATCTGGTCGAGCAGCGGCTGGGCCGCGCCAAGCCAAAGCCCCGCGGGGCGACGCCATGACGCCGGGCGCGACGAAGAAAGCGGTGCATTCGGACCCGAATAAACGCCTGCGCGTCGTTGCCGTAATGCTCTCGATCGCCTTCGCCACGCTCGTGGTTCAACTGTGGCGCCTTCAAATTGTCCATGGGAGCGAGTACTTCGATAAGGCCAAAAACAACCGGCTCCGAGAAGTCCGCCTTCGCGCGCCTCGGGGCATCATATACGGCCGCGACGAGCACGTTATCCTGGCCGACAACCGCGCCGCGTGCGACCTCGTCCTCGTGCCCGTTGACTGTGCCGGCGTCGAGAAACAGGTCTGTATGCGTCTCGAAGACCTGGTCGGCATAAACGGCGACGCTCTCGAGAAGCGAATCGAGGAATATCGACGCAGGCCGTTCACGCAACTTCTCGTGCGACAAGACCTCTCGATGACCGAACTCACGAGCATCGAGGAATTCAACTATGTTCTTCCCGGAGTATTTGTCGTGCAACGGCCGCAGCGCCGATACGTGTACGGCCGCACCGGCGGCCAAATCCTGGGCTGGCTCAACGAGATCGATGGCGATGAACTCGAGAGGAAACCCAAATACGCGCTCGGCGACCTCATCGGCCGCGCGGGCGTCGAGCTAGTTTACGAACCGCTTCTTAAAGGGACGAACGGCTACATGATTGTAAGCCGATACGCCGCAGGCGAAGTCCAGATGCGCGGCGGCGTGCCCGGGCCCTTGGACCAGGCGCTCACCGATCAATTCGGCCGCCAGGTTGAAGTCGAAGAGACCCTTGCACCCGAGTGGGGTCAATCGGTTTCACTCACCATAGATGTTGCCTTGCAGGCGAAAGCCGAGGCGCTTCTCGAAGGCGAGCGCGGCGCCATCGCCGTCCTTGACGCCGACACCGGTGAGGCGCTTGCCTTGGCCAGCGCGCCGGGTTACGACCCAAATGTGTTCCTCATCGCGCACCGCACGGAAGATCGCCAACGACTTAGGGAACTACTCGAGGATCCCGACAAGCGTATGCGCAACCGCTGCTATCATGAGCACTATCCGCCCGGCTCCGTCTTCAAACTGGTCGTCGCGGTGGCCGCCCTCGAGGAGGGCCTTATCGATGAGAGCACCTCTTTCTATTGTCCCGGGCATTTCGATCTTGGCGATACGACTTGGGGGTGTTGGCACGCACACGGCCATATCAAGACCGTGGATGCCATCGCCTATTCATGCGACGTGTTCTTCTACAACGTGGGCAAACAACTAGGCATCGAGAAGATTAACGAGTGGGCCGCACGGATGGGCCTCGGCGAGTTTAGCGGCATTGATCTGCCCTTGGAGGAAAAGGGCCTAATCCCTTCACCTGAATGGAAAGAACGGGCATTCGCCGATCTAGACCGATGGAACCGCGCCTGGCAACCCGGCGACACGATCAACGTCGCCATCGGCCAAGGCGCGACGGTGATCACGCCGTTACAGGCGGCGGTCATGGCTGCGGCCATTGTCAACGGCGGCAAACGTGTACGTCCCTATGTCAACCAAGAACTCGGCCCGCAAGCATCCGACTCCTACATCAGCCAGCGCACCCTCGAACTCGTTCAGCGGGGCATGCGCAAGTGCGTCGATAAACAGGATCCCCCAAGCGGCACCGGGCGGTTCGCCCACATTGACGGCATGGCCATACTGGGCAAGACCGGCACTGCCCAAGTGGTGAGCCAGGATTTGTATGAGGACCTTTCCGAGGAAAAGACGCCCTACGAATGGCGCGCCCACGCCTGGTTCGTCGCGGGCGTTCAAGATCGACGTCCTCGGATTGCCGTGTGCGTGTTGGTTGAGCACGGACTCCACGGCAGCACCGCAGCCGCGCCCTTGGCCAGGGAAATCATCGCCTTTTTCTACGCCAAACGCGCCCCCGACTATGCCGTGCTCGCCAAGGTGGAGAACGCGCCATGATGAAACCCGTCTACGACTTCGATCTGCGCGACGCACGCATTAGGACGTTCACCGTCCGCAATTTGGGCCATCTCGACTGGTTCATTGTCGGCTTTGTCTTTTCGTTGGCGGCCATTGGACTGGCGACCCTGCACAGCGCGAGCATGAGCGGGCTTCAGGCCGCCCCCCGCTACGATCTGAGACAGGCCGTCTGGCTTTGCGTCGGGCTCATTGCGGCAGGCGCCATCATTTGTACGGATCACCGGTTCATGCTTTCCCTGGCGCCGCTCATGTACGTCGGCGCGCTCGCGTTGCTTACCGTGGTGTTGATCCTTGGCATCGAGGCCCGCGGCGGGCAAAGCTGGCTCCGGTTGGGGCCCTTCCGCTTTCAACCCTCCGAAGTTGCCAAGATTGCCCTCGTCTATATGCTTGCGTGGTACTTCACCAAAGCCGGGCGCCGAATCCGCAAACTGCGCTTCCTCTTACTGGCGTTTGCCATCGCCGCAATGCCCTGCTTGTTCGTCGTCAAGCAGAACGATCTGGGTACAGCGCTCACGTTCCTCCCCGTGGTGTTCGCCATGCTCTTCGTGGCGGGCTGTAGACGGCGGCATCTTTTCCTCGTCGCATTGCTGGGCGCAGTCTCGCTGTATGCGGCATGGCCGCACCTGAAGGAACACCACCGGGAGCGCGTCCTCGCTTTCATAGACCCCGCCAGGGAGCAGCCGAAAGGCAAGGACTATCGCTATCACCAAATCCAAAGCAAGATCACTGTGGGCAGTGGACGCATGAAGGGAAAGGGCTTCGGCCAAGGCACCCAAACCCACCTAAATTATCTCCCGGAATACCACACCGACTTCATCTTCTCGCTCCTCGCGGAGGAAGGCGGGTTCATTGGGGCCGCCTTGGTGGTTGGACTGTTCATGGCCCTCCTGTTGCGGGCGCTTGCCCTCGCCCGCACCTGCCCGGAACCCTCCGGCTCGCTCGTCATCGCGGGGTGCGTCACCGTCCTCGCCGTCCACGCATTCGCCAACATTGCGATCACCATAGGGTTGATGCCCGTCATCGGCTTGCCGTTGCCGTTCTTGAGCTACGGCGGCTCATTCTATCTGACGACCATGATGTGCGTCGGGGCCGTTCTCAACGCCCCTATTCGAAAAGGGTATTTCACTGGATAGCGCGGACTATGGAATAATGATGATCGTCGCCTTTGACGCGGCGGCCTCGTCCGCGCGAAGGATGGAGAAAACATGAAAGAATTCGTTATCAACGCAGGGCCCCTCGAGACGCGGATCGCGCTCTTGGAAGAAAAACGCCTGGCCGAACTCAGCATCGAACGGCACGAAAGCAAAAGCATTGTCGGCAATATCTACAAAGGCCGCGTCGAATCCGTTGTGCCCGGCATTCAGGCCGCCTTTATCGACATCGGTTTTGACAAGAACGGCTTCCTGTACGTTTCCGACATCGCCGGGGCCGAGGGCACCGGCGATTTCGAGTTCGTCGACGGCGTCGTCCGCCAGCACGCACACTCGAGAAGGGAACACCGGCCCAGCATCGACAAAATCCTCAAGAAAAATCAATACATCATGGTGCAGGTAAGCAAAGACAAACTCGGCACAAAGGGCGTGCGCCTGACAAACTTCATTACCTTGCCGGGCCGCTACCTCGTTTTAATGCCCACCGTGACCCATCTCGGCGTCTCGCGGAAAATTGAAACGGAACAGGAACGGGACCGCCTACGACGAATACTCCAGCAGATCCGGCCTAAAGGCGTCGGCATTGTTACGCGGACTGCCGGCGAAGGGCGCCGCACCACCGATTTCCGAAAGGACCTCAACTACCTTGCCAAGGTCTGGAACAAAGTCAAGGCGCGCATGGAATCCATGAAAGGGCCGTGTCTCCTTCACGAAGACATGGGCGCCATTCTGCGCGTTGTCCGCGACAGCTTCACAAACGACGTCGGCAAGCTCACCGTCGACAGCGAGGTCGAGTACGGCCGCATAGTGAGTTTTCTCGACGGGTTTGCGCCAAACCTAAAAAAGCGATGCAAACTCTACCAAGGGAAACGACCCATATTCGACAAATTCGGCGTCGAGGAGGAAATCGAAAAGGCGCTGCGGCGCAAGGTCTATCTGAAAAGCGGCGGCTACATCTGCATCGACCAAACCGAAGCCCTCGTCGCCATTGACGTGAACACCGGAAAATTCACCGGGGCAAAGCACCTCGAGGAAACTGTGTTCCAGACCAATATGGACGCCGCAGCCGAGATAGCGCGCCAGGTCCGTTTGCGCGACCTCGGCGGCATAATCGTCATCGATTTCATCGATATGCGCTTCGAACAAAACAGGCGCAAACTGATCAACAAGCTGCAGGAATCACTCAAGGCCGATCGCGCAAAAACCACCGTCTCGGAAGTGAGTGAACTCGGCATGATCGAAATGACCCGCAAGCGGGTCAAACACAACATCATGAATGCGCTCTCCCAACCGTGCCCCTACTGCGAAGGCAGCGGCATGGTACGATCCGTTACCACAATGACGTTTGACGTGCTCCGAACCCTCCAATGTCTATTCTGTAAGTCCAAAGAAAAAAGCGTCATCCTCCAAGTCCACCCCGACGTGGCCAGAAGACTTCGCGCCGAGAACAAGCATCTACTGGACGGCATCATGCAGCGATTCGATCGCGAAATAACCGTCGAATCCGTCTCCGATTTTCACATCCACGACAACCGTATTCTAAGTGCACGCACACGAAAAGAAATCGACGGGTGACCCGCTCTCCCTGTCCCGGCCTCGATGCGGACGCCTCAAACTCGATAGCCTTCAGGCGGGCACTGCCCGTTACCGTTGGGACGCTGGCCGATGCATTGCAGGTAATTATATCGGGACGCCGTTGGAGAGGATAATGCCCGACTCATCGATACTGAAAGTTCGGATGCCTGACTTGGCCGGCGCCAGGGGCGTAGCCGTGGCTTCCCAGGAGGTTTCGGGGTCCTCGGAAGTAACCTGGAACGTGTACCCGCTCTTGGCGCCGGCGGCCAACGTCGCGTCAATGAACTGGTTTTGGATGGCGCTTGGATCGTGGAGTTCGGCGATATCGGTTGCGTAGGCGCCCGTGGCTGCGTGGTGCTGCGTCTGCGCGGCCGCCAACGTGCGCAGCGAGCGGATTGCAGCGGATTCGTTCGCCGATATGCGGGCACGAAGCACGTTGGGAATGGCGATTGCGGCGACGATGGAACCGAAGAACACGAGCACCACAACGCCCACTGCAACCAGAACGACCACGATGATCCATACCGGCATTGACGCCGAGGGCGACGGCGGCGCCATGGGCGGCGGCACGGGCGCCCCCTGGAACTGCGGCGCGCTGGGTCTGGCGGCGGGCTGCGCCGTCTCGATGCCCGCCGCTTGCTCCGGGGTGCCGATGCCGGCCAGCGTCTTCCGCAATTGGTCCAGGGCGATCAATGCGCCTCCCGACGCCTCGGTTTCGCGCGTGATTCGATCGCGCAATTGCGTTACAAACGCGTCCGCGTCGTCCCGCCGGTGTCGGGCCAACGCCGCCACTTGCGCCAGATAGCCGTCCACATAATCCTGCGCTTCGTGTGTCCATTCAGCCATGGGATCCCTCGCTTTCTTGCCACTGGTTTGCCACGGACGAACCCATCCCAACGGACATGGAGCGAAAAACCGGTCGCCGGCCCATACGCCCATTCCAGCAATATAATACTAGTCGATCAACCCCGAGAAACGCAACAGCTTTTTGTCGCCGAAACATCCGGAAACCGCAGAACCTGCTCCTTGCCCCGACCCGCCGAGCAATTGCACGTGGCTGCTGCCAAGACGAACCTGCCGCGTAACGCCCAGGGGCTACCGGCCTCAGCCGACGCCGGGCTGATGCCAATCACCGCCGGTTTGTGCTACACTTTCGCGCTATGGTTGACATGAGCCAGAAACCGGCAATCGTCCAGTCCGACCGATCCATCCTCCTCGAAACCGACGGCCCCGCCTTCGAGGATGCCCGGGACTGTCTCGCCGCGTTCGCCGAATTGGTCAAGTCCCCGGAACACATCCACACGTACCGCATAACCCCGCTGTCGCTGTGGAACGCGGCGGCAGCGGGCCTATCCGCAAGGGACATCCTCGGCGGCCTCGAGCGGTTCAGCAAATACGATATCCCGCAAAACATCGTTGTCGAGGTCGAGGATTACGTCGCGCGGTACGGCCGCCTGAAGCTGTACAAACGCGAAGACGGGCAACTCGTTCTCTATTCGGACGACTCGCTGCTTATCATGGAGCTGCTCAACCAGAAAGCTATCCAATCCTATGTAACCGGCTCGCCGGATCGAAAACACATTCTCGTAAAACCCGGCGACCGCGGCAATGTCAAGTGCGCCCTCATCAAGATAGGATTCCCGGTCGAAGACCTGGCCGGTTACGTCGAGGGGGCGCCGCTGAGACTGGCCCTGCGGCAGACCGCCCTGTCCGGAAAACCGTTTTCGCTCCGCAGGTACCAGTGGGAATCCATCGACGCGTTTCATGCGGGCGGGTCGAACCGCGGCGGCAGCGGGGTGGTGGTCCTGCCGTGCGGGGCCGGCAAAACCATCGTCGGCATCGGCGCTATCGATCGCCTGCAAACCCAAACCCTCGTCCTGACCACCAACACCGTGGCGCTCCGTCAATGGAAAGCCGAATTGCTCGATAAAACCGACCTCGCGTACGACGATATAGGCGAGTACAGCGGCGACGCAAAGGAAATGCGTCCCATAACCGTTGCCACCTATCAGGTGCTTACGTACCGCAAGACCAAAGACAGCGAGTTTGTGCATTTCGACCTGTTCGATCAAGGCAATTGGGGGCTCATCATTTACGACGAAGTCCATTTGCTCCCCGCACCGGTGTTCCGGGCCACCGCAACGCTCCAGGCGCGCAGGCGCCTCGGCCTCACGGCAACGCTCGTCCGCGAGGACGCCCGGGAGGACGACGTCTTCAGTCTTATCGGCCCGAAGAAATACGACGTGCCATGGAAAGTCCTCGAGAAACAGGGGTGGATCGCGCAAGCGATGTGCACCGAGGTCCGCCTTCGACTCGCTGAAGAAGAACGCTACCGTTACGCCATCGCAAACAAACGCAGCAAGTTCCGGATCGCGTCCACAAACCCCGTCAAACGCGCCCTATGCGAGGCTTTGATCGAGCGGCACAAAGACGACAACGTCCTCGTGATCGGTCAGTTCCTGGATCAACTCAGAATGCTGGCCAAACACTTCAAGGCCCCCCTTATTACGGGACGAACGCCCGTCCGTGAACGGGAACGACTCTACGAGGCGTTCCGCCGAGGCGACGAGAAGTTGCTGATCGTGTCCAAAGTAGCCAATTTCGCCATTGACCTCCCCGACGCCAACGTGGCCATCCAGGTATCGGGCACGTTCGGTTCCCGGCAAGAAGAAGCGCAACGTCTCGGACGAATACTCCGGCCCAAAATCGACGGGTCCGTCGCACGGTTCTATTCGCTGGTGTCGCGCGACACGTGCGACCAAGACTACAGCATAAAGCGCCAGCTCTTTCTGACCGAACAAGGCTACCGGTACGAGATCCGAAACGCGGAAGACGTCTGAAAGTAAGGTCGGAAGACAGAACTAGAGAGTGGGGAGTAGGGAGCAGGGGCTGGGGACTCGGGAGTAAGGACTCGACGTCCACACCCGTCCGTGACCGTCCGTATCTGTCTACGTTGTCACGAGGGACTATGAGGACGCCAAGGATCTTCCGGTGAGCCGTTCGTATTCTTCCATGGACTCGTGCATATGGTCTCGTTCGTCGAGGCCGATCCGTCTGAAAAGGTCTGCCAGCGTCGCCTGTCGCGGGTAATACTGGAAGTATTCCGACTCGGCCGGCTCGTCTTCCCATTCGGGGTGTTCTTGAACAAGACGCATGTATTCGTGCTCCGCATGCGACTCGAACCGGGCGTTCATTGCGAACGACCACTCGGGTTTGAGGCGATACATAAGACGGGTCAGGACGAGATATTTGAACGCCATAACGCGCGGGAGAAAGCAGGCCTTGATCCAGCCCTGTCTTATGCCCTTCTGCCGCATGATATCCTCGATCAGCATGAGGTGCCATTGCTCGTTGTCCTGCGACTTTCTGCCGAGTTCAATGTGCCGAACGGCCAAGTCGGACCCTTTCTTGTCTGCACCCCGAGTCCGCGCGTAGCTGCGCGTCAACCGATTATACGCGCCGTTCTCCCAGGCCCAGTACGGGTACCGCGCAAGGAGTTCAATCACCTTGAACTTCGGCAGCGTTCGCTTGAAACCGTAGATCAGGTCCATACCCAGATACATCGTTCGCAGAAGAAGATTGGCCGACATGGCCGGCGTCTCAAGCGTCCTCGCTTGCTCGGCTTTCAGATCGACGTCTTTGCCCATTGTGTACTCATATTGAGCCATCGCGTCGGACCTTTCTTCCCTCCGAAGTGTCATAACCGCCCCGCTGAAAAGAGGATGCCTGCCTCGACGCGGGAAGTCCAACAGAAAAGCGGGACGCGCAAGCCGCCAGCGCGCCGCAAGTTTGTCTCGTCGTTCATTCCTCTTGCGGCCTGGCTTCCGTCTGCGACTCGCCCGCCGTTTCCGGGGCAACGCCCTCGCCGCTTGCCGGCGGTTCAACAGCGGGCACTTGCTTGGCAATCTCGAGGACCTCTTCGGCAGGGACCACCGCACTCGCTGTGTTAAGGTCTTCGTCCGAAGTCCAACCGAACCCTGTGGACGCCGTCTTAATACTCCGCAGCACGACGACGCCGACGCATTTCCCATCCAACGTGAGGGCCGGCGCCCCAAGCATGATTCCCGGCCATTCGCCAAGGATATAGAGCCTTCTGGGTTTATCGAGAATCGCCTTCACGCGCTGGAAGGACCCCGCGCACTGGCGCTTGGCGACTTTGCCCAGGCGGTGGAGCAGCATGAGTTCATCAAATTGCTCAGCGGTCCCCGCGGCAGTCAGATCAACATACGGCAGCGGGTTCGCGATGGCCACAGTAGGACGAAGAAAAGCCAGATCCAGGTCCATATCGCGCAACGCGACCTCGAAAGGCGTTTCCTTGCCGTCTTCAAAGAGCACGGTGATGCTTTCTATTCGCGTCTGGATCTCGACGCCGTCTTCTTCCTCGAAAAAATCCGCGTAGAGCCTGGATGGGTCGATTGAAGACAACGACATAACGACGAGGCCTTCAGGACTTATGATCGTGGCCGTCGCCTCTTGCACGAATTCGCTCTCTTCCGGGCCGTAGTCCTCCATGTTGAACACCTCTCGGATCGCCAGTCTGACCGTGACAATCGCGCCTGCGTGTTTCGCCAATACGGCCCGGCCTGCCGCGGCGACCTCGTCGCAGCGGGCAGCCCAGCCGCTGCAAAGCAAGACGACTACCGGCGCAACCTGACAGCATCGCTTACTCATGAGAGCCCTCCTCGTCACCGGCCAAAGATGGCCGAGCACGTGCCCCTCATCCTAACCGAGGACGAGGCGCCGGTCAAATCTGAGGCCTTGTACGCGTGCAGGCTGCAACCGCCCCGTGATATGATCCAAAGCCGTCAACGCCCTGACGGCGTCTAGACTTCCTGCTTCGGCGGCGCGGCGCTCCTTTATGATTAAGAGATCAGAGATAGACTTCGGCTCCGACCCAGGGATCCAGTGCGCCCGGAAGCTCGCAATCGAGCGCGACCCGGACCCCGACCACGCATTCCAGGTAGCCCGGATAAGCCTCGATCTCTTTGACGAGACGGCCGCCTTGCACGGCCTGGGCGAGGCCGAGCGCCGGCTGCTTCTGGCGGCAGCGCTTGTGCACGACACCGGCCATTCGATCAGTCCCATCGCCCATCACAAGCACGCCCGAGACGTCGTGCTGGGGCAACCGCTCGAAGGCTTTGGCCGGGACGACTTGAACGTCATCGCCTGTGTAGCGCGCTACCACCGGAAAGCTCACCCGAAAGACTCCCATCGCGTCTATTGCGACCTTGGGCCGGATGCACGCGTCGTTGTCCGGAAACTGTCCGCGTTGCTGCGCATCGCGGACGGCCTCGACCGGTCCCACTGCGCACACACCCAGGCCGTGCGCGTGGCGTTGGTTGGCCAAACGTTGCGCATCTACGTGCGCCAGCGGCGCGCAAGCCCGACCGACGAATGGGGCGCCGTACGCAAGCGCCGACTGTTTGAAGAGGTGTACGGCCTGAGGGTGGACGTGATCCCCGAGACGGCCTAGCCCGACGTCGCCGCCCCGCCGCAAATATGGAATAAACACCGTAATCGCCGGGTACGAAAATCAGGGACTGACCCAAGCGAGCGACCCCGCCGTAGGCGGGGGCTCCCACCTCAGGCGGGGGAGCGAGACGGGTCTGTCCCTGATTTTCGTACCCGGCGATTACGCAGACACCCGCTTATTGACGCCCCACAATCGCCGTGATAGAATGCAACCCAACAATATGGGGGGTCACGCTTATGGTCGGGAGTCCTGACACGGCCAGCGCCCAGAAGGACCTACAGAAAGGCAACTCGTGCTTTCTGTGCTTTGCCGGACGCCACTTCCTGGTCAAGGTGCTCGATGTCGATGAAGAAACGGTTCGCGTATCCTTCTCCGGAAAAGACTACCCGATCGAAGGCGTCTACGTCGACCTCCAGTTTCATGATGAAGAAGGGTTTACGTGCTATCACACGATCGTGGTCGAAGGGCCCGGCGACGGGCGTGCCATACTGCTCAAGCGCCCCGCCGAGGCCGTCAGGAACCAGCATCGCGACTGTTGCCGCGTGTCGACCGATCTGACCGTCCAAGTAAGAGACCAGATTCATATGCGCAAATACGACGCCGCCCTGCTCAACCTCAGCACGAGCGGCGCCTTCTTGTGCACCCAGGCCCCGTTCGACTTTACGACCACCGTAGAAATGACCTTGTCGCTACCCGGCCAGCCCCTCCATACCGTCTTGGCCCAGGTTATGCACGTGGCCGATTCGCTGGACCATCGCGGCGATGCAGAACGGTTTCTCGGCGTGCGGTTCCTCGAAACCGACGCGCTCGCCGGCGGCCCGATCACGAAGTATATCCGCCAGCGCCTCCAAGAACTTCATCCCGCGTATTGACGACAAGCGGACTGGCCGCATCTTCCGGGCGTTGTCTTTGAACTGCGTCCCTAATCCTGCTACCCTCCGGAGCGCAATGAACGGAAGAACAGTCGCCGTTGTGGATTTCACCACGTATGCGCGTTCCGTGGCGGCGGCGTTGGACGCCATTGCGGCGCCCGCGGCGCTCCGCGGCCAACCGCGCATCTTCCTGAAACCCAACCTCATAACCGACGCGCCGCACCCCGTAACCACGCCGCCCGAATGCGTCGAAGCCGTGCTTGACTACTGCCGCGCCCACTCGAACGCTTCCGTCGCCGTCGCGGAAGGCGCCGGCGGACTCGACACAACCAAAGCCTATCGGAAACTGGGCTACGACGCCCTCTCGGCGCGCAAGAATGTCCCCCTGATCGACTTGGATCGCGAGGAACTCGTCCGGCTCGAGAATCCGAACTTCGAGTATCTCCCGGAGCTATACTTGCCGCGTTGCCTCCTGCACGGTTTCCTCATCTCGATACCCGTGCTCAAGGCCCACTCGATGTCGCAAGTCACCCTGACGCTCAAGAATATGATGGGCGTAGTCCCGGCGAAGTACTACAAATCCAGCGCATTTCGAAAGTCTAAACTCCACGGCCGCAACAACCGCGAGCTCCACCGCTACATCCTCGAACTGAACCAGTATCGCAAGCCCGACTTGACCGTACTCGATGCCACTGTCGGCATGGCGGAGGCCCACCTTTGGGGGCGAACCTGCGAGCCGCCCGTCAACAAAATCCTCGCCTCGTTCGATCCTGTGGCCATCGACGCTGCGGGTACACAACTCCTCGGGTTCGATTGGCGCACGATCGATCACATCGCCAGCGCCGACGGACTCCTCGGACATGCCGACGGGGCCTTTACCTGACCGGGTGTCGAAGCTCACGACCCTCCACCGCCGACACGAGTGCCTGGTTGGCAGTTCGTCTTGATTCGCACTGCCTCTCGCGCACACGTCTCGGCAGCTCGTCACGTCAGTGTTGGCTGCCCGTGCCATCGTCGCGCCGCCGGAAGGCAGAGTAAGCCAATATCACGCTTCGGTGACCTCGCACGCAAAAGAGTACGTCCCCGACGCAACGTCTACGAGGACGTGGCTGTCCGCCACGCCGCGCAAGGTGATGAACGGCACTTCGCTGAGCGGTTGACCCGATTCCGTGACGCTCTCTGGCGATGCTACGGGGAGATGCACACGGGCCGTCGTGTTCGGGGGAACCGTCAACGCCAACACGAACTTGGCCTGCTCTGTGCGCCAGGCAACATGGATAGGGCCGCGAATGGAATGATACGCGGCCTTCGCCCACGTAATTCCGCCGCCCGGACGTGGCCGAACTACGAAGTGCTTGTAGGCAGGTTCCCAACCGGGCTCAGCACCATCATAGGGGTACAAACCGGCGACCACCCGGAACAGCCACTCGCCCACCGAACCCAAAGCC
>Ga0180438_10002382_pt1 | contig 30844 bp, 22 predicted proteins | sample SS_ome_12_FD_132455 | JGI IMG/M metagenome (GOLD analysis project Ga0180438, IMG submission 132455) | Hypersaline lake sediment archaeal communities from the Salton Sea, California, USA - SS_3_D_2 metaG | ecosystem: Environmental > Aquatic > Non-marine Saline and Alkaline > Hypersaline >...
AAAACCTGATCGAACAAAACATTCGTATCGAATATATCACCGGAAACCATGACTTCTGGATGGAGGATTTCTTCGAGCACGACCTGGGCATTCGAGTTCACCACCAACCGCTGGACATGGAATACGAAGGAAAACGCTTCTACGTGGCCCACGGGGATGGTTTCGCCAAGTCAGACGTCGGGTACCGGGTCCTTAAAAAAATACTGAGGCATCGATTCAACATACACCTGTACAGGCTTCTCCATCCCGATGCCGGTTTTCGTCTTGCCCTGTTTTGCTCACATTTAAGCCGGAACCACAGGGAAATAAAGAACAGGGACGAGGAATACACGCAATACGCCAGAGCCCGGTTTGCCGAAGGTTTCGACGGCGTCGTACTGGCCCATACGCACCGTCCCCACGAGGTTCATGAAAACGGCCGTATATATGTGAATATCGGCGACTGGATGCATCATTATTCCTACGGCATGCTGGAAGAGGGGCGACTGAGCCTGGAATACTGGCCGGAGGAGTCACCGGTGACCCATGATGCCTTATCGTAATGGCAGAGAACACACACCGGGTATGATGATACAGACCACGGCATAACCAAAGATGGAAAATCAACAATGAAACGAAAAAAACGCTATACGCGACGGAAACCACTGTCATTCACCACAAAATTCTCCTTCCTTAATCGGCACCCCTGGCTGCTCTACCCCCTGTCCACGCTGCTGGTCCTTTCCTTCATCGGAAGCCTCCTCCTCTTGATTCTGAGCCGCAATCTGCCCTCTTTAACGGAATTAGAAAAAGCCGGAGATCCTCTTCTGGTGACACGCATCTATTCTCAGGACGGAAAAGTTCTGAAAGAGCTGTTCAAACAGAAGCGCATTAAAGTGCCCCTGGATCAAATGCCAGATCACCTGTTACAGGCCACCCTCGCATCGGAAGACCGTAAGTTTTATGATCATTGGGGATTGGACCTCCGGAGTATTTTTAAATTCGCCTTTCTGGATATCATCAAAATGAGAATTGTAGGAGGGGCCAGCACATTAACGCAGCAACTGGCAAAGAAGCTTTACTTACACCCCCGAAAAACCATTATTCGAAAATTACGCGAGGGATTGACTGCCTTACAGATCGAGCGGACTTATTCCAAGCCTGAAATACTGGAAATGTACCTGAACCAGATGCCCCTCGGACGCGGAACCCACGGCGTGCAGGCCGCTACTCAGGCTTATTTTCAGAAAAATGTAGAGGATTTGCGGATCGAAGAGTCTGCCTTGATTATCGGGCTTCTTCAATTGCCTTATGGATATTATCACCCAGACCGGGATCCGGAAGCGGCCTTAAAACGGCGCAACGTGATTCTTCAGAGCATGCTCGCGTGTGACTACATCACGACAACAGAGTACGATTCTCTAAGCCAACTACCCCTCAACGTCGTGCCAAAGGGTAGCGAAGGGGAAACCATCGCTCCCTATTTTTGCGAGTACGTCCGACAGATGATGCAGGAAAAATACGGAATGCGTTTGTTCACCGACGGCCTGACCATCCGAACGACTCTGGACACACGGATTCAGGCTTGCGCCGACAGTGCCGTGAAGGCTTTTCTGCCGGGATTGGAAGAAGAGATATGGCAGCGGATTATCGAGAAGCGTACGTTTCTTCAGTGGTTGGATCCAGTTCCGCATAGCAAGGAAGAGATCGAAGCATTCCTGGCCGATTCCGCCCTGGTCGATTCTCTCCTGACCGAACACGCCACACTACAAGTGGCCGTCAATGTTCTCGATCCGACCAACGGACATATACTGGCCATGATCGGCGGACGGGATTTTGAAAAATGGAAGTACAACACAGCCGTGCAGGCCAAGCGCCAACCCGGCTCGGCTTTCAAGCCCATCGTCTATACCGTGGCCATCGATAATGGATGGCCGACAACCACAGAGTTGCTGAATCAGCCCCTGCCTCTGTTCATGCCCGATGGAACGATATGGAATCCATCGAATTATGACGGGAGTACCGGAGGGCCTACCACCCTCAGGGAAGCGCTGAAGCGCTCGTTGAACCTGGTGACGGTGCGACTCGTCCAAGAGAAAATTCCCAAGGAGCAAGTCGTCAAATACGCCAAACAGTTTGGCCTGACGACACAAATCAATCCGTACGACGCCATCGCTCTGGGTTCCGATGTGGTGATCCCCTTGGAGCTCACGGCAGCCTTCGGGGTATTCACCAACCGCGGCGTATGGGTGGAACCCGTGGCCGTGCTGGAGGTTCGAGACAAGGACGGCAATCTGCTGGAGGAAAACGTACCACGAAGGCGGGAAGTCATCAGCGAGGAAACCGCGTACATCATCACGGATATGCTGAGTGATGTTATCAACGCTCCCAGGGGTACGGGCCACGCCACACGCTGGAAGTATAACTTTTATCGACCAGCGGCCGGTAAAACGGGAACCACCAACGACTTCCGCAATGCCTGGTTTATCGGATACACACCCCAGATTTGCGCAGGCGTCTGGGTGGGTTTCGGCGACGAAAGGATAACCCTGGGAGAAGATCAGTCGGGAGCCAAGACAGCCCTCCCTATATGGGCACCCTTTATGCGCATGATCTACGATTCGCTCGACCTTCCCTTGGCGGATTTCGTCCAGCCCCCGGGTGTGGTCAGGTTACAAATATGCAGAGAAACCAAGAAGCTTGCTACAAAGTCCTGTCCGGAAATAATAGAGGACGTATACACTCTGCAAACGGCTCCCACTGACAGCTGCGATGTGCACACGGATCCGTGGAAATTTAAAGGACGCAGAAGAAGAGATCGTGTTATTTTTTAAGATCGGCAAGGGAAACATCACCCGTTATCCGTATATAGGGATGATACCGACCAGCCACGGTTTCGTATAAAAAATGGACACGTTATCGCTTGTTACATCAATACTCAAACGAGTGAATAAGCTGGGAGATGTTTTCATGAAAAAAAAGACCGTGATCGTATACTGTGTCGCCCTCCTCTTTTGTCAGTTATCCGCTTTCTCCGATACCATCACCCTGACCGATGGCTCGAAGATTGAAGGCCGTATCTTAAGTGCTTCGGAGAGTCATGTGGTCGTGCATAAAGAAAGCGGGGGCACCGTACAGATTCCCCATGGTGAAGTCCGGTTTCTTGTCTTTTCGTGGGCAGATGAGATCATGCTTGTATCGGGAGAGACAGTAATCTGTAAGATCGTCCAGCGCGTCCCTCCGAATCTGATGGTGGTGACTCAGGAGGGATCCCGGAGTATTCCATTGAAAGACGTGCGTATGTATTTTTATCATTCGGCTCAGGATCTCCGCGTCCCCGGTTTGCCGGTAACGGGTGAAGATTTCAAGAACGAAAAGGCATTCCTTCCAGGCAGCCTTAAGCATAAGGTCTTTCTCGGAATTCAGGGCGGTGGACACTGGCCTCCCATTAGCCACTGGAGAGAGGACTTCATGGCCGGTGCCTGGATATTTAGCAGCGGTGTCAAGACCGGTTACCATCTCACGGAATCTCTTTCGCTGAATGTGGGTGTCGAGCTGGATTGGTACCGATTCACACATTACGAGGATTACACGAGCCAATACCTGACACTGTATTTTTCAACCGGAGCCGAGTACGTGCGAAAAATACAAACATCTCCCCTTTCATACATATACGCAGGTGCCAGTGTCGGTCTCTTCAACTCTCAGGGTTCCTTCTACCTGTACAGTTACCGATCCATCGACTTCAACACGTACGCGATTGCGTTCTCACCGAAACTCGGTGCTCGAAGCTTCTTAAAAAAACAGATCGCCCTGGGTATTGAATTTGCCTACCTTATGGCCAAATCCGGTGCCATCGATATTCCCGTGGAAGATTATGCAGATATAATCATCGATTTCAGCGGCTTCACAGCTTTCTTTGGTATTTTTTACTATCTCTGATCTCAGTGAGGGACATATCATGAAAAAAACATTTCGGATACTGCTGAGCCTTATCATACCCATACTGGGATGTGTCACAAACCCGGAAATTTTGTTAGAAGATAACCCTTATATTTCTTTTCATCGCATAGAAACCCGGGACGGCAGAACCCTGGAGTTTGCGTTGATCCTTCCAGAAGTATTGAAAGAAGACCAAAGCTATCCCGTCCTGATTGCATTTCCATCGGGGGAACAAACACGGCTGCTCGTAGAAGCCGGATTGGAGATGTACTGGGTGGAAGCATCCATACGTAGAAATTGGATCGTGGTCAGCCCAGTAGCACCGGATAATTCGAGTTTCTATTACGGTGCGGAAACGATGATCCCCGACCTCATGAACTGGATCGAAGCACGCTATCTTGTAGAAGGCGGGAAATTCCATATAGCCGGAGCCAGTGCCGGTGGCATCAGTTCGTTTCGTATCGCCGTCGAATATCCCGATCGGTGTATGTCCGTCATGGCCATGCCCGGGTATCCCGTTGCGGGTGATTTCAATCTTCTGGAAAGACTCGCGGACATACCCGTGGCCATGTTCGTGGGATATTTTGACGCCGATTTCATGACCGAAATGGATCGAACGTACGAACGGTTGGATTCCCTGGGCGTGCAGGTTACGTATAATGTCCGACCGACGGATGGACACGTCATCTCTAGCGTATCCAGTGACGGGTGGTTCAACGTACTCGACGAATTCCGTCCCGAACAATGAGAGGCCAGAATCCCTCTTGGAAGGGAAAGGCCGGGTGAGAAAAAAACCTCTGACAATCCTCGGAGCTGCAAGACATATCATCACAACGCTTCGCCAGCACAGCGATCCAGATCGCCAGAAAAGCACACAACGCTTCTTCAAGTATCCTGTCTCTGCGTATGGCATCGAAACACCCGTACTCAGAAGGATCGCCCGAGATTGGCAGAAAACCCTGGTAAAAACATGGGACGTGAACAAGGCCGTCCAGCTTTGCCAGCGGCTGATCCACGAAAAACATATCGAATCAAAAGCCCTGGGTATTCTGATTCTATCGGCTTTTCGGGACCGGTTCTATTCAGGAATGATCCCGACCGTTAAAAAATGGCTGGTATCCGACTGTGATAACTGGGCCACTGTCGACACCCTGGCTCCCTACGTTCTCAGTCCTCTCATTGCCATGTATCCCGAGCGGATACCCCAGATCATGGCATGGAAAACATCACCGGTTCTGTGGGTCCGTCGAGCCGCCGTGGTTGCCTTTATCCCCCATATCAGAAAGGGTAAATACCTGGATTTTGCCTATACCCTCTCCGAAAGCCTCTTCCACGATACCGAAGATTTGATGCACAAGGCCCTAGGTTGGATGCTCCGTGAGGCCGGCAGGACGAACAAAAAACGACTCGAAGCATTCCTTCTCCTTCACGGCCCGGAGATTCCCCGCACCACGGTACGATACGCCATCGAAAAATTCCCTGAGAAAGAGAGAAAGCACCTCCTGCAAGAGACTCGATAGCACCGGTGATCATCCTGCAAACAACATCGTCCGTCATGGACATGCTTTTTACTGAAAACAGTGGCCGATCATCCCGAACATGCTTCCTGGAATTCTTCATTGCTCTTGAACAATTTCCGGATGGAATCAAACGGCACGTCTTGAAAACCATATTCCGAGGCAACCGATAACAACCATGGAATTAACCTTGAAAAGAACGTGTCGACGACAGGGTATTGTCGGTGTTGTCCTTGTCTGTCACCTGCTCATCCTCTCCTGCGCTCCTTTTATAGGTCGGGGTAAATTCAACCGTGAAGGACAACGGCTTTTCAAGCGTGTGGAGAAGAGTGCCCTTCCGTGGCAAGCCTGGGCAGCATCCGTGGAAGGACGGATTTTATACGTTCTCGAACTGGGTGAGGGTGAAAAAACCACTCTCATTCTCGGCGCTTTTCACGGCGACGAAATTCTAAGCGGCCGGCTGGCCTATCGATTTTCCGAGTATCTATTCATGGAGATGCGACATCGACTCCGTTGCCGCGTTGTGCTGCTGCCCGTCGTCAATCCCGATGGGTTGGTTCGCGGGAAGCGAACCAACGCCAACGGTGTGGACATCAACCGGAACTTTCCCACGGGAAACTGGGAACCCAACACCGCCTCTCCTCAAAACTTCCCTGGTTATCAACCCGGTTCTGAGCCGGAGACACGCGCTGTCATGCAATTGCTAGAGGCCTACCGTCCTCACCGCATCGTGTCCATCCATACACCCCTGGAAGTCGTCAACTTCGACGGACCCGCCGCCGATCTGGCCCGGCAAATGTCCCGCTGGAATGATTATCCGGTCCAGGAAGACATCGGGTATCCAACACCCGGTTCGTTCGGATCGTACGCCGGTATCGGGAAAAATATCCCCACCATTACCCTGGAACTCGGTGAAGCATCCTTCGAAGAAGTGTGGCAAAAAAATTGGAGAAGCCTCTGGGAAACATTAATATATTGACAATCATCTATAAATTTGTTAAAATTTATGATTTGCTGCTGCTACGGTAAACGAGCACGATTCGTTTGCCTTAAAGAATTTGGGGGGCCGACATTCAGAAAATAAGGATATATTGATGCGTCAATCCAAAGTAGCCATACTTCGCACGAAACCGAGTTCCGTGATAGACGATTACCACCGCCTGATGAACCTGGCAGATTATCAACGCGCGTTGCTCAAAGACAAGGACACCGCTTTGAAGATCAACATCAGTTGGCACTTTTTCTATCCGGCCAGTTCCACCGTACCCTGGCAGCTTGACGGCGTCATCCGGGCCATGAAACGGGACGGATACGACCCGCATCGCATCCACGGATGCCACAACCGCACCGTTGTCATCGATGCCCACCTCGGCGAGCGGGAGAATAAGCAGGTTCATGTGACCGATGCTCATGGCTTGAGAAACATCCATCTGTACGAAAATGAGGAATGGATTCACATCCGCGACGCCGTGGGAGACCTCACCGATAGATTCCTCGTGTTGAACGACGTCTACCGCAAGGGATTCATGATTCCAAAGCGATTCCTGGGAGAGAATATCCTTCACCTCCCCACTGTCAAGACCCACTACTTCACCACGACGACAGGCGCCATGAAAAATGCCTTCGGTGGTCTCTTGAACGAAAAACGGCATTGGACCCATCCCGTCATCAACGAGACCCTTGTCGATCTTTTGATGATCCAGAAGAAAATCCATTCCGGCATCTTCGCCGTGATGGACGGCACGTTTGCCGGAGATGGTCCTGGCCCGCGCTGTATGGTGCCTCACGTCAAGAACGTCATCCTGGCCTCGGCCGATCAGGTGGCTATCGACGCCGTGGCTGCCAAACTCATGGGTTTCGACCCCATGAAGGACCTGAAATTCGTCCGGCTGGCCCACGAAGCCGGCCTGGGGTGCGGAGATCTCCGCGATATCGAGATCGTCGGCGATGAGGATGTGTTGGCCGAGGATTGGCATTTCATCGGCCCTTATAAGAAAATGACCTTTGCCGCGCGGATGCAGCACCGCATCTACTGGGGATGGCTCAAGAAACCCATCGAGTGGACTCTGAAAACGATACTGGCCCCGTGGTCTTACATCGCCAGTGTCGTGTACCACGACTTCTTCTGGTATCCCACGCATCTGAGACGCGTGAAACGCATCCTGCGAAGCGACTGGGGAAAACTCTTCCAGAACTGGGAGGATTTGCAGCTTCCGGCCGACGATTTAACGACTCCAGGTTTTGCCGACGTGGGTTCTGAACCGGCCCGATTGAAGAAACAAAGCTGGAAACTCCTTTCCCGTGTCTTCGGGATCCTATGGACGACCGTGAAAGAAGCGCCGGAATTCACGGTACGGAAGCGGCATAAGAAATACGAACAATCAAAACAATAAGACCTCTGTTCACCATGCGCCTCTGGACCCTTCATCCAAAATATCTGGACGCCGCCGGCTTGGTGGCGTTGTGGAGAGAAGGCCTGCTGGCTCAAAAAGTCCTGCAAAATAAAACCACCGGTTACAGGCATCATCCTCAGCTCATACGATTCAAGGAGCAGCCAGACCCTGTGGGCTGCATTTCCACATACCTCCAGGCGATTCACGACGAATCCGTTACAAGGGGGTATCGCTTCGACCACAGAAAGATCGTTCCCCGCAGGGTAAAAATCCATATCCTGGAGACCCAAGGTCAGCTCCAGTACGAATGGCACCATCTCTTGAATAAGTTAAAACAGCGTCGGGTGGAACTCTATAACAGGCATATTCAACTTCAGCATCCGGAACCTCACCCCCTTTTTAGGATCGTCTCGGGAGACATACGGGAATGGGAAAAAGTCGCACCATCTTGAGTCATCCCGATGCATGGAGGAATGAAAGAACACGCCGCATAGAACGGGAGTACAGGGACAAAGATCGCCGAGAATCGTTGTCAGAGACGGCTTGAATGACACACGAAATCAATGATGTCCAATGACTTGATAGATCCTTCAGGAAGGAGGATATGACGATGTTACTTACTTCAACCGTGCATAAAAAACGACGTATGCCATCCCTTTGTTCACTGATATTCATGGCGATTGTATTCTTTATTGTAAACACCGGACTCGCACAACAACCCGAATCCGTCTCTTACCGGATGCCGCCCCAGCCCATAGCCGACATCGCCGATGCGATTCCGACTCCGGCAGTAGACATCGATCCGACAAACCAATGGCTCCTCGTCATGGAACTCCCCAGCCTGCTACCCATTGAGGAGCTGGCTCTGCCGGAGCTGCGCCTGGCCGGCATTCGTCTGGCTCCCCGAACCAACGGACCCAGCCGCGACCGGTATTATACCGGGCTGAGACTCGTCCATATAGCCACGGGCGAGGAATTCCCTGTCACCGATATCCCCACAGGTATAAAAATCCAGAACATCCGGTGGTCTCCCGATGGACAGCATATTGCGTTCTCTATAATGAATAAAGATGGAATGTATTTGTGGATTGCCGATACGACATCGAAGGTCGCCAGACAGCTGATACCCGATAAGCTCAACGGAACATACGACACGCCCATTCAATGGGTGTCGGACAGCCGTACTCTGCTCTGCAAGGTTGTTCCTGAAGATCGGGGCCAGCCGCCCGAAGCACCCGACACACCGCATGCGCCCGTCATACAGGAGACGACCGGAAAAAAGGCCCCGGCCCGAACGTACCAGGATTTGCTGAAAAATCCCCACGACGAAAACCTGTTCGAGTATTATACGACATCCCAGATTCTCAAGGTCGACCTCGATGGTGCCAAGACAACGTTGGGGGAACATGGCATTTACCGCAGCGCAACGCCCTCTCCCGACGGTAAGTACATCCTGGTCCAAACGGTGCACCGACCCTTTTCGTATCTTGTGCCCGTCTATCGTTTCCCGCTTCGTGTGGAGGTGTGGGATATGGAGGGCAATCTTGTCAAACAGGTAGCCGACGTACCCCTTGCCGAAGAAGTGCCCATCGGGTTCGACGCCGTGGTCGCGGGACGGCGCTCCTTCACCTGGCGAGCCGACGCCCCGGCCACCCTGTGCTGGATCGAGGCTCAGGATGGTGGCGATCCGAATCAACCGGCCGAAATCCGGGACAGGTTCTTCATGCTTCCTGCGCCTTTCACAGAGGAGCCCATACCTCTTGTCTCTCTAGGATTGCGATACGACGGCATCCACTGGGGTCATGGGAAACTGGCCCTTGTCGAGGAATCCTGGTGGAAGACCCGACAGACGCGAACCTGGATCGTCCAGCCTGACAAGCCCAAATCCGACCCAAAAATCCTTTTCGACCGGTCTTACGAGGATCGTTATTCCGATCCGGGAAATCCCGTGCTTAAATCGACCCCGCAGGGCACACCGGTCCTGTATACCGTAAACAAGGGCCATTCGTTCTTCCTGATGGGATTGGGTGCGTCTCCCGAAGGAAACCGGCCCTTCCTTGACCGCTTCGATGTCAACACATCCCAGACCAAGCGACTGTGGCAGTCGGAGACCCCGTACTACGAACGCGGCGTTACGATCATCGATGAAGAAGGATTTCGATTCCTCACACAAAGGGAGTCCGTGACCGAGCCTCCCAATTATTACACCCGTGATTGGTTATCCGGTGACCTGAAACAACTGACCTTCTTCCCCCACCCGACACCCCAGCTCAAGAACGCGCACAAGGAACTCCTGAAATACACGCGGGAAGACGGCGTACAGCTCACGGCTACCCTCTACCTGCCCCCGGGATACAAATCCGAGGACGGCCCACTCCCCCTGCTGATGTGGGCCTATCCCCGGGAATACAAGAGCGCTCAAGCAGCAGGGCAGGTGAGGACGTCGCCCTACCAGTTCATCCGCGTCAGTTGGAGCGGGGCTCTCCCATGGCTGACCATGGGATACGCTGTCCTGGATGGCCCCACGATGCCCATCATCGGTGAGGGCGATCAGGAACCCAACGACACGTACGTCCAACAACTCGTGTCCAGTGCCAGAGCGGCCGTGGACGAGGTCGTCGGGCGTGGTGTCGCTGACTCGAACCGAATCGCCATCGCCGGACATTCCTACGGGGCATTCATGACGGCCAACCTTCTGGCCCACTCGGACCTGTTCGCCGCGGGCATCGCCCGGAGCGGTGCTTATAACCGTACCCTGACGCCCTTCGGATTCCAGGCTGAGGAGAGAACGTTCTGGAAAGCGCCCGACATCTATTTTGCCATGTCCCCCTTCATGCATGCGGATAAGGTGAACGAGCCCATCCTACTCATACACGGTGAGGCCGACAACAACTCGGGCACATTCCCCATACAGAGCCGCCGCTTTTACCACGCGCTAAAGGGACACGGAGCCGATGCCCGGCTGGTCATTCTACCCTTTGAGAGCCATAGTTACCGAGCCCGTGAGTCCATCATGCACTGCCTCTGGGAGATGACCCAGTGGCTGGAGAAGTATGTGAAGAATAGAAGCGTCGAGAAGAAGGAAATTCCCATAGAGGAATGAGATTCGGTTTGCATGAATGACACAAGCCACGTCTGCCTGCTGTGTGTGGCATGATAATCCTGACAGGATCATTTTATTCTAGCGGGGATGAAGTCATCGTGGGACTTTCGGGGGATAGAAATGAGTTTCACCATAAATTTCCCTTGCATCTCTCGGACAAAATCGTTATTATTTAAATGCCTTTCATAGCCGCTTCTCTTATAATCCTACCTAATGAAGCCTCTTATTAGAAAGCGGCTAATCACTCGGGAGAGGCGAGAAGTCGCGAGTCGTCCCCTCAATCGAGGGGACGGCCCCTTTTGGGGGGATAATCTTATATAAGAAACCATCGATACGCACCGGATTTAATCCGTCATTGAACCCCACCGCTACCTACCCTGCACATCGATGTCCCCATTCACGATCTGTAACGTTATAGCCCCTTGGCCGTTCCCCAACCGACCGGACGCCGATCCTTCTGTCATAACCTGATCCATCAAGACAAGACCCGTGATACGGATACTTCCTTTATTAACCGTTGCCATAAATTCAGCCGAGGTACTCACAGGGATGTCCAGATCGATGCTCCCGTTCACGACTCCCAATGTGCAAATACCGTCCAAGGGCAGCGTCACATCCCCCTGTATGCGGCCGTTGGTCACACCGGCATCCACACTGCCTCGGAAATTCACGAGTATGATATTTCCGTTGGTCAAACCTGCATTGACTTGTCCCTCGATGTCCGACAGACCTATATCTCCGTTGATCAAGCCCACATAGGCAGCGCTCTTCAGTGAGTCGATCCCGATCCCTCCGTTCATATTCTCAGCAAACACCTGCCAGGATTCGGGGATTCTCACATGATACACGACCTCGCAATCCCGGCGTCCCGTATTCATGGGCTGCTCCGTTCGTACGCGAACCTCATTCTCATCGGTGGATACGACCACATCCACATTCGCCAAATAAGCTTCAGCATCGGCCAAGCTATACGATCTCACGATCTTCTCACCCCAGATTTCTACAGAGGGACATTCTGTCCTACCCACGATGTCCATCGGCCCGTTAATACCGCTGATCCGAAAAACCGTCCGATCCTGGACTTCGACACTATAATCGAACACTTCCCTGACTTCCACATTTGTGTCGTCATCGTCCGATGGATCGAGGATGCAGCAACTCACAAAAACGAGGTACAGCACCGATGCAGATACGAGGAAAACTCTCCAGGAATTCGATAACGTCATCATGATTCTCCTATCTTAAATTGTTCCGGTTCTACACTAATTTCTGCCTCTCTGTATTCGGTTCACTGCCGTATACGATTCCTAGACTTATTAAAGGACTGAACATCCGTCAACGGTGACATCATTTATTGTACCGCCGGCAGAATATGATTAATCATGATATCGTATAATATCAATGGATGTTCCCAGTGATAATCCCCTTGTGTGATGACCACAACCATTTCAAACTCTGGCAAGACAATGATATACTGGCCTCCCCAGCCTGCGGCGATATACCCATTACTATTTCCTGGCGTAAAAGTTCCGATCCACCACTGATATCCATAACCGGTCGCAAAATCAGACAATGGATTTGAAACGGAAAGAGTCATGGATTCTCTCGTGGATTCTGTGACCCATTCCTCTGAAACAATACGACTGCCGCTCCACATTCCCTCCTGCAGAACCAATTGACCGATCTTTGCCATATCTCTGGAACGAAGATAAAGACCCGACGATGCAAAAACCATCCCATCGGCATTTGGTAAATCAATCCACTGGTACGATGTAATGCCCAGAGGTGTAAAAAGATACGTTCTGGCAAATTCGTATAAATTGAAATCAGATTTTCTTCTTACAATTTCCCCCAGCAGATTCGTTGTGCCGCTATTATAAATAAAGGTATTGCCCGGTGGGGCAACCAATGGTAGTTCCAGGACATATTCTATTGGATCGTCTGCCATAAGCATGCTAGTTAAACTGTTTCTCGAATCATTATAAGGATAATCTTCATTCCAAGGGATGCCCGTCGACATGGTAAGCATGTGACCAAACGTGACTCCATCTTTCGACCCGTTGTTGATTTGTGAATATTCAGGAAACACAGAAAACATTTTTTCGTCGATTCCTTGAATAAATCCTTTATCGATGGCAATTCCAAAGAGTACGGACGTGATACTTTTTGTCACAGACGCCTGAAAATGGAGTGCCTCGCGATTAAAATCTATCTGGGTGAAATTGATGTCACCACCATTCGCGATTTGTGTCAGTACCGAGTCGTTGAGGACAAGATCGAATCCGCTGAAGTACTCTTCAAACACAAGGTTCCCATCCTTGACAATAACAATACTATGGACGTGATGTGTTTCTCTATTAAGTAGTTCATTCATGAGATCGACGACTGGCTGAGTATCCATGCCCACGTCGGCCAAAGAGAGCGTTGACCAGCCATCGTTGGTCTGCTCAGGTACTCGATAATTATACCGTATGAGAGAGTCTGGCTCAGTGGCATGATCGCATGATATGAATGTGAACAGAGCGAACGCTATCGGTACTACTACGAAATATTGTCTTTTAGCCATCCTATTATCACCTTCTATTCTGTACGATTCATTTCATCTGTATCCCGGTTCGTATTCGATATATAATTTAGCGGATGCGAACGATACGTCAAAGTTTCCCCTTCGAAATACGAAACCTCTATGCACTGAGAATACATAGCTAAATTTGAATATCGGGTCAATAATAACAATCCATTTGCATAATTTTCCCAGTTAAAATCAATTGCTGATCACAGCCGGAAAGATATAATTGAAAATGATATCTAAAAAATCGACGCCATCTCGACCGTTACTTGCCGTGATCACGATTAAAATGTCACACGCCGGTATCAGAAAAATATGCTGTCCACTGTATCCGTGGGCATACGGAATATAGCGCGTCAGTTGTACACCGGGCTCGGGAATTTGGAAATAACGAAAGCTCCACCATTGATACCCGTATTCAACCCTGTCTTCGACTGTGACATGCGCCGTGAGCGATTCGGTCACCCAATCCTCCGCCACAACCCGCACGCCGAGCCACCGACCGCCGTCGAGATAACACTGACCAAACTTCGCCATGTCCCTGGGCCGCAGTTGAAGTCCACCGCCCGTGTCCGGCAAATCGTTGGGACTGCTCGATTGATACGACCATTGACGTTCGGTAATGCCCAGCGGCCCGAAGAGCCAATCATCGGCTAGTCTGTCTGCATGACTTCCCGTGGTTTTTTTGAGAATCGCAGCCAGCAGAATCGTGCATCCGCTGTTGTAATTAAACCGTCGTCCCGGCTCTTCGACCATGGGCAGTTCCAGGACGAATTGTACCCAATCATCACTGTCATGCATCTGATTCCACGTGTTATCGGGTGAATCATAAGGAGCGGTAAATTCATCGTACACGAAACCCGATGTCATGGTCAGGAGATGGCGCAGCGTAATATTCTGCTTTCGCGGATCTGCCTGGAAAATATCCTCATACTCGGGAAAGAAATCGGCGATTCTCACATCGATCCCGGTGATGTGACCTTCTTCGATCGCTTTACCTATAAGGGCCGAAGTGATACTCTTGGTCACAGAATATATGTTATGCAACCTGTCCACATGATAATTCCGGTAATACTCTTCAAAGATCAACGTGCCGTAACGTACGATCAGCAGGCTGTGTATATAACCATAGTCCCCCTGACGGATCCGCTGGGACAGAGTGTCGATGATAAAAGGATTCATACCCTGTTCCAGCAGGGAAGAAACCTGCCAGCCGTCGTTGAGCTGCTCCGGTGTGTCGGGCACGTCGAATTCAGGATTCACCGGCTCCTTAGAGCAGGAGACGATGAGAACGAGGAGTACAACGGCACACACAGCCATCCATTCTTTTTTTATATTATTCACGTGAAGATTCCTCCTGTTGATATCTCGTGATTCCCCAGTCGACTTTTTATCTACTCACCTTTGTATCGGACCTCCGGCACTCGAATCGACCTAGTTTTCGGGTCAACGACACACCCCATCGTTCACTATGACGATGGGTAAACATGACCATGAGATGAAAACCCATGCTCTGAACATGTAAATCCATCTTCGTCTCTGCTCTCTTTCCGACATCGTGTGTTCCGTGCCATAAACATACGACACGGAACACACCCTCTCAATTTATGGACTCACTTCGGTCCCAATGGAAGCGTATACCCCAGCATGACCTGAAATCCTTTTGTCGAAAACTCGTCGTCTTCACTGATGTCCTCGGGCATCACCAAATCCCCTGCTCTGAATTCTAAAGTGCCTCCCTCGTTGAGATTGACGAGACCCAGGCAGTATCGGCCGTCGAGAAAGAATGAGCCCCGTCCCACTTGCATACTGACACCCGCTCCAAACGTGAGGGCTATCTCAAAGTCTTTCGAAATATCCTTCCAATCAGCTTCAAACGTTAGGCCCATCGCCTCTCCTTTTACACTCGCGGCCATCAGATACCCGAATGTAGGACCGGCCAGCACATAGGGACGAATCCGATCGCCAATGCTCGCCTTTACAAATACCGGCACTTCGATGAAATCCGCCTTTGCATCGAATTCTGGATCTGAATCCGATTGTATAAGAGTGCCCCCTTTCTGCATATACTTGGGCTCCACCTGGATGGCCACATAATCGTTCAAAGCCACTCCGAATACCACACCAAAGCCGTATAGCGTGCGGGCGGATACGTCTTGTTCTTCTCCATCCCCCACAATATCCAAATCGGCAAAATTCAATCCACCCATAATTCCCCCGTAGAATTTCTGAGCATGGGTTGGAAGGCTCATGCCCAGCGAGATGACGATGACAACAGCAACAAACAGCTTTTTCATGATGAACTCCTTTCCTATCGTTTATGTTGATGAGACCTTAGCCTCGTGGTTCGGCTCGATCCCTACTCTGTATCCAGGCAACGTCCATGCCAGAGGATGCTTATAAACCACAAGACGTCTAATTTACTGTTTTATAACGATTTGAGAATGAGGTCTCAGCCCGAATCGTTGGAAGTGAAAAAGGAAGAATCAGCGGAATCGCGGAATTTTTCCGCGGAAGAGAAACACAAAAACAGGCACTCGACGATAGAAACCTCTCGATTACTCCGATAACCGAGAGGTTTCCGTTTCCATGTCAATATCCTTTTTTTCTATTCGTCCAAGGATAATTCTCCTAAAAAGTTGAGTACGATGGCGTTGAACTCCTCCGGCTTTTCCATGTTGACCATATGGGCAACGCCGGGTACGATGACTTTCTTTGCACCGGTCACGGTCTTTTCGATACTGTCCACGATATCCAAGATGTCGGGCATGTCCAGATCGCCCACAACGGCCAGAGTGGGCGCTTTAATCTCGCCGAGTCTGTCCACGGCTGGCGGAACTTGTTCTACTACCCTGCTCTGGGGATTCCAATGCTCAACACTGTTCACGGCCATGGCCCTGACCTTGTTGCGAACCGTTGAATCTACTTCCGAGGGTTCTCGATGCGGCCCGTCAGTCCACCCCCTTTGAAAGTACTCGATGCCCAGGTGGAGGTTGCCTTCCTGGAATGCCTGCTGCATAGGAGCGTTGACCTCCTGGAGCTCCGGGCTGTCGAAATTGTACCCGCTCAATCCCGGAGCAGCCAAAATAAGGGCCGAGACCTTCTCAGGGTATTCCAGTGCAAAGTCCACGGCGATGCGTCCGCCCAACGACAGGCCCATGATAACGGCCTTTTTGATACCCAGTTGCTCCATTACCCGGGAGAGGTCGTCGTAATGCGTGAACGTGTCGGGCACGGCTCTGGACATCCCGTGATTTCGCGCATCATACCGGATCACGCGGTATTTTTTTGAGAATGTGTGAAACTGGTCGTCCCACATCCGGCGATCCAGGAATCCGCCGTGCAGCATAATCAGGGGATGTCCCTCCCCCATCTCTTCGTAGTAGAGTTGGGTTTTCCCCACATCGATGGTTCCGGTCTGGGGAGCATCCATCTTCGTGCAGGTTTGGATGCAGAACGCCAATACAAGAACAAAAAAGAAGAAAATACGATCTTTCATAAGCATGCCTCCCATTCATATGTGTAGCGATCCGTCTCGAATGAGCCTTTTGAACGGGAACAATCGGAGATTCGAGGCAGATGTCTAGATCATTCAGAAACCTTCCGGTCTCAACGTTTTGATGAACGACGCATCCACCCAGTAGATGTCTGGATTCCCGTTTTGCGGTCGGTTGTGCATCGACAGAATTCCGTTGCGCGTCAACTTCTTCCCTGCGAAATCATCATCCTCCTTCGTCCTGGCAGACATAAAAAAGAAATACTTCCCGTCCAGAGAGACGTAGGGCGACCACTCCAAGCCGCCGGGTGTATTGATCTTATCCCCCAGATTGATGGGCTCGCTCCAGGTGTCGTCGGTCGACCGGAAGCAGATATAATAATCCGTCGAGCCGTGGCTGTCCTCCCGGCCGAACGTCGGAACGATCAGATAATCCTCATCGGGTGCGATGAATGCGTTGAACTGATTTTGCGTGGAATTGACCCGGGAGCCCAGCTTTTCCGGTTCCGTGAACTGTCCGTCCACGAAGCGCGATCGATAGATGAAGTTGGATCGGGTCTTCTGACCCCCCCTCGTAAAATACAGCGTCCCGCCTCGTGTGAGGGACGGGAAAAACTCACCATCATCGGTGTTGACGGGTGCACCAAGATTATACGGCGCACTCCAGCCCTCTGCCGTCCTGTCCATCACCCAGATATCCCAGTCTTCACCCGTTTCGTCGGCATCGGTATCCGGACGATTCGAGACAAAGAAAAACCGGCTTCCGTCGGGAGAGATGAAGGGCTCCAGGTCTCGATAACGAGGATCGCCTGAAAATGCAGCCACTTCCGGTTTCGTCCACCGGCCATTCACCCGCTTCGTCACCATGATAACACCGTATGCATTGTTTCCCACGACGACACCAAAATAGAATTCTCTGCCGTCGGGCATTATGGCCACGTCCCGCTCGTAAAGCCCGGTGCACACGATTTCCGGGGCAAAGACCTGGGGCGTATCACCTGGCGGCGTTTGACCCAAATACGGCCCCGTCAAATCGGGAAACGGTTTTTGTTGTACACATCCGCCCATTATTATCAGGGAACACAGGACTGTTCCGATGAACAACGATGTCTCTTTCATTTGAAAACTCCTCTTCATTTGATGGCGTCGGATTTCAGGTCTTCTATCACACCCGCATCCATCCAAAAAATATCCTCGGTGCCCAGCCGGCTGCTGGCAAAGAAAAAATACCGGCCGTCGGGACTGACGCTGGGGCAGTAGTCCCGGGCAAACGAATTAATTTTCGGTCCCATGTTCATGGCCTTTGTCCAAGAGCCGTTTTGTTTCCGGTAACTGATGTACAAATCGTACTCTCCGAATCCTTTACCCCACCCATGGGATGTGAAAATGATGTAACTCTCATCGGCGGCCACGAAAGCGTTGTACTCAGCTTCAGGTGTGTTGATGGTCTCCCCCAACGGTTCCGGTGTTTTAAACACGCCATCTACATACCGGGAACGGTAGAGGTCGTTGTCGGAACCCGTAAAATACATGATCCCATCCATGGTAAACGTCGGGTAAAACCCGCCTTCGAAGGGCGATCCCAGGAGTCGGGGCGTGCCCCAGCCATCCCCATCTCTTCCGACCGTCCAGATTTCCCATGACTCGGCAGGGCCGTCGCCGCTCCGGGGCCGGTTGGAGATGAAGAACAAACCTCTCCCATCCGGGGTGAAGCAGGCTTCCGCATCCAAATAATCACTGCTAAACGGGGCTTTTTCAGGGGCCGTCCACCGGCCTTCTTCTCGGATCATGCCCATGATATTCCACGATTGTCCTCGTGCCCATCGCGTAAAATAGAACGCCTTTCCGTCGGGAGAAAAGCTGATGTCACGCTCGTTCCCGTCTCCGGTGGAGACGATACCCGGTACGAACAGTCGGGCTTCCGGGCCCGGTTTATTGGTAGCTGGATACTGATCTGTAAGCACAGAAAATTCGACCGGTCGAATAGGGGCTCCCTTTTCTTTTAACAATTGGACGACTTCCGTGTGGCCGCCAATCATCGCTAATTGAACGGCGGTCTCTCCTCCGTATCCCTCTATATTGATATCCGCACCCTGGTCGGTCAGGAGTGCGACGATTTCTTTATGACCCTTCTTGGCCGCTTCATGGAGAGGAACCTCCCCGTACACGTTTCTTGTATCGATGTTGGTTCCTTCACGGATGAGAAACCCAGCAAAATCCTTCAGGCCACCCCTGCACGCGGCATGCAGATATGTGCTCCCGTCACGTCCGGCATGATGAACATCACCCCGTTCTTTAGTTAGGAAATGATCGACCACAGTCTGATGCCCGTTCTCCGCTGCATAAAAAAGCGGTGTTTTACCGAAGCGATCTTCGTCGTCTGTTGTCAACCCGCGTTGGACGAGGAATTCCACGAGTTCGCGGTTTCCGTGGGTGCAGGCAAAATGCAGGGCTGTTCTTCCGCATACATCCTGCCACCCGGTCTTTGCCCCATTGGCAATCAATGCCTTGACGACCTCCAGATGCCCCGCCTGGGCCGCTGCATGGAGGGGTGTGCCCTCTTCCGCATCCAGGGCATCCACATCGGCACCTTTTTCGATCAGGAATGTGACAACGTCTTCATGCCCCCTCATCGCCGCATAGGTCAGAGGGGTTGCCCCTTGCACATTCTTCATATTCAGATCGAGACCTTTATCCATGAATAGCGTCACAATGTCGAGCCGGCCGCTGAGGGCTGCGTAATGGAGTACGGTGGTGTTGACATTTGTCTTTGCCGTACAATCCGCTCCCTTCGAGAGAAGATAAACGATCACATCTTCATTGCCCGAGTTGACGGCAAAATGCAGGGGCGTTCGACCGGCCGCATCCTTGGCTTCCAACCATTCGGGATATGCTAAAAGAAGCCTCTTCACGCGCTCAAGATCTCCCTGATTCGCGGCATCGTGGATTTCTTCCCCCGTTAACAAAGCCGCCTGTACCATGATGCTCAATGCGAACATGAGTAGTACATGCTTCCTTCGATATGCCATATAACCTCCGTTAGAAAAATTCCAATTACACTGATCATTACATCGTATAAAAAAACAATCCCCGTACAAAATAATGAATGCCGAACGCGGCGAGCATCGCACAGCTTAGCCCGAAGAGCCAGCGTTTGTATGTGACGAGCTTCAAGGCTATACTACCCAGCAGGAAGCCCAGCAGGGGATAGAGTGACGATGACACACTGAAGGTAAGCCCTATACCCGCTGCTTTGCCAAAAGAAGCATCCATGAGAAGCGGCACGAGAACCGTGAGCTTACTACATAACGTCCCTCCCCGGATCGATCCCAGTGTCATTCCTGCCAAGAAACCGCCCACCTTCTCTTTTTGGATGGGTCGGCCACGCTTCACGCGTGCTTCACGGGTCAGTGGTTCGAATTCCGGCGCTTCTGCTGTGCAGAGGTGGGGATCATCGCCACAGGCGGAGCAGGCATCGTTGAACTCCGGATGCTGATGGGTCGGGCAGTCGAAGCAGTGACCGGAACAGTTCCCGTGTGGATCATCAGCCTGATGAATCCCTTTCTTCTTCCAGGGGGGAATCCAGCCGAGGATGTGAACAGCCGCTAGAAAGGCCGAAAAACCCAGCAGAAAAACACCCGAGAGCAAGTTCAAGACACCGCGTTCGAGCTTAACCATACGGCCGAACCATGCAACCAAGATGGACAAGACGACGATGGCCAGGGCGCGACCCATGATATATCCCATGCACGTCGTCCGGTTCGTTGTCTGTAGGGAAAACACGAGCAGGACGCACAGCCACAGATTACCGAAGGAAAAACCCAGGAGAAGGGGAACAAGATAATCATCCATGGAATACCTATTCTGTTATGGAGGTCCACGCCTAGCAAAACACCCCAAGGCCACGCCTCGCCAACTCGTTCACTATTATTTTATCATCGTTCATCATTCTAATTTATCATCCGTATGTTTCCCAGCTGACGAAGGGATCCTCATACCGGGGAAAGAATACGAGGATGACATACGACAGTGCCCCATGCCCGATATTTTCCAACAGGAATCCGCCGGAGGATAGAAATAAGCATGCCCGACTCGAATGCTTCCATCAAACGTCCTTTATTAAGAGACAGACGGCTGGCCCAATTTCACAAATTCTTAGCAACCAAGACTCTGAGTATTTCCGATGTTCCTTCACCTATCTCGTTGAGTTTGGCATTCCTGAAATACCGTTCAACGGGAAAGTCCTTGGTGTACCCATAGCCACCGTGGATTTGGAGTGCGTTCTTGCAGACTCTTATGGCGATTTCCGACGCAAAATACTTGCATTGAGCGGCCTGTTTATGATAGGCTTTTCTTTGATCTTTCAAAAAGGCCGCATGATAAACCAGCCATCGGGCAGCCGATATTTCGGTATCCATGTCTGCGAGCATGAATTGTATTGCTTGCTGCGCGATCAATGGCTCGCCAAAGGCTGTTCGTTTTTTCGCGTAAGCCAATGCTGTCTCCATGGCGGCGTGAGCCGTGCCCACGCTGATAGCACCAACCCAGATACGTCCGTCGTTAAATAGATGCATCGCCTGCTTGAAACCTTCGCCTTCCTTGCCCAGCAGCTGATGTTCTGGGATGTCAACGTTTTCCAGAAGGATCTCCGTCGTGTGGGAACCGCGAAGCCCCATCTTGTCTTCCTTTTTGCCGACAACAAATCCCTTCGTCCCGTCTTCGACGATGAAGATGGAGAATCCCTTGACTCCAGCATTCGGGTCCGTCTTGACTCCCACCAGATAGGTTTTTGCCAATCCGCCGTTGGTCACAAAGACCTTGTGGCCGTTCAGGATGTAGCGATCTCCTCTCTTTACGGCCGTTGCTTGAATACCCGCCGCGTCTGATCCGGCTGTGGGCTCGGTCCACGAAACGGCTCCCACCGCTTGGCCGGAGCACAGGGCTGGCAGGAATTGACGCTTCTGGGTGTCACTCCCGAATCGCTGAATACCCTCGAGGCAGAGGTTATGGGCATCCAACGTAAACGCAATGCTGGCACTGCCCCTGGACAACGCCTCCATACAGATCACGCCGCTCACGGCATCTCCCCCTGACCCTCCATAATCCTTTTCACCAATCAATCCCCAGAGACCCTGCCGGGCCATCTTATCAAGGATATCCGGTTGGATTTGATTTTCCCGATCCATCCGCGCATCATGAGGGGCGATCTCTCTGGCCGTAAATTCTTTCATCGACCTCTGGAGCATTCTCTGTGATTCGGTTAAATCGAAATTCATACTTCCTCCCGGAGTATCGAATTTTCATACAAAGACGCCGATCTTCCGATGGCCAACAGAATGGATGACGAAACGCACTCCCATTCATCGATACACGATGTTCGGAGTATCTGCTCAAAACCCGATCGATTCTGTTTCGGAATCATTCCTCGCCCGAAACTTTCAACAGACAAACATCCAAGAATCCACTGCCGGAACTATCCGTATGACCAAGAACGACGATATCCCCACGTTCGGTGACCACAACGGCGTTGCCCCAATCGGTCCCGGATCTGCCGAACGTCTTTTCCCAAATCACATTTCCTTGACCATCCAGTTTCGTCACAGAGATGTCGTTGTCGTACACGGCATCATCGCCCGGCACGGATTTGGTCGCACCACAAACGATGAAACCGCCGTCTCCTGCCGGATGCACCGAATTACCGTAATCGTAGAAGGGCTTCCTGCCGAATCTACTCGACCAGGATTCCTCGCCATCAGCATCGGCTCGAACGACGTACACATCCAGAATATCCTGAGAATCCGTGTAACCCACGAACACGGCTCCGTCATTCTCCGTCGGATGCATGGCCTTGCACCAGTCATACCCGTACCCCCGGGGTCCCGAATTACCGTAATGATGGGCCAGAATCTGACGGCCTTCAGCATCTAATTTCATCAAGTAGGCATTGCCCGTCTTATCGCCGTAGCTGGTGGTGGTGGCACCGACGAGGAGACTGCCGTCGCTCAATGCATAGACCGAATTGCCCATATCCGACCGGGAACCGCCATACGTCCTGGACCACACTTCATTCCCGTCGGCATCGGTCTTGATCACGTAAATATCCTCATCCCCGGAACCGAAGGAATGCGTGAAACCGCAGACTACATAGTGTCCATCGCCGGTTTGGCATACAGAGGCGCCCACATCCCAATGAGAGCCGCCGAATGTTTTCGCCCAGATCGTCTGCCCTTCAGGATCGATCTTTATCAGATAAACGTCTTCTGATCCCGTCCCATACGACGTAGTATACCCCACTACAAGATACCCACCATCCACGGCAATGCAGCCGTAACCGTACTCCGTACCGGCGCCACCGTACGCTCTGGACCAGGTCATGCTGCCGTCGGAATCCGTCTTGATGACCAGAATATCCGCATCGCCCGATCCCTGGGAAAACGTATAACCGGTGAGGAGGTAACCGCCGTCGTCCGTCTGGCAAAGGGCATGGCCGCCGTCAGCCTGCGGACCTCCGAACGTTTTCGCCCAGACCACATCCTCAGGACCAGCATCGTACGGATGGGAGAATATGAATTCCCTTTTGGACATTTTCTTCGGCCCCGTTCTGTTCCGTCTTTTCTCCACAGCCGTAGCCAATGCCTGGCCGATGCCCACGCTGTATTCCTGTCCATTTGTAGCCGTTATCACCGGATCGTCGATAACCGGTGGATGCTTGACGCCTTGCCCTCCTAGGTATATCGCTCCCGCACGCTCGTACTCCTCCTGGAATCTCGGACTCCCCGTTATTTTCTTGTTCTGGATCACGTTTGCTGCAGCCAGAACGCGAACGCCGGCACACATGGCGAACACGGGGAGCCCATCACCGGCAGCCCTGGAGATCAAAGCCAAGGCGTCCGGACTCTTCAATAGGTCGTCGAACGAGTCCGGTATTTTATAGTAACTGCCCGTACCCGGCGGAATGACCAGGCAATCGTACCCGGAGAGGTCTGAAATCTCAGGAACCTTTACATCCACGACGATGGGAGGCACGCCCCATTCGATGACCGGCGGGCAGGCCGTAATCGTATCCGTCACACCGGCATGGGTCACCTTCCAGCCATACTGGTCTAAAACATCCCGGATAAGAAAATAATTCAACCCGTAATTCTTGCTCATCAGGAAAAGGGCGTTCACATCTTTGCCACTGGATTTCATGCCACCCGTACCGCAGGCCATTCTCCCCATCAAAACGGCCAATCCCATGATGAACAAAATCGTTCCCCAACGCATTTTCATGGGTATTCCCCTCTCTTCGATTGAATGATACACTATTTATCGGAATCCCGGATTTTTACCAGGCATACATCATAGCCTCCTCTGCCCCCGGAATTCGTATGCCCCAGGACAACGATCTCCCCGTTCTGGGTCACGAGAGCCGAGTTGGCCCAGTCGGATCGATGACCTCCAACGGTTCTTTCCCAAACCAGCTCACCGTTTCCGTCTATCTTAACGAGAAAGATATCGTTGTTGTAGACGGTCTCTCCTTTCTTCGGCACCTCACGCATCGACTTGGTCATGCCTGCCAGAAGGATGCTGCCGTCGGGCATCTCATCCACGCTGTTTCCGTACTGATAGAACGGCTGATCCCCGAACGTCTTCAGCCAGATTTTGTTGCCCCAGGCGTCCGTTCTTATAACCACGGCGTCCATCAGGTCATTGGTGTCCGAATACCCCGTGGCGACAATACCGCCGTCGCGGGTGACCGTCACGGCCTTGCACCAATCGAAGCCGTGTCCGGGCTTGGGATTGGCGCCGTGAGCCTTCATCCAGAGCATACCGCCTTCCGCATCCGTCCGTACTAACCAAAAATCGGTGTTTTTCCCACCGTAACTCAGACTGCTGGCACCCATCACGCATCCACCATCATCTGACATCCTGAAAAATCCGCCCATCTCAATCCGTTCGCCGCCGAACGTCCAGGATCCCAACTCATCGCCGTTCCGGTCGATCTTGAGTAGATACACATCCTCTTCGCCCGCTCCGAAAGAACGGGTGAAGCCGCTGACAAAATACCGGCCGTCGGGGCGCTCAGCCACCGACATTCCCACATCCCAGCTCTCACCGCCGTAGGTCTTGGACCAGATTTCCCGGCCTTCGGGATCGATCTTGACCAGATAGACATCCTTCTGGCCCGCCCCGAAGGAGGTCGTATACCCCGTGACCAGATATCCGTCTTCCACGGCGGTGCATCCGTTGCCGTATTCGGTGCCCGATCCTCCGAACGTCCGGGCCCAGATCATCCGTCCCTTGTTGTCGGTCTTCACGACCAGGATATCCGCATCCCGCGATCCGGGTGCGAACGTATACCCCGTGATCAGAAATCCTCCGTCTGGGAGCACGCAAAAGGCTCTGCCTCCATCCGAACCCGGCCCGCCATACGTTCTCGCCCAGACTGTCTCGCTGGGAGTAAAGTCAACCATGCCTGCTTTAATGTGGCCGTTCGAGAGCGTCTTAGGCCCCTGCGTCTGTTTCCCTTCGACGACAGTCGCAATGGCCTGACCGATGGCGACATTGTATGTCTGTCCGCGGGCACCCGTGATGATGTTACCCGAGATGAGTGGACCGTTGTCGTTCCTCTCATTGCCCACCCAGACTGCACCAGCCGCCCGGAATTCATCCTGGAACCTTGGTGCACCCACAACCTGCTTATTTGCAATAACATCCGCCGTAGCCAGAACGCGAACTCCGGCACACATGGCGAACACGGCCAGTCCTTCGTTCACAGCCGATTTGACGAGGCCCAGGGCTTCGGGACTCTCCAGGACATCCTGATACGAATCCGGCACTTGCCATGCCTGCCCCGGGGACGTGGCGATGAAAAGCACATCGTACTCTGCAACATTTCCGACCTCCGAGAGGGCAACCTCCGGGAGAAGGGGCAAGGAACTGGGATGCCTCCCCCAGAATCCACAGGGCGGGATCGTATCCAGCACCGCCGTCCGGGTTACATGCCAGCCGTACTCTTCGAACACGTCCCGTATCAGGAAATTATTCGCACCGATGTTCCGTGGCATCAGGAATAACACTCGAACGCCGTCTTTCCGAGCACCGTTACCCTGATTGCAGACTGTAAATAACCCGCACAGGATCGAACCGATGATCATAAAAACCACGATCCTCAACATGACGCATTTCCCCTTCATCGCGACCCTCCTTCTCTTCCAAACAGATAGTTTGTGATCGTTACTCATAAGACATATGAAAGAAACCGCTTTAGCAGATGACGATCCTGTCCTCAGTCACCGATAGGACAGCGAAATGTCTTATCCGCATCATTCAACGGGGCTCTAACTTCAGAATCCGATACGGTTCCGTGCGTTGATTTCCCAGATGGAGCTGGCTCGTCGTCACGTATATGGAGCCATCCGTAGCAAAGGCAATGCTGTCGGGCCACTTCAGCAGGGAATCCTGGACGACGATCTCTACCTGGCCTGCGGGATCGAACCGACGGATGGCATTAAATTCCAAGGACGTCAGATAAACGTGATGATCCGGGCCATAGGCGATACCATCGGCTGCACCGGACCGGCCCAGCCGTTCGACTTTCTCGCCCAGTTGAGATTCCGTAAGCGTGGTATCCCGGAGCCATTTCGTGTGAATGCGGTACAGGCTGTAACCCGTGAGGGCCTGGTAGTAGAGGTACTCACCCCTTCCGTCCAGAGCAATTCCATCGGAATGGACCTGGGGACCACTCCCGTCGGGCCGGAGCCACTCCCGGCCTTCGATGGTCAGTGTGACGTCCTCTGCCTTCACCGAGGGATGACGAGTCAGGAGACGCCGGCTCTTTCCCGTGGACAAATCGACGACAACGATAGCTCCCAGACCCGAGTCCGTGATATACGCAAATCCCGATTCCGTATCCACCCGCACGTCGTTGAGATAACTCCTCTGGGGAGCCAGATCGGATGAGAATAGGATTTTCTGAACGATCTGATTCGTCGCCAGATCGATCTTGATGAGTTTGGGGCCGCCTTCGACAACACCCCCATGATAAATACTCAACGCCGGATCGAGAATCCACAGGAAATTTTCAGTATCGACCGTTACGCTCTGGACGCATACAAAGTAATCGCTTGGGGATTTTGTTTGATTCCAGTCGTTCCAGCGGGTATCGGGAAACGGTATCACATTGCCCGAGGCTGTGATTTCTGCGACGGACACGGGGACATCCTCTGACCATCGGGGATAGTTCGTAAAAACCCGCCCTTCTTTGGATACGGCAATACCCGTCCACAACCGTTCCGATTGAGCAAAGTCAACCAGTTGATAGGAGATGTGTTTTTGTTGGGATGCCTCTTTACCACAAAAGCTCTGTGATAACACGAGCACCACGATACAACCTAAAAGTACAACAATCTTACGGACCATTACGGTACCCCCTTTTTATAAATGACTATGTTTTTTTATATCTTTTTTGATGACTGCACTCGGGTGTCATCCCGATACGGAAAAAGAATGTTGCTGCCGGTTGAGGACGCAAGGATGAGGACCATCCTTTCCAGGATCGATACGCTATCCTCCTATGTCGTTCCGATGGGTGCGGGATAAGTCCCATGTGCGAAAACGTCTTTCTACGAATGTTTCTTTGATGTCCTTCCCAAAATCGATCACGGTCTACATCGATAAATCAAAATTGAGTACGTCAAGACCTTTTCATCAAGCCAGGGTAAATGGATTGCGCTGTTCCGGGTATTTCCTATCCTTGAGTACGAATCCTCGTTCGTTCGGGTTTCGAACTTCGTCGAAACCATCTTCTGCTCCCATGGAGGTACATACGATTTTCTCAGCAACAACGACCAATCCTCTTAAAAAGCCGGACGGATTGTTTTAGCTTATACAGCAGCTTCCGGTAAACCAGATGTGACATGCTCGGGAATCGGTCTCTAGAGTCGTTGGCTGGAATTTAAATCCGAGGCTGAATACGGAGACAAACACTGGAAATGAATATTCTAAGAACCATTGGATTAACAAGCGACGCTCTCGCATCGTCATCTCCTCCGCATGTGGCTACTATTTAATACGGCCCATCGGGTGTTCTTCCCTCTGCATGTCTGATAGAATGCAGAACCTGTTTACGGTCGAAAGCCTTGATAACAGGCACCGCTTCGGTGCCATCAACATACGTACGGCCAAAGCCGATTGCAATCAGGGATCGCTCAGAGGCAAATGGCAGCGCCGAAAGGTATATATCCCCCGCGTTTGTGACAGAAAATGGACATGGGGAAAAGAAACGACTGTATTAAAGAATGGGATACCCGACGGATGTCCGGTTATGGCAGGAAAGTATATGAAAAAGCCTCCTGACAATTCACCCTGTTCAGGAAGCTGTGATCATTCGATAAATTTGAAGAAATAGGTCAAACGATGTTAAACAACATTCATGTACGTTATCCACGAGTTCCGCTATATCGCAACGGTTGACGTTTTAAATAGGTCAGCGAGCGCCACAGCCATTCGGCCGGCCCGAAACGGAAGTGCCGGAGCCATATCGGCGATAGTATCAATTGCACAGTCCATATGGCGAAGACTATCAGGATTTGAGATTGCCTTTCCGCCCGTCCGAAGAGGCCCACTCCATGGCCATAGAACAGGAACGTGCAGATCAGGGTCTGCAAAAGATACTGGGTCAATGCCATCCGTCCCACAGCGGCAATCGGATGGAGTATCTTTTTCTGCTCCATCGATTTGGAAATCATCATCACCAGACCGATATAGCCCATTGCCACCAGCAGGCTGCCCCAATAATTATACTGGGAACCCAGAAACATCGAGTACTCCAGAGACCAGCCTGCCTTAAAATTGGACACGACACCAACGATGACGATGGGCCATCCGATTCCGAGTCCGATACTCGTGAGGAAGAGGTAGAAACGCCGGGTACGACGGGCCGTGAGTACGCCCCATTTATACAACGCCATACCCAAAAGCATCAGTCCCCCGGCTCGCCAGCCCGTCCAGATCAGGAAAATAAACGTCTGAAAGTTAAGGGACGAAGGAACGCGGTGGGTCATTTGATGAAGCCAGCTTCCCCCATAGGCGGCAAGTTCTTCAGCTACCTTTTCTGGACCAGGCTTCCAGCTCATCATGAGACCTTCTATCATCTCGGGAGACCAGTTGGTCATAGACAGTCCGCCCATGATGTATATGAATGATGAGATGGAAAACAGGACAAGGCCCACGATCACTACCGTCTTGGGCGATGCTTTCCGAAACGGATAAACCACCAGAGCACAGAGAGCATACGAGACCAGAATATCCCCGTGCCATAGAAGATACGCATGGGCCAATCCGATGACCAGGAGCCAGAGGGTGCGGCGATAATGGAGGCTTCGAGCGCTCCTGCCCCTGGACTCGATTCTCTCTGTGAAGAGCACGATGCCCGCACCGAACAGAATGGAAAAAATCGACAGGAATTTCTGTTCCGCCAGAACATGGCTCAGAATCCAAATCCACTTGTTGAGTCCTGTCAAGTCGCCGTACGCCGCCGGATTGATGTAGGCAGCCTCAATCATCGAATAGCTCTGAATATTCATGATCAGGATACCCAGGATCGCAAAACCGCGAAGTATATCCAAAGAGACGTACCGTTCCGAGAGAGACGTGGGAGCCATTTGTGTGTCGGGATTCATCATCTTCCTTCCCATGTATATAGGGCTATGCCCGGGTTTTCAGGATGAAGGCCGATAGTTTTAGTAGAGAATAGGTACAATGATCGCTTCTAGGAATTGAAACCAAAGGGATTACAACGGCTTCACAGGCAGGCAAATGTCCAGAATGCACTTGCCCTCGGGATGCTCCTTGGGATCGTTCAGGTAGAGCTCGAAGGCCGGACGGTCGTCAGGCTGGAATCCGCTCTCTGGAAGCCACCCGCTGCACACGGCCGACCAGGCATCCGGGTATTCGTCGGAGGCCAGTTCGAATCGGGCCATGGCATACTTGCCGCCGGGAAGAACCATTTTCCCTAATTCCCCATCCACGGGTGTATCGTCCGGCACGGTGATGCATACATCCAGGCGCAGCTTATCCTCGTCGGTGATCTCGGGATTGTCGTAGTAAACCGCCAGGACCTGGGTCTCGGGAAAACGCAGGAGATCCCTCGCCCCGGCCCACTTAAAAAGCCGGGTAAAGAGTCGGTCAAAGAGTTCAGCGTCCCCGGCATACGGGCCTATATGTCGAATATAGGCCACATGCAGATCAGGCAGGTCTTTGACTTCGACGTTTGCTCTGAACGTGCTTTTTCCTTTCATGACGATCCTCCATGTTTGTTTTACGGTCTTGCCGTCCATAAGATAATCGGAGGATACGTCGAAGTCTTTTCCCATCTTGCCGAGTAATTGATCTTTCTTGTGAATGGTTTTGCGTTCCTTGCGATTCCGTGCATGTCGGCCTGAACGCCACTGGCTCGCACTCATTCCGAAATTCTCTCTAAACGCCCTGGCGAACGTGGCCGAACTCGAGAATCCGCAGTCGTATGCAATTTCTGTGATGGATTTTTTAGGATTGCCGATGAGCTGAGAAGCCGCCTTTTCCACACGAATACGCTGAATGAAATGGTTCAGTGTCTCTCCCACCACGGCGCCGAATAAACGGTGAAAATGGAACCGGGAAAAATTAGCCACGCGGGCGAGTTCTTCCAGCGTAAAGCTTTTATCGATATTCGCCTCGATGTAATCGATGACACGGTTGATACGGGCAGTATATTCTTCTCGAAGCAACCATCGCCTGGCATCATCGGTCATACGTCTTGCCACCTGATCATTTTAAGCATCCGATGAAATTGATCGGGATAGATTATATAAATAATGTCGA
>Ga0180438_10002383_pt1 | contig 30839 bp, 20 predicted proteins | sample SS_ome_12_FD_132455 | JGI IMG/M metagenome (GOLD analysis project Ga0180438, IMG submission 132455) | Hypersaline lake sediment archaeal communities from the Salton Sea, California, USA - SS_3_D_2 metaG | ecosystem: Environmental > Aquatic > Non-marine Saline and Alkaline > Hypersaline >...
CCGCCAGCTGATGCTGTATTCCCTGGAGAGCGAGTAGGAACCGGCATCGTTGACCAGACTCCATATCGAGATGCTCTGCCCGCTGTGCCCGTGACACACGATGTCCTGTGGGTAGGGGGTGTTGCGGACCGTACATATCCCGAGCCGGTCCTGAATCTCCGACGCCTCACTTGTCCCAGCGGCAGGAGTGCTCGCGAGTATCTTGGGCGGAGGCACGCTGAAGTCCCACGGGGGAGAAGGAGGATTCGGATCCGTCTGCACCACATAGATCGCGCGGCCCCAGGCTGAGCCGGTCCACTTGGGCGCCACGACGGCAACCTCGTTCTTCCCGTCACCGTCGAAATCCCAAATCAGCGCGTTTCGGGCCGGCTTGCCGGGATGGTCCCCCGGCGGCGACGCCGGGCCGTTCGGAACCTTCCACGCCCAAAGAGGCGTCATCGTCCCTGTGCCGCTGCCCCAGTTGATGTTCAGCCGGAAGGCAAACAGGACCTCGTCCGACATGCCGATGACGGCATCCAAGTCGTCGTTGTTTATGCCCTCGACATCTCCGAAAGTGACGTATCCGGGGAACTCATGCCATCCGCCCACGTCGTGACTGTGGTTTAGCCAGACGCTGAACTCGGACGGGATGGAAATCGCCACCTTCCCCATCTGAAGACCGGGGCCCGGCGGTATCGAGGCGTTGACCGGGTCCGGTGCCGGCGGCCATTCGCTGTCGTACCCTAGTCCTATCGCGCATGTAGAAATAACGAGAAGAAGGCAGGCGAGAAACGGAAAGAGCCCATCGCGCATCTATGGCCCTCCTTGGGCTAGCTGCAAGTTCCCCCACTCACGGCCCGCGCCCTTGTTGAACCATCAGCCCCCAGGATGTGTAAATGATACCACGAAATCCCTTGTACCGCATGTGGCAAATTCGGCGCGGGGGCAAGACAGAGGCCCATATTACGGCCGACGCCCCAGCGTTTGGCGGGCGCTCAGGGATACGCGCCAAGCTCACCCGTAAGCTCATCCTTCGCAGATGGCTTCTTCAACCCCCCCAGGCCGAAGTGCGCAGCCGCGGCATATAGCGTCGTATAAAGCGTGGGTACCACCACCAGCGTCAGCACCGTTGCGAATGCGAGCCCGAATATCACCGTCGTCGCCATATTCCCCCACCACTGGCTCGACTCCCCCCGCGTTACCCAGTTGAATTCGTGGAAATCAAAGCTCACGCCCGTCGCCATGGGCACCAGCCCCAGTATAGTCGTCGTTGCCGTGAGCAGCACCGGACGCAGTCGCGTCATGCCGGCTTCTACAACCGCGTTCAAGAGGCTCGCCCCCCCTCTCTGCAACTGCCGCGTGTACGCCAGCAGCACGATGGCGTTGTTCACTACGATGCCCGCAAGACTGATGATCCCGATCCCCGTCATTATGATCCCGAAAGGATACCTGCGCACCATCAGCCCCGTCATCACTCCGACCAGTGACAAAACCACAGTCGTCATGATGATCAGCGGCACGACCAGCGAGTTGAACTGCGCTACCAGGATCATCACGATCAGCAGCAGCGCAATTATGAAAGCCTTCGTGAGGAACGCCATCGCCTCAGCCATCTCCTCCTGTTCTCCCGCGTACTCGATCCTGTAACCCGAGGGCAGCTCCAGCCCCTCCAGCCTGCTCGCCACGTCCGCCAGCACCGCCGGGCCCAGTCTTCCTTCCGCATCCGCTACCAGCGTCACCACCCGTTTCTGGTCCACTCGAGTTATGGTCCCAAATCCGCCCTTGTAATCGAACTCTCCGAGCGAACTCAGCGGCACCGGTTCGCCCATGTTGTTCGGCACCTGCAGACGCAGAAGATCATCGATGTTCACCCGCTGCGAAAGGGGAAGCCTGATCGTGATGTCGTACTCGTCGTTGAACTCGCGGTACGTTCCCACCGGCGTGCCGAATATGGCCGTCTTCAAAAACCTCCCCACCGTCGAAGTGTCCACCCCGAGCAGCATTGCGCGTCTGCGGTCTACCCTGAACGCCAGCTCCGGCTTCGTGGCCTCCAGATCGCTCTGGAGATTCACCAATCCCGGCACGTCCGAAATCAGACGTTTCGCTTCTTCGCTCAGTTCGCCCAATACCTCGAAGTCCTCCCCCACGATCCGCGCCGTGACTGCTGCGCCTGTCGGCGGACCCTCCTGTTGCTTCGCGACCGTGACCTCCCCGCCCGCTATGTCGAGCAAATCCTTACGGATGTCCGCCACAACCTCCGCAGACGGGCGCTTCCGATTTTCATAGTCGTAGAATGTCAGTGTCACTCTGGCGTTGTGTGGGCCGCCGCCACCTCCGAAGAATATGCCGCCTCCTTCTCCACCCACGGTCGTCACCACGTACTCCAGGTGCTCGTCGTGGGGCGGAAGACGATCCTCCACAATGCGTGCCAGCCGGTCCGACTCGCGGATGTTCGTTCCCTGCGGGCCCCGAATATCCACGTAGGCCTGCTCGGGGTCCGTGTGGGGGAAAAGCTCCGTCCCCGCACCCGCAATGCTGTACAGTTTCATCGTCCCGACAAACAGCAGCATTGCGAGGGCCAGCGTGGCGAACCGATGCTCCAGCGCCGTCTCCAGTAGGCGTCTGTATCCTCGCGCAAACCAGCGCTGTCCCGTTCGCTCTTTCTTACCCTTGCTCATGAACAGCGAAGATATCGTGGGGCTTATCACCAGCGCCACAAAGAGTGAGCTGCTCAGCGTAATTATCAACGTGATTGGCAGGTACTTCATGAAGTCGCCCATCATCCCGGGCCAGAAGAGCAGGGGCGAGAAAGCGGCCACGGTTGTCGCCGTCGACGTTGCCACCGGCCACGCGACTTCTTTCGTGCCGGCTATCGCAGCCTCGATCCGCTTCTGGCCGAGCTGGGCGTGCCTGTATATGTTCTCCACGATCACTATGGCGTTGTCCACCAACATCCCCAGCGCGAGAATGAGCCCGAACAGCACTATCATGTTCAGCACGTAACCCAATGTCTGTATGACAGCGAAACTGATTAGCATGCTCAGCGGAATCGCCGTCGCCACTATCGTGCTCGTACGGAAGCCCAGGAACAGGAAGAGCACTGTCAGCACAAGCACCAGCCCCGTCAGGATGTTGTTCTCAAGATCCTTCACCGTGCGACGCACGAATTCCGAGTAATCCAGTGTGATCTTGAAATCCAGTCCCTCCGGAGCTTCCTTCCGGAACTCCTCGAGCACCATCTTCGCCGCATCCGCCACGAAAACGATATTCGCTCCTACTCGCTTCCGGATGCTTATTGTCACGCTGTCCGCGCCGTTCATCCGCGAGTAGCTTGTCCTGTCCTTGAACGTGTCGTTTATCTCGGCTACGTCGGCCAAGTATATGGGGTTTCCGTTCCGCACAGCCAGCAGCAGGTATTCGATCTCCTCGGGGTCCTCGAACTCCGCCGGAATCCTCACGTTGAACTTGACCCCCTCCGTCTCCAGGCTGCCCGCCGATATGTTCACGTTCTCCGACGGGATCAGTGCGATAAGCTGCGGTATGGTCAGGTCATACGCGGCCAGCCGATCTGGATCCACCTCAACACGAATCTCCCGTTCCAGGGCCCCGCTCACGTTCGCTTGCAGCACCCCGGGAATCGACTCAATCGCGTCCGAAAGCTCGTCCGCGATCGCCTTCAGCCGCACCGGCGAGATGTCACCCGATACGGTTATCATCATGATCGGGAACTCTGCCACGTTGATCTCTGTCAGAAACGGCTCTTCAGCGTCCGTCGGCAGCTCCGGCTTCGCCAGATCGACCTGGTCTCTCACATCTTGCAGCGCATCGTCGATGTCCACATCCGGATCGAATTCCAGCGTGATGAGCGAAACGCCCTCCGAGCTGGTCGACGTCATCTCCTTCAGCCCGTCCAGGCCCTTCAGCTCTTTCTCAATCTTGATCGTCACCGATGACTCAACATCCTCCGGCGACACCCCTTCCAAGGTCGTCGTAACCAGAACGTACGGGATCGGAACATCCGGCATGGCGTCCCGTGGAAGTGTTATGTAGCTGTACCCTCCGGCGAAGACGATCAGCACGACCAGCACGGCCACGGTCGTCCGGTTCTTGATCGCGGCATCGGAAATGATCATCTTGAACCCCTAACGTTCGCCCACGATCTGCACTCGCTGCCCAGGCGCGACGAATCGGTGACCCGCCACGATCAGAAGGTCGCCTGGGTTCAACCCGCTCAGAATCTGTACCTCTCGCCCTCTGATCACCCCCAGCTCTACGGAGCGCCGCTCGGCCGTCGCGCTTTCCCCTTCCTCAACAACGTAAACCGCCTTGCCTTCCTCTAGTGGAATGACCGCCAACAAGGGAACCATTATCACGCCCTTGAGCACCCGCCGGGTCAGCCGCACCCGCACTATCTGGCCGCTCCGCAGCTCCCTCTCCCGGTTATCCACCTTGATTTCCGTCCGCGTCGAGTTCGTGTTATTGTCCGCCACTTCGCTTATGTACGAAATGACCCCCTCGAAGCTTCTCTCCTCCCCCTTTATCTTTGCCAGAACCTCCGCCTCTGCCCCCGTCGCCAAAAACGGCACGTCGCTCTCCGGTATCTGCACCGCCACCTTCACCTTGTCTATCTCAACGATCTCCGCCACCACCATCCCCGGCGCAACGTACTCCCCCTCGTCCACCGGCAGACTGTTCAGGATTCCGCCTGCGGGCGCTGCGATCTTCGCCCGATCCAGCATCGCCTTCGCCATTGTCACCGCGGCACGGCTCAACTCCATTCGCGAAATCGCCTGGTCCAGCTCGCTTGCGGTTACGTCGCCCCCCTGCTCATACAGGAACTTCGTCCTCCCGTACTCGCTTTCGTCATACTTCGCTTGGGCCAGCGCGCGGTCGTGCTCCGCCTGCAACAGGTCCGTATTCACCTCGACGATTAAATCCCCCTTCTTGCACGTATCGCCCTCGGCGAAGTGAATCCGCTCGACCCGCCCCGAAACCTCCGCCGCGACCATCACTATCTGGTTCGGCTCCACTGTTGCGGGCAGCACCAGTGTATCAGCCATCTCCGGCAGAGCTCTCACCACCTCCACCTCGACGTTCGTCGGCGGGGGCTCCGCGGCCTCCAGCTGGCGCTGGCTCCTTGCCTTGGTGACAAAATGCGCCGTCACGAAAATGGCCGCCACCACCAGCACCATCACCGCCACCACCAGCACCGCCAGCAACCTTCGCTCAACCTTGTTGGCCACTGATTACTCCTCCGGTTCGCGTCTCCCGCATGTGGTTCCCGATCATTAACCCGATCAATGGGCGGCCCCGCCGCGTCCTCGCCACCGTATGCGACTCAATTCCCAATTCTACTCCGCACATCCTTTTCAGACAATCCCGCGGTCACCGCGCCTTGCCTTTCACGCTCTCCCGCTGACTGTACGCGCTCGTCACCTGTGTTATAATCAACGAGATTGCCTCCTGAAGTCGGTTCAGCGGTCATCCCCGCCGCCGTTTGCCTTTCGGTGGGGTTCGCTTTCCGCAGGGAAGGAATATACTATCATGCCCGCGGCAGAACAGAGCATCCCAGCAAAGGGCCTGCGGGAGGAGGACCGTGAAAGGCGGCGCCGCGCGTCCATTGAGCGACGCAGGAACGAGAAAATCCTCTTCGACTTCGGCCCTCCCCCGCCGCACAAGCTCCAGTGCCCCATCGTCGATGCCCATTCCCATCCCAATACCCCCGAGCGCACCGAGAATCTCGTCCGCGTGGCCCAGAGCTACGGCGTCTCCAGAATGCTCGGCATCACCACCGTGGAGCTTGCCGATGGCCTTCGCGACGCATTCCCGGGCTTCTTCGAGTTCGCGCTCAGCTTCTCTTACAACCATCTCAGCGACGTCTCGCGATTTCAGCGCGACAACCTCGCTCTGCTCGACCGCGCACACCAAGCGGGCTTCGCCGTCGTCAAGTTCTGGTTCAAGCCCGAGTTTAACGAGGCCCAGGGGCTCAAGCTCGACGACCCGCGCATGGACCCGCTCTTCGACAGGATGGCCGGACTCGGCTTCTCCGGACTGATCCACATAGCCGATCCCGACGTCTGGTTCACCACCCGTTATCGCGACTCGGCACGGTTCGGCACCAAGCGAGAAACCTACGTCCAGCTTGATAACAGGCTCAAATCGCATCCCGCCATCAAGATCGTCGGTGCCCATCTCGGCGGCGATCCGGAGAATCTCCCGCATGTCGCCCGGCTGCTCGACGCCCATCCCAACTTCGCCGTCGATTGCAGCGCCACCAAGTGGGTGGCACGTGAGCTCAGCAAGAAGCCGGACGAGGCGCGCCGCTTCTTCACCACCTACCAGGACCGCATCATTTACGGAAGCGATCTGGTAGCGTGGGAGGGCGCTCCCGTCAAACACTACGCCTCGCGCTACTGGACGCTGCAGAGACTTCTCGAAACCGACTACGACGGCCTGTCCCCCATTTACGACAACGACGGCGGCGGCGAGGTTACGCTAAAGGGTCTCGACCTTCCCGACGAAATCCTCGAAAAGCTCTACTACCTGAACGCCCGCCAGTGGCTGAATATGGACGCCGCGGGCAACCCGTAACACTGCCGGAGGCAGAAATGAATTTCATCGTCTTCATGTTCGATACCATGAGGCCCGACCACCTGGGCTGCTACGGAAACGACTGGATCAAGACCCCCAACTTCGACAGGTTCGCCCGCGAGGCCACCGTCTTCGAGCGCGCCTACGCAGCCTCCTTTCCCACCATCCCGAACCGCACCGATCTCTTCACAGGTCGCTACGGCGAGCCCCTTCACCCGTGGGTTCCCCTCGCCGCAAGGCAGCGCACCCTTCCCTGGATCATGGGCGAGAACGGCTACGTGACTCAACTGATTAACGACACTCCCCACTTGATCAACCGGGGAACCGGATTCGACTCCCCGTTCCACGCTTGGCGGATGATCCGCGGGAACGAGGTCGACCGCTATCGCACCGATTGCGTCAAGCCCGAGCTGGACTTCGACCCCGGGAAAATGGTCGGGGACATGGCGGAACTCTCCTATTCCCAGTACCTGCGTAACACTCTCGGCCGCCGTCTCGAACGCGAGCACTTCGCCCCTAAAGTCCTTCAGGCCGCCGGTGACTGGCTCGAGCAGAATTACTGCCACAAGGAGTTCTTTCTCTGGGTAGACAGCTTCGACCCGCACGAGCCCTGGGACCCGCCCAAGCACTACCTCGACCTTTACGACCCTGGCTTCAAAGGAGGCGTCCCGCCCAACTTTTTCAACGACCCCGCCATCACGCCGCGCGAGCGCAAGCACCTTCGCGCTCGCTACGCCGCCATGATAACCATGATCGACACCTGGTTCGGCCGCGTACTCGAGCGCATCGACACCCTCGGCCTCGCCGACAATACCGCCGTCATCGTCACCTCCGACCACGGCACCGGCCTCGCCGACCACGGCCGCTTGAGCAAGTCCTCCCCCACCTACGAAGAGGTGGCCCGGATTGTCTGGCTCATGAAAATCCCCAAGCTCGTACGCAGCAAGAGAATGCGCGCGCTCGTACAGCCCCCCGACCTCATGCCGACCGTTCTGGACCTCGCCGGCGTCACCGTTCCCGACTACGTCCAGGGCCAATCCCTCGTCCCGCTGCTCAAGGGCTCAAAGACGAAGCTTCGCGACTTCGCGATCACCGGGCCCGCGCCCACGATCAGCGCACCCGTTCCCATCACGGTCACAAACTCTCGCTGGTCCCTCCTTCTTGCCCCCGGGCGCAAGGAACTCTACGATCTCAAAAACGACCCGGGACAGAAGCGCAACGTCATCCGCAGCCACCCGCGAGTTGCCCAAAGGCTCCACGCGCAAATGGTGAAGCTCCTCGGAAACCTCGACGCCCCCGAATGGGTTGTCGACGCCTATCGCACCGGGGAGAATAGGAACGGTCCCGGCGCGCTGCCCTTGGTCCGCGCGAGGAAAGGGAAGGTGAAGGAAAAAGAGATGCGCCGCGTGGTCTTCACTGGGTGGAGCGGACCTTACGCGAAGTAGCGCCCCGCTGGTGGAGCCAAACCATGGATTCGAGGACGCTCATCCGCAAGGTGCTCTATTTCGACGATGCACCCCGCATAGGCTTCAACCTTCCCTCCCCGTGGCCCTGCGACCTCGCGCATGCCGGCGTCGGCGCGGCCCCCGATTTCGACGAGCAACGCCGCACCGAAGGTGGCACCGAGTACTGGCTGGACGAATGGGGCTGCACCTGGCAGCGCCTCGGCGGCATCTCCAAAGGAGAGGTCTTCCAGGGTGCTATCGCTGAATGGGATTCCCTCGATGCCTACGTCCCCCCCGACTACTCCCTCGACTCCCGTTACGACGAGGCTCGGCGCATCTTCAGCGAGGCCGAAGGCCTCTATCGCATCGGAATGCTTCCCGGCTGTGCCTTCAACGTGAGCCGCAAGATTCGCCGCCTCGATAACTTTCTCGCCGACTGCCTTCTCCGCCCCGACCTCGTTCGTCGGCTCAATGACGTGGTCATGGACCAGCTCGATGCCGCCGTCCGCAAGTTCGCCTCCGTCGGGGCCGATGCCGTGATGATCACCGAGGACTGGGGCACGCAGCAGTCGCTTCTCATGGCGCCCGCCACCTTCCGCGCCCTCTTCCTTCCTACGTTCCACCGCCTTTGCGGCGTCGCCGCCGACTGCGGCGTCGATGTCTGGATGCATTCATGCGGGAACGTCTGGCAGATCATCGACGACCTCATCGAAGCGGGGATAAAGGTGCTCCAGTTCGACCAGCCCAGCCTCTACGGCATCGATCGGCTTGCCGACGCCTTCGGCGGACGCGTCACTTTCGAGTGCCCCGTCGATATCCAACGCACCCTCCAGTCGCGCGACCCGGACATGATTCGCGACGAGGCCCGCCGACTCATCGACGTGCTAGGCGCTCGCGGCGGAGGCTTCATCGCCACCCGCTATCCCGACGAACCCTCCATCGGCCTGGAACCCCATTGGCAAGACGTCGCCTCCAACGCCTTCGTCGAGTTCGGTTCCCACAAACCCCCACCACCATACCCGTAGCCCACCGCCATGTCCTGGAACCTCCGCACGATCACCCCATAGGCCTCAAGTTCACCCGCCTTCGCGCGGTCTACCAGCGACCTCACGTCTTCCACATCAACCCTCACTTCGATTCAAGGAGTTCCTGCAAGTAAGTCCCACCTCGCGGCGCTGGGCTTTGCGCAAATTACCTTGTTTTCGCGAATCTATGGTCGACAAAAAGCGGGGTGAGTCTCGCTCACCCCGCCGTCGGATCCGAATCTGCCGCAACTGCGGCGCTGCTTGCTACGGCTGTGCCTTCCAGTCGTTCCCCCAGAAGCCCCAATCCAGCACCTTTCCCCCCGAGTACACGAGGTAATCCGGCAACAGCCCCAGATCGATGTGGCTCCCGTAGGTTATCGCATCGTCCGTAACGCCGCCGTGCACTGCAACGTACCGGTTCGGGTTCTCGGGATGAGGAACCACGCAGAAGATAGTCGTCCTGTCACCCGCGTACGTCCTTCCCCCGACGCGGACCACCTTCCCGTCGAATTCGATCGGCAGCTTCCCCTCATACATCTTCATGATCGAGTTGCTCTCGAACGTCCCGTACAGGATCAAGTTGCTGTTCTTGCGCTCTTCCTCCGTCAGCTCGTTATCTTTGATGACTAGCAGATCGACGATGTTGTCCCCCATGATCCCGCCGCGGTGGACTCCCCCGTTCCGCGACTTGTAGCGAGATGCCTGGTGCCCCGCAACGCTTCCGTTGTACCGCGCCTCCGCCTGCGACCCCGCAGTCCCGACCACGAGTATCGTGTTGTCGAAGAACAGATCCGCAATCGGTCCCGAGCACCGGTGCCGCTTCTCGTTCGACAGATCGAAATCTCCCGCCTCCCACTTCCCTCCCTCGCCCCGGCGAAACATCACCTTCCCGCACAGGTCGACCTCTCCCACCTCCTGCCCCTCGACGTTCAGCTTCACCGCACTGCGTCCGGCGACGGGCCCGAGCGAAAAGGTTCTTACGTTCTGCACTCTGACGATCAGCCGCTCCGGGCTCAGGAACTCCGCATCCACCAGCCCCCGCTCGCCGTATCGCTCGAGCTGCTCTATCCTCACCCAGTACGACCTGTTGTGGCGAAGCGTGTACGCCGCCAGCTTCACGTGCTCCGGCGACCTCTCCTTCTTCTGGTCAATGAGCCACAGCAGCGCATTCTTGGTGATCTCTGGACCCTTCTCCAGGAAGTGGTGTCCCATTCCCGGAACTTCCGTGTACTTGTAAGGACAGCCGTGCATGTCGAGCAGCTGCGTCATCCGCCGCGAGTGCTCCACCGGGACCCCGCCGCCAATCGACCGGTCCAACTCGCCGTGAATCACCCACATCGGCGTGTGCAGGTAATTCTCCGGAACAAACACCGCCGACCGCGCGATCCACGACGGCTCCTCCCATTCCTGCATGTGGAACGTGTATCCCCCCGGCTTCTCCCACAGCCGGTAATCGCAGTAGCCCGCCGACGGGTTACCCGCCGAGAAGAGGCCCGGGTAGTGCGAGGTCAGGTACCACGTCGCAGCGCCGCCCATCGAATGACCCATCACCGATATGCGATCCGGATCGATCGCATACTTGCTCATCGCGTCTCTCAGTGCTTCCAGGAGGTCCACCTCCCCGTAGTTCATGTAGAGGCTCCCGCCTCCTCGCCCCGTCGGCCGCAAAATCACCGCCGACTTCCCCGCATCCCTGATCGTCGTCGCGAACTGCCCGGTCAGGTACTGCGCTCCCTGGAGCCCCGTTCCCCCGGGGCTCACCACCAGCACCACCGGCTTCGGCGCGTCCGTCTCGTCCGTCGCGCATGCGACGTACGGGCGCTTCTCTCCGTCAATTTCCGAAGTGTAGTACTCAACCTTACCCACCAAGTCGTTGGGCCCTGGCTCCTGCTTTCTCCTTTGCGGCTGCTGCTGTCCCCGCTGCGCAAACGCCGCACCGCAGAGCATCACCACCAGACACGCCGCCGACACAGCTTTGACGAGAATCTTCATGCCTCAATCCTTTCGTCGAACAAATATCTCGCAGAACTCCGCCTCAGCGAATCGAGGGAGCTTTCCCTTCCGCCATTTTCTCATACACTGCCCGCGCCTCATCTATGTACTCCAGCAGCCAGTCGCCCTGCACCTTCATCAGTGCTGGGTCCTGCGGGTTCGCCACTTGCTGCGCCAGCTCATCCAGCTTACCGTGCGCGCGCGCGAGTTCCGCTTCCAGGTTCTCCTCATCCCAGAACGACTTGCCGTCAACAATTATGTAGAACGCCGACGTGTGCGCCGCCGACTGGTGCAGCACTTCCCTGCTCCGTTTGACGCCATACATCCGCCCCGCTATCCAGCAGCTCTTGTTGAACGTGAGCGTCGTCTCGTACTCCAGCGTCGCGTCGCCCTCGCCCTGCGGCTTTGCCGTCTCGATCACCTTGCCTTGCTTGACAATCTCCGCTTTAGCCAGCGTGTCGATGTCCGGGTTCAGCGCCGCCCTCACCGACACCTTCACCGGCTCGCCCGCCTCCACCTCGATCACCGAATTGGGGAGCTGCCCGTTCACCCGCATGTCGATGATGCCGCCGCCGTGGCTCGCAAACGTATTCCCCGCACGCAGCGCGTCCAGGTACTTCGCCACGGTCAGGTCCCCTTCAACGTACGTGTAGAACCTCCGTCCCCCCGGCAACTGCCCGTACGGGAAGTCGGCCCCGCTGAAGACCGGCAGCCTGAAGCCCAGGTTCCAGAAATGGTACACCGCGTCAACGTGCTGCGGATCCGAGCCTTCCAACTCGATGAAATCCACCAGCCCGAGCGGAATCGACACCGTCGCCCCGCGCTCGGCCTCGAACCTCAGCGCATCGTGCGCATAGCCCGTGATGCCTCCCTGTCGGCGCGCCTCCTTGAATGCATCCTCGTACAAGTAGTAGGTGTTGCGGTCGTGGATCGTGTTCTGAATGTCGTACATCAGCGTGTGGCCCCGCCACCCCGTGCGCGGGTCCTCCTGCCCTGCCATCATCACTCTTCTCCCGCGCCAGTAACGCGACATGTCACCCCACGTCGACTGGAGAAAATACAGGCTGTCCTGATCGCCCATCTGCACGATGTTCGTCGCGTACAGGTCCACCGCAGAAAGCAGCTTCATTATGTCCTCGTCGCGCAGAGGATCCCGCCCGATGTGGCAGTGGTCGTCGCCCGAATACCATCCCCACTTGCGCAGGTCCATGAAACGCTTCAGGGCGAACGTCTTCGACACGTAGCCTCCCGACGGCACGTCGAACGTCTCGTCGACGGCTCTATACTCGGGCCCCTTCACCGCAACGACCCTGCAAGGCCCCGGATAAACCGGCATCTCGAACTCCCCATCGACGATGCACGCCCTTGTGTCCTTCGCCGGCCAGATTCCCCCCAGCGCCATTCTTATGTACGTGGGCCCGCTGGTCAGGTGATACGGCACTCTCCTCTGCGGCAGGTCTCGACCGTTCGACGGGTAAAGCCCCATCAGCACTTCCGTCGGCTCGCTCGTGTCTTCGGCGATCACACTGACCTTGATCCTCCCCGGCTTCACGCCTCTCAGTTCAAAGCGCCCCTTGTACAGCGTCTCGCCTTCCGGCGTCTCGAGCGTCAGCGAATGGCTGTGCGTCCCCTCCTCGATGCCCGACACGAAAAGCTTGAAAAGCGTCGGATACGCCGGGTCCACAACGAGCCTGATCCCGCCCCATCCCTCCAAGTCCGCCTTCTGCGTCTTCAACACGTACATCTTCCTCGAATCCTTCACTCTGTAGTTATAGATGAACGGCTGATCCTCCAGCCCCGAAAGGAACTGCTCTCCGCTCGGCCCTGCGAAGTTCGTCACCTTCTCCCCGTCCCATTCCGCGACAAACACATTGTCCCACTTGCTGATGTACTCGATAAGCCCGACCACGTAATCGCACCACTGGTTGAATGCCGACTCCCGGGTCTGCTTCTTGCCGGTGTAGTACTGGCTCAGCCTGGACCCGATCCGGATAAGGTCCGTCTCGTCGTTAATCGTGATCTGCCGCGGGTATTCGACGCGCATGTCCCCGAAAAACATTGTGTATTCTTTCATGTCGAACCCCGGCACGTTCACGTCATACCCCGCGACCTTCGCCGCTGCCCCTCTCCCTGCCCGCGGGTCTGCCTGGGCCGCTTCCCGCGCAGGCCCCCGCCCTTCCATGCCCGTGCTGCGGACCTGGGCCGCCGCCAGCGCTCCTACGACGACGATTGCCACCATCAATCCGGCGAGAATCTTGACCCATCTGCTCACGATGCCTGCCTCCTTCGTTTCAGTAGATCAGTCCTACGATTGCCCCCGTCATGCGCGTCGCGACCGTTCCCGCAAGGATCGACTTCATTCCCAGCTTGATGATCGTGGGGCGCTTCTCGGGGGGAATCGCTCCCATTCCGCCTATCATTATTCCCAGGGAGCCGAAGTTGGCAAATCCGCGCAAGGCGTATGTTATTATGATCCGGCCCGTTCGGAAAGACTTTCCGCAGGAACTTTGCTCACTTTCAAATCTGCCACGAACTCACCCAACCCGTCCCCGTCCCCATGCCCCCCCCGCGGTCTCCCCGCTCCACCCCCAAAGTCTAGGGTCTGAGAGTGCTGTCATCGCCGCGGACCTACAGAGAAAGGCCGGGAACTCACTTGATGGGATTTGTGAGATGCAGGGGGTAATCACACGCAGGGCTTGGTCGGGAAGCGGGTTCCGGGCGAACGCATGATCAAGGAGTGATGTCTCTTAGTGGGCCTTTATCCAGCCTGCAATGTCTTCAACCACCTCTTCGGCAACATGGCCTGGGCGTTCGTATTCCTTCGGCGCGGACTTCCCCTGTCCCGCAACGAAGAGATGATTCAGCGACGGATAGACCTTGAACACGACATCGTCGCGCGACGACAACGCCGCTTTCCAACGCTCTAGATCCTTCATTGTGACCTGATAATCCCGTCCTCCCTGAAGTATTAGCATCGGCTGCCTCAACCCCTTCGCCTCGCCTGCTGCGTCGTACCCGCGCAAATCCAGCCAGTACGAAGCGGGCACAGCGAACGGCAAGACCGACGAGAGGGTCCCGCTGGACAACTCCGGATCCTTCACCTTCGCCACCTTGCCCGCCATATCCTCCAGCGCCCTTTTCTCTTCGTCCGAAATGCTCCCGTCCAGGGCGAATATGTAGTTCATCTGTTCGAGGATTACGTCCTCCAGCGGCCTTGCCGACCCCGCCACGAGAATCAACCCCGCAATCTCCGGGTTCCTCTTCCCAATCCTCGGGATCATCATCCCCCCCAGACTGTGGCCGAGCACAAAAACCCGCTCCCCAGCTATCTCTCGCCTGCCTTGCAGAAGGGATACGGCCGCCAGTGCGTCTTCGACCGTTTCCTCGTTCACCGTTACCTGAGCCGCGGCAAGCTTCCCCGCGTGCACCTGCGTTCGCTTGTCATATCTCAGCACAGCAATGCCGCGCGACGCCAAGCCCCACGCAAGGTCGCGGAACGGCTTATTGGGACCAACCGTCTCGTCTCGGTCGTGCGGCCCCGACCCGTGAACCAGCACAACCGCCGGAAACGGTGCAAAGCCATTTGGCATGGAGAGCGTCCCCGGCAGTGCCCACTCCTCTGACCCTACCGTCACCTCTCTCTCCTCGAAAGAGCCCGGCTTCGCGTAGGCTGGAGGTCCATATCCGGCGCGTGCCTGACCCGGCAGAAACCATAGCCCCGCGATCTGTCCACTCTGGTTGAAGATCACCTTGACATCGATCGTCGCCTTTTCAAACTCGCACGTGACATACCGTGCCTCGCGTCCTCCCTCTTTCTCCCCACGTACACCCACCTGCCTCTTGAACTGGCCGCTTTGCGAAACAAGCGAATTCCACGCTCCCTGAAGCTTCTGGGGTGGAAGTGCCTTCCTCACGGCGCTATCGAAGGCGCTTGCCGCCTTGGCCCAATTTCCCTGCGAAAGCAGGCGGGCAAACTCCGCTGCCTTCTCCCCCAGGTCGTCAGCAGCCAGCGCCCTATCCTCGACGATCGGCGCCAATACGAAGCCGACTAGCAGTGCGCCGGCCAACAGTGCAGATCTCGCCATCGTTTAGCCTCCGCGATCTCTCGCAAGGTTGAGAACAGTCTTCTCCCCGGTTCTACTGGAGACATACGCCCCCCGCCACACCAATATTCGCCCTTCTCTATCTCACGCCTGTGAGGCGCTACCCCTCGCCCTCCCCCTGGCCGGGAACGGATCGACGCTAACGTCCGGCGATCATCTGCCGCTTTCCTCCGCCGGCAGATCTATCCTGAACACTCTGGTCCGCCCTTCCTCATCGGCGACTGCCGTAACGTACAGCTTGTCTCCGCTGGGGTTCCACTTGATGTTGTTGATCATCCCTTCGGCTACACGCCGCGCCCCCCCTCGCTCCGCGCTGAAGTCCATGACGTAAAGCTCTCCCATTTGCACAAACGCGAGCTTCTTCCCATCGGCCGACACGCTGGGCGTCATTGCCTGAAGATACACGGTCTCCAACTCGCCCGAATCCATCGAGTACCGCACGATCTTCGCCTCTTGCTGTGCCGTTATCCCTACGTAAAGCTCCTTCCCCTCCGGCCCCCAGCACATCTGTCCCATCTGCCTGCCCCATCCCTGGGGTAGGACCACCTCCTTCATTGCGTTTGTCTCGACATCGAGGAATCCCAACAAGAACCGCAGCGTCTTGGGGTCCTGTCTCTGCATCCCCCAGCCTGCAACCGCCTTTCCTCCCGGCGCTATCGCCGAGGCATTGTAGAAGAACCAGAGCTTCTGCTGCCCACTCTTGTACCTGAATATCTCTTTCGTTTCGCGGCTATTCAGGTCGTACACAAAGGTCGCCGTCCCCCCGCCGTTCACTCCCCGCACGCTATATACGAGTGTCCGGCTTGCATGATCGAAGTCCGGCGCACTAAGCTGCCCCATCTTCCCCTCGTGCGCTATTCTCTGGAGTTCCTTCCCGCCATCGAGCAGCACAGTCACCTTCTTATCCGTGCCGATTCGGACGATCCTGCTGTCCTTTCCCGGCGTGTCGGAAAGCACGATCATGCTGCCGTCGTCGAATGCCGCAACTACCTCATCCTTCGCCTCGTCATCATGTGCGTAGACCAGCGTTCCCGTCTTGCGTATCATCTCGGCAGCTTTCTTGTATTCCTGTCTCAACTCAGCCTTCTTCTGCTTCATCAACTGTTCGGCACTGGGTGCCCCCTTGGGCTGCGCTGCCCCCAACGCAGCCGACGCCGCGACAACAACGGCCACAAGCAGGGACAACGTTTTGGTCTTCATGCTCCTTCTCCTCCAAGGCGCCCGGAATGTGGGTCTCTCTCGTTAACCATGGGAACTATAGGATCTTATCTATTCTGCGTCAACGCTCGTGCGTCGGGCCATCGCAGCATCCGCCGATCTCCGGCTGCCTTTTGCAGAGGGCACCGGCATGGCGTAAGATAAAATATCACGTTCGTTCCTCCTCAGGTACGGCAGAAAGGCGGCGCTGCACGTGAAGGAAGAGTTCTCGTGCTCCAGTGACAAGTCCTGTTGTGGGCAGGCAAGCGCAGAGGCTCCGTCGAGGCCCTGCTGCCCGGCACCTCACTGGCAGCTCAAATCGATCCTGACGCCCGCGGGCCTGGTGCCTCGCGTGCGCGCCGACCTGCAATTCGCGGATAGCCTCGGTACCGCAAAGGCCCGCGTCGGCATCAACCGCATGCGCTACTCCGTCCGCCCCGGCGTCTACGCCGTCGGGAATCCCACAAAGGACTCCCCCGTTCTCGTCTCCGCTAACTACAAGATGAGCTTCGACCATCTCCGCAGCGCCATGGCCGGCAGGGACGCCTGGATAATGGTGCTCGACACGAAGGGCATCAACGTGTGGTGCGCCGCGGGCAAAGGCACGTTCGGCACCGACGAGATCGTGAACAGAATATCAGCCACGAACCTAGACCAAGTCGTCGCCCACGGAACGCTCATCCTTCCCCAGCTTGGCGCGCCCGGCGTCGCCGCACACCGTGTCAAGGAGCGCACGGGGTTCCGCGTAGTCTACGGCCCCGTTCGCGCGAACGACCTGCCCGCATTTCTCGACGCAGGCATGAAAGCCACCCCCGAAATGCGCCGCATCAGATTCACTTTCCGCGACAGGCTGGTTCTCGTCCCCATGGAGTTGGTCCTCGGGCCGAAATACCTCCTGCTCTTCCTCGCCGCTCTGTTCTTCCTCGGAGGCCTGGGGCGCGGGGGCTATTGGTTTCAGAACGCGCTCACGACAGGCCTCGCCGCCGTCGTGCTCAGCGTTCTCGGCTTTCTTGGCGGCGCGGCCGTCGCTCCCATGCTGCTCCCCTGGCTCCCCGGGCGCGCATTCTCGATCAAAGGTGCTGCCGTCGGCCTGGTCCCGGCCATCGCCTATGCCGCTTACCGGATTCTCGGCTCCGAAGGCACAGCGCGAGCCCTGGAAATCATTCCCTGGTTCCTCATCGTCCCTGCCCTCGCCGCCTTCTACGCCATGAACTTCACCGGCTCGTCAACCTACACTTCGCTCTCCGGCGTGAAGAAAGAAATGCGCGTCGCCCTCCCTGTTCAGATCGCCGCCGTCGTGCTCGGCATCGGCTTGTGGATTGCGGGGCGTTTCGTATAATTGAATAGGAGGAGGGGCGCGATGCCTCAGCTACGATACCTGGAAAACGTGGCCACTCTGGTTCTCGACCGCGAGAAATGCATCGGCTGCGGCATGTGCGCCGAAGTATGCCCTCACGCCGTGTTCGCAATCGAAGGCAAGAAGGCGAAGATAATCGACCGCGACGCGTGCATGGAGTGCGGCGCTTGCGCCGGCAACTGCCCTGTAGCCGCGATTTCCGTCAGGTCCGGCGTCGGCTGCGCCACCGGAATAATCATCGGCGCCCTCCGCGGCACCCAGCCCACGTGCGACTGCTCCGGCGACTCAGGCACCTCGTGCTGCGGATAGCTAGACAACCCGCTCCAGCAGCCTTCTCGACTTCCCGTCCAGCCGCCTCCAATCCGCAATCCTGTACCGGTTCCCGTCCACGTCCGGGATCAGCAGCTCCCCCTCCCCCAGATCCTCCATCTCGTCCCTTATCCCCTTTGCCACGAACTCCCTCCTCCCCCGGTCCGTGTCCACGTCGAAATAGATCGCCCCGAACTCCTCCCTCAAGCTCCGTATCCTTCTCACCACCGGCACGAAGTAGTGCCCGCCGACGGCATCGGCCGCCGCCTTTCGCGAATCCTCATCCAGCTCACCGGGATCCGCGACCAGTCCGATCACCCGATCCTTGGCGTTCAGCAATCCCAGGTAGTGATCCGGATCCGAAAGCGGGAACGCCCGCACCACCTTCACCTCGGGATACGAACGGTCCCTCTCCAACGTCAGGCGCAACCGCCCCGAATTGTCCTTGAACAGCTTCAACTTCTTCGGATCCAGGAACACGAAATCCGGCTCCCTGTCCATCACCGGTTTCGTTTCGCTTTGCGGTTCCATGTTGCTGTTTCCTATCCGCCGACCGCCGTGATTGACGATAGCTTCGACTGCATTTCCACCAGCTTCTTGTAGGTTCCGTCCTTGGCCGCGTCGTTCAGCGACTTGGCCACCTTTCCGAATTTCTCCGACATCGAGTTCGAGCACCGCAGCACCTCCACCTTCTGCGTCTTCGTCTCCGCCTCCAGCACAAGCTGCCCCACCAGGTGCACCGGCTTGACGGATTTCACCTCGTCAAGCGGCACCTCCACCTCGGGCCCGTCCGCCGCGCCGTCGTCGGAGAAAGTCATCACCCGCTCGCCCGTGACGGCCAGCCATCTCCGCCCGAACGAACGCCCACGCTCGATATCCGTATAGGTGAGCAGTATCAGTTCCTCGCTCGGCCGGAGGAACCGTCTGATTTGTGATTCGTGATCAGTCATGGCTTAACACCAATAGGCAGAATAGAGAGAGCACAGCGTGGAAACAGAGGGGTGGCTCCCCTCAAGCAGAAGCGCCCGCTGAGCAGATTATTCCAGGGGCCTTAAGATCATCGCGCTTGGCTTTCCTTCGTTGAAAGCCGCCGCCCTTCCGGCGACACATCCCATCCGGCGCCCGTTATTATGGATATCAGCCCAAAACTGTCAACACCTTTTTTCCACAGCGCGCGGGAAACTTAACCTTCGCGATTTGCCCTGCCCAGCTGCTCCGCGTGTTGGAACGGCGCCGTCCCGGCCACGATTGTCACGGGCCGTGCATCACCTCTCCCAGCAGGTAGAGATCCCCCTCCGAGGTGCAATAAGCCACCACATCCCCCGCGCCGTTCTTGAAGATGAATGACCCCTCGGGCGCTGTAAGCGGTGCTTGGCTCTTGTGCATGGAGCCGGCGAGATTCAGATTCCCATTCTCGTCAATCGACATCACAACCGCGCCTCCCGGGCTCTTCACGAGAAACTCGTTCGCCAGACTTGCGCGTGGTGCAGCGTGCCCGCAGACGGTTCCCGCCAGGAAAAGGCTCCCTTCCCGATCAATCTCTGCGACGGCTTCGCCCAGACTGCTGAAAACTCTGAAGCGCGGCTGCGCCTTGGTCTCGTAAGACACATTGGGCGCGAACTCCAGCGTGAGGACGATGTCGTGCTCGTAATCCTCGGCCTCGCTGCATGCCTCCGTTAAGTGCGTGAGCCTGAACTTGTTCGGATTCTGCGACCAGGCGTTGCCTGTGAGTTCAACTGCCACGAAGAATGCCTTCGACGCACCGTGCGCCAGTCGCACGAGAGGCTCCTCGTCCGAGAAGCTCACGACCTGCTTGCCGTCGTCGAGCGAGAGAGTCTCCACGGATGCGACCAGCGTGTCCACGCCGGGCTCGAAAATCCCCGAGCCGTCGTCCATGTAAACGTAGAGATTCTCGATGAGCGCGTTGGCCTCGCCGCTGGTCAGGGGGTCACCTTCGCTTTCCTCCAACAGCAATTCCAGAGCCGCCAGCTCCAGCTCCGCATCCCCGGCTCGGCCTCTGTGCAACGCAAACACCTTCAGAATGTCGTCGGTCTCGCCCTGGGCAAGCCTGAACGGCCCCGTATCCAGCGTGGGCAGCGCGGACTGCCCGCCCTTGTTCGGGTACCACGCTATCTTGCCGCCTTCGCTGGCGGCGGATAGAGCGTCAACATCCCCGTCCCCGTCCACGTCCGCCGCACATACCGCATCCGCGCCGTCCGCCCAGGCTGAAACCACGTGCTCGACGAACGTCGGCGGGGAGCCACCGTCGCTCTCGTGCCACGATACAGTGTCGTCTTCACGCGAAGCGGAAAGCACGTCCACGTCCCCATCCTCGTCCACGTCTCCCGCGAAGACCGACGCTGCTCCGTTTGCGGTGGCGCATATCATGTGCTCCACAAACGACGGGGACGGCACACCCAAATTCTCGTACCATCGAATAACCCCGTCCAGACTCGACGCGGACACCACGTCCATGTGTCCGTCTCCGTCGACGTCGCACGCATGAACGCTCTCCACGCCGTCGGCCGCCGTGAAGATTGCATGTTCGGTAAATGACGGGGGAGCCCCCCCGTCGCTCTCGTGCCAGGCCACAGTGTCGTCTTCATATGATGCCGATAGAATGTCCACATCCCCGTCGCTGTCTACATCGGCGGGGAAGACACAGGTCGCCGCATTCGTCGTGCCGGAAACCGCCCGTTCAGTGAATGATGGCGGTTTCCCCCCATCACTCTCGTACCAGGCTACCTTGTCGTCGTGGCGCGACGACGAGATGATATCCACGTCCCCGTCTCTATCCACATCTGCGGTGCAGACGCAACTCGCGCCGTCCGCCGAGGAGGCGATCCCGTGCTCGGCGAATGAGGGCGGAGAGCCGCCGTCACTCTCGAACCAAGCCACTGTGTCGTCATTCTGCGATGCGCAAAGGACGTCCGTATCCCCATCGCCGTCAACATCCGCTGCGCAAACCGCACACGCCCCATCGGCCTCTGTGGAGAGTATGCGCCTAGTGTATGACGGCACCGGAGCGCCGTCGCTCTCGTACCACCCCACCGTGTCGTCGTCCTGCGACGCGCAGAGGACGTCAACATCACCGTCTCCGTCCACGTCCGCCGCACACACGGAATTGGCTCCGGCGCATTCTTCGGAGATGACCCGCTCCTCCGGAAACGCCGCGCTCCGGTGGATGGTCTTGTTCTCGACCCAAAACAGGTCATCGACCACATCCGAGCCGGCCACCACATCTTTGTCCCCGTCCCCGTCCAGGTCCGCCACGAAAAAGCGGAAGCAGTGCCCGCTGCTCGGCAGGACGATTCGCTGGGTGAATGCCGCCGGCGAGCCGCCGTCGTTCTCGAACCACGATATGCCGTTTTCCTCGTAGGGAAACGGGGATTCCAGAAAGTCCACGTCTCCATCGCCGTCGAAGTCCGTGGCCCACACGCACCATGGCCGGTCCTCGGTGCTGAGGGCGTGTTCGGCGAAAGTCGGCGGAGTACCTCCCTCGTTCTCGTACCAGCGCACTCGGTCTTCATCGTATGCGAATGGTATCGACGCGGCTATGTCCATGTCGCCGTCGCGGTCGATGTCTGCAACGTGCACCGCGGTCGCTCCCGGGGCGTCAGGGTCTATAACGTGTTCCGTGAACAAAGGCGGCGAAGCCCCGTCGTTTTCGTACCACTTGACCTTGTCACCGTCCCGCTCCGGCGCGACGAGGTCGACGTCTCCGTCTTCGTCGATGTCAACCGGGAAAATCGTGTACATCCGATCGGCGCTGTACGTTATCACCTGCTCGGTGAACGTGGGCGGTGAGCCCCCGTCGCTCTTACCCCAGGAGAGCTTGCTGTCAATCTCGGACGAGTAGACGATGTCCACGTTCGCGTCCCCGTCGATGTCTGCGGCGGCAACGTCCAGCCCCCTCCGGGATAGCACGATCAGGTACGCAGTGAATGTCGGCGACGCGCCGCCGTCGCTCTCGAACCACATGATGTTGCCCCCACCGGCCGTCGTGAGCGAACTCGCCAGAATGTCCAAGTCCCCGTCCTTGTCCAAATCGGAGACGCAGACCTGAAAGGCGCCGTCCAGCGGCCCATCCTCCGTCCCTCCGGGCCCGTCGGGGTCCTCGGTGATGATATGTTCGACGAAACAGGGCGGAGAACTCCCGTCGTTCTCGTACCACGCCAGCTTGTCCAAATCGGCCGACGTGGCAACCACGTCCAGGTCGCCGTCCAGGTCCATATCCGCCACATGCACCCCGTCCGGGTTCCCCTGCGCCTTTGAGATTACTGAGCGGCCCCCAAACGGTATCTCCCTCCCTTGACCCCACTGCGTCACGACCGCGAACGCCAGCAGGAGAGCGCACAGCCTCAGAATGAAAGGTGGGAAGTGAATCTGACCCTCGCGAAACCGGGTTCTTCGCAGCTCCCTGTCCATGGCTCCCCCCCAAGTCGCTCATGTGTTCAGGGTCCGCACGACGCCATTATTCCAACAATATCACGGGTAGATGTAAAGGGGAAAATGGCGAGGATTGCACCTCGCCGCAGGGCCCGACGCGAGCCCGCTAGCTCTTGCGCCTGCACGATAGCAGAAGCACATCATCCGAAAACCGGACTTCCTTGCAGAGATCGAGCAAAGAGTCACGAAACGCGCTCATCGCCCGCTCCCCCTTACCCCACTCAATCTCCCCTGCCTTCTCGGCCAGCCCCGCAGACCCCAGCATCTGCCCCTCTTTGTCTTGGATGTCCGTTGCCCCGTCGGTATAGAGAAGTATGGTCTCCCCCGCCCCTAGCGCGGCATCCAGCGTCTCGTAGGATTCCTCCTCCATCAGCCCCAGCGGCATGCCTCCCCCCTCGAGTGTCTCCGTGGGTTCACCTGGCGCGATCTTCAGCGGCCTCGGATGTCCCGCGTTCGCGTACCGCACAACTCCCTTCTTGCCTTCCACCACCGCGTACACCGCAGTCGCAAATACTTCATCCAGCGCGATCGCGGACAGCGCCTTATTAGCTGCTCCCATAAACTCTCCCGGCTTCACCGCCAGCCGACGCAGGTTGTCCGAAATGGACCGCAGAACCATCGTGTAAAGCGCCGCGCTCATGCCGTGCCCTTGCACGTCCGCCACCAGAATCCCCACCGTCTCTGGACCGACCTCGCGCACCTCGTAGAAGTCGCCGCCGACCAGCCCCAGCGCATCGTACTGCACCTGCACCTCCAGCGTCTCCAGCTTAGGAAGCTCAGGCGTTTGGATATGGAGTTGGATCCGTCGCGCTAGTTCCAGGTCCGCCAGGTTCTCGCTCTCGTCCCGGAAAATCTCCACCCCGCCGATGACCCTGCCCTCGTCGTCGTGCAGCGGTGCCGTGGATACGCTGACAGGAATCCGCCCTCGGTCCTTAGTCATGGCGTAAATCACGGCTGGCATTCGTGTCGGCGAATCGTTCACCATCGTCCGGTACAGCGGGCATAGGTCCGTTCTACACAGCGAGCGCCCTTCCTTGTCTACGTGACTAAGGATACTGTCCCGGCACCTGCGGCCCACCACTTCATCGCGCGAATATCCCGTGATCTCCTCCGCCCGCCGATTCCACAGCACTATGCACCGGTCGCGGTCGGTTATGTAGACCGCGTCGTTCAGGTAATCCAACACCCGCTGCAGCACGCCAAGATCGAGAGGGAATTCCTCCGGCATGAGTGCTCCAACCTCCTCCGCGCCGCTTCTCACCAAGCAGTCTACCCCCGCCAATCCGGTTCCCGCAACCTCACGTCCCTCCCTTTCCTCATTTCAGCGACCTCTCCCGTCCACGTACACCCTTTCTTATCGCGCCGCAAAGCCGTCCCTAGACGATCAGATGTTGGATAAAAAGAAAATGGTAACCTTTTGCGCTCTGGAAGGTCATAATTGTGGAGGACCGGGCAGGACTCTTGCGTGCGCGCTTGGACGGCTTTGGGGCCACCCTACGAAGCCTCTCTAACCACACGCTACCAGCAAGGGCGGCAGATGATCCTGAGACCGCGGTGCTCTTTGCGGCGGCATTGCGCAGCCTTGGCCCTCTGGATGCTTTTTCTCCAAACCCCCTTCGCCCAGGCCGCTACGGTGGTCGTTGACCCATCTATCGAGTACCAGCAGATCCACGGCTTCGGCGCGTCCGTCGCTTTCGTAGAGAGTTCTCTCGTTGCTCTACCCGAGCCAAAACGCTCCGAGGCGCTCAATCTTCTCTTCGGCGATCTCGGCGCCAACATCCTTCGCCTCCGCATAAACGCTGACTTCGAGCGCGGAAACGAGAACGCCGACCCGTTCAACACTAATCTCTCTAATTACACCTGGAGCACAAACGCCGACGCCCGCTGGGTTACCCAGCAGGCCCTGGCCCTTGGGAACATCGACACCGTCTGGGCTGCCTCCTGGAGCCCCCCCGGCTGGATGAAAGACAACGGCGATGACTCCAACGGGGGACACGTCCTGCCCTCCATGTACGATGAGCTCGCCGAGTTTTACTACGCCTACGCCCACGGCATGGAAAGCCTCTACGGCATTCCCATACACATGATCAGTCTTTTCAACGAGCCCGGATTCGAGACGGTTTACGAGTCGACCGAGACCACCCCCGCCGAGTACAGGGACATTCTCAAGGTCGTGGGGCAGCGGTTCGTCGACGAGGGACTGACCGATATTGGGTTCCTCGGTCCCGACACGATCAATCCCAATCATCCGACCTCAGGTGGCAAGTCCTTCCTCGACGCGATAATCGGCGACCCTCTAGCCGCTTCATTCCTAACCATCGGCGCTACGCACCAGTACGGCGAATCCGGCCATTTCGACTGGGCGGGCTTCGCTACCCGCTGCCAGTCTCTCAACGTGCCCGCTTGGCAGAGCGAAATGGCCAAGCTCGACGACGCGACCGACGATATCGCCGGCGCTCTCGAGATGAACTGGTGGATGTGGATTGCCTTCACCCAGGGCAACTGCTCGGCCTGGAACCACTGGTCCTACTACTGGAACTACGCTGAAGGCCACGGGCAGGCCTTCATCTCAATAACCGGCAGGCCTCCCACCGACTTCATAATCCCCAAGCGCTACTACGCCTTCAAGCAGTTCTCCCGCCTCGTCCTTCCCGGCAGCGTCCGGGTGTACGCCGCCACCGACAATCCCGACCTCTACGTCCTCGCCTTCGAGCACCCCGACGAGTTGGTGATCGTTGCATTCAACCGCACCGACTCGGCCATCCCCGCCACCTTCTCCGTTTCAGGCGTTGTAGGGGACGCCGTTCACATCAGATCTTCCGCCACCGAAGATTACGCCAGGAAGCCGGACCTCCCCGTCGTCGGCCAGAGCTTCAGCCTCAACATCAATGCCGAAAGCATAAGCACTTTCGTCGTCCCCACCTCCCCCACCCTTGCCAGCGCCTTCTGCGTCCGCGGTCCCGGCGGGGGGAAGCTCGCCGCCTTCACCGACAGCGGCAACCTGTTCCTCAAAGGATTCCTCACCGAGCAGGCCTCTCCTCAGAACACCTCCGCGCCGGAGTTCCTTGTCAAGAGCGCATCTGGCCAGCCCGTCCTCGCCCTGGGCACCGACGGAAACATGACCATCGCCGGCTCGCTTCACACCGGCCAGTTGCCCCTCCTCCCGACTTCCTCTCCTGAACTCGTTCTGAAGGGCCGCTCCGGCAGAGTCGTCGCCGTCATCACCTCCTCCGGCGACGTCTATCTTCGGGGTTACGCCTGGATCGGCACGACTTTCTAGGCGGCCGTTCCTGCTCGCAGGTCCATAGTCTCACACGCACTCCCGTTAAGCTCTCCAGCACCCTGCCGTTCAAAACGACCCGGAAATGGGGTAGAATGAAGAATCAAGCCGATTCCTGGTGCGGGGAATCACGGGGGGGTACATTGTCTGAGCAAAGCCCGAAAGGCAGAGGTTTCATGCGCCTCATGGGCTTCACTCGTCCCCACGCCGGGAAGCTGGCCGAAGCCATCGTATGCATGGTCATCATCAGCTTCATCATGCTCAGCATACCGTGGGGCTTCAAGGTCATCATCGACACGGCCATACCAAACCAGAACTTCTGGCTGATCACCTGGGTCCTCGTCGCAATTCTCCTTCTTCATGCCTTTCGCATGGTCTTCTACTACGTCGGCCGGTATCTCGTCGTTTTCGTCGGCCAGCGAGTGATCTTCGACCTTCGCGAGCAGCTTTTCGGGCACGTCCAGCGGCTTTCCATGCGATTCTACGACGAGCGCGGCACCGGCGAGATCGTCTCCCGAGTTATGAGCGACGTCGGCACCCTCGAAGGACTCCTCGAAATGGGCGTCGTTCGTCTCGTCACCAGCCTGCTCACCCTGGTTGTCGTTCTCGTCGTCCTCTTCTTGATGAACTGGCAGATGACCCTCCTCGCCCTCACCATATTGCCCCTCCTGGGACTCGTTATTGCCTTCTTCCGAAGCAGGTACAAGCAAGCCAGTCTCGACGTGCGCGAAAACGTCGCGCGCATGCACGAGAAGCTCATGGAGGTGATTCCCGGCGCAAAGATCGTCAAGGCGTTCGCCGCCGAGCACCGCGAGAAGAAAGTGTTCGACCAGATCCTCCAGCGAGGCGTCGACCTCAACATCACCCGCGGCGTGCTCGGCATACATTACATGATATGGAGCCAGTACGTGGTCGCCGCCGGAACCGCCTTCGTGCTCTGGTTCGGCGCCAGGATCGCCATCTCCGACCCGGAAACTATGTCGATAGGCGAACTCGTCGCCTTTTATGCGATGGTCAACATGCTCTACACCCCCGTTCGCGAGCTCGCCATGATGATGCAGCAGATAATGCCCGCCCGCGCAGCCACCGAACGCATCTTCGAAATCCTCGACCTTCAGCCCGACATCGTTGACGGGCCCGATGCCATCGTCGTTAGTGAACTCCTCGGCGAGGTGGAATTCCAGAATGTCAGCTTCTCCTACCGAGACAAGAGCCCCGTTCTCAAGGACGTTAGCTTCAAGGTCGGAGCTGGAGAGAAGGTCGCTCTCGTCGGCCGCAGCGGCTGCGGCAAGACCACGATCACCAACCTCCTTATTCGCCTCTACGACCCCGACGAAGGCCGCATCCTCGTAGACGGCAGAAACATCCAGCACCTTCGCATGCGGTCCTATAGAAAACAGATCGGCCTCGTCATGCAGGAGGCCATCCTTCTCGGCGGAACCATCGAGGACAACATCTACTACGGCAACCCCAACGCGTCACCGGAAGATGTTCTCAGAGCCGCCGAGGATGCAAACGTGCTCGAGTTTGCCAGAGAATTGCCCAAGGGCCTCAAGACTCCCGTCGGAGAGTTCGGCGCACAGCTCTCCGCCGGGCAGAAGCAGCGCGTCGCCATCGCCCGAGCTCTCCTCATCAACCCCAGCATCCTCATCCTTGACGAAATGACCTCCGCTCTGGACACCGTCACCGAAATGAAGGTTCAGCAGGCGCTGGACCGCCTGATGGAAAACCGCACGGTTTTCGTCATCGCCCACCGTCTGTCCACGATCCACGGCGCCGACCTGATCGTCGCTCTTAAGGCCGGGCGCATCGTACAGCTCGGGCCTCCCGACGAACTCATGAAACAACCCGGCCTATTCAGACAACTTCTGGAGGCCGGGCCCGAATCTTGGGAACTGCCCGAGCTCGACGAGGAAGCCACCTCCCAGTCCAGGGAAGCCACTTCCCTGAACCAGGGAACCACTTCCCAATCCCGGATCGCCTGAAGGGTTTACCCATGGAATCCGTGCTCAGAATGCGCTTCATCGCGATGTTGCTCGCCGTTCTGCTGGCGAGTCTCGTCGGCGTCCTCGCCGTGATCCGCATCGACGAGAAGGTCGCCGCCTCCGGCGAGGTCGAGTCGGTCGGGTTCGAGGAAGTGCGTGCTAGGGAGGCGCAGATCATCGAAGAGATCACCGTCGACGAGGGCGACGAGGTCGAAAAGGGCCGGCTCCTCGCCAGGCTCGACTCCCGGGACCTTCAAGAGGCGCTCGCGCAGCAGGACGAGGCTCTCGAACTCCTTCGCTCGCAGAGGCTCATGGCCGTAGCGGCACTCGATAAGGTCACCGCCATCCCCTTCGAGAAGCGACTCGAACTGGCGCGGCTGAATGTCGAACGGGCGAAGGAGCGACACAACAACGCCGTGGACCAAACCCAGAGAGTCATGGAGCTCCTCGAGAAAGCCTTCGCATCCAAACGCGAGCTGGAGCTTTCACGCTCCGCCGAGAGGGTTGCCGCTCTCGAACTCGAAGCCGCCCAGCGCCAGTTGGAGATGGCTGAGCAGGACCCCGAACGCAAAGACATCGAAAAGGCCCAAGGCCAGGTAGCCCACGTCGATGCCCAGTTGGCGGCGGGTCAGGACGAACGAAAGCGTCTCGCCCTGCGCCTCGAAGAACGTCAAATACTCGCTCCCCGCGACGGGCGAATCGTCAGCATTCCCTTCGATGAGGGCGAACGCCCCGCCACCGGAGATGTGCTCTTCGCCATCGACGGCGGCGGCGGATGGATCGTCAAGCTGCACATTCCCGAAGACGCTATCGGCAAAGTGGAAGTCGGACAGAGGGTCATGATCTCTTCCCCCGCCTATCCCTATCGCCTCTACGGCTACGCACAAGGCGACCTTGCCTTCGTCGGCGAGAGCGCCGTCCGCGAATCCTCGTCTGCCTATTTCTTCGGCGTCGTCGCGGTCACCGACTCCCCGTTCCCTCTCAAAAACGGCTCCACCGTCCGCGCCGAGATCGTCATCGACCGCCTGTCCCCCTTCCAGCTCATATTCGGAAAGAGAACCACACCCTAGATGTCGCGCAAAGCTTGCGTGGGGATCCGGGTTGCATATCCCCGTTGGGAGTCCGACATGAAAGCCAAGGACATCGCAAAGGTATTCGAGGAAATCGCACCTGTCTCCACCGGCCTCCCCGGCGACCTCCAGGGACGCGTGCTGGGGTTCCGATTCGGCGACCCTGATATCGACGTCACCGGCGTTGGTGTTGCGTGGTTGCCCTCCATCGAGGTGATTCAGCAAGCGGTCGAGCAAGACCTCAATTTCATAATCGCCCACGAGCCGGGGGTATTCATAAGAAACGACTCATCTTATTGGCACTCCGCCTTGATGCCGGAGACCAACCCAGCCAATCTTCGGCGCAAGAAGCTCCTCCTCGAACACAACATCTGCGTTTACACTGCCCACTCCAACTGGGACCTCCAGCCCGACGTCGGCATGTTGCCCACCATCGCAAAGGCTTTCGGGCTCACAGATGAGATCTCGCGCGATATCGCCGTCGGCATCTACGCCGTGGCCGAGATGACCTTCGGAGACCTCATCGCTCAGGTCAAGAAGGCAACCGGCATCAACCTTCTCCGCGTCTGGGGTGACAGGGGGCGACCGGTCCGCAAAGTCGGCCTGGGCTTCGGCGGCATGGGAGGCGTAGTAGATTCGCTGGTCATCAACGGCGTCGATGCTGGCATTCTTGGCGCGGTGAATGAATTCGACTTCATGCACGCCCGCGAAAACGACGTCCCCGTGATCGAAGCCACGCACCTCGTGACCGAAAGTATCGGCTTCCGCTCCGTCGTCACCGAACTCAACAAAAGGCTCCCCGGTCTCCGCATTCAGTTCCTCGAAGTCCCATTCAGTTACGAGCTTGCGTGAGCCCTTCCGGCCTGCCCCTTCGCCGAACCGTTCCGGATCCCGGAGCAACGGCGCCCTCCCTGTTGACATGTGACCCCACCGGCGTAATATTGGACATCTCCCTGGCGCTGGTGTGGAGAGCAAACGTTGCACTCGCGCATCCGCTGCACCAAACGCCACCGGTGCCCCTGCGCCCTGCTGCTGGTAGTGTTGCTCCCGTTCCTATTTGCCGCCAATTCCCAACCGGAGCCCCAAATGATAAAGGCCGTGTATCGAAGTGATCTCTACGGGCTCAAGATCGATTCCGGCGCACAGCGCGTCAGTTGCCGCTCCCTTCGCTTCCTGGCTTGCCCTCCAGAGAGCAGAGGGCAGACGCGCCGCAAGGTCGATGCCTCCCGCGAAACTATACCCGTCGGCGCGAAGGCCGAAGCGATCTACCTCCTCGGCATGTACAACCACGGGTGGGACCACGGCCTCGCCCACTGGGGTGAGCATCCCGAATTCAAGAAAGACCGGCCCGACCGAATCCTGATCGGCGATGCGCTTGGCGGGCTTGAAATCAAGTATGCCGACAGCACCAGCGACATAATCCCTCTCGTCATGGGCGCAACCATCTGGTCCGTGAGCCACTGGGCGTTCGGACCCTCGAACAGTGTGATGAAGCCCGTCAAAGAGCCCTTCGCGTCGCGTCCTGAGTACGCGGCGGTTCTTCGCGAAAGCCTCCTGTTGCACGAGGACGGCGATGTCCCCCGCGACGGAAAGGAGTATGCGCACTTCTACCTCGCCCTCAAGCCACGCCCCAAGAAGATTCGGGAGGTGATCATCCACGACAACCAATCCATCAGAGGCCGACCCCTGATCTCTGGCATAACCCTTGCCTCCCCCGAGCCTGCATCCGGCCTCGAGAATCTTGGCCGGGCCTTCGTGCACGTGCCCGATTCGCAGATCAGACTCGACGCCGCCGGGAACTTCAATTGGTCGAAAGAACTGGATGCCCTGCGCCGCATCCTCTACACGCGCGAGGAGAACCTGCCCGCAAAGGTCGCGCCCCTTGATTTCCCCGACGACCTCGACGCCGCGTGTATCCGCTTCCTCGGCGGAGGGCGCTGGGGCGATATGCTCTCCAACATCTGGGTCGCCAATCTCATCCAGATGGAACGTAAGTTCATCAGCGACACCGGATTCTTCGGCGAAACCGGGACCGACACCCCCTGGTACGGCGGGTA
>Ga0180438_10002385_pt1 | contig 30816 bp, 25 predicted proteins | sample SS_ome_12_FD_132455 | JGI IMG/M metagenome (GOLD analysis project Ga0180438, IMG submission 132455) | Hypersaline lake sediment archaeal communities from the Salton Sea, California, USA - SS_3_D_2 metaG | ecosystem: Environmental > Aquatic > Non-marine Saline and Alkaline > Hypersaline >...
AATTTTGTTAAATCCATCGAAATGGTGGGAAGTTTAGGTTTTTTTTCTGAATGTATCCAGCCAATATCGGGTTTGGTTTGAACCGCTAAATCATGTACGGTTTTTAATTCAGTTCCGATATTCCAAACACCTGTTCTTTGTTCATTAATTAAATCAATAATCTGACCAGCAATTACATCAACATAATCAAAGTTTCCCCAAACATTCCCAAACGCCTTTTCATAAGGGAATGGTTTGGGTTTGAAACTGCATCTGACCAATAAATATTCATTCATTAATTGCACATAGGCATCTGAAATCAATTTTGTGTATGCATACCATGTGTTTTGGTGAACGGGAACATCTGTTTCTTTTGCCGACCCCCCTTGGGTATTGGCATAGACGTAATCCGTTGATACATGGACTAATTGGATATCTCGGCAGTCGCAAAAATCTGCAAGATTTACGACAAATTCATAGTTTATTCTCCAATGTTTTCCTCTTTCTTTTGAATAAGTGTCTGTCCAACCAATACAATTTACAATAATGTCGGGTTCAATGTCATCAATCATTGGAAGCATTCCTTCAAAATCAAAGACAACATCAATTCCGTCTTTATCCATTGAGAGATATTCCCAACCACTTTGTTTAATAATCTCTGAACCCAGAAGTCCATCACCTAAAACTAATACATTTGGATATTCGTTCATAACGTAAAATATTTTATACAAATATAGCAATTTTTGTAAAATATCCTATACATTTTTGCATTCGGACGGGGAATCGAACCCCGATTGCTGGGATGAAAACCCAGATTCCTAACCGTTAGAAGACCCGAACATCTAAAGCGGTGGAAAGGGAGTGTATGCCCTATTACATGAGCGTCTCTTGCCCAAAACCACTCTAAACCGATGGACTTAACCATTACTATCTCACGACATTTCGGCTTCGCTTTGTCTGGTTTAACCAGACGACCAATTGTACTGCGTAGGGGATTCGAACCCCTGATGCCCATCATTTAGGACATATCAGGTTGAAAGCCTGACGACATAAACCGCTCGTCCAACGCAGCATTTGTCTGGAGATTCCAGACGATTTGTACCAATAAAGTATCATTTATGACACTTTTTACTGTTATAGCAGTAATTTGTCTGGAAAAACCAGATAAGTTGGTACAAAAGTATCATTTATGACACTTTTTACTGTTATAACGGTAATTTTTAAAGAAATGCTCTGTCACTTGTTACGGATGATGGCTTTTTCATGCCACAGTTACCTGCCGATGAAGGTCAGGCGTGTTTATTACACCAACCCGTGTATCCTCTTACCCAATACCCTCTAAGTATTGACCGACAACAGAGCATTTTTGCGGTTTATGATGGAATCGAACCACCTTCACCCCTTTGCACGGGGCATACTAAGAATACCACATATGAACTCTTAAGTAGTATGCATCCTCTCAAAAATCCACTCTTTGGTATCCCGTGTTTCTACTCTGCGCATGTAGAATCACCCATTGTACTAATAAACCATTTGCCGTCCCAGAGAGATTCGAACTCTCGTTTTAGAAGAGTGACAGTCTAATTCCCGCACGCCAGTCGAGCACATGAGACGGTATATTGTGGGGGTAGACCCGATTATCTACCCCCGTTTATGAATGAGCGACCTCGATATCGCTCACCAAAGGCGGTGCTGAAGGGACTCGAACCCTCGACCTCTGCCGTGACAGGGCAGCATTCTAACCAACTGAACTACAGCACCAGTTTCCAATACGTCAATGAACTATATAACAAAAAAAACCCGACTCTTTCGAAGTCGGGTTTCTGTTTCTTTCAGGTATATTTGTTATCCTATACCATTATCAGCGAACCCGACTTTACGTACCTCTTCCGCATCATCCACCCATAATAGGGCAACGAGCATCAGTGATAATATGTTCATCAAATTTTTCATCGGTTTCGTTGTTTTAAAAATTATTAAATTATGTTTCTCTCTCCTAAATACGATGCAAAGGTATAAAATGTTACAATAAATCCAAACTTTTTTTAAAAAAATGTGAAATTATTGTTGATTTTGTGCTATCCACTGCTTTAATTCGGTAGCAATGTCTTGCCAATTAGTACAATACCACTTAGCACCACCATCAATTGCTATCTCATTACTATTCAGTGATGAAGGTCGCCCCATGTATCCATCTACAAGGGTTTCGACATACCAAGAACCGGGCGTGTCTTCAATCGACAACACAAGTCCATTAAATCTGTCGTCTCCAAGGTCTTTACCTTGTATGATATGGACTGGATGTTCATATACTTTCTCGCCACGGTCACGATAATTTAGTTCTTCGGTTTGAGCCTTGGTATTGAAAGTGTAAACGATTTCTTTGCCCTTATCCTGTGCTTCAACCATTTCATCGGGTGCAGCACCAGCATTTTTATTGATGCTGTCGCCCATGTCTTGATAAAGTGCGTCACTAATTCCTTTTAATACACCCTCATAGAATTCCAATGCGCCTTCTGCACCATTTGCCCATACATCCTCGCCACCTGCATGATTAATTAAGGTCATTACGTCTTTATATATGTTATGACCAACAGACATTGCATCTGCACCTTCAGCAAGTGTTGCGTTTTTCTCACGTTTAACCAGTAACCTGAATAATGTGTCAATAACATCATAATCTTCCTGATTAAATAAATCATCAATTGTTTGTTTTAGTTTTTCTGCTTTGCTTCTATATTCTTCAGGTGCTGGATATTCAATACTTTCTTCCACACCTTCGTCTTCGATACCCTTTTTAAATCGTTTAGCCAATGCCTTGCGTCTTGGAGTGCAAGTGTCTTTCGTCATTGGTGTGCAATATCCTTTATGTTCGGGGTCTACGGCTTTCTGAATCCATTTATCATCTTTTTCATTCATCGACATTCCCATCCATTGTGATTTATCTGCTTCTGGTTCGTCTTGAACGCCACCACCGAACTTATCAACGAGTTCCTGATACATCATTGTAGCGGTTTCACTTTCATCGTCCTCGATGCTTTTGTGCATCGGTCCGGGTCTGTAATCCGAAGTGCTCAATGCCGAATATAGATTACTCGACTGTCCACCATGATAATCATTGGCAAACCAATAAATGGCTGCTGCAACATCAAAATCATTGGCATCGGTTTCCATTGGGTCAATTAATCCATGAAATTTTTGAGTTAAGAAATTAACCATTTCTTCTTTAGTTGGGTCGGTTACAGTATATTCGCTCTCATTCAATCTGGGTTTGAATGTTTTGTCGAGTCTTGACATGACTTCAATAAGTCTTTGCTTACCTTTATCTTGTTTCATAAAAGAATATTTATCATAAATACACGGTATTTAGTTAAAAGGTTTGGCATTGTTATTGCTTTTTAATTAAAAAACACATCAAGATGAAAAAAATACTTATTTTATTATTACTCACACTATTTTCTTTTGTGCTAATTGCACAAGAAAGAGAACTCAGCGATTACGAGAAATATCGCATGGAAAAAGAGAAGGAACTCTACGGAGAACTTGAAGAAGAAGTTTTCTATATTGTAGAAGATATGCCAAAATTCAAAGGTGAAGACGCAAAAGAATTTAGATACTGGATTGCACAAAATGTAAGATATCCGAAAGAAGCTGCTGAAGCAGGTATAAGTGGAAAGGTAATTGTTTCCTTTATTGTTGATGAAACAGGAAAAGTTAGTTACGCTAAAATTGAAAAAGGTGTTGACAAGTATCTCGATGCCGAAGCATTACGTGTTGTAACTGCATCACCCAAATGGACAGCAGGAAAACAAAGAGGGAAAGCTGTTAAGGTTCAATTCACCTTTCCAATTAATTTCGTTCTGGATACACCAGTTGAGTCTGAAACCGTAGTAATTAATAACTATAACGACTATACTCAGCCAAATCTCCGTTTTAACTTGACTTTTGGCTACGGATACGGATATCATTATCCATATTATAGTCATTATTACGACCCTTGGTATTATGGATATGACCCTTATTACTACGGTGGATATTATGGATATAATTATTGGTATCCATATCGTAGCCATTATTATCCATATTATGGTTGGAATTATTACTCGCCAAGGTACTATGGGTATTATAATTATGGATATTCTAAACCATATGGACATAGATATGCCACCAGAAGCGCATTGGGTTGGAATAAAAGCTATTATAGACCATATAATAAGACCTATCGTAGTGGTTATATCAGACCCGCAACAGCGAGTAAAAAGAATGTCGTGACAAGAAGCACTGCAACAAGACAGGTAACTACGAGACCTGCAAATACGAGGTCTGCGACAACAAATACTAAAAATCGCACGTACTCACCAAGATATGTTAAACCGAGAACCAGTACACGTGCGGAATATAATAAACCATCGACAAGAACCAGAGCAACAAGTACACAACCACGTACTCAGAGAAGTACAACAGTACGTACACAATCACGTACATCCAGAAGTACAACTTATAGCAGACCAAGTTCTACAACACGTAGTTCAAGTAGTTACACCAGACCCACACAAAGTCGTTCACGTAGTTACAGTGCTCCGTCAAGAGCACCGTCAAGAAGTTATTCTGCTCCGTCAAGAAGTAGTTCAAGTTATAGAAGCAGCAGTCCTTCAAGAAGCAGTGGCTCTGTAAGCCGTAGTTCAGGTGGAGCAAGTCGTTCTTCAGGTGCAAGTAGAAGCGGTGGAAGGCGTTAAAATCTGATATAGGGATTCATCTTAATGGCACTGTGCTCAAGATTATAGACTTTAAAATAGGTATCAAACAATGACTTGATATTTTTACTCCCATATGGGTTCATTGAATGTACAATGATTTCATGTGGGAGTTTTTTATTGTTGTCGATACAGTAATCGATAAGCCACTTAGCACAATGATATCCAGTTTTCTCGTAATCTTCTCTACTGTAATCGAAATCCTGTTCTTTATAATGTTCATCAGCAAGGTCGTGGTCAAATGCAATTATATCTGGAACGCCCTTCTTTTCAATAAGTGTGATAAAGGCATAGTAATTCCTGACGATAATCCAATTGGGTTCGAGAAATACGGGGAGTTCCATGTAACTAAACGTAGTTTCGGGTCTCCTGACATCATCAAGGAATAGTTTATAACTCATCGTTTTGTTGTTTTTTAATATCGGTTTTACCGAGTCGTCTACGCTTTTTTGATGTGAATCGTTTTACCCACCAATCACCAGCGTGATATCTTCGTTCTCCGTTAATAAAGGAGTTTTCTTTGCTTCCAACTCTTGTCTTAGCCATTTTTTATTTTATTCCAATTTCGAATACCTTCTAAGTCTTTAACGTTTACCTTAAATCTCGGTATTGTGCCACCTTTAACCTTTTCCATTACAATAAATGTGACATCGTTTTGAAGTTGGTCAGGGTCATACATGGTTGGGGTGACGAAGGATTCATATTTCTTTATGTCAAGTTTTTCAACACAACCTCTAAGTAATAACAGTAATTCTTCAGCATTATCCATGATTATCTCCCTTGACCACGATAGGTTTTCCTGTAATTTTTTGAAGTCTTGAGTTTGCTGTTTTTTGATTTAGCGTGAACACCTTTACGTTTCTTCCCGCCTTGTCCGATTCTTTCTGAATGTGTACTTACTTTTGCCATCGATTTAAGTTTTATTATTATACGATAAATAAATAGTATTTGTTACAAAGATAGTATTTATTTTTATGAATATCATCAAGATTATCAAAGAAGAAGTAAATAATTTTGTTTTAGGGGAAGGTAAGACATGGTATCATGGTACTCCTGATGTCAGAGATTTGAACAGGTCTGGTGGATTCGTACCTAAGACCGACACAACCGATTACTTCCCTGAGTATGAAAAATGGAATCAGGTTCAAGCCGATATGCAGCAAGCCAGAGCACAGGGGGATGAAGACCGATATTTCGAATTATTGGATTTGGCAGGTAGTCTCCGCAAATCATTCACATATAAAAAACCGATATTCTTTACGGATAATTCGAGAGTTGCAAGCACATATGCTGATGACAGAAGGGCAAGCAATTATCAAGAAGCCGAACCAAAACTATTAAAAGCAGAAATCGATGATAAAGGAAATACTCTTAAAATTCCAGCACGTGGTCAAAGATTTAGGGCAATTGATGCTGATATTGTGAAGAAAGCCTTTATAAACCACGGAATCCCAGAAAAAGAAATCGACCATTATTATAATATGTTTCCTACATGGATTCGTAATAACAAAATCAGTGCTGAAACCATTGCGATAATAGCACAACAGCTTGGTTTCGATTTGGTTGATGTTGAGGGTGTGTTGGATAGTTATGAGGGTGGTTCAATTGAATCCACTGTTAGAATGGTATTCGACCCCCAGAGAATCAAAATTATAAGTTAGATGACCCGCAGAGGCTCGAACTCTGACTCTTGTGGACCAAAACCACACGTGTTACCAATTACACCACGGGTCAATGGTGATGGTGGCAGGATTCTCACCTACATCCACTGCCTCCAACGGCAGCACTCTAAAGTGTACACTTTTAAATTGAGCTACACCATCATTTAGATGACCCCACGGGATTCGAACCCGTAAACCTTTCGGTGTCGCCTTCAAAGGGCGATGCATTAGCCAGTTCTGCCAGAGGTCAATATACCAATTCCTAATTTTGGCACGGTTTTATTCCGTACTTTGGCATTTGTTGTCTCGGCAGGACTTGAACCTGCACTCTTCTGATTCAGAGTCAGACGTGTTGCCAATTACACTACGAGACAATATATACCCTCTAAAGGATATAAAGGGCATTTATACCCTCTAAAGGCTATGTTTGGGTGACCGATGAGACTCGAACTCACAACGACCAGAACCACAATCTGGTGCTCTACCAATTGAGCTACAGCCACCATTTGGGTGAAAGACGGGACTCGAACCCGCAAAATCCTGATTCACAGTCAGGAGAGTCTACCAATTCCTCTACAATCACCATATAAAAACGGACAGGATTTTCACCATTAATTTCCCCTCATCCAGCGAGGGACGTGTTGTTGCCGTACACCTTTCGTCAACCTTCATCGAGCGTTCCCTCTCGAATTCAGATGGTTACTTAATGCAAAGTATTACACCACCATTTTTGTCTGGATGGCAGGATTCGAACCTGCGAACACGTGCTTCCAAGGCACGCCCATATAACCAACTGTGGAACATCCAGATGTTGTCAGGGTGGAGGGATTCGAACCCTCGGACGACACTACCCTTGTGCCGTCACTGGCTTCCAAGACCAGCAGCTTAAACCAAACTCGCTCACACCCTGTGGTCGGGGTAGCAGGACTCGAACCTGCGACCTCGTGCTCCCAAAGCACGCATACTACCAACTGTACTATACCCCGAATTTCAAAGAACAAAAAAACCCCACTCTTTCGAATGGGGTTCATGTTTAACCTAAAACTTCTCTTCTCGAAAAATTAAGTGTACCTTCCCCATTCAGGCATCTGTGGATGCTGTTGCGGAACGGGTTGTATGTTCACTAAATTTTTCATTTGTCTAAAAACTAACTTGATTCGGCTACAAATATAGCCATTAGATTTATAAATACAAAGGTTTTACGAAAAAAAATCAAAAATGTTACAAAATATCTGAAAAAAATGAGTGCACCACAACTGAATCGCAGTGCACTCACCAATTTTAATTAGTCAAGTCTCAAAATTTTACATAACCACTGTCTGGCGATAAAATTTAAAAACCATTCCTGATTTACTCAGACCTAACTTAATACAATTATTAAGCAATGACTTTCAAATATAAATACTGACCAACACGATTTTCTTATCGAAAAAAATAAAAATTTTATACATTTTTCATGTATTTATATAAAATAAACCCACATGAATAAGAGAGATTTTGTTGAAATGGTTAACGAGGAAATTAAGAATTTCGATTTCTTAGGTAACGATGAATTCCTTAAGGAACAAGAGGTCATAGATTTGCTACAGAACGAAGATTTACAAAAGCAATTTATTTGTGATGCACTTTTAGGAAAAAAAGATAAAGTAAAAATCGCAAAAATTGCCGATTCTTATATCAGTGGTAATTGGGATGAGTTCAACAAAGAAGATGCCGATAGAGTAAGTCTGGAATATTCTGTTGATATGGAATATCGCTACGACATGGAACAAGAACCGCTTAAATTCAATGTGACTTTCGCAGCAGATAAAATTGATATTAGTGTTGGTGGATGGTACGACCCGGGGCGTTGGGGTGGAACTATGGCAGATGCAATTGAACCAAGTGGTGAGTCATGGTATGATGTTTTTGATTGGGGCGACATTGATGTGGTTTTATATACAATGGATGGAGATGACGTTCCTTTCACGGCTTTTGAAAATGCGCCACCAAAAATCCAAACCTTATTTATTAGAGAATTTACACAAAACTTTATTGAAAGCGAAACACTGGAACTTAGAACTGATGAATTGAAAGACAACATTCAAAACACACCATATTGCTAAGATGACAGAAGAAAAACAAATAGTATTAAATAAAATTGACCGACTTCTCACCAAACGAACTACTGAATTACGTAAAGAACTTCCAGATGTTCATGAGGTTGATGATGGGATAATTGCTCGTTTTTTTGGGGAATGGGATAATTGTGAAGATGATGACGCAATTAAATATAAGAAAATAATCAATTACGATGACCCCGATGAAAGTGTGGTATTTTTTTATATTCCTAAAGGCGCACGATTCGAATTAAAACAACGTTATTTTATAGGTTGCATCACTTGTTTAAATGGAGCAATTGATTTTAACACCCCTGACGGAATTAAATTTCTTGAAAATTATTCAAAAATTTGTGTCAATTCTGATGAGGTTACAGGAAAAGCATTTGAAAACACATATTTAGTTATTACAAGCAATAAAAAGGATTGGAAAGAATATACTCTGGAATACCAAAGAAAAATCGGTAATTTACCACTTCCTTAACCTACACTTGGATTTAGGACTTCTGACTTTTGCTGGCATATAGCACCCACACTTATTACATATGTTTCTATGATTTAAATCTGGGCATTTTACGCAGATTCCAATTCGTCTTTTAGCTTCTTTCTCAACAGTTGGATTCTGGAAAGTAAAGTTCTTCCAACCTTCAAAAATCTCAGATAGCTTGCTCATAATATATATCCCCACTCAAAAATGTCGTTTCCATCAGTATATAGTGTTTTTGCTGGAACGGTTTTGCTTACAATCTTATAACGTCCACCTAAATTACTTTCACCATGTAATTTAGCATAATTCCTATCAATGGTTACCCAATCACCACTACTAATACCGTGACCTTTTTTTGTTTGTGATTGAAGATTATTGATTTGTGTGCTGATGTCATTTAAGATTAACTCTTGTTGTTCATCATAACTATGGTTGTCAATACTATATTTATCTTGCAAATCATAAATAATTTGATTTTTCATTGGAAACATATGCCATTGCTGATAATAATTATAAATATCTAATAACGGTTTAAGTTTGGTTTTTGTGTCAAAATTGACATCGGGGACCGCACGATAAATTTTAACGGGTTGATTGGGTTTACCTTTTGCTGATTGAATAACCGATATCGCCTGATTGTCACGATTGTCACGATAATGACCATACATCCTTACGGCATCATGACCATAAATATCCTCACCATAAACATCACTTAGGTCAGGCATTGAATTACTGCCTTCAGGAACGGGTGCGGTATGCTCACCACGATAATCGTCCTCATTCAATACATGTCTGATTTCGGATTTTATTATTTCCAATATGTCCATTATCGATAAATTATTCTACCACCTTTACTAACAACCATGTTTTTACTTGGGTCGTCTTTGGCTTCAATCAAGGCGTTATGAAGTATTTCTGCTGAACTAAGTGCGGTATCATAAACCCTAAGTTTTTGTATTCCACCAATGAAACTATAATCGAAATTTTGTTCAATTGTCAACCCAGATTTTCTTTCATCTTGCACCAGAATATCGGCAGCAGTATAATCAAAATCTTTAACGAAAATCGTACCGCCAGTAACGAGTTCCTCGCTGCTTTCAATTAATAATCCAAGATAAACGAAATTCTGTCCTGTATTATCTGGTGTTCTAAACGTACTTTGTAACGATACCCAAGTTTGTTGACCAGTTACGGCATAATTTACTGAGCCATCAGGACGAGTATATGAAACTAAATTACTATCTTGTGGTCTAACAGGGAATCCAGTTGCTCCATAATAAATAACGCCATCAACTGACCATTCATATTCTTGTCTATCTGGGAATGGATGTAAACCTAATGCCCCTTGTTCCAGTAAAAATGCGTTTGAAAGCGGATACATATATTCGGTTTCATTAACGATATTCACATCCACATTATCGCTATACATTAAGACACTAATTTTATTATTCGCTCCACTATTAAAAATACCATCGACAAATACATCGAGATTAACTTCATAATCCCTATTTGATATCACGGAAATCGGTTGGTTGAATTTTATGAAATATTTACTACCTGTCGTGCCTGTTGTTCCTGTAGTACCTGTACCACCAGTATATTCAATGCGCATAACAGTGAGAGGTAAATCAACATCGGGTTCACAATTCTTAACATATGTGAATGTTGTGGTGTCTGCACTTAGAGATAATCCTGCCTGATACACACTATCAGTTATTCCAGTTGTTCCTGTAGTACCTGTTATGCCTGTTGGTGGCGTATAGCAGTCAGTTGGAATTGGGTCGTATGTGACGAAGAACTTAGAATTAATATATGCGGTGTCTTCACCATTATATATAATATATGTCTGATAATCGTAGTGCCATGATTCTGCTAATCCAAAACTACCACCACCCCAACTTATTGAATACGGAACACCTTCTTGTTTTTCTTTATCGTTTACAAATGCCTTGAAATAATATTCAGGAAATTCTTTTATAGTCCAAATCGAACGTCCATTAACATAGAATACCAACTTACCCAATCTTTGGTCAGCACATTCAAGTTCTTCATCAGTAAGGATATCATCGGGGGTAAATGCCATCGCAATCATTGTCCAACCAGTGGTTGGAGAAATTGTGAGTGATGATGTGTTTGATACGACAAAGCCGTCATCATTAACATATTTATACCCTAATTTCTTGTCCTGAGTTATCTCAAATGCAATTACGTTATTCTTGATATTATCGAGAGGTGGTGCTTCGCTATACTTGGTCTCGTACATGTCTTCAGGAACTCTGAATGCTGGTTTGAGTGACTCATACGGTTCGAGAGCGTCAAGGAAGTTATCAAAACTTGTTGTTACACCACTTATTGTGCTTCCAGTTACAGTCTCACCACTAAAATACGGATTATACTTGTCCTCGGCACGTGCACCCATCATATAGAAAATTCCAAATGAATCGGGATAAAGGTACATGAGGGTTTCAATGGTTATGCCTTCACCATATCGTGCAGGAAGTAACTCATAATTAAAACCTTCTAATTTAAAAAATCCTTGCAGATAACCACCATTTAAATCAAAATAATTTCCGCTTGTTCCTGATGTAATTCCAGATATTGGTAAGATTTGTGTTGTTACTGTAACCCCGCTTGTTTCACCACTTGTTGGGTTCTCAACGATATTATATCCAACAGGATACATCGAAAATAAGGTGTCATCTGATGTAATAGTAATGCCACTCCACATTATGTTTGTTCTGCCGTTATCAAAACCAGTTAATCCAAAGTCAATCAAGTCGATGTCGTCAGATACCGCACCAGACCACTTGGTTAGACTGAATGATGTTAAACCAGTATTTAAGTCCCATGAGTTCAGGTCTGTTAGGTCAATCTGTATTGCCAAATTACTGGTGATTATATCGTTTAAGCATTCTAAATTCATTTCGTACAGGAATTTATCATAAATACTGAACCCAATTGAATATAGCTGAGTATTTATAAAAAATGATTAAAATAACCAAGAATCTTTTTAGTGCGCTAACTTGATTCTATTAGTATTTATAAAAAATTCACGATTATGAAAAAAGATAGTAAAGAAAGATTATTCGAAGTCATGGGTAGGCTGGATAAAACATTTAAACCCACGTTAAATGAAGGTTTCGAAGAAATTGAGGCTACCGATGATGTTGAAGTTCCTGTTGAAATGGGTGCTGAAGAAGTTCCTGCCGAAGAACCTATGGAAGAACCAGTAGAGGAAAAAAGTCCTGAAGAAAAACTTGCAGAATTGACAGCAAAGGTCGATGAACTCCACGCAATGGTTCATGGTGAAGAAGAAAGTGAAGAAGAAGAAGGTGAAGTTGAGGTAGAAATTAAACCCGAAGAAGATGAGGTTGAAGTTGAAATCGAAGAGACTTTGAACGAAGACCATTTAAAAGATAGGGAATCTCAAGAAGCATTTATCTGTAAAAACGATAAGGAGTGTAAAAAAGAAGACCTTAAAGACCTTTCAGATGGGGAAGTCAAGAAAAAATATGAGGCTTTGGAAAAGAAAATGGGTCTTGATGAGGCAAAGGAAAAAATTCCTGTGGCAGCAGTAGCAAAAGTTGGTGAAGCAAAATAATATAATTTCTTAGGTATTAGCATGGACGAGGTAAAAAAGAATCCCCGTTTCTGGGCGGGTAAGTATTGGAAGAAACACAATATTTCAGATGAACTGAAAGAAGTTGTTGAACCCGATAATGTTGATGTGTCGAGTATTCAAATGCATGACACACTAAATCCGCTTATCTGGGAATCTGATAAGAAAATGAAAACCGAAGTCAGAAAAGCGTTATTAATGAATGCCAAAAGATTCATTGAATTCTGTGATGCAGAAAATCTCACCTTTGCAGATATCATTTTGACAGGAAGCATGGCTAATTACAATTACAATGAAAACTCTGATTTAGATGTGCACATTGTTTTGGACTTTACACAGATTTCCGAAAACAAAGACTTTGTTGGTGACTTCTTTAAATTAAAAAAGGCACTCTGGGCAGATAGACTCCCTATTCAAGTTAAAGGACATGATGTTGAAATGTATTTTCAAGACAGCGCAGAACCACATCATTCATCTGGTACGTATTCGTTAGTTAAAGACGATTGGATTAGAAAGCCAACTAAAAAGATAGTAAATATTGATAGTGCAAATGTTCAGTTGAAATCTGCTGACATCATGAATGCAATTGATGATTTAGAAACCAATAAGGATAAAGAAGATTTCTTGAACAAACACGAGCAATTGAAAAATAGAATAAAAAAATTAAGACAATCAGGACTTGATAGAAGCGGGGAATTTTCAAGCGAAAATCTCGCATTTAAAGTTCTGAGAAACACGGGATATCTCGGTAAAATGGTTGATATGAAAAATGACTATCTTACTAAAGAATTGAGTCTCAACGAATTTATAGATTAAACCATGAAAAGATTCATTGTAACAAAAGTGCAATTAAATGAATATATCGAGAGAAAGAAGGCAGAAAAAACCTTTTGGGAAATCGTGGAAAGTCTACATAAAAACGCTAAGTTTTTGAATGAGAGCGTTTCTCATGAAAAAGCGAATCAATCAGTTATTGCAGATTACAGACGAAAAAACCTCATAACTCCCAGAGTTAATGAAATGCTCGTTAAGCATAAAATAATTGAGCAGAAGAATGAAATAATATAACATTTTCATTTTTTTGGTTATAGTAAAGTATTTATAAAAAAATATTAATTAAATAATTTGCACAAAAACATATTCAAATGAAGAAAAATATATCAGAAGATGCATTTAAGGCAAGAGTCCAACATCTGGCGGGTGTTAAAAATACTTCGGTAAATGAGTCAAAAAACCGCACGTTAGGTACTTTAATTGATGTCGAAAGAGCAGCCGATGGTGTTGCATACGGCATCGTTAAAGAACAACATAAATATTACATTAAAAAGGGTGGTTTAAATGAGAACCTGAATGTTGCAGATTTCGCATACATTGGTGGTGTCCAGAACATCACGGAATTCCAATATAGTAAATTAGCTGAAGCTAAGAAGAATAGGAATTTCTTACTCCAAACAATTAATGAGGGAATTTCAACAAAAGTAAATCCAAATGGTAGTAAAAAGGTTGTCCTAACTGAAGATAAAGCTGGTCAGGAAATTGAAATGGCTGCAAGTAAAGTTGGTGACTTAGAGACTGCAACTGACGCTGCTGCTGTTCCAGAACCTGCTCCAGAACTTCCTGCCGATGACGGTGCTGCTGAAATGGATGCTGGGATTGATGCTATGCCAGCCGATGCCCCTGCTGAAGAAGTACCTGCTGCTGCTGGAGAAGAAATGGCTGATGCTGGAGAAGAAATGGTTGATGCTGGAGAAGAAATGGTTGATGCTGGAGATGAGGTTGCACCAGAAGGTGGTGAAGAAGAAGTTGCAATAGAAGACCCTGAAACCGAAATGGAAAGAGAAATTGAAAAAGACCTCGGTAAAATAACAAATAAATTAAGAAAAACCGAATTAACCGATTCTCAGGTTAAATCATATGTTAATACATTTCTTGCAGCATTTAAAGATAAGTTCCCCGATATTGATATTGAAGACAGAAAAGAAATGGCTGAAAAAATCACTAAGGTTGTTCCTGATTCAGATATCGAAGATTTGGGACAAAGTGTTGAGGATGAAGAGGCAATGGAAGACCCAATGGCTGCTGCTGAAGAACCTGAAATGGCTGAAGCAGAAGAATGTTCAGAATGTGGTGGTTTCGCACGCTATGCTGAATCACGTGGTTATGATGCACAGAGCATGATGGAATGTGGAGAAGAAGAAATGACCAACTTGGTAAGTGGATATGCAAACGCACATGGCGAAGGACAAAATGATGGGGATTTCAAAGCCGTTGCTTTATTTATTACCCCTGAAATCATTGAGAAATTAAAGGGTGATTATGGTCATGATGATTTTGCAAATGAAGTTGAGCCTTTCGCAAATGAAATGAATGAAACCAGTGCTGAAGATAAAGAAGCACAAATTAACGAACTTTTCGGTAACTTAGGTAGTATGATTAAAGGTGCTGCTGGTAAAGTTGCTGGTGATGTTGCTGGTGGCGTGAAAAAGGGCGCACAAGCAGTCGGTCAAAAGGCACAACAAGTCGGACAGGCAGTTGGTGATTACGCAACTGGCGTAAAACAAGCTGCACATGGTGCTGTTGTTCCTAAAGAAGTTAAGAAACTCGAAGGTGTCGCTGCCGATTTAGGTAAGCAAATCGATGCTTTAAATAAGAGATTACAAAAAGCTGGTAAAGAACCAGTTAATGTTAAAAGCATACTTAGTACAATTGCGAATCAGGTTGCTGGTACTGGTCGTGCTGCAAATCTTGGTGGAATCGCTGAAGGCGACTCAATTGCAGTTGAAGAACCAGTAGATGGTACTGGAATCGAAACTCCTGTAAATGAAGAAGGTAGTATTGCAGTTGAAGAACCAGTAGATGGTACTGGAATCGAAACTCCTGTAAATGAAGAAGGTCTTCCTGTTGATAGCGTTGAGGTTCAACCCCCAATGGAAGAAGAAGTTGATATCAAAGTAAGTGAGAAAAAGGGTAAGCCATTAAGTGCAGAGAAAGCACCTGAAGTCGAGATGAAAGAAGGTGAAGAAGTAGAGGGTGAAGTTATTGATGACGAAGAAGCTGGTGAGGAAAGTGAAGAAGATGTACTGGATTTAACACAACATGAAAAACCTGAAATGCCGATGATTGGTGGAGTTGACTCTATGGGCGGTGGAGTTGTTAAACCAGAAGGTGCTGAAGCAACAACTGTTGAAGTAACTAAAGACAGTGTTAAGGTTGAAATGAATGAATCTGAAGCAAAGCTCAGAAAGTATGTCCGTAACAGACTTGAAGAATATGCTGGAATCAAGAAGCCAAGTCTTAACGAAAGTAAAAAGTCTGAGAAGCTACAGAAACTTGATAGGATAATTGAAAAACAATTCAAGTTATTCGAATCTGAAGCAAAGGGTAAGATTGATGAGAATATCAATGAAGTTTTTGGATGGAGTATTAAGGAGAAATTTGCAAAACTTGACCCTAATGATAAAGCGGGAGTTGCTCAACTTTTCTATAAGGCATTCCAATCAATATTAAATAACCCGCAAATGGGTGCAATTTATAATGCTGCTAAAAAAACACCTGCTCCTGAGAGATACGAAATATTGAAACAATATGTTGAACAAGGTGGTGGTACACTAAGACTTGGTAACGATACCGAATCTGTGGTATTCGCACCCCCTTCTGTAAAAAGTGCTGCTACTCCAAGTCAATTTAGTCATGGTGGTACACAAGGTAAAACCCAATTGGGTGGAGTGTAATAATAACTGATTTTAATTAATATTTTAAAAACCCGAAGAAATTCGGGTTTTTTTGTAACATTTTTTTCCATTTGTCGTATAAGAACACATGATACATAGAAAATTTAATAAGTTGAAGTTCACCAGAACTTATATTGGTGGTTCTAAAGAACGTGAAAATCAGATTTTTATAAACGTTCAAGGTGAAAAAGAGGATAATTCCCAAGTGGATTGGTTCGAATATAGAAGGATATTCACTCAATATTCTAATGATATTCTCAACATAGTTTTAAGTTGGAGATATTTGATGAATGTGATGACTATTGGTTTTGCAGGACTTGCATTACTGATTTCATTTCTAAATCCTTTCATGGGAATGGTCGTTTTCGGTATGGCGTTTGCCTCATATATGGCTTTTCTGTATTTCAAAAATAAGGAAAAGAAGATATTATCCGCACATGATTTTTCTTTTGATATAATATTATCGGCAATTGAACAACAAACTGGTTTCGAATTCAGTAAAAATTAATTTCCTGTTTCCCTATTACCAGTATTTATGAGAAAATCATATTATGGATTACGATGAAAAGCAGTTGAAACTGATTTACGTTCTGAAAATCGGTTATAATGCCAAGGATGAAGGATTATATGAATTCATATTCTCATTAGACCACACAAACATTGATATCGAAGGCTGGTGTTGGGATTTGTCTCCCGCAGTTAATAATGCTGAACCCCCAACTGAAGAATACATTAATGCGATTTTTAATTTAAAAACGTCTTCATTTGACCTGTTTTGTTTACACGAAGCCGTTGATAGAGAGTATATGCATGGGGTCTATACAATTCATGCATTGGCATATGAAATCGAAAAAGAGGGTGATGGAAACACTGCATTCAGTGATTACGAAGAAATGTTTGGAGGGGAGAATAACGATGAAGAACCGATATTGGTGTTTCATTACGGTATGACATTGGAAAGGGTTAGGGATTTATTGGCTTCTAAGAAAATAATTTTGAAAAATAATGAATTTGTAGAGACATCCTCTATTAAATTCGAATAATTTAATTATTTTTGTATTTATAGTTGAGTTCGTCTCACCATTTGGGAGAAGGAAATCGAGGGTCGGTACGCCAAGATGCGTACCGACCCTCGCTGTTTTAGGTTTATAAGTATTTATCTATAAACATTTTCATAAATGAGTGATGAATTAGAAATGAATTTAGATGATACGCCCCAAAAAGATGATGTTAATCTAAACCTTAATTTAAACGAAACTCCTGAACAAGATGATGGTATTCATCCCGAACACGTACCATTAATTCCATATGATGCGCAGAAGGAGAAGGAAAAGGAAGAAGCCAGAGAACAAGCAAGAAAACTCAGGAAATCTGCTGGTAATATTGAAGCCGTAATTGTTACTAAAGAAGGTGTTATAAAGAAAGCCAGCGAATTAACTTTCCAAGAACAGGAAGATGAGATTGTTCGTTGTGCCAGTAATCCAATTTACTTTATTGAAACATATTTAACAATCTTTGACCAGACACAGGGAGTTGCTGGTTCGATTGTTCCATTTAAATTATTTGAATTCCAGAAGACCTTAATTGAGGCGTATCAAGAGAATCGATTTGTTATAGCCAACAAATATCGTCAGGCTGGAGTTAGTACAACTACTTGTGCATATATTGCGTGGTATGTCATGTTTAATTCAAATAGGGCATGTGCGATTGTTGCCGATAAACTCGAAACCGCAACTGGTGAATTAATGAGTGATGTGGTTGAATTCATTGAAATGTGTCCTAAGTGGCTTAGACCAAAAACAGGAAAAGAATCTGAGGATGGTTTAAAGGATACGCAAAAACTCAAGATTTACGACAATAAGTCAAGACTTGGTGCATTCGCATCTAAATCGATTCGTGGTATGACACCAACCCTGCTGTTCTGGGATGAAACTGCGTGGTCTGAAAAGGGTGATGTGTTTTGGACATCAGCACTTCCTTCATTGGTGACAGGTGGTCGTGCAATTATGGTTAGTACGCCTTCAGGACTTGATGCGGTGTTCTATAAAACCTTCCAAGGTGCAAGAGAATTCGATGAAGACGGAAAAACATCAAATAATTTTCATGCCGTTGAACTCTGGTGGTATAATGACCCCAGATATAATAAAGATTTGTATTGGGTTAAGAATAAGGGAAAGAAAGACGAGAAGAAATTAAAAGACGAAGATTGGTCACATGAGAAACGTTCCATGATGGTCGAAGATAATTGGGAAGCAACCAATGAATGGTTTGAGGAACAAATCAAAAACGCTAATGGTGATATGCGTAAGGTTGCGCAGGAATTATTATGTTCGTTTCTGGGTTCTGGTGATAACTTTATTGCTGAAGAATATCTCAAACGAATTCAAGAGCATGAGATTCTCCCACCAATACGTCAAGAATATCATGACGGAAAAATGTGGATTTGGGAAGACCCACAGGAAGGCGAAGACTATATTATGGCGTTGGATGCGTCACCGGGTCATGGTGAAGACCATTCGACAATCAATATGTTAAAAACCTTGGAAATTATTGAGGAAAAGGTGATTAAGAAAAATGGTAAAGCGAAAAAGATTAAGATTAAACGACATAAAGTCGAACAGGTTGCTGAGTACTATGGAAAGATTACACCACAGTTGTTGGCTGAAATTGCATACCAATATGGAACGGCATATAATAACGCATATTGTGTTGTCGATATCACAGGTGGTCATGGTGTTCACACAATTGATAAAATGTTTGATATTGGTTATGAAAATATTCATTATGCCGAAGTTCAGCATAAACCAACACGTGATAGGTTAAGTGGTTATATTAAGAAGGGTCAGAAGGTTCTTCCAGATGGTGCAGTTTCTGTTGTTGACCTCATACCCGGTTTCTTCATCGGACAAAACCGTCCATCTGTTGTACTCGAACTCCAAAGAGCAATTCATTTAGAAGATGTTATTATTAGGTCACAGAGATTATTGGATGAGTTGAAGACGTTTGTAACCGTACCCGGTAATCGTGTAGCTGACCACAAACGTAGTTTCCATGATGATAGTATTATGGGATTAGCGATTGGTCTTTATGTCCTGAATTTTGATATGGCGAAATTCAAACAAAGTAAGGGTGTTACTGAGAAAATGCTGAATTCCATACTTACCATCAATGACATGAAAACCATTGGGGAGAAGAAAAAATTAAAGAACAAACCAATGCTTACGGCAGATGGTGCAGACCCCTTAAACCCGTATGGTGCGAATGATTGGTTATTTCAGGGAATAAAAGATAAAAACAAAAGATAGAATGTATTTATAAATAACTGACTTTTTCAAAATTTCAGAGTATTTATAAAAAACTATAAAAAATTATAATAATGGCTGACGAAGGTAAGAAAAAAATGACTGTATATCAGGAACTCAATAAGATGCTAAATCTTGATGGCTTTGGTTATGAAGAATCATCAGCAGTAGCTCCTGTGGCAACCCCACAAAAGTCGAAGATTATCATAAAGGGTAATACCCCAGAAGAGATTCATAGAAAGGGTCTTGAACTCGAACAGAAGAAAGAACTTCAAAGCAAGTTTTTCCGTACAACTGATAGAGGCTTCCAAAAAGCATTACAATATGAAGCAGCCAGACTTCCAGCATATATCGATTATGAAGGTATGGAATATTATCCAATCATTTCGTCAGCATTGGATTTATTCATGGAAGAAGCAACAACCATTGGTTTAAATGGTAAAATGCTTAACATTTATAGTAGTAAGGAAAGAATTAAGTTATTATTGGAAGAATTCTTCTATGATACGGTTAACGTTAATGTCAACTTACCATTTTGGGTAAGAAATGTGTGTAAATACGGTGATAACTTCGTTCTTTTATATGGTGAACGTAAAAAGGGTATTACTCATGTAAAACAACTTGTGAATTACGAAATCGAAAGATTTGAAAGAATTCAAAATGGCAAACCTTTGGTTCGATTCAAAGAAAGAATGACTGGTGACGAATTCAACGTATTTGAAATTGCTCACTTCAGACTTCTTGGAGACGATAAGTACTTGCCTTATGGCTCATCTATTCTTAATAAGGTTCGTAGAGTATTCCGTCAGCTTGTAATGGCTGAAGACGCTATGCTTACTTACCGTATTATTCGTGCAGGTGAGAAAAAGGTTTTTAAAATCGATGTTGGTAATATCGATGAGGACGATATTGAGGAATACATCTACAAAGTAGCGACTACATTCAAGAAAACAGCGCAGGTTCAACCAAATGATGGTCAAATCGATTACCGTTTCAATATTCTTGGTAATGACGAAGACTATTTCCTTCCAGTAAGAAATGCGAATACACAGACTGGTATCGAAACGCTCCCGGGTGCACAGAATCTCGACCAAATTCATGATATTGAATATCTTAGAGATAATTTATTTACAGGTCTCGGTGTTCCAAAACCGTTCCTGAGTTTCCAAGATGCAAGTGGTGGTGGTAAGAACTTGGCTCAATACGATATTAGGTTTTCTAAGAAAATCAATCGTATTCAGCAAGCAATGGTTCAAGAACTCAATAAGATGGCAATGATTCATCTTTATTTATTGGGTTATACTGGCGAGGACTTAAGTAGTTTCCAAATTACATTAACTAATCCAAGTACACAGCAAGAATTACTAAAGTCTGAATTACTACGTGATAAAGCACAAACTTACACTGAGTTAACACGTGCTGAAGGCGGTATTGCAGCAATGTCTCATACACAAGCAAAACGTATGATTTTCAACATGAGTGACAGAGAAATCGTTGACGACCTGAAACAACAGAAAATGGAGAAAGTCGTTATGCAAGAACTTCAGGATTCACCAGTTACAATTAAGAAGTCTGGTTTATTTGTTGACATCGATAAGAGATTCGGAGAACCAATTGAAGACATGGCAATGACAGGTGAAACCGAAGGTGGAATGCCACCAGAAGGAGGTGCACCATTAGGTGGTGAAGAAGGTGGAATGCCACCAATTGGTGGAGGTGCACCATTAGGTGGTGGTGATATGGGTGCTCCAGCAGGTGGTGCTCCTGACATGGGTGGTGGAGTTGGTGCTGCACCGATGATGGAAGGAATGAGTGAAGAAGACTATAATAAACATCTTGAGAAACTTGTTTTCGGTACAACCAAAGAACCCGAACAAAAAAATAATATCAAGCAAAAAGAGATAATTCAGGAAAATAACAATATTAATGATAAACTGAATAAAGGTGCTGCCGATATGGTTGCTGAGATTGACCAGTTATTGGAAAATAGTGAAAGTATTAACAGCAGGGAAAATATTAATGAAACGGAAGATATTGATATTGAGGATATTGAAAACATTGAATTCGAGGATTAATTCAAGCCTTAAATTAATATCTTTACGGAACTAAGCATTTATAGTTAATTATAGTATTTATATTAAATCGGATTATATCATATGAAAAATGTCAACATAGGAATTGCCAATTTGATGGTTTCTAACAAATTAAATGAGTCGTATTTCAACGAGAAGTTAATTGGGGAGTCTAAGAAGATTGCTTTCGATTTTTTAGACGTAGTGAAAAAATCTCCGATTCTTCAATTAGAATTTAAAGTCTATAATAATATTGATGGCAAACATATCGAGAATGAAATTCTTGCTAAAGAATATATCGATAAACACATCAAATTGTTCGAAGTCTACACTCTTGAGGAAATCGAAGCCGAACACAAGAAATTAACGGAGTTCCTTACAGAAAACGTTATTCCAAATATAACCGAAGCCGATTATAATCTCGAAAAAATTGATTTATATAACGCAATTGACACGCTTATTGCTGAATCACTAAAACTTAGTGAAGACGTAGATGTTGATGAAATTCATGAAGCATTTAGTCTGGTTTTTAATCATGTTAAATCAGAAAGGAAAGGCTTACTTGAGAACGTAGATGTTGAACCAATAAATGAAGATGTTCTTGAAATCGCTGTGGGTAAGTTTAACGAGAAATACGCAAGTCTTGATGAAAGTGATAGAGAACTACTGAAGACCTTAATTAAAGCCGACTGGAGGGAGAAAAAGGCACTCCTTGAGACCTATAAGACCGAAACCCTTGGAATTCTGGAAGGCATAGACAAAGAGAATGTTCAGGACAACATCACCAAAGCCATTGATAAGATAAAGGAAATGGTTTATAATAAGAAAGATATCGATGATAATATCATCGGTCTCCATGAATTCAAGAAGGAATTACTTTAACCCAAATTCGCATTAAATCCGTCAAAAGTTGCTGCTGCCTCTTTAGTAATATTCAATTCTTTATAACCAAAATTCTCGTATAGGTTTTTAAAAATTCTATATACATAATTTATTCCCTCATTCTCATAATTATCACCCATGTTTTTCGCTGCTGCAATGGCTGCGGGGTACGAAGATGATTTCACAAAGCCCGGTCCTCTATTATATCCAAATAATGTGCAACTTGCTAAAGCATCACATCGTGTTGAAATATATTTCATGTATGCGAATTGTGCTTTAATCATTATTCTTGGGTTATCGATAATGTTTTGATGCAATATTGGTCTATTTTGTCTTCCCAGATTATAATCAACAAGAAATGGATTTTTGGGTGGAGTCCCTGCCGAGAATGTGTATCCAATCATGTTTTTAGATATCGCTTCTTTATCGGCTGTATTCATCCCACCACGTGAATTTCTCATGATTATATCATAAACAGCATCATCAACAAATTGACTAATACCCGATGCACTACTATTAACCGCATAATTCCACACAATAAATGCTGATTCTTGATATGCCTGTGCTGCCATGATATTGGCATCCATTTCGAATTCTTCGGCAAATTCATTATACCATCTAATTAATACCTCTGCAAGTTCAGCGTTTGTTGTGACCCCACCATTAATGCTGGGGTTTGAAAGCCAGACCTTACTCGTTGTCGTTAGTGGTGAACAATACGGTAACACTGCTGTCGGGTTGTTCTTATAACCCCTTTTATCATCAGCAGTTCCAGTAAGTTTTGAATTGCCACTTCCACTACACTTACTGCGTATAAAATTTTCACCCAATTTAGTTAATTTCGTTACTGCCATATTATTCAATTTTTAATGAGTTTGTTGTTTTATCATACATTGCATCGAAATGAGTTTCTTCTCTTTGACTAACAAAATTAGCTGCTGAAATAACCACCTCACCCGGGGTTTGATTTGGTCTGTATGCCGTGAACGCCACAGGATTCAATACTCTTGGTACTGGATATTTTAATAACTTAGTTCCACTAAAACTTGTTGTCATTTTATTTGCGGTTATATTGTGTTCAACGGTTAATATAATATATGCGCCATTGAATAACGGAATGTTCTCCAACTGGAAATATTGTGTTGGTTGAATCATTGCGTTCCCAAATCCAGTGACCGTAGCTTTATACGACCTGTTTTCATAGAGATTATATAGGTTCTGTCCTTTTGGGACGGGAGCATCTGGATTATTATCACCAGCAAGTCTCGATAAAATCTGTATGCTTTCATTGGTCTCAGGGTATTCCTTACTATCGATTTTAATGTCAGTAAACATTGATTGATTTTGTTCACCGAATCTAACTCTAAATGCCCTTACTTGTCGCCAAGGAAAATCTGTATTCTCTTCCAACTTATCATTAACCGTACCCTGTGGGTCTGGTTTTGATGTGAAATAATCCGTCACACCCGGTTCAGTTATATCAATAATCCCATCATTCACAAACCCATTCCCCGCCACAGACGGATAACTCGAAGTCCCACCAATATACATGCACACGAACGCAGTTGAATTCTGTGCTTCAATTGCTCCTGTGTGAATCTTGAAACTATCTTCCCAACTGGTTTCATTTTCAAAGCTCATGAAATTTTGTAATGGAAAGAATTCGAATCCATTTAATGACAATAACTGTGATAATACACTAAATAAACTGATATTGGGATTATCCATCATATCAATTAAAATTTCAGCATTTATTACGGTGTCACCAATTGGGTTCATACCCCTGTCAACAAAAGCAAACGAATCGATTAGTCTTTTATTTGGTTTATTGAAGGGATAATATTCATTAGTACTTACGCTTCCCGTCAACCACTTATCATTTATGTTCTTAAATGAATAGTAGAGTTGTGTTATGATGTCCTCATCACCCCTTACTTTTCTTATGACCTCTTCTTCTTCCTTTAATTCTTTATCCCTATTAATAATTTCTCGTGACAGTCTTCCAAAAAATATTTGGAGGAATTTTTCATTCACATCATTCTTAGCCGTGTCTTCATTCAATACTGAAAGTGGTGTATAACCAGCATTATAAGTATCGGACATTTCAAAAGTGAGTTGACTGAAATTAACAAGAGTTTTACTTTCCATGAGTGTTTGAATAATCCAGTAATATTGTCCGTGTTGTTCTGCGCCTTTTCTATCATCTGACTGTGGGTTTAACACATATGTATACCCAGCACCCTCGCTTAGAAACATTTTGTCTTGACCACTATTTTCTCTAACGAAATCACACATATTTTTTATTCCAGTAACAATTGTTCCGTGTGAATTGGTATATGTTCCCAATAGATAATCATTATATGCTTGTTTGAATTTAGCTTTATCGTTATTAGAGAGATATGTTTCGACATCATGTAAATCCGCTAATACCATAAACCCTTTATTCGGGAAATTAGCACCAATACCATCATTACCTGTAGTTCCTGTGAAAAAACCCAAAATTTCATTTTCCCAGCCGTCATCAATGGCAGTTAAGAGTGCCCCGATATAAGGAGCATAAAACTCTGGAACTTGAATCGCAGCAGGGGTGTCAAAAATTAAAGTATTTGAAGCATTCGGATAAATATTGAATGGACTTGCTGTTGTCCCAAAATTCGAAAGAATTAATACCGTACTTAAGTTTTGTGTTGTGTCACCAGTTAATGTATTTACCACATCACTATTACCTAATTGATTTATCCAAACATTAAATATTTTATTACCATATTTCAATGCCTTTTTATCTCTAACATTGGTATTACGAAACGATTGGTTTCCTTGGGCATATGCGATTTTCTGACCTTCGATGGCACGTGTATCAAGGTCGGTTGAAGTACCCGGGTAATTTCCATTTGGTGCTGATGAACTGCTCACATATTGAGTCTCGGTTTGTCTAAATTGGTCACCACCATTAGTTAAATATCTTGTGAACATATTGAGTCCGTCAATAACTTCACTTCCAAAGAACCCTTCTGATACATCTTCGGCATTAACATCTCTAAGATAAATAACATTTTCTTGGGTGAATTCGAAAAACAGGTATTCTTCATCATTTCTTTTAAACCACTTAGTTTTAGCGTCTTCGTTAAAATTATCAACAGGTTTGCTTGAACCAGCAGTTTCGCTTCTTTCTTGAATGACAACATCACTTGTATACCAATTAAATCCAACGAAATTATCATTAAATTTATTTACATACACTTCTCCATCAGATGGATTTGATGGTGTAATTGGGAAATATTTAGGGTCGTTAATTGGGAAATCAATTAGGTTATTACTTACGATTTCACTACCGTTATCATATTCATCAATAATTGTTTCGGCATAATCATAAAATGCTTGAACATCACCTTTATAACTATCTGCCATTATTTTTAACGTATCGGCATTTTGTTTAGAGAATAATGTGGTTGCGACATTTATTGCTTCGGCATTTGCATATAAATTAATATATGCGTCTCGTTTAGTTCCCGCTTCACCATAGAAAACATTATCGATTGAACCTTGAGATAGCATGTAAAATCTTTTCAGAAATATTTTTGTTAATTCGGCTCTTACATCATCATTAATATTTAGGTATGGACTCTGGGGTGAAGCACCACCAAGTTTTGAATCCAGTGGTGATGTAGGAATCCATTTATAAACCCCATCATCGTCCTGATTCCTTCTTGCATCAAACAATGCTTGTGTAGCTCTTTGGTCACCAAAAGTATCCATAAAAGTAGTAACAAGGTCAAGTTCGGGAAACGGAACTTTTTTTGAAAGTTCGATTGGTGCTATTCGTTCTCTTTTTAATCCACCATGTACAGGAGATTCTCTTAAAACCAATGGAAATGGATATATGTGGTCAGGAACGTTACCGCTTGTCACTGGACTATCAATGTTGTTGCCAGCAATAATTTTTTTATTGGATGCAGGAGTATTATGTACGTCATCTGCAAGTTGTGAGGTTGTTCTTAGAATCCTAAAGAATTCATCAACATCATTTAGAATAATATCAAAAATATTATAAATTGTTGGTGTCATACCTAATGTTTGAGACACCATATTATTGATTTTTTCTGCAAGATTGGCTGAAAGCTCATTTTTATTTTCAACCAACTCCTGATTTTTTTTATATAATTTATAGTAGTAATCAGTGATATCTAATCCATAATACTCGGTTTTAACTTCTTCATTGTTGGTAATATTGACTCCATTAGCAAACGGTGCGGGTTGACCGATATCACTACCACCCACATTAAATGAAGGTAATACATTTGCAATCAATGCCTTACGAAATGATGTTAATGCTGTTTCAAATCCACTATAATTTTTTGAAGGGAATTCGAATGGTGCTAATATTGGGTCAACACTGACATTTGCAAATGGATTATATTCTGTTGGACTTAAGGGGAGGTTAGTACCTGCGAGATAAACAACAAATAATCTATTTCTTAATGTGCTTTTTATTCCAGTGGTTTCCTCATCTTTTATAAATCGATTAAATTCAGCTAATGTTCTAATTATTTGAAGATTATATTTTTCTACCACTTCTGTAGCAGGACTTGTCACCAGATTATATTCACTGGCACTTTTAGGTGTTTTTGCGATTAAGTATGCTCGACCCGGTTTCTCCAGAACTTCGTTTTGACGTTCGATAACTGCCGTAAACATATCAGAAATTTCATCAAGGGTCTCTAATTGCTTTTCTGTTGAATGAAATTCTTTATTCTCAGTATCGGTCTCTAATTTTTCGGAAATTGCAGCATAAAGATTCTTTAACTTCATAATTAAGTTATAGGTGTTCTTAGGTCTACCTGCTGTACTTGGAGACATTGATTCGTCATTATTAATCAATGGTGCATTTATGATATATCTAAATAATATGTCACTAAGTGGTGCAAATGTTACGGCAACAAATTGTGCATCAATAACAAAATTACCATTTGATGACTGAAATTCACTGGTGTATTTAACCAAATGCAATTGATATTTAATTGATTTTCCATAATATCCTTTTACTGTTAAGTGGAATATTGGTGGTGGGAAATCAAATAATATCCTATATGGGGAATCGGTTTGGTTGAAGAAAGCCAGACCCCTTACATCTACGAATTGAATATCTACTTGAGGAATGAACGATGAATTAATTACAATTTTAATACTATTAATTCCGAAACCTTCATAATGTGTGTTATTACCAGTACTACCATCGTAATAATTTGTTGTGAAATTCAGATAGTTTGGATTATTTTCGTTTTGGTCGTTTCCGAGAAAATTAATCTTTTTTGATGTCGTACTCGTTGTATTTCCCTTAACAATGACGGTTCTTCCCTTACTAACGGCAGTTAGTTCAGAAAAGATATGCATGTCCTGATATTGAGGTATGCCGTTTACAATATCGGTGTTGATATTAACGTCATTTGGTTCTACAAGAATTACGTTTCCATTCTCTATTGTGTTCTTACCAAACTTTTTAGTTGACTCATCTGCCATTCTTCGGATTTTTATATAAATACCTCTTAATAAAAAATGTAAATGGGTGAGGCTAATCCCTCTCTTTTTACTATTTATTATAAACAGAAAAAATGCAATTACTTGAAGTCGCACAACATGCACATCCTGTCTGGACAAACTCCTTTTTTTATGTGTTTGTTGGTGTCACATTACTTCTTTTTGGATTGATAATGGTTATGGTTAAGGTCATTAAACAGAAATCAAGTGACCAAAAAGCACTCCAACTCCAACACGTGGCACGAGTGGATGTTATCAGAAAGGAACAAAGTGAGAAATTGGAAAATCTTAGGGTTGAGATGCTTAAGCGTGAAGAAGACCGAGTTCGTCAATGGATGGAGAGTGAAAAAGAAACTCTACATGTATTGAACGGAGTTTCAAACCTATTAGAATTAAGCGATAAGGTTGATAAGGTCGAATTTAAGAAAATGAATAAGGCATTAAGTGCCATCGAAGAAAAAATTATTGCGGAGAAAAAATTGATGACTGACCTTCAACAAAGCGAAAAGAAATTTCGTCAGTTGTTCAATAATAGTATCGTTGCGATTTCATATCATGAAATGATTTATGATGAAAAAGGGAAGCCTTTTGATTATAGATTCCTTGATGTTAATGATACTTTTGAAAAAACGACTGGTTTGGTGGGTGTTGTCGGTAAAACGTGTTTAGAGGTTATTCCCGATGTTGAACCATATTGGATTGAAATCTTTGGTAATGTTGCGAAAACAGGTAAACCCATTACTTTCGAGAACTACAATAAGAGCACAGATAAAAATTATAGGGTGACGGCTTTCTGTCCTGAACCAAACAAATTCACGGCAATCTCAGTTGCCATATAATACTCAAACACAATGACTAAAAAAGAGAAACTTAAAGAAGTTAATGAAACCCTAAGAGAAATGTGTGTCGATTTAGAGACCAGAATTTTCGTTGAAGACATGGATGTTAATGAGGACAGGATAATAAAAGAGTATAAACCAGAGCCTGTTGATGACAAAATCATAATATAAACTATTTATAGGAAAGAAATTAATTTACTATGGCGGTAATTAAAAAACAACTAAGCAAGATATTAGAGGAAGGCGATACGGGATTCGGTATTTTAATTGAACATGATGCTGGATACATCAACTCCGAACTCAATAAAAATATGCTCAACGAGAATTTCGAGTTGAAGCCGAACGAACCCGTATTAATTAACTGTATTTTGCAGAAATGGGGTGTAAAAAATAAGAATGGTCGTATCTACCCCAAAGAAGTATTGGTTCCGCAGGTAAATGAATACGAACAACTCGTTAATTCAAACAGTGCCGTATCTGAAGCTGACCACCCTGATTCAAGTATAATTTCATTACAGAACATCTCACACATGATTACTAAAATGTGGTGGGGAAAAGGTGACCAAGAAAATGTGTTGTTTGGTCAATTGAAACTTATCGTATCGCCCGGGTACATCAACATGGGTATCGTTTCCGTAATTGGTGATAAAATCGTTCTTTATCTTCAGAATAAAATCAAATTGGGGATTTCAAGTCGTGGTGTCGGAACGCTTAAAGAAATTAATGGTGAAAACCTTGTTCAAGACGATTTTGAACTAATTGGTTTTGACTTGGTGGCTACACCATCAACCCCCGGGGCGTACTTATTCCCAGAAAAGAAGGGTGAGATTAGTTTTGGTGAGAATTACGTGAAGAACGAAAACGGCATATTACTTAAGGAAGACGAAAGTAAAATCGTTACCGCTATCAATAAATTCCTGTTATAAAAACGCATAAGATAATTATAAAAAATTGGATATACAAGAAAATTGGGTGAGATTTTATAAAAAATAACACTTTTTCGTAACGAGAATGTATTTATATAAAAATTATAGTATTAGATACGACATTTTAAGAACATGAAAGACGATAAAAAATCATCAGTAATTAAAGAGGCTCTCATTGAATTCAATGAAATTCAGGAAGCTGCTGTTGCTAATGCTAAAAAAAATTTAGCTGAAACATATCCTGAGAAGTTCAACGAACTTTTGAAGGAAGAAATAAATAAAAATAAAAAGACAAAAGAGTCTTATAAAAAAATAGACGAAAATAAAGAGACTGAGAAGTTAGAAGAGTCTGAAACAAACAAAGAATCTGTTATGAAAGAAACTAAAGAGACCAAAAAGGTTATTAAAGAAGGTGAAGTGAAAAAGGAGAGTGACCCTTTTGAAGAAAAAGCACCTGAATCTGGACCAGACGTTGTAAAAGAAGAACGTGAAAAGGATTTCATGGGAGACGTTGAAGCCGACACTCCTAATAAAGAAGAACCAGTAGATGGTGACGCTTTTGTCGAAAAAATTACTACAAAGCAAGACACTCTTGCAAACAAAACTTCGGTAAAAGAAGAATTTGACATGACAGAAATGGACGCAAGTGCCGTAGGTACTGCGCTCGAAAACGCTGAAGAAGATGACGAAGTTATCACTATGGATGAAATTGAAGAAGAAATCTCTGCAATGAATGAGATTGAAGCTATCAATACCAATCCTAAGAGTGGTAAAGACGATGGCATCGCTTATGACAAACTCGTTAGTATGAAAAATCAGATTGACGAAATGATTCAAAGTATTGGCGAACAAAAGCAACAGGGTGGCAAGCAAAGCATCCCCGGGCGTGAATCAGGTGGTCCTACCACAGCAATGATTGACGAGGAAGAA
>Ga0180438_10002386_pt1 | contig 30813 bp, 31 predicted proteins | sample SS_ome_12_FD_132455 | JGI IMG/M metagenome (GOLD analysis project Ga0180438, IMG submission 132455) | Hypersaline lake sediment archaeal communities from the Salton Sea, California, USA - SS_3_D_2 metaG | ecosystem: Environmental > Aquatic > Non-marine Saline and Alkaline > Hypersaline >...
ACGAGCGACTTGAGAAACAGGTAGCCGAAGCCAGCGAGCGCGAAGGCCAGTGCCTGTCGCAGACGCGAGTCGAGGGCCCCGTTGACCTCGACCTCTACGTCCTGCTGCGCCTGCAACCGCAAGATTCGAAGGGTAGGGATTTCAAGCACTGAGACCTCCTTGAGTTGTTGCGCTGACGACCACCGCGCCGTCGACGAGCACGTCGAGCTGCATCTCGTCGAAAGAGATCTGGTTCACCTCGACCTCGATCTTGCGAGCGTAGGCCGGGACGAGCACGGCGAGCGCAGCCTCGGTGCGCGACTTGAGTTCGGCGGGGGTCTCGTCGGTGATCGGTTGCCCGTAGCTCACCCAGACCCTCGAGGTGTTCCCGCGCGGGTCTCGAGCCCACCACTGCCAGTGGCGCCTGCTGTCCTTCGGTCGGATGGTCGACCGCGTCGGCTGGTCGCTGCCGATGATCGCGATGATCTCCTCGACGAGTGGGTCCTTCTGCTGACCTGCGAGTTTGTAAATCGGCTCGGCCATCATGCAACCAGCGGTTCGAGGTAGCGCAGCGTCGTTCCCGTCGGGATATCCCACGGTCGCGCCACGGCGTTGAGGTTGGAGAGGGAGTCGACGGCAGCCTGCACCTGGTCTTCGCTCTCGAGCGACTCGTACAGCTCGGGCAGAACCGACAGAAGGCTCTCGGGGCGGATGGTCGTGTAGGTCCTCAGCCTCGGCAGACCCGCGGCCTGCTCCGAAAGGTACTGGCGGGTCGCCGCGCGAAGGGCTCGGGCCTCGGAGTAGACGCTGTACTCGATCCCGTCGATGGCGAAGAGCTCCTCGAAGGGAGCCTCCAGCGCCTCTGCGACGTTGAGGATGCTGTTGATCGTGGCGAACTGGGTCGAGGTGATCGCCAGGCAGACCGACGACGTGACCGCGGCCAAGGCAAGCGAGCGCGCTTCGTCAACCTCTCCGAGCTCGGTGAGGTCCTCTTCGCTGGCGCCGTCGCCGAGGATCTCGCCCTGGGTCGGCGGCACGTCGCTGTCGAACGTGGTCCCCGTCGCCAACGCCTCGATGAAGGTCACGGCCGGCTTGTCGTTCCCCGAGTCCTGCACCGCGGCCGAGCCCGTGAGCGGGTCCCCTTGCTGCGACAGCGACGGCACCAGCGAGAGCAATCCCCCAGCGGTGCTCATCACCCTCGACGCGAAGTTCTGCGGCGTGAGCAGCAGCGACTCGAGCTGCGAGCGAAGGATCTGGATCGACGCGGAGAAATTGTTGACGGGCTCGAAGGCCGCGGAGATCAGCCCCTGCGTGTCCGAGAGCCACTGCCCGAAGGCGTCGAGGACTGCAAGCGCGCCCTCGGACCAGCCCGGTTCATCAGGCGCGCGCGCACCGAAGCTGAGCACCGAAGCCCGAGAGAGACGGCTGATCGAGTTCCTCGTCTCGGCCCCCGCGTCCTCGGACAAGATCAGCTGGGGTCGCCCCTCCAGCATCGTCACCGAGCCTTCGCTGATCGCCAGCCGCGAGTCGTCGAAGAACTTCAGCGTGACCGCCTCGACCATCCACAGGTCGGTCAGCTCCCCGAGCACCGGGAGCGAGACCGTGAACGGCCCACCCTCGAGGAACATCGCGCGTAGCTCGAGCGACGCCGTCTCGTAGTCGGAGGTGATCCACTCCCCGTCGCGGATCAACATGAACTCGATCCGATACTGCGAAGGCATCTGACCTTGCGGCTCGACGAGCGCGCCGTCGATGTCCGGGGCCTCCTTGACCACGGTCCGCTCCTGGTTGGTGAGCTCGCTGAGACGCACCCATACGGGCACTCCGTTGATCGCTCCGCGCTCCATCTACTCTCCCTTCGCCTTCGTGGTTGCCGACGTTTGGACCAAGCTCTGGCCTGGGGGCGCCGGGGGGATGCCGAGGATGTACGCCGCAAAGCTCTGCATGGCCTTCACGCCGCCGTCGTTGGGAGCGAAGTTGCCTGGCAGTGCAGCGAAGTTGGCCGCGCCGGAGATGTGCGTCTGGCTCGCCTGAGCCTTGAGCAGCTCGACGGCTCCGGGCCCTCCGATCTTCACGTCGCCGGTCCCGGTCACGTTGATGGTCAGCGACTTGTTCAGCGCGAGCGTGATCGACATGTTGCCGTCCGCGTCCATCACCATGCTCTGCCCGTCCTTGCCCGTGACGGTCAGCGCGTCGTCATCGTCGAGCACGACTTGGTGCCCGGCCGCGGTCCAGGCGACGGCGTCGCCAGCTTCGGTCTCTGGCCGCCCGCCCAAGCTCGAGACGCCGATGGCGACGCGCTCCTGGGTCTCCGATCCTGGCGCGAGCACGAGCGCCGTGGCGGCGCCGGGCGGCCTTGACGCAAAGCCGTACTGCTCGAGCACCTGCAGGTCATCGTCGTCATCGGTCGAGGCGGAGGGGGCCTGCCCAGCCGGCGCGCTCATCCCGGTGATCGAGGTCCACTCGATCATGCCGTAGACCGCCTGCCACAAGTCACGGGTGGCCTGCTCGATCGCTCGTCGGATCGGACGGTCTCCTTGAGTTCGGTCAGGCATCAGGGTCCTCCGGGGTGAAGTAGAGCTCGAGCTCCTCCTCGTCGAAGTCTACCGTGTCCGATGCGAGGTCGATCTGCGAGACCAACTGGGAGTTCTGAGCGAGCCACTCCTTGTTGGTCCGGTACCCGCGCCGGCTGCCCTTGGTGATCTTGTTGGTCTTGAGGATCGCGTAGGCGTCCGGGGGCAAGAACTCCAGCCGGGCAACTGCTCCATCCCCCGTGCTCGAGCCAAGCTCGACGGACGCCAGCACGAGGTCCTCGTCGTATTGCTCGTCGGTGTCGACGACGCGGTACAGCGTGTTGGGCCACCAGAGCGCGCGGCTGTAGTTCGGGGACCAGCCGTCGATGTTGATGGTGACGCGCTGACCCTCGGCCGCCCGCCGCCTCATCTCCCACTCGGCCTGGCGGTCGAGCGCGGCTTGACCTCGGCCGCCCGCCTGGGCCTGGATGATGATCGGCGAGTAGAGCACCCGCTCATCGGTCGCCCTGCCATCCAGGCCTTTGAGCCCCCCGTCTTCCGGGTCGCGCTGGCCTCGTCCCTTGCGGTTGACGAAGTACTCGCTGTGCACGTCGCGGACGTCGTCTTCGAACTCGATCGACAAGACCCTCGCGGCCGGGGCCACCACGGGGATCGGCGACTTCCTGACTGCGACCCGCGTGATCCTCACCGAGCTCTTGGCCGCGCGCCCCTCCGTGACGCTCGCGGCTCCGCTCACGAGGATGCAGCCCTGGCGCTTTGCCACGTCTTTGAGAAACGCCCAGGCAGTCTGGCCGGGGCCCACGCGCACTCGGTCCATGACTTCGTCCGCGACCTCGATCCCGGACTCACTGACGTCAACGACGAGGCCGTAGGGCTCGACGATCTGCTCGACGATCTGCCGAAGCGACCGGTTGCGGATCGTGCGTCGCTCGACGAGTGCGCTGGACTTGACGAGGCGCTGCGAGGCCGAGAACCCGGTGATCGTCAGGTCGCGTGTGCCCGGCTGCTTCATGAGCCGGACGTTCTGAATTTCTCCGACGAGCCTCGTCACCCCCTCGACCGAAACCTCGACACGATCTCCGGCGTCGACGCGGACGCGATCGTTGATCGTCGCGGTGAAGCTGTCGGCCAGCTCGCGCATGCTGAAGCGCAGGCTGATGGTCCCGACCTCCTCGACGGTGTAGTCGCCGATCCGAATCTGGTAGCGAGGGACCCTCGCCATCAGACACTCCCCGCCTCCATGCTGGGCCCTTCCCACCACTGTTTGCCAGCGGTGTTCTCGGCGATCTTCTCGTTTGCCTCGGCGTTGCGCCGCATCATGTCGAGCATGCTGCCCTCATCGAAGAGGCCGCCGCCCTCGCGCTCAAAGGTCTGCTCCTCGCTCAGCCCGATCTGCGCAGCGTACTGCTCGTCAAACCGCTCGAGGTCGCGCTCGGCCTGCTGGCGCTGGCGCTGGAGATCGTCCTGCACTCCGGTCACCTGGTTGAGCAGCCCGGCGTAGCCGCCGATGCTCTTCTGCAAGAGGTTGGCGTCGTCGTCGACTCCACCAACACGAGCCTCGGACTCGGCCTTGCGCGAGGCGTTGACCACGGCGATCAGGCGGTTCCGACGCTCGAGCAACAGCTGCTCGTCGGACTTCTCCTTGCCCTGCTCGTCCTTGAAGCTGATGTTTTGCTGCTCCTGCTCGACCCGCTTGATCGCGTTCTCGTACTCCTCCAGCGGCTTTTGAGCCGCATCGAGGACCGCGTTGAAGGCCAAGATGGCGAGCTGCGCACCGACGAAGACAGCGGGAAGGGCCCCCATCGTCTTCTGCATCCCCCCGGCGAGCTTGCTCGTCTTGCTCGAGCTCGCGCCGACCTTGTCGACCGCTCCGCTGAGCCCGCCCATCTTGGTCATCGAGACCCCAGCGAGGGCGTTCCACATCGACAGCGCCGACGAGACCCCGGCCGCGGCGCGGGCGAAGACCGCCGCCCCGATCGCCAGCTTGGCGAGCTGCCCGACGACCTTGGGGTTGTCGCGAACGAAGTCAGTCAGCCCCGCGAGGAACGGACCTAGCTCCTCGGCAATGCTCTGCAGGGCTGGGACGAGAGCCTCCCCCGCTTGGATCTTGAGGAGCTCCCACTGGGCCTCGAGCTGCTTGGCCTTCTGCGCCGAGGTCTCGCTCATCTTGGCGAAGGCCTGGTCCGATGCCCCCTGCTTCTTCTCCATGTCGGCAAGGACGCTGCGGTAGTCCTCCATGCCGTTGATCAGGCCGCCAACCGCTGCGCGCGCCTCCGTGCTGTCGAACAGCTTGGCGAGCGTGTTCTCGTCGAACTTCTCGGCGGCGCGGAGCTTGAGGATGAACTCCTCGAGGCCGCCGGCGGCTTCGATCCCAGCCGTCGAGAAGTCGATCCCGAGGCGCTTGGCCTCCTCGCGCGCCCCCTTGGTCGGCTTCGAGATGTTGGCGAGGGCCTGGCGCAGAGCCGTCGCTCCCTCCTTCGCCGAGGGGAAGCGCGTCGAAAGCACGGCGATCGCAGCGTTGGTCTCGTCCAGGGACAGGCCTGAGTCGCTGGCCGCCTGGGCGACGGCCGGCAGCGCCCTCGCCATCTCCGCGACGGTCGTCTGCCCGCGCTTCACCGCCGTGAAGAGGCTGTCGGCAGCGGTCGCCGCGGTCTCGCCTTGGTTCTTGAAGTTGGCGACGGACTTGGAGATCGCCAGCACCGCCTCTTCCTGGGAGGCCACGCCGCCGATCGCCAGCTTGTTGGCGAAGGTGAGCTGCTCCTGGGCCTCGGCGGCCGAGGTCGCTCCCGCGCTGACGATCGAGTAGAAGGCCGCGGTCTGATCGGTCGGCAAGCCGCCAAACTGCTCGGCGGCGTCGGAGGTGATCTGCCGGATCTTGTCGACCGGGATCTCGTCGGTGAGCGTCGAGATCTCGACGATGCCCTTCTCGTAGTCCTTGAAGGCGTCGAACGACCCGCGGACCCCCTCCTCGATCCTCGCACCGGCCTGCTCGAACTCCCCGCTGACCACCGCGAGGTTCTCGGCAAACTCGAGCCGCGACCCTCCGCGCTTGAGGGTCGGGTCTCGACCGAGCTTCTCCTTGGCCGCCGCCTTGGCCGCCCGCCGGCGGCGGCGGTTGATCTCCTTCTGGGTCTCGATCTCGACCAGCTGGGCGTCGGACAGGTTCTCGATGTTGCGCGCCGCCTTGCGCGCGAGCTTCTCCTGCCGATCCATGGCCCGCGCCTGGGCCTTGGCCTCCTTGACCGCGGTCGTCAGGGCCCGATCGAAGTCGCGCTCGAGCCGAGCTCGGCGGCCATCCCCCCGGGGCTCCCGCCTGCGCCGCCGTGGGCGATCCTCCCGGGCCGGAGCCCGGCGCCCGCCTCCTCGTCCCCCGCGTCCCCGGCCGCCGCCAGCGGGCAACGTCGGCAGCGAGGGGAGGTCCCCCATCTGCCGGCTCGCGGCCACGGCGCGGTTGAGGCTCTCGGTGTACTGATCCGCGAGCTTGGTCAGGTCCCGCAGGTACTTCCGGGTCCCGCGGTCCTTCGCCTTCGCCTCGAGGATGACGTTGAGCTTGGCCATCTATCGTCCCCGTCGTCGTCGCTTTCGTCGTCGGCCGCCGCCGCTCAGGACCCGAGCGAGCTGGATGGCCACGGCGGTGGCGTTGCGCTCGCGCTGCTCTTCCGCTCGCGCGGCTTCTACTTCGAGTCGGGTGAGGGTGAGTTCGGCGACGTCGCACGGCCGCCAGCCGTAGACAGCATAGAGCGTTGCGCAGCGAAGAGAGATAGAGCCCTTTCGTTCTGTTTTTTTTTGAGCTCCTGAAACTGCGCCCACAGCCGGACGACGTCTTCGATGCGGGCCTGCTTGAGCTTGTCCTCGGGGACCTTCGTGGCCTCCGCCAACGCTGCGATGCGGCCGTCCCACTCCGTCAGCTCGTCGCCGACGTCCTCGTAGATCCGCGTGTGGATGACTCGGATCGGCCCGAGCTTGAGCGTCCCGAGCCCGGGGCTCCGGCACTTCACGAGGAAGTAGTCGTCGTGCTGCGAGGAGAACAACTCGAGCGCCGCTGCCTGCCATCCGATGACCTCGACCTGCATCGGCAGCATGGGCGTCCCTCCCTCGTCGATGAAGCGCTGGCGCATCAGCGACCAGGCGTCGTCCGTGGTCACGTCGTTGAGGAGGTAGAAGGCGGCGTCGACATCGGCCGGCGCGAGCCGGCGCTCGAGCATCTTGAACTCGACGCCGTGGATCTTGGCTCGCATCGCGTGGTTGAAGGCCGCCGTGCCGGCGTCGAACTCCGGCACGCACATGTCCCCCGCCACGATCGGCCTGATGCGCAGCGACGTGGGCAGCGTCTCGGGCACGAGCTCGTTGGTCGCGGGCGCCCTGCCATCGGCGTCGACGAACTCGTCGGCGATCCGCCGCGGCTCGACCGCCACGCTCAGCTTGTAGTCGAAGGGCTCGGCGGTCTCCGGCGGTGCCAGGAAGTCCGCCTCGGCGTTGCAGACCGCGAACCAAGGCGCGGCCTTGTCGGGGAGGTCCGCCCACTTGGGCAGCTTCGCTATCGTGTCGACGAAGAGGCCGCTGGCTGCCTCCTCGCTGTTCTGGATCGCCGACCGGTAGGCCGAGTAGACCCTGGCCGCCTTTACTTGGTCTCCAGCCACGGGTCCCCCTCGTAGTTGAGCGTGATGCGGCCCTCGGGCGCCGCGCCCTCGAGGGGGGACGAGAGGTCGCAGCCCGTCAAGAGCCACTCGTTGCCGCGGTCCCAGACCACGCGGAGCTTCGCGTCCTCGACGTCGCACGTCGCCCGGAGCTTGAAGTCCTTCGTGTAGGCGATGTCGAAGCTGCAGCTGCCCGGCATGTTCTGGTTGGTCGACCCCAGGCGCCGCCCGGCGCCCATGACGGAGGTCCGCTCCTTGCCGCCGAAGTTCGAATTGAAGGTCCCGTCGACGATGGGCAGCGGCACCTCGTTGAGGAAGATGGCTTTGACTTCGCTGTTGATCTGCGCCATGGCTCCGCGCTCCTAACTCAGTTGGTGAACTCGATCGTGCCGGTGAGCTCGTAGAGGATCCCGTTGATGCGGGGGACCTGGGTGATGCCGCCGCTCGTCGAGGAGACGAAGGCGACGAGCAGGTCCTCCTCGTAGCCGTCGGGATCGTTGACCCAGCCGCGCGGCAAGAACTCCTTGCGGTACTGGGTGATCAAGATCTGCCTCACCCCCTCGGGGTCGATAATCTTGACGTCGAAGTCGTACTCGGTCGTGCTCGCGTCGGGGGTCCAGATGAACCCGAGCACCGGGTCCAGCACTCGCTTGTTCTCCTGGCGGATCTCCGAGGCGGTCAGCTTGGTCTCGACGTCGAAGTAGGCGTCGGACGGCTGGCCCTGGTTGTTCGTCTTCTGGAGGGTGACGAAGCGATCGACGCGGGGCGTGTCCTGCACGTAGTGGAAGACGCTGATGCCCGCCTCGAGCAGCGTGTTGCGATCGTCGGCGTCGAGGTAGAGCGTCGCGTCCGGGGCCTTGATCGGCGTCAGCGGAACGTCCCGGATCGACATCTTCGGGTTGTCCTCGTTGAACCTGGCCGCGCAGATCACCCCGACCTGCGCCCACGGGTTCGTCGGGACGTTGGGGTCGCCGAAGATGCTGATCTGGTTCGTGTCGAGGCCGAGGCCGAGGGTCGCCAGGTTGCCGACGGTGTCGCGCTTCGCCGCGATGCCGTGGCCGTCGATCGCGTTCTTGCCCTTGAAGCGGTCGTCGAGCACGGCCTTCACGTCGGTGAGGTTGGTGCTGTTGGTGTCGGGCAGCCCGAAGTAGTTGTAGCGCTGGGCCCCGAGGTTGGCGATCGCGGCCCCGACATCCGGGGCCCCCGTTCCTCCGCTCATCGCCACCGGCGTGACCGTGATGCCGGCGGGAAGAGACTTCACCTTGAAGAGGATCTCGTTGCCGTGCTCACCGTGGCTCTTCGCGGTGAAGGTCAGGACGGCCGCCGCCGCGCTCGCGCTCACGTGGAGGCCGTCGTACTCGTCGCCGGCGAGCACGGCCTCGATCGCCGCGGCGACATCGGTGGGCGTGTCGCCGATCGCCACGGGGACCAGCACGGTCTGATCCTCGACCTGCAGCTCGAGCTGCGTCGCCACGGTCGACGCGCCCGCGAAGGTCAGCGTCCCGGTCGCCGCGGCGGCCACGGGCGCGTCCATGGCCACGATGGTCAGGTTGAGGCGGGGCTCGAAGTTCCGCGCGTACCGAACCATCTGCACGAGCTGGCTCCCCTCGCCCGCGAAGGCGATGGCCTCGGCCGTGGAGAAGATCTGCTGGGGCGTGTTCACCGCGCCCGCGCCCGACGGCAGCTTCATGCCGATGAGCAGGATCTTGATGTTGTCGGTGCTCGGCGAGCTGACGCGCTCGTCAGAGATCTCGAAGGTCGTGTTGGGAACAGCCGCCATCGATCAGCCCTCCTGGCCCTTCGGGGCCGGCGTGGGTTTCGGCGCGCTCGCGCCGGTCTTCTGCGCCTCGGCGATCTTCTTCTGGGCCGCCTTGGCCTTCTCGGCGCGCTCGCGAGCGGCCTTGATCTTGGCTTCGTTGGGCCCGGACCGCGGGACCAGCTTGAGCCGGTGCGTCTCGGGCTTCGCGTCCTTCGGCGGATCGACCTTCTCGGCGCTCCCCTCGGCGACGCGCTTCCGCCAGAAGATCCCCTCCTCGCCCTCGAGTGTGACGAAGGCCCCGTCGGTGGGCAGCTCGTGGGCGGTGCCTCCGCGCCCGCCGCGGATGTAGCGAAGGCGCGTTGGCTCGCGCCCGCGGCCTACGTCGGTGGTGGTCGGCTTGATGAACATCGTCTTCATGGCAGCTCCGAGTGGGTCTCGAATTCGTCGTCGTTGGGCTCGCCTGCAATGGTCGCAGTGCCGTCGAGCCTCTGCAAGGGCTCGCGCGGCGTCGACGGCGGCCGGCGAGCGGTGGTGAGATCTACGGCCTGGCGCCATTGGACGGCCCAGACCGAGAGGCCGTTCTTCTCGTCCTTGTCCTCGTAGAGAGCCTTGAACTCGACGCTCTCGGCGACCGGCGTCATTGAGAACGCGGAGCCTGGGACATCCATCCAGGGCGGGTCCGTGACGAAGCGGATGGCCTCTCCCGTCAGCAGCAGCCCCAGCTTGGTTCGGTCCTGGATGCGCCCTCGACTGACGATGAACCAGATGAAGGTCGAGGTGAACAACGTCTTCTTGCCGCCGCCGAGCCGGGCGTTGCGGCCGCTGATCACCGTGATGATCGACTTGGGCGCCATCCTGGCCTGCTCCCGCAGGTACTGCCAGGTGACCTTTCCTGCGTGACCGACGGTCTTCGCCTTGCGAAAGTTGACCGTCCACTCGTCGACGCACTCGACGACTTGGTCGCGAGCGATCAACAGCGCCGAGTCAGCGTCCAGAGGCAGTGGTTCGATACCGAGCGACATCGCAGATCAGGCCCGGAACCCGGACCACCTCCTGTCGAAGTCCGAGGAGTAGATGTCGTCGATCGCGTGGCTGAGCTCGCGGCTGATGCCGATGTACGGCCTAGCCTCGATCGTCCCGTCGCGCGACCCCTCTTGGTGGACCAGGGCGTAGTCGAGTTCGCTCCCGACTTCGTAGATCGTACCCACGCCGCGGCGCTCGAAGGTCAGGCTCTCGGCCAAGTCCCCGGAGTCGTAGAGCAGCTTGTCGTCGGGGCCGCGGGTGTTCGCGTAGGCCTCGGACCACTCCTTCCATGGCGTCCCGTCCGGCGCCGTCGTGTCGTCCTCGAGGCGAAGCCGACCGTCCTCCACCACCGCCTCCGAGAGGAGGCGCAGCGGATACTCGGGCCACCAGATCCCCCAGTAGTCGTCGAGCTGCTCGACTTGCTCGACCCCGCGAACTCGGATTTCGATCGTCAACAGCCGCACTTCCTTCGTCGGCGACGCCGAGCTCGGGACGAAGGGCCGCCCCCACCAACTCCTCGAACGACGATCGCCGCCGGCGCTCGATGCCGAGGTCGCGGTGCGACGATCCCCAGGTCGAACTTCCCCGCAGCCAGGTCCTTCATGTAGGCCCGCGTCTCCTCGTGGAGCTTGTCGATGTAGTCGGTGCGGACGCCGTCGGTGGTGAGGGTGTGGTAGGCGGCGAGCTGCGCGGTGCCCAGGCGCAGGTGCGCAGGCACGGGGTCGGGCCGGGCCTTGTAGGCCTGGAGCACGTAGCCGTCCATCCGCGAGTCCGCGTTCTCGAGCTGAACTCCAATCCTCGTCAGGATCGTGTCCGGCACCGCAAACTGGTTCCCGTCGACGGTGACGTTGGTCGTCGGGTAGGTGCCGTCCCAGAGCTGGAGATCGAAGTGCGTCTGCACGCCATCGAGGGTTCCCCCGAGAACGCGCAGCACATCTTCGACCTCCGCATACAGGGCCACGTCAGACCCCGCCGGCGATCGCCTTGGTCAAGGCCTCGACCGCCCCCGTGCGAGGACCACCTTCGCGGCCGAGCTCCTGCGTGAGCGCGCGCGACAAGTCGACGCCGGACACGCCCTCCGCAGCGATGGCGGCGTCGAGCTGCTTGAGCGTCATCGACGACGGGTCGATGAGCAGCTTGGCAGGAGCCGTCGCCTGCTCGAGCTCTTCCGTGAGCTCGGCCGCTTCGGCGCGCGCGGTCTGGGCCTCTTCGCGGAGCTCGGCGGCCTCGGCCTCGAGGTCGGCGGCGGCCTGAGCCTTGGCGCGAAGGTCTTCGAGCTCGCGCTCACGCTCGCCCAGGGCAACTCGCGTCTCCTCGAGCTCGCGCTTGGCTTCGGCCAGGACAAGCTCGGCTTGAGCCTCGGCCTGACTTGCTTCCGCGGTCGAACCTGCCGGGAGCTCACCGCCACCGCGCAGCGCCAACACCTGAGCCTGAAGGCCGATGACCATCGTCCGAAGGTCCTCGACCGCCGTGCGCTCCGCCTCGCGACGAAGGGTCTTGCGGCTCTTCGTCACGCCGACCCGCTCGACCGCGGTGTGGAACTCCTCGTCGGGCATCGGCTCTCGGCCGAGGCTCAAGAGTGGGGGCTTCGCGTTCCAGTAGGCCGCGCCGGTACCTCCGCGCGCGCGGCCCTCGCTGTCGATGCCCCCGGTGATGGCGTCGAGCATCTTGCGCGAGATCTTGTTGAAGCCGCGGTGTAGCTCGACTTCCTTGCCCGGGGGATAGGGGAACGCGTGGCGGCCGTGGCCGTTCCACCGAACCCAGACGACTTCATTTGCGGATGTGGTCATGGTCCTGGTCCTGGTCCTAGCGATGGATGTTGGTCAGACGAACTTCTGCCAGTTGGCGGGCGAGCCTTCGACGACGAGGATCGTGTCCTCGTCGATGACCTGCACGCCGGCGATGCGCGAGCGGACGTGGATCTCGATGGTCTCGGCGTCCTTCTGGTGCGGCTGGAGCATGCGCATGTAGTAGGGCATGTGCACGACGACGAGGTCCGGGTCGTTGGTGTAGTAGAGCGCGGCGGGGCCATCGAGCGAGTCCGCGGAGCGCATGCCGGGGTCCGAGAGGATGTTGTGGTCCGGCGTGTTGGCCTCGATGTAGGTCATCAAGGTCGTGTCGCTCGCGAGCGAGAACTGCTCGGTCATGATGTGGTGGTGCTGGATCTGCGGAAGCAGGCACAGCCCCGGCATGTCCTCCTCGGTCTCCGAGGTGAAGATCTGCCGCTGCGCCGCCCGGTAGTCGTCCCAGATCACATCGGCCGCGGCCGAGCCCCAGTCGACGGTCGCCGAGCGACGGCGGACGTTGAGGCTGTTGACGATCCCGCGGACCTTGTACTTCTTGTTGCCGCGCCGGATGATGTTGTTGATGTTCTGCGCGTGCATCTGCCGGAGCAGACGCCCCTTGCGCTCCATCGCATCGAAGCCCCGCTTGTTGGCCTCCTCGATCTCCTGCATGGTGACCTCGATGAAGTCCTTCACGGGGACGAACTTCTGGGTCTTGAGGTCCTCGGCCACGCCCACCGCTCGCTCCGGCGGTGAGCTCGGCGAGGTGATGCCGTCGTCGACGGGCTCGTAGCGCGCGCCTGCGGTCGCGTACTCGATGAAGCGGTCGCCGGGGTGAACCTCGCGGTCCGTGAGCGTGATCAGCTCGCCGGAGGCCCACAGCGCCTTGCGGGGCTTCTTGAGGTAGAAGCCCCGGATCATGTGCGTGAGAGCGCACTTGGAGACCTGCGCGATCTGGGCGTCGTTCTTGTGGAAGCCATCGGCGTGCTTCCACTTGCTGGCCGCCATGATGCCGAACTGCTCGGCGATGCCGTCCCAGTCCTGCTTGACGTTCCCGGGGAGCCGGAAGTCGAGGTGCAGCTTCCTGCTGTCGGCGATGCGCTGGTAGTGGTCGTGGATCTGCTTGTGAAGGGTAGACATTGAACTTCGGCTCCGTCAGGGGGTGTCGTCGTGGGCTCGAGGATCAGCGGTGCGGCACGAGCACATCCGCGGTGAGGCGACCCTGCCGGTCGCGGTAGCTGGGGGTCGCCCACCGCCACCCGGTGAGCTGGAAGCCGTCGCCCCCGAGATCGACGGCCGAGAGGGCCCCGACCTGCTCGGTGCCGGGCGCGTTCTTGCGGGCGTAGACGGGGAGGTTGACGTTGGTGAACTCGGCCTCGACCCAGACCGGGATCAGGCCGCCGGTCAGGATGTCGGGCGCGGAGCCCTCCTCGTAGACGTCGAAGGCCTTGGGGTCGCCGTCGTTGAGCTTGACGTCCGATCCTTCGTCGTGGGCGACCACGCCCAGCACGGACTGGACCGTGTCGGAGTTGTTGAGCTCGCGGACCGAGTTGAAGTCGTCGTCGACGGGGGCGCAGACGATCCCGAGCTGCAGGTCCCCGCTGGGGCTCGTCACGTCGGCGGGGGTCAGCGAGGCGGCGCCCGGGGCCGCCGCCCCCGAGATCTCGAAGCCGAAGCCCGGGATGCGCTCCTCGATGGTGACGACCGCGCCGGAGGCGGTGGCGATCGCCTTCTTGAGCGCCTCGGTGTTCTGGAGGAACTTCTGCACGAGGCCCGCCGCGACCGCGTTGTTGTCGTCGGGGGGGACCGTGGCCGAGTACTTGATCTCGACGGTGTCGATGAAGAACACGAAGTCGCCCGTCTCCGCGTCGGCGACGGTCAAGGTCCACTTCGTGGTCTTGGCGGGGTAGGTGCGCGGCCGGACGATCGACCGACCACGGTCGAGGATCTGGCCACGGGTGCGGGGCTGCTGCTGAGGCTGTACCATCGGTTGGCTCCGGGGAAGGCTGGGATCAGGAAGCTGGGGTCAGAGGGGGTCAGGAAGCCCCGACGCCGTAGGCGTCCCGGGCGATCATGGTCGACAGCGTCGCGCCGTCGGTGTTGAGGTGCTGGAGGTGGGGGGGGAGCTGGGGCGCGCTCGAGCTCTCGTCGTGCGAGGCCTTGCGCTGCTTGGCCGCCCCGACCTGCGTGCGGTAGAGGCTGCCGATGAAGCTGTCGAAGAGCGCCGGGTTGTCCTTGTGCGCCTTCTTGGCCTCGTCGATCTCGGCCTTGCAGCCGGGGTCCATGTCGATCAGGACCTTGGCCTTCATGTCGGCCACCGTCAGGGTCTTGGTCCCGCGCATGGCGAAGTCCGCCACCGCGTCGACCTTGTTGCTGGTCCCGGCGGGCATCCCCCCGTCGGCCGCCCAGCGCTTCACCAGGTCCGGGCAGACGCCGGCGATGTCGAGGATCAGGGCCTTCTTGTCGGAGGCGACCCGCGCGCGCTCGAGGCGGTCCACGGTGCGGCGCAGGCCGACGATCTCGCCCGCCTGGTCGCTCACCTGCGCGGCGAGCTTCGCCTTCTCGGGGTCGGAGGCGGCATCCGCCTGGGCCTTGGCGGCGGCCTCGGCCTTGTCGCGCGCGGCCTGGGCCTCGTCGCCGGCCGCTTTGGCCTTGGCCTCGGCCTCGTCCTTGGCCGTCTTGAGGGCGGCCTCGGCCTCGTCGCGCGCCTTGACGTGCTTGTCCCAGGCCGCCTTCTGATCGGCCGTCATCGGCACCACGAGCTTGTCGGCGAGTTCGACCTCGGACATCTCGGCGCCCATGCCCTCGACCTCTCCCGCCTGCATCTCCAGCGCGGCGGCGAGCTTGGCCATCAGCTCCGGCGCCGGGTCTTCGCCCATGAGGGTGTACTTGACGACCTCGGCCAACATCGCAGCGAGCTCGGGCGCCAAGGCGTCCTTTTCACCGGCGATCGACTTCGCGTCGTAGATCATCGTGCTGAGGTGGGCGAGGCTCTTGGTGGAAAGCTTCATATCGGTGGTCTCCGTCGTGGGCTTCGGTGCGCTGTCGCGCGGGGTCTTGGTCGGGTTGGCGAGGAGGACCTGCCAGGCCCCGCCGTCGATCTTGATGCAGGCGAGAGGGCCAGCTCGGCCCTCCTCGACCACCGCGAGGTGGTTGATGCGGATGTCGGTCTGGAGGAACTCGTACTCGGACCCGTCGAAGTCCCTGCTTCCAGCTGGTGCTTCAACGATGATGACCGTGTATCCGGCGCTCAGCTCGAGCTTGCCGTCACGGATCTTGATCAGCGTGGCGAGGTCACCGACGAGGATCGTCAGCTCGACGTAGCGATGGCCGTCCTCGGCAGGCATCGTCAGCTGGGCGTCTTCGCCGCAGCTCCCCTTGGCGTACTTGGTGTAGTTGTCGGGGATGACGAGCTCGGGGGGGTGGTCGTCGGTGACCGGCTTGAGGCCCCAGCTCTTGAGGCTCTCCGCGTCGCCGACCTCCTTGACCGAGCGGTACTCGCCCCACGTGCGCAAGCCGTCGCTGTAGTACTGGACCCCCGTTCGCGCGGCCCAGACCTTGAGCTTGAGGAAGCCGTCGTGGGTCAGGTAGTCGTCAAAGCCATCAGCTCGCAGCGCGTCTGCGGCGGCTTTCCAGGCCGCGCCGCCCGCTCGAGCGGGGGACGTCCGCGAGCGCCAGTCGCCCGTGGACCGGGATGCGGCGGCCTCACCCGCTGCTGCTGCCCGCGCGACCGCCTGCTGCTGCTTGTCGTCGAGGTGCAGCGGCATCCTCGACCAGCGGTAAACGCTGTCGCGCTTCGGTCGTGGCGTGCGGTCGGGCTCGGTCATGGGTCACCCGAGGCGAGTCTGCGGCGCACCCGGCTTGGGGGCGGGGGTTTTGTGGAGCCGCTTGGCGCGCTGCTCCTGCTCGCGCTGCTTCGCGGCCTGGTCGTCAGCCTTGGGAGCCTTGCTACCTTCGCGATCCGCCATCGCCGCAAGTCGTACCACGGCGAAAAGTTGCCACGCAAACTGCGGGCTGGACGCTGCCCGAATTATCGGCGCGCGGCGAAGGGCAACTGCAGCAACTCCGCGGTGATCGGAGCGCCCATCCCAGCGAAGAGAGCACCGCGCTCGACAGCGTTTTTGAGCTCCCGGACGTTGCCTGGCCACAAATAGCCGAGCATCGCCGCGACTGCGTCTGGTGCGAACGGTGACTCGAGCGGCCGCCATCCAGACTCCGATGCGTAGGACGCGTAGAACCTGCGAGCCAGCTCGAGAACGTCGCCCTCGCGGTCCCGCAGCGGAGGGATCTCGACGTGGACCTTGTTGATGCGGTTGAGCAGGTCGCGACGAAAGTCGGGCTCGCGAAGGTCGCGCCAAGTCGCGGAGACCAGCCGAACATCATCGAGGCCCCCGCCAAGAACCCGCAGCAATGACGCCTGATTCTCGGCATCGAGCTCGCCGATCTCGTCGAGAAAGAGAGTCCCTCCGGCGGCCTCCGCCGCCCTCGCCTCGACCTCCTCGCGCGCATCGCCTCGGATCGCCGCGCAGTTGATCGCTACGAAGCTGCCCTTCCGACCCGACGTCGAGTGCAAGCCCGCGGCGACGCCCTCCTTGCCGGTCCCGGTCTCGCCCGTGACCAGCACGGGGAAATTCGATGGAGCGACGCGCTCGAGCACAGCGAAGACCTCGCGCATCGATGTCGACGCGCCATAGATCTCGCCGAACGATGAGGCCTCGCTCAGCCCCAGGCCGGGCGCTGGAACCCCGGCGGGGGCCGTCGACTCGATCGCCATCGCCAGCCAGGTAGCGAAGGACCTGGCGTTCGACAAGATCCCTGGCTCATCCTCTGGGATCGTCAGCTCATGAAGCGCTGCGGCCTCCGCCACGAACCCGTGGGTCTCGAGCAGCGACATCAGCGGGTGCGCGATCATGTTGTGCGTCGTCCAAGCCTCTGCGTCGTCGAGAAGCGCGACGAGCTCGTCGAGGCGGTCGGCCGCCTGGCCCTCGAGCTCCTCTTCGAGTTCCTCGGCTTCCTCCACCGACTGGTTGAGCGCCTCCCACACCGACGGCCAGTGGAAGCGCCAGCGGGACCCCACCTTGCGGCCCTCGATCTTTCCTTGCTCCCGCAGCTTGAGGACGGTCGTCGGGCTGACCCCGAGCCGGCGCGCGATCTCGGCAGCCGGCATGAGCTCGCCCTCGGGGACCGGAGGCTTCGCGCCCTCGGCCTCGGCCACCGCCTCGGCCACCTTCCGTTCCTCCGCCACGCGCTCCCGGTAGGCGGTCATGTCCGTGTAGTTGTCAGCCAGGCGCGGATCGCTGTGGATCACCTCGGCCGGCACCCCGCTCTTCGCGTCGTTGACCCGGGCCTTGGACTCCGACTCCCGCTGCTTCGCCTTCTCCGCGTCCGACTGCTCGGCGATCGTGTTCATCTCGACCGTGTAGGCGGACGGGATCTCGACGGGTTCGTTGTCGATGATCCCCGCCCGCTGGTGCAGCCCGAGATCGAGGTCCGTCGTCTTCTCGATCACCGGCGTCAGCATGTCCACCGCCATGCCACCGACCGCGTCGTAGAACGCCTTGATCGGCCCGCTGTTGTCGCCGAGGTTGCCGACCGCCTGCATGAGAATCAGCTCTTGCGGTGCGCCCGTTCCAGCCAAGAAGAAGAACTTCTTGCCCTCCTCGAGGTCCGCAAGCCCAGCCACAGTCCGCCCCGTCTCGAGCAGCTTGTCCCCCTTCTCCAAAGTCAGCAGGCTGTCGTTCTCGAGGTTCTCCGCGACCTGCTCAAGATACGCGCGAAGCTCGTCAGCCTCTGCGCTGTCGGGACTTGCAGCCGCTTTTCGAAGACCCTCGAGTTCCAGCGAGAGAAGGGACATGCTCCTGATGATCGTGGAGATGTCCTTCTGCGAGCCCTTCCAGTCGCAGAAGGACTCGAAGACCCCCTCGAGCATGCTCGGCGGCCACCCCGTGATCGTGTTGATGAAGCCAGGGTCTCCGAAATAGCCGAAGCCCGGCGGGACCTCTCCCGCAACAACAATCCCAAGTCGAGACCGATGGATTCGCTGCCGGTTGATGCTCGCTCGATTCTCAAACCACGTCGCGGTCGCGTAGTTCTTCCCCGTCTCGGGATAAAGCCCGTAGGCCGACATCGGCACCAGCTTGTTGATTTTCCTGACCCTGTCGGGGTCGAGCGGGGTAGCTGGGTCGTTGAAGACATCGTCGACGTCGTAGTAGATCCCGGCGCCACCGAAGACGAAGGTCCAGATAGAGGCGAGCCTCATCGCCCGCTTCAGCTTCAAGGTCTCGAGGTCGCTTTGAACCCGGGCCCAGTTGTAGGGGACGTCCGAGTTCAGGTAGGTCCACCCAGACTTCGTCATCAGCGTGGCCATGCGATTCACCCACTGCTTGATGACCCCGTTCTGCCAATAGAAGGCCCAGGCCACACGAGGGTGCATCCACCCGCCCGTGATCCCCCGGTCGCCATCACGCAGGATCTCGCCGAGCTCGGTGAAGGCCTCAGAGAGATCGTCGCTTCGTTGTTGGAGTTCAGTCATCGTCGTCGCTTGCTCCTTCGTCGGCGTGGCCTCCTGGGCCGAGCTGCTGCTGGTGGTGATGGGCCCTCGGAGTCGACCGCTTGCTCGAGCAGCGCGAGGGCATACGCAGCATCAGCGTGCCTTTTTTGCTTCCGCTCGTCACGCGTCGTCCGCTGAGGCGCCATGAACTTCCCGTTGGGGCCCCGGTAGACGCTCACGAGATCGTCGACCAACGGGGCGAAGTGGTGAGGGAGCTGCAGGGCCAGCTCCTGGAGGCGCTTCTCGATTTTCAAAAATTGTGGCTCGTGCCACTTCTGGTTGATCTTGACGATCTGGACCTTCCCTCGGGTCCGCCTGTGGGCCTGCTCGGCCGAGTTCGACCCGTTGCCGTTGCCGTCGGCGCAGGCCGCCGACAGCGAGTGGAGCCGGTCCCAGATGTAGTCGGCGATCATGTCCTGCTCCGGCCAGCCGACGTTCTCCAGCTCAATCCAAAACCGCAGACGCCGACGGAGGTCCCGGCGACGAACCGCAAAAGGCCATGAGCTCAGGTTCAGCGTCCGACCGTAGTCGAGCCCCCCAAAGACCGGGAGGCCATCGGCATTGACCCCCTCGAGTACCGGTGAGAGGTGGGTGTCGAGCCAGCGCTTGAGCTCCACCGCTCGAGCATCTGGGTCCGCGGCGTCCTCGTCCTCGTCTTCCCACGAGAGCGAGGACTCCTCGACGAGGTCGTTGTTGACCCACATCCGTGGTCGTTCTCCACCCTTGATCTCAATGATCGTGCACTCCTGCGGACCGATCGTCGCGCACTTCGATACGAGAGCTCGAGGAAGAAACGAAGACCCTCCCCTCTCTGGGATGCACTCGCACTCTTGCTTGAAGCGGTGCTTCCCGTAGTAGTCGCGGAGCCACTCGAGCCACCCGGCCTCGGCTTCTTCGCTCCACTCCTTCCCCGCCTTCGCGCAGATCCTCTTGTACAGCCCGTCGGCGAGCGCGTCGTAGATCGTGACCTCGTGGAGGGACGCACGCTGCTCGCCGGTCTTGATCGCCTCGACGAGCCGGTAGAAGCCGTTCTCGGTGCCCAGGTAGGTCGAGATGAACGCCAGCCTGCCGTCCCAGACCAGCAGGCCGCCGGCGGCCGTCATGATCGCCTCGAGGTCCTGCTGCGCCGCCTCGTCGATGATCGCGTACGCGCCGCTCTTCCCGCGGAGACGAGCTGGTCGCGAGGGGAGTGCGTAGATCGAATAGCCGCTCGGGAAGTCGATGCGAAACGCGAGGATGCGGTCACCGTCGTCGTCGTCGAACCAGTCGTCCTCGTCGAACTCCAGCGCCCCCGCGTTGACCTCGTCGATGTCCCGGAGCTCGTGGACCTCGATCATGTCCTCGATCACCGGCGTGATCACTCGGATCCAGTCCGCGCACTTGTCGATGAAGTCACGCGCGTCCTCGCGGCTCGTCGACATGAAGTAGACGTCCATGCCGCACCCTGGGACCCCCGCCCCCGGCCGCGTCGCAGCAACCTCGACCGCCTCGTAGGCCGTCGTCCAGGTGATGCCGATCTGCCTTGACTTGGCGATCAGCTTCATCGGCGAGCGGTCGTAAAACCAGTCCCGCTCGTAGGCGAGGAGCGCTGCCCAGCGGTCTTCAACCCAGCCTTCGTCGTCGTAGAGGTTGTCCTCTGCGTGGGCCGCGGCTTCCATCGGTTCTCGATTATCTACCAATTCCAAGCACCTACGGTCTGCGCGCGACGCGAGCCCCGCCCGGGGGCTACCCTACCGAGCAGGATGATCTTGCTCGCCGAGACCCTGACAACCGAGACCGGCGTCAGCGTGGGCCTGCTCCTGTCCATCGCCGGACTCGTCGGGGGCGGCTTGATCACCGGCATCGTTTCGCGGGTGCTGCACAACGTCAGCATCAAGCACCTGCGAGCGGACGTCGAGGAGCTGACCACATGCCTACAGGACCGCACCAAGCGGTTGCAGGAGCTCGAGACCAAGGAGCGCGTGCGCGAGGCCATCAAGGAGGACCGCGAGGCCCAGGCCAAGTTGATCGCCACAGCGATCATCGAGGCCCAGGCGCGCAGCCCCCATGCGCCGACCGCCGATGCCGCTCGATCGGGCACGCGACCGTACTCGAGGCCGGGACGATGAACACTGCGACCTTCCCCAGCGCACGGCTTGCAGCCGTCGACGAGGACCTGCGTCTCGTCGGTCGGCTGCTTGCCATCTCCGGCCGCGTGAACATCGTCTCCGCGCTCGTCGTTCTCCTGGCCATCGCCCTCACGTGGGTGGCCATCGCTGATCACCCAGCTCACCGAGTCGGCTCGCCATCGGCAGCGCTGGAAGAGCGCAGCCTCGGGCCCAGCTCTTCGAGCCGCGACGCGATCGCCTCCAGCACGTCGCCGCCGCCGAGCTCGCCGATCACCGACTCGATCCTCGCCACCGCCTCTCGGTGACGGTCCCTGTTGAGCGCGGGCTTGAGCTCAGCCAGCAACGCGGCGGGAACTCCCCTCGACGCACCGAACGACTGGAGCCACTTGATGCTCTCGTCGACGACCTCGCGGTCAAGATAGAAGCTCACGACTTCTCGTAGTTTTCGGGTCACCAATTTTCTCCTTCGTCTACGGGCTCCCACTCCTCGGGCTCCCACTCCTGTTTGACAGCCTCTTGCGGCGCTGTCACGCACGCCGGCCGAAGGCCTCGCATCACGTCGCCTCCGGCAGCGGTCAGCTTGTTGGACTCGATCAGGCCTTGCTTCTCGCACCTGACCAGGACCTCGGTGACCCACTCTCGGCGATGGTCAGCGAGGGCACCGAAGGTCTTCACCCGGTCGAGGCCTGTGTGGGACAGGCAGCCCGTCCTCTCGCCGACCAGCAAGTCGGCGACCACCCGCAGGTTGAATCGGCCGTTGACCCGGGCAACGCCGGAGAGAGCCTTCTGGACCACGACCTGGTCGAGCTCCCGCGCAGCCGGCGTCGGCGTCCGCTCCGGCTCCCATGGATCTTCAGGGTTCTCAGCCCAGGCCTCGAACTCCTCAAGAATCGCCGCGGCCACGTCGGCGTTCATCTTCGGCTGTGGGGGCTTGACCAAGTCCTGGGCCCATCCCACCAGCGACCCAAGCGCAAGCCCACGTCGGGCAAACCTCGGCCACTCCGCGGGCGCGGGCGCGGGCGCGGGCGCGGGCGCGGGCGCGGGCGCGGGCGCGGGCGCGGGCGCCAGGTCAGATCGCCACCGAGACATCGCGTCCTCCAGCATCCGATCGATCCGCTGGCCCTGCTCGTGAGTCACTGCATCCAGGGCATCTGCGCCGACGCCCGCGAGCTCGGCGAGCTCGGCGATCGCCATCAGCCTTGGGTCACCCGCGAAGGTCGGCGCTCCACGCAAGTGCTCGAGCCCCGGCACATGTTCTCCGCCGGCGAGGCCTTCAACCACCCTCACCAGCCTGATCCGCTCCGGCGTGGGCTCCACTGGCTTCACGCCTTCTGGGACCTGGCCCTCGCTATCGCTCGATGCGAGCCAGGCTGACCAAGAAAGCCGGGTCAGCCGGGGCGCTGCGAGCTCGAGCAACGCTCGAGCTCGACGATGAACCACGTCTACGCGTGCGCGGTCAGCCATGCGCTGGCGAAGCCAGCGGTGCGACCGGAGCTCAAGTTCCACCGCCCGCCCCCAGATCGAGCCTGCCTTGGGCTGCGACTCGGCCCAAGCACGGCATGACCCGGAGCTCAATGCGAGGCCGACGAGCATCGACGAACTTCCGCGCTCGGACCTCAACCACCCGCGCATCCTCGTCGATCAGATGCGCGAGCTCGAGCAAGTCGATGGTGAGCTTCAGCGGCGCATCGACGTCGCCCTTGGGCAGGTCCTCCACGCGAGGAAGGTGCCGCCTGCTGGGCCAGTAGCTGTCGATCTCAACCTCGAGCATCCCCGCCTTGGAGATCGTGTCCGCGAGCTGCGGCGAGGTCGAGACCGCATCCCAGACGATCTTGGCCGCAGTCTCCTTCGCCCGCTTCACGGCCCCGAACTCGACGATCCTCGGCTTGCCCTTGACGACCGCGGCCTTCTTGGAGTTGTTGATCGCCAGCGCCCCGGCCCAGTGCTTCGGGAGTTTCTTTTGGCCCGGGTCGCCATCCAGCACGACACGAAGAACATCGGGCCTCGCTCCGCGTAGCAGCCCAAGCAGGCCTTCGAGCTCTCCAATCCGCTTCATGAGAGCAGCCGTGCAGTCTCGGCACACGCCGTCGTTGGTGTACAGGTCGCGGTCGTGGTCCTCGCAACGGCGCGCGACCGTGGCGACGTCGCGCACGCTGTGCGGGTCCTCGGGAGTAGCCGGAGGCGCCGCGTAGGGGTCGAGGATCACAGCGTGACCTCGCAGTGGGGGCGCAGCATGTCGGTGATGGAGCCGGCCCACGAGGGGGCGGTGACGCTGGCTTTCTGAGCCCGCTTGACCAACTCGACTCCTCGATCCCATGTCTCGCAGGATGGCTCGCACTCGACCACGATCGGACCGTGCGCGATCGAGATCCTCTGCATGGAGAACTCCGTGCCAGGCGGGTACGGCCTGGGCGGAACCACAAGCAGCAGGCCCTCGGGGGACTGCGTCAGCATCGGCCTGACCTTGCGCTCGACGCAGAGCTCGAGAAGCCGGCCGGCGACCTCGAGCGCCCGCCGGCTCCCGTAGTCGCGGCTTTCATCGCTCGCCTGCGTCAGCCACGCCCTCGCAGCCGAGGCCATCATCTTCATCGTCGCACTCGAGGCCACGCGATGAGAAGCGGTCTCGCGCCGGGCTTATTCCGTGGACCTGAGTGCTAGGGAAGCCTACGGCCATGAAGTTGGTTCTGCGAGCGTGCTTGTCTATCCCGAAGTCGAGATCCCGCCCGAGGCCCAGACCCTCCTCGATCTGGTGCACCGAGAACTTGGGGTTGACCTCGGGGCGCTGCGCGCAGCGGATCGCTCAAGGAGCTCGATCCGGCAGGCGGTCTTCCTCTTCATGCGCGACCTCGGGCTCTCCTACCCGAAGATCGGGGCGATCATGGAGCGCGACCACTCCACGGTGATCTTCGGCTGCAAGCGGTGCTTGGCCGCGACCGAGGCCCGCAAGATCTACCTGCGGCTGCGCGAGCTGCAATACGGCGTCCCCGCGAGCTACGAGGAGCGAGCCGTCCCCACGGTCGCGGTCCCGCCCGACGCCGTCTCGTGCTCTGCCTAGGAAGCGATGTCCTGGATCCTGGCCTCGACGACGTCGATCACCTCTTGCCTGGGCTCCTTGCGTCGGCGCTCGTCATCGACCACCCACCCCAAGACGACCGTGTCGCAGCAGCCAGGCACGAGCCGATCTAGGGTGTCCGTGTCGAGCTCGGCCGGACTCGTCACGAGCACGGCGGCGTCGAGATCGAGCTGCACCCTGGGCTCGTCGGCCTCGGTCCCCTTCTCGACGCGGATGTACTCCGGCAGCAGGGTCAGTTTGAGCACGCGTTCCTTGATCGCCGCGATCACCCCCTTCCTTGGCTTCTTCGCCAGCTCGAGCTTGGCGACCCCGAGGATCGTGGCCGGTTGGTCGAGGTGCGCGATGCGGTCGCGCAGTGGATCCGTGGCAAGAGGACCGCGCTGATGGGTGGCGTCGGAGCCGGAGCTCACTGCCTTGGCCCTGGTCCTCGTCCTCTTCGGAGCCACCGCCAGCACGTCCGTCGGGCGGTCGTCGGGCTCGAAGTGCGGCAGGTAGGTCTGCCCGTGCTTGTCGAAGAGCACCTTGAAGTTGTGGACCTCGACGGAGTGCTTCCCGTGCCGAGCTGCCACCTCGTGAAAACCGCAGTGCTCGAAGTCGAACTTGCGCTTGCGGAGCTTCGGCCGCCCCAAGTCGTCGACCTTGGTCTTGCCGTCCTCTTGCAGGACCTCGATCTGGGTCAGGCAGTCGTCGATGACCGCACGCTGCATCGGCGCGCTGAGCTGCCCCCAGCGGTCTCCGTTCAGGATGATGCGAACATCTCCGTGCTGGGCGGCGCGGTCCTCCGTGGTCGTGATTCGGATCTTGCCGAGGATCGGCCGACCGCGTCGCGCGAGAGCTTCTCCGCGCGGCTCGTCGTCCTTGTCGCGCTTGGCGTAGGCCGCGAGCACGACGATGTTGACGTCCTCGAGGCGTGAGCGGTGGCAGTCGAGGGTGCGCACTGACTCGTACGCTTCCTCCATCTTGTTGTTGGGATCTTCGAAGTTGGGCATGGTGGCCTCTCACGTTGCTGAGACGAGCCGATGGGTGAGCCGGGTCCATCGCCTCGTCGCCTCGGTCGTCACCGCCCGCTTGATGGCGTCGCGATGCCCGACCAGGATGCAGAGTTTTTTGGCTCGGGTTATTGCAGTGTACAGCAGGTTCCGGCTGAGCATGCGGTTGTTGCGAAGAACAGGGACCAGCACCGCCGGAAACTCACCGCCCTGGCTCTTATGAATCGTCATCGCAAAAGCCAAACTCAAAGAGCGTGAATCAAACCTGTTATAGGTTTTCATCGCGCCGTCGAAGTCGACGGTTAGTTCCGACTCTCCAAATTCGGTGACCGTCCCAATGTCGCCATTGAAGACATTGCGCTCATAGTCATTGCGCATTTGCATCACTCGGTCGCCCACGCAAAACCTACGCTTTTGAGCTGCCCAGAAAGAGTCCGCATGGCGCCCCGCGTAGCTCGTCTGGAGCTTCGAGTTGAACGCCTCGGTCCCGACTGGCCCTCGGTGCGTCGGGCACAAGATCTGGATCTCCTGGGTCGGCTCCATGTCGTAGGCTGCCGGGATCCGGGCCGCGGCCATGTGCAGGAGCTTCCGCTGAGCCGATTCTGGCGTGCTTGCGTGGAGGATGTAGAACTGGCCTCGGTTGCCGAGACTGCGGTCGTCAGGCTCGAGCTCTTCGCCGGCCAGGATGCGGTGGGCGTTGGTGACGATGGACGAGCCCTTCGCCTGCCGGAAGACCTCCTGCAGCCGCACGACCGAGATGTTGACGCCTGCGGAAGCCGCCTCCAGCAGGTCGGGCAGGATGTTTCCAGGCCCCACCGAGGGCAGCTGGTCCGCGTCCCCAACCAGCAGGACGCGGTGCTCGGTGGTCATGGCAGCGAACAGCGCGTCGGCAAGCTCGAGGTCAAGCATCGAGACCTCGTCGACGATGACGAGCGACGCTGGGAGGCTGTTCGACTCGTCGAAGTGAAACTCCCCGGTCCCCGGGACCGGCCGAAGGAGACGATGGATCGTGCTTGCAGGCCTCCCCGTCGTCTCCGTGAGCCGCTTCGCCGCGCGTCCCGTCGGCGCGCAGAGGGTCACCTCCCAGCCTGCTCGCTCTGCCATCGCCAACACTGCGGCCACCGCGGTGCTCTTGCCGGTCCCGGGCCCACCCGTAAGGACCGTCACCCCCGAGCGCGCCACGGCGGCAACCGCAGCTCGTTGACCGTCGGAAAGATCGTCGGTCGTGCTCGAGTCCCAGACCGCCCGAGCTGGTCGCGTCATCGACAGGATGTTCCGGGCCACACGCGCCTCGGTCCTGTCCGTGCTCGAGAGAAGCAGCAGCCCAGCCTCGTATCGAAGCGCTCCGCAGAACGCCAGCCTCTCGACTGCCTCGTCCACGACCGCACGCCGAACACCGAGGAGGTCGCTCGACATCGTCTCGAGCTCATCCGGCGGCAGGCCGCAGTGGCCATCGAGGCGCTGCTGCCTCATCGTGTGGATCACCCCAGCCTCGACGCGCTCGGAGTGCTCGGGGTCCAGTCCCGTCGCGCGAGCAAACTTCTGCGCAAGCCTGAACCCAAACCGCTCAACCCTGGCTGCGACAACGAAGGGGTGGTCGTCGAGCATCGACATCGACCGCTCGCCGAACTCCCGGTGCACCGCCTTCGCCAAGCTCGCCGGGGCCCCGACCGAGATCATGCGATTTTTGATCTTGGCTACCGGTCCGCTCTGCTGCCGATGATGCGCGCGAATCTTTCCCAGCGCCTTGGGTCCGACTCCTGGAATATGGAGAATGTCCTCGATCGACCTGTCGAGCACGTCCCAGGTTCGATCTCCGAATTGCTCGACTATGCTCTCGGCCGTCCGAGCGCCAATGCCAGGGTAGGTCTTGAGGCGCGCGATCGTCTGCTCCTCCGACGTCGGTGCCCGCAGCTCGAGCACGTCGAACTTGAACTGGCGACCATGTTTGCGATGGTCGGCCCATCGCCCCCGCGCGATGAATTTCGCTCCCTTTTCGACGTCCCCACCGAGCTCGCCAACCAGCGCCTCGTCGGTCCCATCGATCGTCGCCACCAACACCGAGAACCCAGAGTTCGGGTCGCGGTGCCTGATCCTCACCACGACACCCTCGACCTCCTCGATCCTCTGGTTCCTCATCGGGCTGCGCTTCCGGGCATTCACGGTGGCCCCCGGTTCCAAGGCAACTGCTCAAGCGACGGACCTGTTCCTGTCGGCTGCAGAAGGTCTGCATCCGGCGCTGGCTCCACGCGAAGCATGCGACCCTCGGGGAGCTGATCGGCCACGACCACGACCTGCTCAGGCGCGGGCGACCTCGGCTTGCTGATGCGCCCCGCGATCTTGGTCTCGGCGTGCTCGACCGCCAAGCTGAACCACGCCCTCGGCGGAGAGACCAACACCGTCCTCCCCTCTCGACGAAGAAGCCCAAGCCGCTCAAGCTCGCGGACGCGCTTCGTCCACGATGCGTTGTCTCGATGCCCGATGAACCTGCGCCAGTCGGACATCGAGCACCCGAGCTCAGACCACTCCTCGAGGGGGCATCCGGCGGCGTCGCTGGCGAGCATGAAGGCCCCGACCATCGCGGTCACCAGCGCCGCCGGGCGAGCCCGCAGCGACCGGGCCAGCGTCCACAGGTTGCCCACATCGAACCCGCCTGGCGCCAGGGCCTTGCACGGCGCGTGCAGGCGCATGTCGATCAGCCGCCCCACGGGCCTGCGCGCGCCGGTCCTACGGCCCGTCCTGGTGGCAACGAGGTCCGCGTCGCGGAGCGCCGCCATCGCTCGCTCGATCTGCCGCTCGTCGAGCCTCGTGCGCGATGCCAGGGTCTTGTTGCTGGGCCACGGGTTTTGACCCGGGCGCCCCGGCCATCGGGTGTACGAGAGCAGGACGAGCCGCAGGAGCCTCGCGTGCTCCGAGCCGACTCCGGCCAGGCGGCATCCACGCGCGCCGAGGGAGGCCGTCTCGTGTCGGTGCAGGGTCAGGTCGGCCCCCATCCCTCTGGCTCCGGGCCGCTAAACGGTGAGAAGCCAGACCACTCGCACTGGCCGTGGCGGTGAAAATGCTCTCGAAAACAGCCCTCTTGGTCCAGCACCAGAGGGGGAGGCCTCGTCTCCCCGCGAAGATCTGCCCGGCGAGCACACCCAGGACACTCGGCAGTCTTCAGAGCTTGCGCTGTCTGGCGCGCGTGCGTATCTTCTGATCGCTCCACGGCGATTCCCTTCTCTCGTTGTGGTGTCTCGGCTCTCGCCGAGGTCGGGCCCGGAGTCGTCAGCTCCGGGCCTTCGGCGTTGGTTGTACCAGCTCGAGGCTGTTGATCGAAGATTTGAATTCTTCCCCTCACCTAAGACCGGGAGCTTCGCGCGCGCGCGGCCTGGAACACCCTCACCTAAGACCGGGAGACCCCCTCACCTAAGACCGGGCGAACGTTCGCGGTCGATCGTTGGCTTCTGGTTCTCCCGGTGCGGTTTCCACGCTAGCCCTCTTCGGCGGGATCTCCCTCTCCGCCTGCCGGGCCGCTGGCGTCGATGAGCGCGTTCATGCGGTCTTGACGCGGCGAGGCGTCGATGCTCGGTCGCGGCGCGGCGATCGGCTCGGCGATCGGCTGAAAGCCGAGGTCCGCGACGCGGTCGAAGGTCACCGCCTTGCCCGACGCCTGCGCGTCCTCGACCCCCAGAACCATCCGAGCTTCATCGGCCCCCGGGACGATGTTCGCCAAGCGCCGCAGGGGCAGCTTCTTCGCCATCCGCGAGAACCAGGCCGCCCAAGCCGGGCTCGGCGGCTGCCCGCCCTTCCCCTTGGACATGCTCCGGGCTTGCATGATCTCCTTCCGGCGCGCGACCTCGTGGACAGCGCGCGATGAACCCTTGGTCTTGACGACCGCGTAGGAGGCAAGGATCGCCTCGTCCTCGTCGTAGTCGTCCGGCTCGTAGCCGAGCTCGGCGGCGACGTGGTCGATCAGCGGCTCGCTGCCTCCGACCTGCCGGAAGTGGTCGCCGCGACGCACGACCTCGGCGAAGATGAAGTCGATGTCCGCGCCGCGGTGCATCAACTTCACCAAGCCCTGGTACTGCGTCCCAAAGCGGACGAGGCCACTGCGGATCTCCAGGAACGCCTCCTTCGAGGTTGGGTTGAGGCTCAAGCCGACAACCGCGGCCTCGGCGAAGGCGAGGAGCAGGGAGTCGCGGTTGGCCCTGAGCAGCTCGGGCTTGTTCCAGACTGCCTGGTAGCACTCCATGGAGAAGCGACCAACCTGGGGGTCGGTCGCTCCGCGTCGTCCCTTCGACAAGAGCTTCCCGTAGATCTCCTTGTTGCGGTCGAGGTCGGCGTGCAGCACGTCCCAAGGCGACGGTCCTTCGTCTTGGTGCGGACGAGCTGGGGGCCGTTGTTGCTGGCGAGCGGGCTGACGTTGTTGGCGAGCTGGTTTTCGGTCGTTTGAGCTGGGCATGTTCTACTCCGAGACGGACTTTGCGGCCTTGACCGCGAGATGAGCAAGGTGTCGAGCTTTCGCGCTGAGGGGTAGCTGGTCCCCGAGCGCCTTGAGGTTGATGGCGTAGAGCTCGTCGAGTTCGCGGCCAAGGTGAGCTGGGACGTACACCGGTCGCGAGTCGTTGATCTGCCTCCGGGCCCGCTCCACGCCTCGGGCGGAAAGGGCCCGCAGTGACCTGCCGGTGCTCCCCTTGAGCGACCACCCGCGGCCGTCGTCGGCAACCGCGGCAAGCACAGCTGACCCCATCGTCGACAAGACGATGTTGCGCAGCCACTGCTTCTCGCGCTTCAACATCGCGGCGAACTCGTTGATGGCCTCGAGGCGGTCGAGCACCGCGGCGAAGGCAGCTGGGAGCTGGACAAGAAGGTCCTCGGCATCTCGATGGACGAGCCGCAGCGCGTCCTCAGTCGCAGGCGAGGCGTCGACGGGGGGAGGCACGTTGGCCTCGACGTGGTCCCGCCACCATCGAGCAGCTCGCTCGCGCATGTCGGAGATGAAGTCGTCGTGGCGGTCGATGTCCCGCCAGTGGATCGGCGCGCGGTCGGCCTGCATGAAGCAGACAACCGAGGCCCAGGTCAGCCCGGTGCAGGCCATGTAGAGCTGCGTCTGGCACTCGTAGTGAAGCGGGACAAGCTCGCGGTGCTCGACGTCACCCGACGGGAGATCGACTCGCTCGATCCAGTCCTGCCGGCGGAAGACGGTGGTCACCTTGCCCTCGTAGATGCCGAGCTCGCCTGGGCGATCATGGCAGAGCTGGGCGCCGTCGGTGCTCGCCAGCAGCACGTCTGACTCAGCGTCTCGCTCAAGGGTCACCCCGTCGAAGACCTCGCGGCCGCTGAAGGTCGAGTACATCTCGCGGACGGGCCGCTCGAGCACGCGACCGACGTAGAGGTGCGGCGCCTCAAACGGTGTTGGCTGGTGGTCGGGCAGGCGCCCGGTCTTGCTGGCCCACAGCTGGGTGGGGCTCATCCAAGGATGCGCGCAGGTCCCATCCTCGAGCAGGTAGAGCGCGGAGATCTCGGACCCGCCGATCCCTGTTCGGCGTTGGGCCAACCACTCCAGCGAGCCCTGCTCGGGTCGGTCGGGATCAGGACCTGCCTCCGGCCGAGGCCTCGGGCCGATGGCCGCGAGGGCGCCAAGGAGCTGGTCTTCGACCTCGGGCTGAGGCCCCTCGTCAAGCTCTCGAAGGGCCAGAACAAGCTGGCCGTCGTCTCGCTCCGGCATCAACCCACCAACCGAATTGGCGCTGGGGGCTATTCCTGGCCGGCGGTTTTTGCGCTTTGTAAAGATGCCCGATTTTCGGTCACATGGCGTGGCGGTCCGCCCGAAGTTCGGGCATGGTCAAGTCGTGCCCGCCACCGAGATCGACCCCATGACCTGCGCCACAGCGGCTCGCGCGATGTACGACGCCTTGGCCAAAGCCAACCACGGCCCGGTGCGAGACGCCTTCGAGGTCGCGCGCGACTGCATCGACATGGGCGCCTTCTGGCCCGAGGAGGTCGTCGAGGTCATCAGCGGGAAGAAGACCCTCTCCGCCGCGTTGCGCGACGTCGCCGATTGCCAGGAAGAGCAGGGCAAGGTCCTGCTCGGCGACATCGACGATCCCAAGGAGCGCGCCGAGATCGAGGCCGACACCCAGCGCCTGGTCGACATGCTCCGGGCCGGCGCAGCCACCCTCGAGCCCGAGCCGGCGCTGATCACGGAGGTCGCATGAAGATCACCAAGTTCAGGCGAACCCTGCTCGACCGACTGGCCGAGGCCAGCGAGGATCATCCGCTGGAACTCGAAGGGCAGGAGCTCCGAGCAGCACGCTGGCTCGTGGAGCACGGCCTCGCCAAGCGCGCGGACCCAGGGTTCTACGCCGAGGCCACAGCTCCTGCCCCCACGCTCG